>NPIG01000214.1_pt1 | contig 60781 bp, 43 predicted proteins | sample 8637441 | NCBI WGS metagenome assembly NPIG01 (sample SAMN07420675, study PRJNA396082) | bioreactor metagenome | isolation source: sample BR6 brine-fed electro-methanogenic bioreactor BR | place: Japan: Kochi | collected 2016-06-14
GGACGTGCCGGCAAGCCGCAGCTGCGCCACGGATGGCGCATCTGCGGCGACGGGCCGGAGCAGCAAAACAAGGGAGCGGTTCGACCACTCGGGAGCAGAGGGAACACACAGGCGGAGGCTCCGTGAAACAGCACATGACACATTATTTGTGAAACCGCTCTAGGCAGAGGCCAGATGTTCGGGGAGAGCTTCGCTCCTGCCCGCCGTCTGTGCCGTTTCTACAAGAAAAGAGCTTCAGCAGAACATTCTTTTCCAGAGAGGTTCCACCACAGCCATGAAAGCTGTGCCGAAGAGCAGAGCGAGGGCAAGCCGCCGGAGAAGTTCCTTTGAAAAGAAATGCCCCAGCCGAATCCCCCCCCACCCCGCCAGGAGAACAAAGGGAATGTAGAAAACCGAAACTCCCATGTCGTGTGTCATGGAGACGGGAGACATCCAGGCCAGCACCGCCAGCTGAAAGGGGATTCCCAGAGCGAAAACCGTCTGGGTAAAGGCCCGGAATTCTCGATTGGACCAGCCATGGGCCATGAGCCAGAGCACCAAAGGAGGCCCCCCCATCCCCACCATGCCGTTCAGAATGCCGCTGGCACTGAAGGCTATCCACCCCCAGAGAGGGTGAATATCTTCCCGAGGGGCCACCTTCACACAGACCCGCAGCAGAAGCACCACCAAAAGCACCCCTCCCACGATCTGCTTGATCTCTTCCCGGCTGAGCATGTCAATATGCAGGAGTATCCAGATACCCAGAGGCATAAAGAGCCATCGCAGCCCATTGGCCCAAAGCACCTCTTTCCAGTGGATGAATTGCCGCAGGGAAAAGCTTGCCAGAATAGACTGAGAGAGAGAGCAGATAGACATGGTAGCCACTGCCACGCTCAGGGGAGCCCCCGCCCAGATGAGAAGGGGTACGGAAAAAAGCCCGAACCCGAACCCCACCGCCCCCTGTAAAAGACTTCCCGCAGAGAGAATAACCCCAAAAAGAACATAATCCATTAATACCCACACCTCTGTTCAAAAATGTTCAAAAATAAAATCCCGGCCTTTTTCAAGAACCGGGAAATCTGCTCTTAGAGAAACCTTTTTTCCTCCGGCTTTTCGGAGCTACCGACGCCGGGGGGAGAAAATACCTACCAGCTGACAGACGAGATACCCAAGAATAAAGCCCGTGCCCACTCTCCGAAGGGTGCCCAGATCCCACTGCTCAAACGTAAGCAGACTTAAGGTCATGCCCCCCAATGCCACAAGAAGAAGTATGGTTTTTGTTTTCATACCCTGCGGGAAGTTCGGTTCTTTCGAGACACCTTCGACGTTTTCGAAAATGCCAGAACCCTTCCCTTGTCACCTCCTCAATCTTTGATAGGATGCTCCTCTTATTGTCCACAAAAAAAGCGTTCTGACAAGAAAAGAATGCCCCGGATTATTCCAGAAAATCTTCCCGAGGAGGAGAAAAAACGTCAATCCCCCGAAAATCCTCCAGCACCTCCACCGCATGGGGCACCTGGGGAGGAACATAGACGCTATCCCCCTCTCGGAGGATCTTTTCCTCTTCTCCCAGGGTAAAGCGGATCACCCCTCGGCAGATATAGGTAATCTGTTCATGAGGATGGGCATGGGCATCCAACACCACCCCGGCGGCAAAGTTCACCTCCGAAAGCATGAGGGACCCCCCCCAGGCAAGAATGCGCTGTTCCATCTCTTCTCTTCCGTAAAGAGCCCGCACGGGCACCGCATGATGTTCTACAAAAGACATGACAACCTTCTTTCGTCTTCTTCCTTCTGCTCCTCCGGGCTTCGAAGGAAACTATGCATCCTTTCCATCCACAAAGAGTTCCTCCAGAGCCACCTTGGGATGCCGGTAACGCTGGCGGCCTTCGGTCTTCTCCCCTCGCTGAATGGCCTGGTGGGGGCACCCCTGAATACAGGCCATGCACTCCTGGCAGCCCTCCTTTTCCCAAAGGGGCTCTCCATCCTCCATGCGTATGATCCCGGCAGGGCAGAGACGCACACAGATGCCGCAGGAGACGCAGCGGAGAGAATCCACCCGAAAGAGCCTGCTTTTTGAGGAAACTTTCCTGCGCCAGAGACGGTAGATGATCTTCCAGAGAAGCCCCGGCAGAAGAACCTCCTTTTCGCAGTAATCCAGCCTTGCCCGGGCTGCCACCAGAACTTCCTTAATCTTAGCATCCCCCCGGGCCAGGAGCTTTTCCTGACGCTTTTGGGGAGGAGCATCGTAGAGAGCAATGTAGTTGGCGGGCATGAGGACATAAAACCCTGCGTTGAGCTTTTTCCCCCGGCTCTCCAGAATCTTTCGAAGCTGTGCCAGCGCAAGCCCTCCGGGAGATCCCCCCTTGGTAACCAGCACCACTACGTACCGAACTCTGGAAAGATCCACGGTCTGGACAAAACGCTCCACCATCTCCGGAAGACCTCCGTAGTAGAGCGGAAAAGCGAGCCCCAGCATCTCGGTTTCGCAGGCCACCGAATCCTTCCGCAGCTCCTCCGCCATGGAGAGGCTCTCCCCTCCCAGAGAGGCCGCGAGCTCCCTCGCCAGGTACAAAGAATTCCCTGTGCCTGAAAAATAGTACCAATTCACGTGATCCACCTCTTTTCTTCCAGCCTTTACGCCGATCTCGACAAGTCTACCTACTTTCCCAAGGAGACTAACCCTCCCAAGTATACCGCTTTCTGCAGGTTATACATCATAGACACCTTACTCTACAAGAAAAAATCCTTTCTTGAGAGATTTCACAAAAAGGCGTACCATAAAGTTAGTTTTCCGAAAGCAGTTTCAGCGTATGCCCCCTGGCGTTTCAAAACTTTTCCCTTTCTCTAAGGTCTTTACCTTTCTTTACAAATCATCGCAAGCATCTTTACCTTTTTCCGCTATACTTGCATACTGCGGGGGGTATGGAGCAATCCAAGAAAAGGAGTTGGTGAGCATGGCATCAAAGTGGATTCGAAGGGCAGTTCAGGCGGGTTTTCTTCTCTTTATATCCTGGGTGGGATACCAGCATCAGTTACTGGGAGGCGGCCCCACGGGGGCTCCTGCGGTGGACGCCCTCTGTCCTCTGGGGGGGCTCGAAAGCCTCTACGTCTACCTCCAATCCGGAGCGTGGCTCCGCCGGGTAGCCCCGAGTGCGTTAGTCCTTTTTGTGGGGGTTATTGCCATAACCCTTCTGGTGGGACGGGTGTTCTGCGGCTGGATCTGCCCCCTGGGAACCGTGGGGGATCTCTCGGCCAAACTCGGGGAACTTCTTAAAATCCGCAAACGGGAGCTTCCCCCCGCAGTGGATCGCCCCTTGCGCTATCTCAAGTACGTTATCCTGGTGCTTATCATAGGCTTTACCTGGAAGATGGGAACTCTGGTATGGCGGGATTACGATCCCTGGGTCTCCTGGATGCACCTCTCCGCAGGATGGGGAGAGATCGTGGAAAAACCCTGGGGATACGTGGTGCTCTTCGTGACGGTTATCGGAGCTTCTATGGTGATCGAACGCTTCTGGTGCCGGTATCTCTGTCCTCTCGGGGCGGCACTGGCTCCCTTGCAGAAGTTGGGGCTTGTGAAGGTACGGCGAAGTGAGCAGGAGTGTGTACACTGCCGTCTCTGCGGACCCGCCTGCCCGGTGGGGCTGAACCCGGAGAACAAAGACGTGGAAACCAGTGCGGAGTGCATTGCCTGCGGCAAGTGTGTAGAGGCCTGCCCTAAAGAAAAGGCTCTCTTCTTCGGTGTGGGATCTCGAAAGCTGAGCGTTCTTTCGGTGGGGCTTGTGGGAGTGCTGATCTTCTTCGGCATCTACGGAGGGGCAAAGCTCAGCGGCTACTGGCAGACCTCCACATCCTCCAGCATCCGCATCGCCGCCGAAAACCCTGCAGACAAACTCTACGGCTGGATGAGTGTGCAGCAGATCGCCGCCACAGTAGGCCTTTCGGAGGAGCAGGTTCTCGACATAACCCAACTTCCCGCCACCACCTCCCGGGATATATCGGTGAAAGAGATCCCCGGGGTGAATGATGAAGAAATGCGTGAGGCTCTCTTCCGCTACTTTGAGGAACACAGCGAAGAGGTCCAGGAAAGCCTTCCCTCAGTAGCTCCGGGAGCGGCACTTCCCAACCCTGAAGAAATTAAAGGATCCATGACAGCTCAGGAGGTGGCCGCCCTCTACGGACTTTCGGCACAGGAACTTTTCAAAACCGCCGGGTGGCCCGAGGAAAGCGATCCGAACCGTCCCCTGAAAGACATCGCCCGAGAGCAGAATGCCGAGGTAAGCACCTTCCGGGATGCGGTACGGGAACTTTTGAAGAACAAGGAATAGGAATCTTCTGCCCACACAGATCTACCAACGTACCAGCTCAAGGCATCAGGGGCTCCGAAAAAGGCCCCATGCGAAACAGATATCCATATCTTAAGGAGGCAGATTACTATGAAGCGCGTGACAATACTGACGATTCTTGCGGCATTTCTCGGAGTTCTTATCCTGACGGCCCCTCTCATGGCCATGACCCAGGAAAAAACCGGAGCCCTCAACGGAGAGAGGCTGGAGCTTCTCAGCAAGGGTAATGGTAACGGCGGAGGCAATGGTAACGGTGGCGGCAGCGGTAGCGGCGGAGGCAATGGTAACGGTGGCGGCAGCGGTGGCGGCAACGGCAATGGCAATGGAGCCAAAGACGGCACAGGCCCCAAAAGCGACACCCCGGGAGAGTGCGACGGAGAAGACTGCGACAATCCGGACTGTCCCATCGCCGTGAAAGACACCAACAACTCCTGATCTTCCCAGAGGGAAAACTCCGCAGAAAGGAGAGATATATCATGAAAAAAACATCTATGCGCCGTATACTTCTCTTCGGAGGGGTTCTCTGCACCCTCGTTATTCTCGGCATTCCTGGCATTCCAGGCACAGCCTCTTCCGCAGAGGCGGCAGAAAAGCTTTCCATATGCCGCCCCTGTAGCCGGGAGTTCCTCCCCATGGCTCAAGAGGTCATCACAGAGCTGGGGCTGGAAGAAGAAATACGCATCACCCCCTCTTCCTGTCTGGGCCCCTGCCAGGCAAAATACGTGATCAAATTTCAGGGAGCCGTCTACTCCTACATGAATGCAAATACCCTGCGGGAGATGCTTATCTCGGTCTACTCTCTGGAGGAAAAGGCCTCACCCTGATAAAGGAAAATCCGGAAATTTAATGACATTGAATTGAAAAGCAGCGAAGGGAGAAGTTCCCAAACGGGGAACTTCTCCCTTCGCTGCTTTTCCTGTAAAATCTCCATACGGCTCAGGGGCTCTTTCGTATCGTAACAATTCCGTTATCAGCATCCACAGAAATATAATCTCCATCGGATATGGCTTCGTAGGGATCCACTTCCAATCGATCCACCAAAGGAACCCCCACCACCACGGAGCAGGAAACGAGAACCGGCTCAATGTCCCTAACGATAATCGCCGCGGGAAGATTGTTCTGCAATTTGAGCTGATAAAGGCCATCTACCATAACCACGGAACTGCCTTTTCCCGACTTGACCACCAGCACTTTACCCGCCACATTCTTACCGTGAAGAGCGTGCCCTTTCTCTATCATAACTCCCGTTTCGGGATCGCAGAGATAGAAACAGATAGGATCTGCCGAAACCAGAGCCTCGCCGACCCCACTTCCCTTCACGATCCCCCGGCATGTATATTTTTGTTCCATATTCATAATCTTATTTCACCTCTCCCGTTACGGCTGCTTCAACACACTCCGAAAGCCTGCGCACCACAAAGGGCTGTCCCCGACGTTCCCTGTAATAAGCGCATTTCGGTGAATCTGTGAGCCCCAAACCTCCCTCGAAGCTCTTAAAACAGGGTTCGTCAATACAAGTTTCCGCTACGAGGTACACTCCAAGGTGCTGAAGCCTTTCGAAGGCACCGTTCCGTTTAGCGAGAGAAAGGGTGGCCTCGGAAACAAGCACCCAGAAAGGCACCGCTGCAGAACGTCCCTTCATAAAGGTGTCGATCTCCATCACCTGATCCAAGGTGTAGTGGGGGCACCCAAGGAGCACCAGGTTGATCTTTCCTCCTCTTTCCGAGATACGCTCCTCTTCCTCCCGGATATCCTGAAGGGAGATATAGTGCTCTCGGCAGGGAGTATTGCCCCTCAGGGCCATTTCCTTCGTGGACGCTTCGGGGGTTACCCCCTCTATGTGATACATGGGTACCGCCCCAGAGGTGTTGAGTTCCGCTCCGAAATAAAGCAAGCTCTCGGGACTCGGACGGCGATCCATCTTTCGAAAGACAAACACCGGAACCTCCGCTTCGATAATTCTTCCTGCGTTATATCCCAACAAGCCCCAATCATAGGGGTCCTTCGGAGCCTCTTCCACTTCTATGATCATGGTACCCCGGCGATTCTCATCGAACATAAGGCCGTACAAAGGAGTTTTTCCCGTTACCGCCGCAGCAAGAGCACTTACAGAAGACTCCCGATTAGATCGCGCTCCGAGCACTGAATTGACATAGGGAGTACAGCTCGATTCAGAAAAAGCCACCACTTCTCCGAAGGCGGGCACATTCTGCTGCAGCTCCGGGGTACAGCTCAGGCTCATGATCGCACCAATTCTCGTGTAAACATCATAGGTTCGCTTTACAAGATCAAGTTCCTTCTGGGAAACCCCATAATGCTGGGTAAGAACCTTGATGTCCCAAGCAGGATTTGTAGTACAGGGAACCTTACAAGAAGCCCCCCCCTCAAGAAGGAGTTCGCACCAATAGGTATCTCCCTCCTGCCCGCTAAGAGCCACATGGGTTCGGGAAACCTCAATCAGCTTCTGGGCTTCAAAAGCCTCTCCCAGAGCGACCTGCAGCTCCATGGCCTTCTGCATTCCTCTCCCCTGCTTGCCCTCTAATATCTCTTTTTCCTCCGAAGTAAGTTTCAATTCCGACAGCTCCTTTACGTTAAATAATTTTTAGCGAAGCAAGTTAACAACTCCCACAGTGAAGACTGGGAAAAAGGTAAAGAGCAAAAGACAGGCAATCATGGCAGCGATAAAGGGCATGATGCTCCTGGAAATACTTTCTATCCCTTCTCCTGAAATGGAAGAGGCCACAAAGAGATTTATGCCATAAGGAGGCGTAATAAAGCCTATGGCAAGATTGAAAGTTATAATGAGGCCAAAGTGGATCGGATCGACCCCAATACTTTTCACGATAGGAAGGAGAATCGGCGTAAGAATAATCACCGCTGCGATATTATCCACGAAACAACCTATAAGAAGCAAAAAAGCATTGATTAAAAGGAGCAACACTACCGGGGACTGAGAAAAAGATGTAAGCCAGTTCGCCATCATTCCAGGAATTCTCGCTATGGCGAGATAGTTGCCGAAAGCAATGGAAAGACCAATCATGAACTCCAGAGACCCATTGATAATAGCAGTCTGCTTGAGAGAATCGTAAAGAGCCTTCTTATCCAGTTCCTTATATACGAACTTACCGATGATCGCCGAATAGATCACCGCCACCACCGCCGCTTCGGTGGGAGTAAAGATGCCTCCGTAAATACCCCCAAGAATAATGATGGGCACCACCAGAGCCCACAGGGCTTCCCGGAACCGGGCGAGTACGACTCGAAACGTGGGAGGTTCCGCACTGCTGGTGTAGTTACGTTTTTTCGCTATGTAGTAACAGGTCCCCATGAGAGAAGCCCCTATAATAATCCCCGGAAGAATGCCTGCGATAAACATGTCCCCGATGGAAGATTGAGCCACCACACAGTAAATGACAAAGGGAATGCTGGGAGGAATGATAACGCCGATGGTTCCGGAGGCCGCTGTAAGGGCCGCCGCAAAACTTCCGCTATAGTTACGCTCCCTCATGGCGGGAATCATGAAGGTCCCAATGGCGGAAACCGTGGCGGGGCCGGAACCAGAGATGGCTGCAAAAAACATGCAGGCCAACACGGTTACCATACCGAGCCCTCCCACGATAAAACCCACGAGACAATCAGCAAAACCGATAAGCCTTTTAGAGATTCCCCCATTGCACATGAGAGATCCCGCAAGAATAAAAAAGGGAATTGCCAGGAGAGGAAAGGAGTCAAGCCCTGTAAAGGCTTTCTGGGCAACCATAACCAGAGGAATACGCGTGGTGGCATAAAGACAGATGGCTGTAGCAATGCCGAGAGAGATCCCTATGGGAACACTGACAATGATGAGAACAATGAGAACTCCAAAAAGAAGCAGTGCTTCCATGGGCCTTACACATCCTTTCCGAAAATTTTTCTGATTTGTGGAGGCAGTTCAAAAAAAAGGCGAAAAGCCATGAGAGAACATCCCACAGGAACTGACGCATAGGCAATGCTCATGGGAATTCCCATGGCTGCAGAAAGCTGTCCCCGTTTTATGAGGAACCATGTAAGCTTTCCTCCCTGCCATGCAAGAAAGAGGGAAAACCCGATCCATATCAGCAGAATGAGGGTTTCGAACAAGGCCCGTTTTCTCCCGAAAAACCTCTCTGCAAGAATTCCTACCCGTAGATGAGCCCGTTCCTTTACGCAGTAGCTCGCGCCAATCCAGGAATACCATAGAAATAAGTACCGGGCCAACTCCTCACTCCAGGAAAGGGAATTATGAAACACGTAGCGCATGATAACCTGCAAAAATGTTAAAAGCACACTGATCGCAATGGTCCATACGAGGAATTTCTCTTCCAAATCGTCAAATATTTTTTTCCACATAACATATCCCCCATGGCTCTTTCCTCGTGGGGAGCAAGCAGGGAAATGTACGAAAATCGAATACATTCCCCGCCCGCACCGGTACCAACTCAGAGAGAAAGGTCTTCCTGTTTTACAAAATTCTCTATTTCATTTCTCTCCACACTAGACGACTTTTTTATCTTAAATCAAAAAACGAAAGTAAATATCTTTATTTTTCTTTGATTTCCATGACGATGCCATAAATCTCCTCGCCCATTTCGTCCTTAAACTGGGCATAAATGGGAGTTGCGATTTCTGCAAACCGAGCAACCTCCTCGGGGGCCACATCGTTGATAAGCATTCCCTTTTCCGCAAGTTCCCGGAAGCTCTCCTCCTCCTGCTTTATAATTTCTGCTCTCTGAGCAAGAGCATACTTTTTTGCGCTCTCCTGGAGCACCATCTGCAGATCCTCCGGGAGGCTGTCGTAAAAGCTCTTGCTTAAAACGATGGCACAGGCGGAAAAAACATGCCCCGTCTTAGAATAATATTTTTGCACCTCGTCAAACCGGGCTTCATTCACCAGGGCTGCGGGATTTTCCTCCCCGTCTACCACGCCCTGCTGCAGAGCCGTATAGAGTTCGCCCCAAGCCATGGGAGTTGGGTTCGCCCCAAGGGCCTTGAAATATGCCAGATGCATGGAGTTTTCCATGGTACGGATCTTGATTCCCTGCAGATCCTCCGGCTTCGTAATAGGCCGCTTGTTGTTGCTTATGTGGCGAAAACCATTTTCCGTAAATCCGAGTCCCACAAGTTCGATTTCGGGAAGCAGGCTGTTGAGCTTCTGCCCCAGCTCTCCGTCGAGGGCTTCGAAGGCATCCTCCCGAGTGGGAAAGAGATAGGGAAGGGCAAGGACCTGGAATCGCTTGTCGAAACCCACAAGAGTAGACCCTGCGGGAAGGCAGCCCTCAAGCACTCCAAGCTGACAGGCTTCGAGCATCTCCCGGTCTCCTCCGAGCTGGGCATTGGGATAGAGTTCGAACTTGATTCTTCCGTTGGAACCCTCTTCGAGGCTTTGCTTGAATACTTCGGCGGCGATACAATCCGCATGGGTTTCGGGTACGATGGTGCCGAATTTGAACACAAACTCCGGATCCGCTCCAAAGGAAGCAAAGGCAAAAATCAAAAGGAACGAGAAGGCAAGCAAGCAAACGGGGGAAAAACTTTTCTTGGACATCGTAACTCCTCCAATCATAACTTTTCAATATGAAAAACAGAAAACCACCTCAAAAATCTACGCAAAAGAATTTCGTTATTCGGTATCACCTCCCGACATAAGCCGTGGCAGAGCAACTCCTCCCCGAGGTAAAATTCCCACGGTCCCACCGGGGATCCGGCGGCGAGCCTCTCGAAGAGCATCTTCCACGGAATCGAATCCCCTATATCCGAGAACATCAAGATCTTCCTGAGAAAGCCCCTCGGTTACCGCAAAAATTGAGGCCATCTCCCGCACTCGCGCATTACACGAGGCGAGCACCGCTGCAATGAGATCTTCCTCCACATTTTCGGGATTCGTCCCAGCAATTCTGGAAAGGATCTCTGCAAGCGGCATGGCAAGCCATTCCCGAAAACGGGGATGATTATGGGCCAATCCTTCCGTACAGGGAGACACGAAAATGAGAATTCCTCCGGGACGCAGGGCAAACCAGGCGGCACTGATGGCCTTATTGGCCTGCCAGTAATCCACATCGCAGGGTGAGGAGCTTGCGATCAAAATATCCACACGATCCGGCAAAAGTACCGAAAAAACCTCCGCCGCACAGCGAGCTCCTTCCCGATGAGCCTCCACGAAATCTCCCGCCACCAGAGAGACCACCTGATCATGGCTATTCATGACCGTATTGATAATGAAAGAGAGCCCCACCCTGCGGGCCACCTTTTCCATGCCCAGACGACAGGGATTTTCCATTTGCCCCAAAGGAATCCCTCCGGCAAGGGCCGCCGAAGCGTGGGTAGCAGCGGTGGAGGAAAAGCCACACACTCCGGGCTGGAGGATCTTGGCCCCCCCGGAAAAACCCGCATCTGCGTGAGGCACAATATTTCCCAAGCCAAGCAGGAAATCTGCCTCCACCGCACGGCGATTAACCTCCAGGGGAATTCGGTATTCTCCGACGTATACGGGATCCAGAAGAACAAGTTCCTCTTTTCGGGTAGCATCGTGCTGGTAAACAGGAAAGGAGGAACAAACATCCTTACCAAGTTTTTCCACAATCTCCTCTTCCGTCATTACCCGGTGAGTTCCCGTGGCAATCAAAAAGGAAAGAGCATCCCTGGAAAGACCGCTCCGAAAAAGATACTCCAAAAGAGGAGGGAGTAATATTTTCAGAGGGGTATTTCTTGTGTTATCCTCCACAAGAATCACCACATTCCGCTTTCCCCTCACCATATGGCATAACGCTGGAGTTCCCGTGGGGTTATCCAGTTTTCTCAGAAGCTCTGAAACGAGATCTTCCAAAGGAGGAACTTTCGTCGACATGGATCCCGCAAAAAGAAGCTCCTCTCGGGAAAGAGTGCAGTACTCTTCTTTTATTCCGTAGGGAATCACGTATTTTTCCATGGTGCCTCCGAAATTATTTTCAATAAAATTCAGCCTGCGTAATGCAGCCTGTATTACCTAGGGCGGAAAAAAATTTTTCCTCATCAAGAAGAGCTATAAAAATGTCGATTGAAGCATATATGCTCCCGAAGAGCTTCCTGAGCCCCCTCCAAATTACGGAGCCGAAGATTTTCCAGTATGCGTAGATGCTGCCCTATGATCTCTCCCACATATTCCTCGGTCCCCCAATAAACGGACATATACTGGATGGTCTGGATGCGAAGAACGTTCAGAAAGTTGCGCAGCCGGCGATTCCGACACTTCCGGGAAAAAAGCTCATGCAGTTCATGGTCTGCTGCGGTAAGAAGACCGCTGTCCGGACAGACTTCAGTCTCTTTATACTGAACTGCGAAGTCTTTCCATACCTTCTTGTGATGTTCAAGTTCACCATCCGTTATGGCATCCAAAGCGGATTCCAGAGCAAGAGGCTCCAGAGCTTTGCGAAGTTCGTTTATTTCCCGAATATCCTGAACCGTAATCTCCGCCACAAAGGCCCCTCGCCCCGGAATGATTTTCAGCAGACCCTCCTGCTCTAATTGCGAGACCGCCTCCCGAATAGGGGTACGGCTCATGCCGAATAGCTTGGAAAGAGCTACCTCCGCCACAGGATCACCCATCCGAATTTCTCCGGACATGATCATATGCCTCATTTTGAGAGCGGCTTGATCTGCTAAGCGCATGCCACTATTGTGGAAACTCGAAATAACATGACTCTTCGTTATTTCATGCATAATTCCGACGGTTCACTCCCTTTGCAATACAGCTTCCCCTTTGGAGTGGCATTTTTTCTCCCCAGGGAACCAACACCCCTTTCATTGGAAAAACATGCCAGATCCAATGAAAACTCAAAAAACAAATCAACACAACCTGTTCTAGGCAAATTTTTTCTCACATGCAAACCGTAGGCCAAAAATATTTTGTAGCACAGCCTGTATTACATAATACAAGCTGTACTACAAAAGTCAAGGTGTTTTCCACGCAATTCAAGGAAAATGAATATTGTCATTTCCGGGAACCCACCCCACAAATCGGAAATCCCTGCATAGCAAAGGGGGAACTCCACATGGAGCTCCCCCTTTGCTATGCACCAAAATCTTATGAAGCCTGAATCAAACCGAGAGGTCAAAGCGGAACACCGAAAAATGCTTCCTCACTCCTTCTGCCGAAGGCTCCTGTAGTAGGAATGAGAGGTATAGACCGCCGCAAGGGGGTTGTGTCCCAGAAGGCGATCCTTGGCGGCGAGCACCGTACAGGGAGCGGTGGCATATTTGAGAAAGAGGGAGTCGTGCCCCACACAGAGCCCCATAAGCACGTTGAAGTGGGTCTTCTCATCGTTCAGCACCAGAGCCTGAAGCACGGGATTACACATGGCTTCGAAATTGCCTCTAGCAAGCTTATCCTCATCGGTAAGCCCCAGCTCCTCCTTGGGGACGCTTCCCACCTTGCACATCACCGAAACCACCTCGAACCCCTGGAGGGTAAAAATCTCCTCCACCAGGGCCGCCTCCCGCTGCAGCCCCGCGCAGAAGGCAAACCCAAGCCGGGTATACCCCATGCGGCGGGCAAAATCCATGGTCTCCTCAATCCGGGGTTTCACAGGCTGGAGAAAGGCATATCCCTTTTCCTTATTACCGTAGCCCTCTGCCTCTTGAAGAGAGGCCTGGCGAGCGAACTCCTCAATCTCCGGCTTGTGGTACTCCTCCAGAGCACAGGGAATGAGCTTCCCCAAATTTTTGGTGGGGCAGAAGGCCGGGGCCTTATCTCCCTCGGAGCTGCAAATTCGCTCGGAGGAGGGAAAGGGACACTTGGCGCAGTTGGATACTTTTTCAGACATATTTTCCTCCTGATACACACATGGTGAGCCTTCAAGGATCATCTTTTTCGTAAAACCAGCAGATTGCCCCCCAAAATACAGAGCACTCCCATCAGGCCCGGAAGGGTCCAGGTGTACCCTTCGAAAAGGGTGGAGAGAATGAGGGCGATCACCGGAGAGAGCAGAGTAATGTAGGCACTTTTTGTCACCCCGATGCGCCCCACCAGGGTAAGATAGCAGCCGAAGGCCACCACGGAGCCGAAGACCGCAAGATAGAAAAGGGCAGCCAGATAGGAGAAGGTCATCTCCACCGCAAAGGGCTTCCGTAAAACCAGGGCCATAAAGAGCGCAAAGAGGGTTCCGTACAGCATGCCGTAGGCGTTGGTCTGCACGATGGGGAGAGATCTGGCAGCCTGATTCCGGGCGGAGAGAATGTTTCCCAGCGAGGCGGAGTACGCCGCCAGAAGGGCAAGAAGAACACCGAGCATTCCCAGGGGATTTACATGAAATGCCAGCACCTCCCGGCTGAAGAGAAGCACCATCCCCACCACTCCGATGATGGCTCCCAGCACCACATTTTTCTCCAAGGGCTTCTTGAGAAAGAGGGCTCCGTTGAACATGTTCAGAAAGAGGATACTCGACATGAGTACCGCCGCAAGGCCGCTGGGGATGTACACCTCCGAGACGTAGACAAGCCAGTAGTTGATCCCGAAGAGCAGAAACCCCTGAAGCCCCATCCAGAGATGGTCTCGAAGGGAGTAGCGCAAAGGCTTTCGGAAAAGAGCACAGAAGAGAAAGAGGATAAAAGAGGAGAGACCGAAGCGATACGCCACGGAGACCAAAGGATCCACCACCCCAAGCTGAAAGGTGATGGCAATCCAGGTGGACCCCCAAATAAGGGATGCGGCGACGTACATGAGAGCGTTTTGCATGATGAGGATATCTCCTTCAGGCGTCTGGGGGCCCTTTAGGGGCCCTTATTTAGAACCGGGGGGTGTGAATATGGCAGTAGGGAGCCTTGCGGCTCTTTTCGTAATAATCCTGGTGGTATTCTTCGGCCTTCCAGAAGGTTTCCAGAGGAGCAAGCTCCGTGGCGACCGCATACCCCTTCTCTTCGAGCTTCTCCATGAGCTCCAAAGCGACTTCTTTCTGAGAGGGCTCGGTGTAGAAGATCACCGAACGGTACTGAGAGCCCACATCGGGCCCCTGGCGATCCACCTGGGTGGGGTCATGGATTTCGAAGAAGAGCACGCAGAGATCCCGGAAGGAGATCTGCGAAGGGTCATAGATAACCTCCAGCACCTCCGCATGTCCCGTGGTGCCGGAACAGACCTGTTCGTAGGTGGGGTTCGGCGTCTCCCCTCCCGCATATCCCACGGTGGTCTCCAGCACTCCCGGAAGCTTCTGGAAATGGTACTCCACCCCCCAGAAACATCCTCCCCCGAAGACAATGCGGCTTCGGGAGGCCATCTCTTCTCCACCGAGAAAGGCAAGAGAGAGGGAGTTCACGCAGTGCCGCACATTCTTCGGCGTAAGCCCTTCGCCTTCGAAGACATGCCCCAGATGGGCCCCGCATCGGGCACAGACGATCTCCGTACGTCTTCCGTCGGGATCGGGAACCCGCCGCACCGCTCCGGGAATTTCGTCGTCAAAGCTCGGCCAGCCGCAGGAAGCGGCAAACTTGTCCTCAGAACGATAGAGATCCGCTCCGCAGCGCTTGCATCGGTAGATCCCCTCTTCGAAAAAATCCCAATACTCTCCGCTGAAAGGAGCTTCCGTCCCCTTCCGTAGAATCACATGCTCCTCTTCCGGGGTAAGATGCTGCACCATGCCATACTCCTCCTCTCCCTGACCGGCGGCGGAAAACAGCAATCCCCCGCCGCAACATAGCAAAAAAACTGCGCAGATGAGGCACAACAAAGATCGAGGTTTCATGCAAAAGAGCATTCTTTTCACCTCCCTCAAAACTTTCTGCATTTTTTCCGGCAGACGAGTTTTTCAGCCCTCGACAGCAGGGCATTTCTCCCCTACACTTTCAGAAGTCTTCCGGGAACCTCAGCATACCCCTTGGAAAAAGTCCTCGCAAGAGGCCAATTTTTTGGAAAAAAACAGACACCCCACCGACAAAGGAGCAATTTCATGATCTCTTCCATTGTACATACGGGACTAGTGGCATCCTCTCTCGCCATGGATGCCTTCGCCGCCTCCTGCGGCATCGGGGCGAGCAGCAGGGAGAATCGAGTTTTTCTGGGGCTGCGTCTGGGAGGAATCTGTGGTTTCTTTCAGTTTCTCATGCCCCTTCTGGGATGGCTGCTGGGAATGCGCTTTGCCCGGCATCTGGAAGCCTGGGATCACTGGATAGCCTTCGGCCTTCTCGCCCTGGTGGGAATCCACATGATCCGGGAGGCAAGAGAAGAAAAAAAAGCCCCAAAGGAGTCTGCAACCCTTTCGTGGCTTCTTCTGCTCTGTATAGGATTCGCCACCGCCATCGACGCCTTCGCGGTAGGGGCGGGGATAGCCTTTCTGGATCAGCCCGTTCTTCCCCTGGCTCTCGCGGCAGGAGGCATTACCGCCCTGGCATCCTTTCTGGGGGTGGTCATCGGGCGTAACATAGGGTGCACCGCAGGCCCCTGGCTGGAGACCGCCGGAGGAGCCGTACTGATTCTTCTGGGGCTCAACATCTTAAGGCTTCATCTTCTGTAACCTGTTGAAAATGACAACGCCGGGGCAGCTCTCCTCCGGCGTTGTCTGCGTTATCCTACTCCTGGGTAAGCATAAACTCGTAGAGCTTGCGGCCCCCTTCAGAGAGATGGGAGTCGAGCACCTGAATAGCCTTGCTTACCTCGCCATCCTCCACAGCCTTGAGAAGGGCAGCGTGATCCTCGCAAATATTATCCCCCAGAGGGATTCCGTGGGTATCGAAGTAGAGCCGGAGATAGCGGCTTACGTTGGTATGCACCATGCGGATAAAATCCAGAAGCTTGGGCTTCTTGGAGGCCTCGCAGAGAGCCAGATGAAACTCCACATCCTTCTTACACCACTCCCCGGGATCTGTCTCTTCCCGAAGTTCTGCAAGAATGTTCCGAGCCCGAAGAATATGCTCCTTAGTAAGAGAGCGGGCGGCATACTTGATGGCCCCCGATTCCAGCAGAAAGCGGATCTCGTAAAGCTCCCGAACCTCCGCAGGCATGAGGCTGGCCACGGTAGCTCCGCTGTTGGGATAGAAAGTAACAAGCCCCTCAATCTCCAGCTGCATAAGGGCCTCCCGGACGGGGGTAAGGCTTACCCCGTAACGTCGGGCAATGGCCTCCTGCCGGAGCTGCTCCCCGGGCTTGAAGGTCCCCTCCAGTATTTCACCTCTCAATCGCTCGAAAACGATGGTTTTTGTGGTACGTCTCTTTTCAGTCTTCACTAGCCTATTCACCCTTTACATCACAAGATTGTGTCTTTGAATATGCGGAATCTTCCACGTTCGTCAACGACAAGGAACAAAATCCTCAAGGAGAAGATTTTTACATATTATAAATGCAACTCTCCGGATCGCCAAGAAAAATCTCTGCAAAAGCTTTTCTTCTCTTTATTCCCGAAAAATTTCCAGACATTTCCGGAGTACTCCCGAAGAATCCCAGAGATCTTCCCTATTCTTTTTCCCCTCCAGCATGCTTTTTCTGGTCACGCTGAACACCGCCCAAGACACCCTCGGGGAGTCCTTTTCCAAAAACCCGAACATCTTATGCTAAAACGGAGAAAAATACCACCACCATTATCAAAAATGTTTTTCCGGCTTTCGAAAGCCGGAAGCTTGACAAGCTGATTATATGAGCATACACTCATGTAATCATCTGTTTCGCCCACGAAGGGGGGTTTGGCATGGAACATTCACATTCCTGGAAGGAAGAGGACGCTCTTCACCCGAAGCGTCTGGAGGAGGCTTTTCTCAGTGTTCCTTCTGAGGAGATCCGGCATGATCTCGCTCGAATGTTCCGGGCTCTGGGGGATCCCACCCGGATAGGTATTCTTCTGGCCCTGCGGGACGGGGAGATGTGTGTCCGGGATCTGGGGATCTTTCTCGGGGTAAGCGAATCTGCGGTATCCCATCAGCTTCGAACGCTCCGGGATCTTTACATGGTACGCCCCCGGCGGGAGGGGCAGATCATCTTTTACTCTCTCCGGGATTGCCATGTGCTCCAGATTCTCAACGTGGGGCTGGAACACTTTTTGCACGAAAAAGATGAAAAGGAGGCATCATCATGATTCCCTTTGCTCACAGGCTACTCCAGGAATCCTGGTTCATTCTCTGGAGTGCCGCACCCTACATCGTGCTGGGACTTCTGCTGGGAGGACTCATCAAGACTGGGCTCAACGCCGCCACCATACGGCGGCATCTGGGAGGCTCCGGCATGAAGCCCGTCTTCAAGGCGGCTCTTCTGGGGGTACCTCTTCCTCTCTGCTCCTGCGGGGTTCTTCCCGTGGGGGCGGCTCTTCGGAAGGAGGGGGCTTCCCGGGGGGCCACTGCGGCCTTCCTCATCGCCACCCCGGAATCCGGGGTGGATTCCATCACCATCAGCTACGCCCTTCTGGATCCCATCCTCACAGTGGTGCGCCCTCTGGCGGCCTTCGTCACCGCCTTCGCCGCGGGGGTGGGGATGGTCTTTCTCGACAGAAAGGAGAAACCCCAGACCTTTAAGGAGGCCCCTGAGGCATGCTCATGTTCCTCCTGCCACGCTCCTCTCCGGGAAGAGACCGGGGCCTGCTGCGAAGCCCACCAGCATCACCATCACCATGACTGCCACGCTCACCACGAACCTTCAGAGCGTACGAACCACTCCGCCCCTGCTCTCTCCCTGGGCAAACGGTTGCAGGAGGGTTTTCGCTACGCCACGGGAGAGCTGTGGGGGCATTTGGCCCTTCCCTTCGCTCTCGGAATTTTTCTTTCGGGGCTTCTGGGGGCTCTGCTGCCGGAGAATTTTCTGGAGCAGTGGCTGGGGGGAGGGCTGCACTCCATGCTGCTCATGCTTCTGCTAGGCGTTCCCATGTACATCTGCGCCACCTCCTCCACTCCTCTGGCGGCGGCGTTCATCCTCAAGGGAGTTTCTCCCGGGGCGGCCCTGGTCTTTCTTCTTGCGGGACCCGCCACAAACATCTCCGCCCTGCCGGTGCTCACCAAGATCCTGGGTAAAAAGGGCCTTATGATCTATCTCGCAAGCATCGGGGTGGTCTCCGTGGGGGCGGGGCTTCTGGTGGATCTGCTCTACCAGAGCCTGAAGCTGCACCCCCAGGCTCTTATGGGTATAGCTCGGGAAGTCCTTCCCTGGTGGGTACATCTCGGAGCCCTGGTCTTTCTCGGACTCTGCACCCTCCCCCTGCTGTGGCGCAGCTTTGCGGAAAAAAACGGATATCCTGGAGGCTCACTGAAAAACCATGAAAACTGAAGACAAGAACGCCACTCTTCGCCGGGTTACCTATACGGGGCTGGGGGTGAACCTCGCCCTCTCGGCCTTCAAGTGCGGGGCAGGGTACTGGGGAAAGAGCCAGGCGGTGCTGGCAGACGGCATCCACACCCTCTCGGATGCGGTTACGGATGGGGCACTCCTGTTGGGAATGCGCTTCTGGGATAAGCCCCCGGACAGGGAACACCCCTACGGACATCAGCGGCTGGAGACGCTCATCACCATCTTCATCGGCCTGATCCTGGGATTGGTGGGAGTGCGCCTTCTCTGGGAAGCTCTTTCCTCCCTTCATCTTCCCCACTCTCCCGGATCCGCTCCGGGGAAAATTGCTCTTCTGGCAGCCCTGATTTCCCTGGTAAGCAAGGAGATCCTCTATCGGTGGACCCTCTTCTGGGGAAAGAAAACCCGCTCCATGGCCCTCTCCGCCAACGCCTGGCACCACCGTTCGGATGCCCTAAGCTCCCTTCCGGTGGCCCTCGCCGTGGGGGGGACCATGATCGATCCCTCCTGGATCTTTCTGGATCATCTTGGAGCCGCCCTGGTATCCCTCTTTATCCTCCGGGCAGCCTACCGGATATGTAAAGATCCGGTAGCCCAGCTGATGGATCAGGGAATGCCCCCGAAGGAGCTGGAGAAGCTCCAGAAGGTGGTGTGGAGCATTCCCGGAATTTTGGGGCTTCACAAAATACGCACCCGCTACCTGGGGAGCAGCTCCCTCATGGTGGATTTGCATATTGAGGTGAATCCGGAAATTTCCGTTCGGGAGGGGCACGCCCTCGCCTCGAGGGTAAAGTTTACCCTCATGGAGCACTTTCCGGACACCCTGGACGTGGTGGTACATGTGGAGCCCTGGGAAAAAACAGGAAACGTGTTGGAGGACCAGGAGGAAAGACCATGGCAATAGGGCTGAAAAACCGGATAATTCTCGTGAGGGGGGACATTACCCGCTGCGAGGTGGACGCTATTGTAAACGCTGCAAACCCGAGCCTTCTGGGAGGAGGTGGAGTGGATGGAGCTATCCATGGGGCGGCGGGACCGGAGCTTCTCCAGGAGTGCCGTACTCTGGGGGGATGCCCTCCCGGGGAGGCAAAGATCACCCGGGGGTACCGCCTTCCCGCCTCCTGGGTTATTCACACTCCAGGCCCGGTGTGGCACGGAGGAACCCAGGGAGAGCCAGAAATTCTCGCCTCATGCTACAGGAACGCTCTTCATCTCGCAGCATCCTGTGATTGTAAAACCCTGGCCTTTCCCGCCATAAGCTGCGGGATATACGGCTACCCCCCGGAAAAGGCCTGTGCAGTAGCGTTGGAAACACTGAAAGAGTTTCTGAAAGAGCATGAGCTTCCTGAAAAGATCTATCTTGTCTCTTTCGGGGAGGAAATCTACCGCATCTACGCAACTATGCTGCAATCCTTTTTTTGATTGAGAGGCCTTCCGAAAAAGAGCTGAGGAGCACCCCCCGAGTGCTCCTCGAACTGCTGTACTTCCTGCAAAAACCGGAGAACCTTGTGGAGGTCACTCCGTTGCACCCTCCTCCTTCAGCTACACATCCAAAAAACGAAACGCCGAGTACCCCGAACTTAGGGAGCGGGCCTTTCGATCAGTATGATCCATTCTGGGCCTGAGTCCACGCCGTAGGTTCCCGCAAAGTCATCCATGTTGATAGCCAGGGAGAGGTTCCCAATGCTGTTCTGGTAGAGCAGCAGATCCCCCTCGGGGACATCCCCGAAGGTATGCACGTAGGGGACTTTTTTCTTAAAAACTTCCTCTTCCCCCTTCAGGATGGTTACGAGAAAGCTCTCCCCCATCTCTGGATTCAACGAGGTAAAGACCCCCTTGCTGATGCTGGTCCAGACGTTGCCGTACTGAGAATCGAGAATGGGGATGTTCCCCTTCACCACCCCCTCTTCGAAGGCTGCCTTCTGGTAGGGAATCTGGAAAACCTCCGGAGCCAGTTCGGGCCCCACCTCGGCAAAGCTGATGGCTCCCGAGGCGAGCCGGGCCCCGGTGTAGGAGTAGACATCCCGGCCGTGGAAGGTGTAGGACTCTTCGGAGCCTCCCAGACGGTTTACCACTTCGTCGATCTGACGCACCGCTTCAATCCCCATGGATTCGGCGATGAAGGTGAGGGTGCCGTTATCCGGGGTGACGAAGAAGTGCCCCGTTTTGGTCTTTGCCACGATGGACTTGCGATCCGTCCCCACCCCGGGGTCCACCACGGAGACAAAGACCGTTCCCGCGGGCCAGTAGCTGGCGGTCTGCTCCAGCCGCTGAGCCCCCTCCCAGATGCTGAAGGCGGGAATTTCGTGTGTAAGGTCGAAAATCCGCAGATCCGGGTTGACCCCGAAGGCTACCCCCTTCATGGTACATACCGCTCCATCCTTGAGGCCGAAATCGGTCTGCAACACCAGCGCTCCGTTGGTCTCTCCCGCCCAGGAGGCAAAGGCCAGGGAAAAGAGCAGCACCACCACCGCACAAAAGACTCCTGTTTTTTTCCGCATCATTCTTACATCGTCTCCTTTCATCTCTGCACTTCGCATAATCGGGCATATATCTGTTGCTCTGCCCGGCTCCTTCGACATTCTACATCATCGCCTCATTTGGTGCCAGAGCATCCCGCCAGGGAGAGCATCGTTTCCCTTCGGGAGGGGCACGCTCTCGCCTCAAAGGTAACGTTTGCCCTCATGGAGCACTTTCCGGACACTCTGGACGTGGTGGTACATGTGGAGCCGAAGGAGGAAGCTCCCTCTCCAGAAACGGTGAAGGCTCCCCGTGCCAGGTAATCACCAGGTGGTTCCTGGCTCGGGTGGCCGCCACATAGAGGAGAGAACGCTCCTGAAGCTCCCCCTCCTCCCGCACCGTGGCATCCTCGCTGGCCACAAGGTGGTGCAGAGGGAGATACTTCGCCCCCACCCCCGCCACGAACATGCGCTCGAACTCCAGCCCCTTCACCCGGTGCATGGTTCCCAGCCGCACCCCCTCATCCCTGCGGTTCTCCGGGCTTCGAGGATCCAGCAGCACCGTGGAAAGCTCCCGAGCCTCCAGGGCCTCCTGAAATTTTTTCAGCAGGCTGTTGGTCCGCACCACCACGCAGCAGTCTTTGAGCGACTCTCCATTCTCGGAAAGCTCCCGAAGGTAATCCCCGAGAAAGGCCGCCTCCTTCTCAAAGGTCTCAAACCCCTCAAGCCGGGGTTCCAGGCCCCGCAAAAGGGAACGGCACCCCCGAAGAGCATCCTCTCCCCCATCGAGATCGTCCACCCTCCGGTTTTCCAGAAGCCGGTTTCCCCACTCCATGGTCTCCTGGGTGGTGCGGTAGTTGACCCGCAGCTTGCGGCTCCGCCCCCGCACCTCCACCCCGGTGCGGGAGAGCACCACCTTGCGGGAGTAGATGCGCTGGTGTCCATCCCCCACGATAAAGAGATCGTTCTCCCCCGGGGGAACCATGCGGCGGATCAGCCGGAAGGCCAGGGGCCCCAGATCCTGGGCCTCGTCCACCACCATGGCCCGGTAGGGGAGAGGCTCCTGAGAAACCTCCAGCACCTGCCGGGCATGCCGGAGTATCTCCGGGAACTCACTGTACCCCTCCTGTTCCATAAGCCGCCGGAACTCCTCAAAGACCCGCCACACCGCCTTGCGCTGCTTCCGGTTGAGCCCCACCCCCCGGCCGGTGCGATCCGCCCGGAAATACTCCTGCAGGGTGGTCACCTCCTCCGGAAGAATCACCCGCTCCCACTCCTCCTGATAAAAGGATTTCGTCAGAGGGAGATCCTCCGGAGCTTCACAAAGAGCCTTCTCCCAGAACTCCTCCCGCTTTTTCCAATCCCCTAGAGGGGTCATGGTGTACCCCCGCTTGCGAAGAAAGTTCGAGGCCCATTGATCCAGGTTCATCACCTCAATACGCCGAAAGATCTCATCCTTGCAGATCCTGGCGAGATTATCCCGGATATCCTCCGCCAGGTTCACCGTAAAGGTGGTGAAGAGCACCTTTTCATGAGAGCTTTTCAGAGCATGCTCCGCCAGCCATTTGGCCCGATGAAGCGCCACCACGGTTTTTCCCGTCCCCGCCCCTCCGAGAACCCGCACGGGCCCGTTCCAGGAACGTTCCACCAGCTTGCGCTGGGAGGGGTGCAGAAAGACCCGCCAGCGTTCCAGAGGGGCCTGAAGTATGGCCTGAAACTCCAGATCGTCCTCCACCACCATAAAGCGGCTCCGGGCGAGAGAGGTCTCCAGAGCCCGGGCGTAATCCTCGGTATCGATCTCTCGGGCAATCTCCTCAATCTCCAGATGGGTGAGCACCTCCTCCACGGTGCACCCCATCTGGAGAAAGGCCAGAGCCTCCGCCGCCTCCGGGGGGAGAGTGGCCGCAAAATCTTCCAGATCCTCCTCGGTGCGAACCTGCCGCAGAGCCTCCAGCTTCTCCTGGGGCACCCCCATCTGCAGAAGGTGCTTCTCCCGCACATTATCAAAGAGCCCCGGCAGCGTCCCCGGAGCATCCCGCTCTTTCCTTTCCTCCCGTTCCTCCACCTGAAAGATCTGCAAACTCCCGGTCTCGGGGTTCACCCTGCAGGTACGTCTTCGGGCCCAGGCATAGGCATCATCATGATGATCCACCCAGAGGAGCAGATAAACATTCCCCCGTTTGGGCTTCATCACGATTCCCCGGTAGGTATCGTCGATTCGCACAGAACGAAGGTTATCATCCCTGGCATCGTGAATCTTCTCGTAGTTGATCCCCCCGGAGTCGGGACACTCCCGGAACCGGAAGAGAAAATCCTGCACCTTATGCTGCTGTTTCCTCGGTATGTTGGAGTAGGCGGTAAAAAAATCCTCCGAAATGGCCACTGTGGGCCTGGTCTGCATCACTATAATTCCCTCCCCGCTAAAAGCTAGTTGTTAGTTGCTAGTGGTTAGTGGCTAGATTAAACCCAATAAAAACAAGAAGTACCATCCCCAAAGGTTTTGCCTTTGCTAACCTCTAGCCACTAGCCTTTGCCTTTACTAATCACTAGCAACTAGCCACTAGCAACTGATTTTCATGACGTTCCATCCGGCTTGCACGAAAGCCTTTTCATGCTCCAGATCCTCCGGAAGGAGCAGCACTGTCCGGCGTTCCTCCCAGGCGGCCTCACTCTGGGCAAGAATTCGCCCCCGGGTATCCCTCATCTCATACCCCATCTCCGGGGGCTCCCAACCCTCATGGCGCAGCTTTGCAAAGAGGGGTTGCACTCTCCGGGGATCCGCCGCAAGATCCAGGGCTTCCCCCCATAACACTTCGTGGTTGTTATGGTCATCACGGTGCCCCGGAGGTTCTTCGCCTTCCGGAGCATACCCTCCTGCGGGGGGCTCCTCTTCAAGAAAAAGCGTATCATACACCCCATGCTCCACCCCGGAGCAAATCCCCCCAAAGGAGCCCTCCACAAACTGTATCATCACCGCATTCTTCAAAAAACCCCGCCACTCTTCCCGGGAGAACTCCCCCCGATCATCCAGGGTCAACGCCAGAACAAGCGAACCGGGTGCTTCCTCTGCCCCAAGGGCAGCATCCAGAGAGGCATCCAGGCAAAGGGCCCCCTTCTGCCGGACAGCCACGGTTCGCCCCTCCTCAGCAAAAATTTCCTTCATGGCTCCCGGAAGCCGCTCCCTTTGGGGAGACTCTTTCATGCTCTCCCCTCCAAAAATCATGAAACCCCGCTTCATGGCCCAGGAACGCCACAGATCCTCCCGGGGAAAGGCGAGAAAAGCCCAGAGAAGATCCAGAGAATTACCCTCATGAAGCTGGGCAAAGCCCCCCTCGGGCCCCGGCTCCAGAAGGGCGATCCTCTCCAGCAGCGTATTTCCCAGAGGAAGCAGGCGGGGGACGAGAAAGTCCTCCAGGGGGGAGGGCTGCTCCCCCAGGGCCTCCGCCACATCCTCCCAGGTGATCCCCCAGACCAGGTATTTGCCGCTGCGGAGAAGGGCCATTCTCTGGAGGGTATCCGTCTCCAGCCGGTCTTTGTGATAGGCATAGCCGTCGGTAAAAATCACCAGAGGGCGCAGATCCTCCCGCCCCCGGCCGGGCCAGAAGACAAAGTCTCCCCGGCAGAGCCCCGTACCATCCCCCAGAGGGTCGAGATCCACCTGGGGCTCCACATGCCAGCTCTCCCCCCGGATGCAGAGCCGGTACCCCTTCTTTCCCCGTATGGGAAGAGGGGTCATGCTGCTCTTCTCACCTCGTGAGGCCATGCGCTGCAGAGCCCCGATAAATCTTTTCTCCAGCTCACTTTCAAGAGAGACGTTGCTCCCCAGCTCCCCGAGAGAGTTCAGAGGGCGAACCTCCTCCTCGCACCCCAGAATCCGCTGCAGCATCTCCATGGCCACGCTTCGAGAGACCTGCCTCATGTAAAAACTGGTGCTGTAGGCATAGAGACAGCGGTAGCATCCATCCTTGAGGGGATCCAGAGCGCAGGCGCACCCGGTCATCACCTCCAGGGCCCCCCGGAGCATGGCAAAGAAGGGCTCCTTCTCCAGGGCAAGCTGCTTGAGATACCCCGTACCCCCCGGCACCTCGTCGTAAAGCACCAGATAACGGCGCTCCTCCTCCCCCAGAGGCAGAGGCTCCCGGTAAAAAGTGCAGTGAAGATGATCGATACTCCCCCGGAAGTAGCTCTTCAACCCCAGCCGAAGAGCTGCGGTAAAGGAGTGCAACCCCCCCTCGGGGGTTCCCTCCCGGGCAGAGGGAAGGGTAATCCGCAGAGCCTCGGAGTGAAGTTCCCGGTAGAGATAGACACAGGAAAGAATACTCTCTCCCGGGGGCTTCTTCCTTCCGGGACAGCTGAAGGTGTGGTTCTCCCTCGGAGCGCCCTTCTCCTCTCCCTCATCCTTCTCCCCCCTTCTGACTCCCTGCACCTTGCCGCAGTATCTGCAGATGGAAAATCCCCGGGGCATAAGCTCCTCTCCATCCACACAGAGAAGCTCTCCCTCTCTATCGGGAATGCCGAAATTCACCTGCCGGAAAACTCCCCTGGGAATATATTCAAAGCCGAAGCTCTCCTCCCCTTTCGAAGTTCCCCAGGCAAGGCGGGAGTCGGAATCCTGCAGATCCACCAGCATCTTCTCCTGGTAGAAGGAAATTTCCCGGTCATCCCGATCATCCCCGATGCGGCTGGTTTTCTCCTCGGTGGTGGCGAAGACCTGACGCATCCGCAGCAGAGAGCGCAGCTGCCCCACATCCCCGAAGCGGGAGCTTCCGCACCGGGGACAGCGGGAGGGATTCTCTCCCAGGGTAGCCCGGGCCATGTGCGAACAGGCATCGCAGAAACGCCAATCCTCCCTTTTGGAGGCGGTCATGTCCACCTGATCGATCATCACCTTACGCCCCCCGGCGTAGAAGCTGCTCCCCGGGGCAAGCTCCCGGAGCGCCACCGCAGCTCCCCGCTCATACCGGAACATGGTGCTGCTGAAGGTTTTGCTCTCCCCCTCTTTCCGGGGGGAGTAGATCACCGAACGCAGCTCCACCCCGCTCTCGGGAAAGGCATAGTTGGGGAGAAGCCCCTCATCGGTAAGCACGTTCATAAGCAGCCGGTTCCCCATTTCCCGGAAGAGCTTCACCAGCCCCTCCCGCTCCCGCTTCATCCGGTTACGCTCCTCGGGATCGAAGGAGGGATCCTTCTCCGCCGCAGTCAGGGCCTTCTTCAGCTCCCGGGCCTGACGCTGGATCCCCTCCCGGCGCAGCTTCAGCTCCCGAAGCCCCTCCATGAGCCGCAGAGGCAGCCCCGTGGAGTCATTTTCAAGGGCAAAATGCTCCAGATGACTGCGCACATCCTCGCTCATATCCCCCCCGAAGAGAGCGCAGAAACGCTGCAAAAGCTCCCCGGCGGAAACCCGAAGAAACCCCAGAAAGTTCCCCGGAAAGCGGGAAGAATCCTCCCCCTCAAGGTGCTGCAGCACCTCGGAGACCTTTTTCGGAAGATCCCGGGGGGGAAGCCCCTGCTCCACCCAGCAATCCAGGGCAAAGGCGGCGAACTGACGCTCCAGCACCGCCGCAGCTCCCAGAAAGACCCCCGGGGGCTCCACCTCTCCGGCGATCATCTCTAGAGGATCCTCGAAGAAATACATATCGTGGGGCCTCCCGTTCGCCACAGTGAGGGAGAGGGCGTTTCCCTCCTTCCGCCCCCCTCGCCCCACCCGCTGCACAAAGGAGGATGTCCGGGGAGGCACCGAACAGAGCAGCAGGGAGGAGAGATCCCCGATGTCGATCCCCATCTCCAACGTGGGGGTGCAGGAGAGAAGATTGGGATCCCATGGGCTGGGGCCCCCCGGGGCCTCCCCCTTGAACCGAGCCTCCAGCAGGGCACGCTCCCCCCGGGGGAGAAGCCCCGTATGCTCCTGAGGAAAGAGCCGGCAGGGATCCCCCCGCAGATAGAGGGCTTTATAGTAGTTCTCTCCCCGCTCCCCAGGCTCCGGAAACTCCACAGTGCCGGAACAGGAAACCCCCGGACAGGGCATATCCTTCCAGAGAGGCGCCTCCTCCCCCGCCACCGCATAAAGAGCCCTGCAGCGGCTGCACCGAAGGAAGCGCACATCCCGGGAAAGCCTTATCTCCCCCGGATTAAGCCCCCAGGCCTTTCCTCCCGAGCGCACATTAAAGGAGCAGACCAGAGGATCCTCCCCCGCCCCCAGAACCTGAAAGGCCAGCTCCAGGAGCTTCTCCGGAGTTTTCCCCATCTCCAGAATCTTCTCTCCCAAACTCCTGGCGGCCCACCGGGCATACCACCCCATCTTTGCAGAGGAATCCAGAGAATCAAAGTTGCCGCCTCGGGCGTTGCTCACAAAACGGGGGGCCAGCCTCTCACTGCCAAATCCATGAAGCCAGGGTATCATGTCGGAAGAGAGCAGATACCCCTTCCCCCCCTGTTCGATAAAGCTCTTCAGCTCCGGATGGGCCAAAGCGCCCCGGCGGCGCATCCGGTGGATCACCCCGGTGATAAAGCGGCAAATGCGAGACAGCTCCAGATCCGGCAGAAAGGGAATCTCGTTTTTCCACGCCTCCAACAGCTCCCGGGCGGCCTGTTCTATCCTCAAAGGAGGGACGAAAGGCACCGCCACGCCGCATTTTTCCAGAGTACGGCCAATATGGCTCCGGAGACCGAACTCCACAAAGATCTCCCAGTTGAGCCGCTTTTCCATATGCTCCAGAAAGACCTTTCCCGGCGCACTCTTCCCCTCCCGGATAGCCTCAAACTCCCGTCCCCACCCCTGATCCGGAGCAAGAAAGGTGGCCACATACTTCCCCGGGCTCAGCCCCTTCCGGCAGTAGACCGGGAACTCCCGGGCCGCCTCCTCAAGGGAGAGCCCCGCCCCGGGGTGAGCAAGAAACTGCGCCATGGCGGTGCGCAGAGTAAACCGCCATGTGCGATCCCCGAAAAAGCCCCCCCGATGGGCCGCATCCTGCACAGAATCCGAGAAGGCGAGCATCTTCTTATCCGGATTCACCGGAGAGGCCATGATCTGGGAGATCATCACGCTGGAGAGGGAGGTGCTCCGCACCCCCAGAATGGAAAGCCCCTTCACGGAGCCGCAGAAGGGACAGTCGTTCCGGGTCTCCAGTCGGGGGTTCTTCCCCTTCCCCTCCAGGGACTTCAAACTCTCGGGAACAAACACCCTCAGGGTCTCCAAAGCCCCGCAACAGGGGCAGCCCTCCCCCTCTCCATCCCGGGGAAATCCCAGCCAGAGACAGCGAGGGCAGAGCCTCTTCATGTATCCCCCCGGAGGGGGAGAAGCCTCATCCTGGGGAAAGATAAAGCGCACATCCCGGTTACGAGGGTGCCGGGTGCTGAAAAAGGCCTGATAGAAGAGCTTGAGATCCTCCAGCCGCACCCCCTTTTCATCCATCAGGGAGGCCCACCCCATGGCACCGCAATCCCGGCAGTGCACCAGAGGGAGATAGCGCTCCAGCACCTCCTCCCGCAGATCATCCGAAAAGGCCAGCCTCACCTCCTGGGGAGAAGAGTGCACCAGCCCCACCATGCGGCGCATCTCCCGAAGCCACCCCTGCAGATGCACCGTCACCAGAGGACGCTGGTTCTCCTGCCGGGCATGGCTCACCAGAGCGAGCAGACTATCCAGCACCAGAGCCCCGAAAGCATCCCCCTCCTCACGTGGAACGAGATCCGGAGCCACCCGCCCGAGATCACCCAGCAGCGCATCATACTCCCGAGGGGCTCCCCCCAACACCTTGAGAAGATTGTGAAAAAAAGCGTGGCCCCGGAGCATCCTCCCCAGCCGGAGCTGCGAGGCCTCGGAAGTCTCCCCTTCCTTCACCCCCCCCTCCGCACCAAACCAGAGCCGGGCCTGGGCCTCCAGATACTCCTCGGGAGAGTCATGCTTCAGAGGATGAAGCTCCTCCTCCTGCTCCCGGGAGGGAATTGCAGACCACCGCACCAGGTCATCCTTGAGAAAATCCTGGGGGGTTTTGCGCTCCTCCGTAATGAGAGCATCCTCTTCAAAGGGCTCTCCGAAAATGGCCGCAGCGTACCCCCGCATGGGCTCCCCCTGATCCCGCCCTCCCAAAGTAGCGGAGGTACCCACACAGCAGAGATGCCCCGGAGGCACCTTCAGCCGGGCCTTCAGCCGCCGGAGCAGACAGGCGAGATCCGTCCCCTGGGCCCCGTCAAAGGTGTGCAGCTCATCCACCACCAGATAGACCAGGGTGCCGGGATCGTTATACCGCCACAGATCCCGATCCTCCGGGCGGAGCAGCAGCATATCCAGCATCTTGTAGTTGGTCATGAGAATATCCGGAGGATTCTCCCGCAGGGCGTAGCGGCAGGTAACCACCTCCCGGGGGGTCATGGTCTTTCGGGGCTGCACCAGGGTATCCTCGGGATCCCTCCCCACGTAGAGCCCTGCGGTAACCTTTCCCCGCAGCTCCTCCCGGCCCCAGATGGCCCGGGCCACCCGCCCCGCCTGATCCGAAGCCAGGGCATTCATGGGATAGAGCAACAGCGCCTTGATCCCCCGCTCTCCCCGGTGGTTCAGGCAATGTTGCAGCAGAGGCCAGAGAAAGCTCTCGGTCTTTCCCGACCCCGTCCCGGTGGCTATCAGGGTTGATCTGGGGCCTGCGGGATCCAGCCGCTCAAAGGCCCGCTCCTGATGCAGCCAGGGAGAAAACCCCAGAGGCAGCCGGGGGAAATACTCCTCCTTCCGGCGGCCGGGAAGAAAGGGGAGCCCCAGAAAGAGAAAGGGCCCCCGAAAAAGCTGATGCTTCTCCCGGAGAAAGTTCTCCAGCAGGTATTCGAAATGGGGGGTGGTCACCTCGAAGGTGGTGCGGACATAGTCCTCCACGCCCTGGCGCACGTCCCGGGCCAGCAGAGAAGGCAGCATGCGATCAACTCCCCTGATGTGTGGAACGCCGGATTATGCAGGTAAAGAGATTGCCATCCCTCTGGTCAATAAAATCAATGTCCGGATAAGCTTCAAGAGCCCGAAGTATCCCGGAACCAAATCCCCGGTAGGGCAGTATCTGGTACGCAAAGGAAGCGAGTACGGGATTTCGGGCATTTGAGTTTCCAGCCTTAATATTTGCCACCGTGAGGTTGTTCGGCAAATGTCCGGGGCTGATGATTTCTACCCGATCCGCCAGAACAAAAACCCGAATCGGGGCGGAGATAAAATAATCCCGATGCACCAGAGCATTGGTCACCAGTTCTTCCAGCACAACCCTGGGAATTTCCGGCTCTCCAAGGCTGTTCACCCCCTGCTCTCCCTGAATATGCCTGATGTTACCCAGGATAAAGGCCATGGTCTGCTGGAAAATATCTGCGATTTTTCCCGTGATATCCCGGCTATCCAGGTAGGTATCTCCCGTAATGCTTGTTCCGGGAAAAGCCCCGGCCTTAACGATACAGGAAGGGAGCCGCATGGAGGGAGCCTTGCCAAAAAGCAGCGCCCCCGTGAGATTAAGCTCTCCATCCTTCCCCAAATTAAGATTAGCTATGGTTTGCTCCAGGGGAAGGTTCTGATCCTCCAGAGATTCCCCATAGCGTTTCTGGAAAAACTCCCGGAAATAAGGCATATCAAGATCCGCCACAGACATCCCCCTTACGGGGCTGATATCCGCATGGATCATGCCGGACTCCTGAAAAAGGCGCTGAAGCTCTTCCCGAGCGGTGGCCTTTCGTTTATCCGCTCCGCTCTTCACCCAAATAACTCCATTTTTATCCTGATAGGGCTTATTAAACCCCTTGGGGACGGAAATCACCATAATCCGTTTCTCTTCAATCATCACGATTTCCGACAGCGGGTTAATCGCAGGCTTCACATTCTGGCTGGCAGCATTAGAGAGCATCTGGTTAAGGCGCTGCACATCGTTTTTTGTCAGTCCCGGCACATGGCCGTCATCGTCAACCCCGACAAAAATCCTTCCTCCCAAAGTATTACTGAAAGCCACAAGCTCCATGGAGAGGGCGTCTATGTTGCTGATATCTCTTTTGAACTGGTTTCTGCTATCCTCTCCCTGGGCGAGGATTTGCATAATCTCTATGACTTCCATACCCCGTAAATCTCCTTTCGACGGTTAAAGGCTTCTCTGCCGCCCTCCATGATGCTCACAATTTTTTCCTGCAATGCGGGCTTGTCTATACTACCGCTCAGGAGAAATTCCCTGTTCTCTTCAAAAGAACAGGCATGCACCATCTCTGCATCCCCCAAAACCGGCAGGTTTGGATTATGGGTAGCAAAAATAAACTGCACCGAGGGTTTCAGTCTTCGCAGAGCGCAGATAACATCCTCGTAAAGCGTCTGGTTATCAAGATCATCCTCGGGCTGATCAATGATAATGACATCGTTTTCTTTCTGCCCCAGCACGAAAAGCATCAGGGCAGAGGCACGCTGCCCCAGAGAATGACGCTGCAACTCCTTACCGTGGTACATAATCTTGAAGGTGGCAGGCACTTGATATGTAAGAAGGGCTTTAAGATTTTTCTGAAAAAAGTCTTCCATAATCCCGGGATTGCTCCCAAAGAACTTCCGTGCATCCCCATCCCGGTATATGGCCCCAAAATCGGGGTAGTGATCCACCATATTCTTATAGGTGGTTTCCCGAACCCCACTCCCCTTAAACACTTCCTTCATAAAAGAGAGAAAGGCCTCCTTGTCTCCCTTATACTCTGAATCTATGGAGAGCGAACCTCCTCTTTCTCCAACCCTGTCAAGCTCCTGCTTTATCAGGTGAAACTCTTCATGCCAATATTCGTTGAGTTTTTGAAGTTCTTCAAGCAGGGCATTCTGAAGGTGTTCCTTCTGATCTCCCTGTTTTTCCAAAACCCCTATAAGCTGTTTTGCGGCGGCCAGTTTTTTCTTGAGTTCGAGAAATTCCTCAGAACTGATATTCAGGGCTCCCTGACTTTGCAGATCTTCCCCCAGGCGGCGCTCAATTGCCGCAAACTCCTCCACCATGGAGGCCCGGCGCTGTTCCAGTTCTCCTTTGAACTCTTCCATAGCCTTTTGGGTGTCCGTATCTCCCCGGAGCCATTCTTTTATTCTCTCCACAAAAGCAACATAGGCATCATACTTCGTGTAGAAACGGTCAACGAGATCCTGATTATGCACAGAGCGGTACCCCTGAAAGTTTCGTATATCATCTTCATGTTGGGCAAGGAGAGCCTCCAGATCAGTAACAAAATACCCCGCCAGCCGAAGCCCCTTCTCCATTGTTCGGGCATCCGCATCAAAATCCAGGCGCTTCTGCAGCTTCTCTTCCACCCCATGCTCCGCATAGAATCCCAGCCGATGCTCCGCATCCTGCTGTATCTTGCGCTGCTCCTCAAGATGCTCCTGCACATCCTTCACTTTGAGCAGGCGATCCACCGCTTCAGCCACCTTCTGTTTCTGGGCATCGATCCTGCGTCGTATCTCCTCCAGTTTCGACCCCAGAAGCTTCTCCACGAGGTCTCGTTCAAAACCTTCTCCGGTGTTGGAGAGATCCTTCTGCCCGAAGTAGATGGGCTTGCGGAGCACCGTCTCCCGAATAGAAATTCCGGGCTGTATCTTTCCGTCAATCAGTACCTCGGTATACGGCTCTTTCCACACCCGCCGCAGGGTATAGTGCTGGCCGTAACGATCACGAGCCTGAATCTCCACCTTTCCCCCGCTGCCCAAAGTAAAGCCCACCAGGTCTTCTTTATACTTGCAATCCCCCGTCTTTTCCCCGAAGGGGATGCCCAGAGCGTAGCGCAGCACCTCCAGAATGGCAGATTTTCCGCTGCCCCGGATGCCAATAAGAGTATTAAGTTCCGGGGAGAAAAAAATTTCCTGTCCCGATAAGGTACCTCCGGTGAAACGCATGCTCAAAATGTGGGAGTGGGCATATTCGGGGGGCTTCGAAGCAACACGGTATTCCTTGTCCAGAAGGGCATATTTCAGGGCATCGAAGGAAAAATCACCGATCTTGAGATATACCGCCTCTCCTGCGCCGATCTCCTTCATGTTTTTGCAATCCGAACCCTCAACCTCCGCAGGATAGCGCTCTCCAATCAAGCGCTGCACCTTGACACGGCAGTTTTTGCCGGACACATCATGGGTTCTCACTTTCTGGAAGGCCAGGGTTCTCTTCACAACGTCTCTATAGGCCTCTTCGCTGAAAAGATCCTTCAGTCTCCCCCCCTGTAGCTCCTTCCACAAGCCGTTATCCTGCTCCACATGAGCAAAGACGAGAAAATAATCCCGACCTATACCATCCAGCAGCTTCACCATCTGGATAAGGTTTTTCTCGCTCCGCTCATTTTTGCGCTGGTACTCCGAGGGAACTTTTCCGGGAAACATGTTCCCGAGAAAAGAGCCGATATAATCGTTGCCCTTCTCCAGCCATGCATCGCTGAAGACCACCAGCACGTGGAGTCCCCGGGCTCCTTCGCTTACGGAAAGTTCCACTCCGGGAAGCAGAAAAATATTCTCCTGCCGGGCCTTTTTGCGAAGGGCCTGAAATTCTCCCTTATCGAAGGTGTTGTGGTTAGTGATAATCCCAAGCCCTATGCCTGCTTTTTGTAATGCCGCCACATAGTCCGCCACAAAGCGGTCATCCTCCCCGGAATAGAGAAACGTTCCGTCCGCCCTCGTATGCAGATGAAAGTCTCCCCGTACCCAGGCGGAGCCCCGGGCAAAGAGATCGGTTTTTTTCTGCTCTTCCCTCATGTATCCCTCTCCTTTCTCCGCACAATCCCATCTTCGATGATTCCCAAGACCCATCCCCCCACATATTCTACGTCCTCCAAAAGATTTTGCTACAGCTTCCCCCAGATCTCTTGGTACTCCTCCTCACGGTGGCAGCGGGTGAAGGGGGCCTGCCAGGTGATGGTTTTTGTTCTGGGGGCTCCCGGGAGGGTATCATCCTCCACCGTTACGCTGTGTTCTCCCGAGGGCATGGCTTTGAGGGGTTCGAACTCCTTCCGGGAGAGCCCCACCCCCACCAGCCCTTTGCTGGGGGTGAAGATGATCCGCCCCCGCTGATCGTACCAGGTGTCTTCTTCGTACTGCCGGAGCACCGGAAACTGCACCCGGTAGATGGTGAGAAGCTGCTCCAGAGTCATCCCCAGGGCTTTGGCGGCGAGAACGTCTATCTCCACCAGAGCCTGCCGCCGGGCGTAATCGCTCCGGAGGGCCCAGGCGGGGCTCCACTCCGGGGTGAGCTGGGCGAAGAAGTCTGGGGGGAGCAGAGGATCCTCCCGGCTCCAGCGGAGGCTCCGGAAGGCGGGGTTCCAGCACTCCCGCCAGAGAGAGGCGTAGTGCTCCGTGAGACAGTTGAGGGAGAGGGCAAACACAGCCAGAGCGGGGTTGTAGTCCAGCAGGGGGAACATCCTAAGGGTAGATTCGTACACATCGGTACGCCCCGTGGTTTTGAGGTAAAAATCCGCCACCAAAGAGAAACAGAAACTGCTGAACATCACTAGACGTTCCGTATGGGCAAAAGTCGTGGAAAGAGCTGGATTTATATGCCCACTTTCAACCGACATAATGGCCCCGATAAGCGACCGTTCCGAGGAGGGGCCGAACATCCGCCGGTTAACGAAGCGATAGTACTCCGTCACCTTTCTCCCATCCCAGGGGACTGTGGGGGTGCGCTTTGCGTACTCCTGGGGGGAGCAGCCGGGGAGGTAGTTGGTGCGGGGGAGGTAGTTCCGGGGCAGCTCCGTGAGATCCAGTACATCGTATGCCTTGTTGGATGAACATACCCTCCGGGGAGTTTTGGAAAAGGGGTTGGCCACAAAGAAGTGGGGCCCCGAGAGAATCCACTCCTTCGGGGATGGGGGAAAGCATGTCTCTCGCCGGATGGTGCCGTCCTTCTGCCGGTTGGTCTCATCAAACATCACCGTGCAGCGGTATTCCCCCTCCAGATCCCCCAGCCGGCGGGGGGCCCGGGCAAAGCAGCGGAGCACCTCCACCAGAGGCTGGCCGTGAAGCGCCGGCAGCCGGGCCTCCAGGGCGGGGGTTTCCGGAGCATCGTAGAGCCGGGCAAAGAGTTCCAGCTCCCCCAGGGTGATCCGCACCTGGCGATCCGGATGCCCTGCGGTGTTCCATCGGTTGTCGTCAGTCTTGATCCCCGGCAATGGCCCCCCGGAGAGGGGGGTTTCGCAGGCCTCCACCGTGAGGGGGTCGAAGAGGTTTCCCAGATGAATAAAATCCGGCTCCTTCTGAGGGGGGCCGTAGATGTTGAGAGAAAAACGCATTCTCCCGTGATCATTCGTACCCTCAAAAAGCCCAAACTCATTCTGAAACTGCAGATGATACCGCAGTCGGGGGTAGACCTCCCGGCGCAGGGCTCCCCCCTTGGGATCGTCATAGATCCCCTCGGGGTGCACAAAGGCGGCGTACCCCCGGGGCGACTGGATTCTCCAGGCCAGGGGGAGAAAGCATTTGTAGAGGTTGGTCTGCATCTTCTCCAGCTCGGGATAGTTGAGCGGAGCGTTGAGGAAATTCTGCTGCCCCGCCGCCTCTTCGTAGGCCTCCAGATAGGCCCGGCGAAGCTCGGGATCTTCCAGGGCCTTCTCCCGGCGCCGCCCCAACTGGGTGGCGGAGAGCTTGCGGAAGATAACCAGGGGGTTCGCATCCCCCAGAATATCCCCCTCTATCCACTCCACCTTAATCCAGGGGGGGTTCCCCAGCACCAGATCAAAGCCCCCCCGAAGGGCGAAGATGTCCGCAAATTCCAGCTCCCAGTGAAAAAAGGCGTAGCGCTCCGCCACCCTGCGGGCCACCCGCAGCCGGGGGTTTTTCTCCTCCAGGGCATCCACGTTCACCATCCCCATCTCCCGGGAGAGCCTTCGGGCCTCCTCCTCCGCAGCGGAGGGAAAGAGAGGGAGCTGCTCCTCGCCGGGGCGTTCCACCTCCAGCACCCCCCCTTCCAGAAGAAGCTCCAGATCGAAGAGCCATTCCTCCCGGCGGGGGAGTTCCGCCCCCTGCTCCAGGGGCCAGAACCAGAGGGCGCACCAGTAGTCCATCACCGCCTTGAGACGCCGCCAGGGGCTTGAGGCCCGAATCTGACGGCTGAGAATCTGCTGGTGGTAGCGCATATCCTTCCACTCCGTGGAGTGCGCCTCCCCCCGGGGGCGGGGCTGGCCGTAGATATGCAGGGGGGCGGCGGTCTCCTCCCGAAGCCGGGCCAACTGCTGCACGCAGGCCTGCCACAGCTCCTCAGCCCGGGCGGAGAGACGCTCCAGCCGGGCAATATCACGAGAAGTCAGGGGGGCACAGAAGGCCTTTTTCCACTCCTTGAACTGCCCCATCTCCTGGGGGAGCAGGGCGGCCACCACCTTGTCCTTATACTCCCCCATGGAGAGGTGGGGGAGGAGAAAGCTGAAGATCCCCCCGGCGGGGCGGGGTTTACCCCCAAGTTTGAGGGGGGAGCCCTTGAGCTGATCTACAAAAAAGACGCTCCGCACCGCCCCCACCAGGGAGTTCCCCCTCCGGAGCTGCATGCCGAACCAGGGGACCGGGGCGGCGTGGTGGATGGTGCCCAGCCAGAGGGAAAGCTCCGCCAGCTCCACCGCCAGAGGGTTGAGATCCACCCCGAAGGTGCGGCGATCCCCGAGCCACATCTTCACCCGCTGCTTCTCCTGCAGATAGGCATCCAGAGGGATCTCCTCCATGAGCTCCTTCTGTTTGGCCGTGAGGTAGGCCTCCGCCAGCTGATCCAGCACTTCGTTCAGAAAGGAGGCGCTCCCCATGGCGGGCTCGCAGAAGGTGAGCTGCAGCATCTCATCTGCAGTTTTGCCCCGGAGCAGCTCCTTCAGGGCATGGCGCACCAGGCAGGTGAGCAGGCTCTGGGGGGTGTAGTAGGAGGCGCTTTTCTGACGCTCCCGCCCCGCCAGACGATAGACGAAGCTCCCCCGGGGGTATTTTCTGATGCCCCCGCCCTCTTCCCGAACCTTCTCGTTCTCCCGGTACTCCTCCAGTTGGGAGGCGTTGACGAAGTAAGCCACCTCAAGATCGTCATCCTCGGCCTTTTCCGGGCGCACCTCGTAGAGATCTTCCCGGGCGAAGAACCCCGAGTAGGAGAGCAGCCCCTCATAGACCGCCCCGAGCTGGCCTATCCCCAGCCGGGCATAGGAGATGCGCCCCCGGGGCTGTCCCTTGCGGGGGCGGGAGAGGGAGAGAAGCCGGATCACCTCCTGAAGCACCCGGTTGGAGAACTGTACCCGGTTCAGCAGGGGGGTGTTGGCGGGGTCGAAGAGGTGCGAGGGGAGGGGGAGAAGGGTGAAGATATCCCCGTCCCGGCCGGGGGCATCCTCCGGAGAAAGCTCCTCTCCGAAATCCAGAGCCCCGGTGCCCTTCTCCTTCGCCTGGGGAGGGTACCCCTGGAAGACCAGCCGAAAGAGCATGTTCAGGGAGTGGCAGAACCAGCTCCCCTCCTGGGCCTTCTCCCCCTGAAGAGGGGCATTTTCCATATCCCGGAGGGCCTCCAGACTGTACCCCCGGCGGTAGAGTTCCGAACCCAGGGGGGCATACCCCAGCTCCGGGCGGGACTCCACAAAGAGCAGAAAGAGAAGCCGGTAAAGGTAGCGCAGACACTCCCGGGAGAGCTGGGCGGGGTCGAGATCCTTCTCCCCGAAGAGGGCCTGCTTCTGCCGGTGCCGGATATCCCGCACCGCCTCGTTTCCCAGCAGCTCCACCCCCCGGCGGAGGGCATAGCGCAGATCCCTGGAGACCTCCGCAGCGTGGCGGCGGGATTCCTCCTCCAGAGTATCCAGCAGCATCTCCTCTCCCCCCTGGGGGCAGAGACTCCGACGATGCAGCAGCACCGTCAGGGCCTTCAGGGTGCTCTCTTCCCGGCGGGCGAAGATTTCGTCCAGATCAAAGCGCAACGCCCGCTTCTCCCGCCACTTTTCCCGATCCAGCAGCAGCAGTTGATCCACTCCCCCCAGAAGCACCCACCGGGGGGGCTCGGAGAGGCTGAAGATCCGGCGGGAGAGAAGGGTCTCCAGGGTGCAGCTCTCCTGGGAAGAATACCCGGAGCCCGAAGCATCTGAAGAGATGCAGATATCCTGCTGCAGCAGATCCCCCTCATCCTCCTCATCTCCGGGAATCACCTGAAGACACCAGAGGAGAGGGCTGCCATCCGGACGGTTCTGCCGGGTCATCAGGGGGATATGTCCTCCTCCCTCCAGGATGCCCCAGAAAGGCCCGGAAGGATACCCCAGAGCCTCCAGCAGCTTTTCCAGAAAGAGCCCATGCTCCCGAAGGCGTTCTTCCCTCTTGCGAAGTTTGGAGAACCCCGAGCGCAGGGCAAAAAAATCCTCCCCCAGAGCCCCCAGGCGAGCCCAGGGAGCCCTCTCCCCCTTTGCAGAATCCCTCTGCCATTCCTGGAGCACCCCCCGAAGATCCTTCTCCAGAAGAGCCCCCAGGTAGGCGTGGGAAAAAAATTCGTTTTCGCAGGATATGCCTGTAAGATCCATGGCCATGAAATGAAAACCCCCCTCTTTGAAAAGCTAACCCCTGGCCTGTAGTACCGCGAGTAACTGCAGCGAAATTTCCGGCTCCGGGGTGAGGGTCTCCTCCACCCACCGGGTGTAGCTCTGGAAGGTGCGCTCTATCCAGCGCTGCCGGGCGGCCCTTCGGTGGGCTGCGGGGCCGGGGAATTCCGCAAGGTTGGCAAAATCCAGCTCAAGCTGCCGAAAATGCTTTTTTCGAAGGGCTTCCAGAGCCTCTTTTTCTTTTTGTAATCGAGGCTCCAGCTCCCGGTGCCGGGCTTTTTTAAGGCTTTCCATCCTCTCCCGGGCATGATGCACCCCCGGGGGAACCAGTTTCTGCAGCTCCTCCAGGGGGATCTTCTCTCCGGTGTTCACCAGGGGTTCCCTCCCCAGCCCGGTGCGCTCCAGCAGGCTCGCAAGATCCTCCACCCTCTCAAAACGCCCCTGCAGGAAGCTCACCCCCAGCACCTCATGGATGAGGGAATGCCCCCGGCGGTTCACCACACTCCCCCCCAGAAGCAGCACCGTCTCTCCGGGCTTCAGCCCCCGGGAGAGGGGGATCACCGGAGCTTCGTTCCGTCCGAAGGAGGTGAGCACCTTGTGCCCCAGCCATTCCAGAGCGGGGTGCAGAGGCCAGAGATAGTGGGCCTGGGGCCAGGCGTGGCTGGAGCTTCTTGTGGCGAGGATCTCCTGCTCCATCTCCTCTCGCTTGCCGGTGAGCTTGAAAAGCCCCTTTTCCGGCCAGATCTCCCGGGGATACTTCGCAAAAAGCCGTTCCAGATCTTCCGGGGCCATGAATTCCAGGGTCTTTTTATGGGGATCCTCCCACCGCTGAATCTCCTGAAACGAGGCGAGATGATCCAGGGCGGCCTTCATATAGGCAAAGTCATCTTCGTAGAGGGAGGAAAGCTCCGGGGAAAATTTCTGGGATTTCCCGGGGGCTTGGGATTTTCCGGGCTCCCCTCCCTGCTGGATCAGGGCTTCCAGCCAGTTGAGGGTGCCTCCCGGAGGGGCCTGCTCCACCTCTTCCGGGGTCTTTCCCTCCTCCATGGCCCGGGCGGTCCACTCCTCCTCGGCCTCCACGTTATAAAGCCCGGGAAAGGCACTGGGATCCCCCAGGTTCTTCTGGGCCTCTTCATCTTTGCGGATGAGCAGCTCCAGAATGCGCAGATCCCCCCCGATGCGGGAATTTTCGGTCTCCGTCACAAGATAGATGATCCGGGGCTCTTGCTCCTGGCCGTAGCGATCGATGCGGCCGTTGCGCTGCTGAAAGGTCATGAGAGACCAGGGAATGTCGAAGTGCACCAGCCGGTGGCAGAGATAGTGCAGGTTGATCCCCTCGGAGGCCACGTCGCTGGCCAAAAGGAGCCGCAGGGGGCTCTCCTCTCTGCCGAAGGCCTCCACCACCTCCTGCTGTTCCAGATCCGACATGGTGCCCTTCAGGAGGGCCACCTGATTCTCCTTCAGCCCCAGATCACGGGAGAGCTTCTCTTTGAGCATCCCCAGGGTCTCCAGACGCTCGGAGAAGACCACCAGCCGATCCCGGGGATCTCCGGGGTTCCACCCCAGCTCCGGATGGGAGCCCAGAAGCTTCAGCAGTGCAGCGTACCGCCCCGCCCCCTTCTCTGCTACCTTGCGCACCGTCTGGCGGAGATGCTCCAACTCCTTCAGGGCTTCCGGGGCTTCGGGAGAAGGGGAAGGATCTTTTTGCAGGGTGGCGATCCGTCGGTTAAGGGTCTGGAGACAGGCCTCGGGGCTGGAGAAGAGGCTTTTTTCCAGCACCGTGCGAAAGAGAAGCCCCCCGGAGTTGCGACGGTTGGAACAGTGCCGCAGCGCCGTGAGAGTCCGGAAGGCCTCCTCCTCCTCGGGAGTGGCGGGGGAGGGGATTTTGTGGATGGTACGCTCCCGAAAGGAGCCCTCCACCTGGGCCTGCACATCCTTTTTGAAGCGTCGGAAAAAGAGCCCCTTGATCTCTTCGGGGCCGTAGTCTGAGGGGTTGGGAATGGCGGTGGGATCCAGCATGTTCATGAGGGAGGCAAAGCTTTCGGGCTTGCCGTCGTGGGGGGTGGCGGAGAGAAGAATAAGGCTGTCGGAACGCTCCGAGAGCAGCCGGGCCAGCCGGGCTCTCTGGGAGGCCCGCCCCCCTCGCTCTGCCACGTTGTGGGCCTCATCGATGACGATGACATCCCACCAGGCCTTTTCGAGAAAGGTGCGGTACTGCACATCCCGCTTGAGGGTATCCATGGATATGATGGTGCGGTGGTAGTAGTGAAAGGGGTTCTGCCCCGGGGGAAGTTCGCTGTAGACACGCTCGATCCCCCGGGAATCGAGCCGCACCAGGGGGATGGTGAAGCGGTTCCAGAGTTCCTTTTGAAACTGAGTCATCATGCTTTTGAGGGCCACCACGAGAATGCGCTTTCCCCGGCCCCGGCGGATGAGTTCGCTGAGAAGAATCCCCGCCTCCAGGGTCTTTCCCAGCCCAACCCCGTCCGCCAGAAGAATGCGCACCCGGGTCTGCTGCAACGCCCGGGCAGTGGGATCACGCTGATAGGCCACGGGGTTCATGGCCCCCCGATGCCCCAGGGCAATCTGCTCCTTCGTGGGGGGGATGCTTCGGAGCATGCTCTCAAGATAGAGCAGGGAGGAGCGGTACCCCGGAGAGGAGTCCTGCACAAGCCGGGTCTCCTCGGGGCGGAGCACCCGCACCCTTTCCAACTCCTCAAGAAAGAGGGCCTCCCGATCCTTCACGGGATCTTCCAGCCCTGTGACATGAAGCACCTTCCCCCGAGGAGTGAGATCCACCCTCCGGACAAGCCATTCCGCATCCCGTATCTCCACCCGGGCCCCCGGGGCTATGGTGTGGCTCATAAGCCAGGGTCAACTCCTTTTGAAGTTTAAATTAAAATATTATGGATAATTCTTGATACAAACAAAGGCAAGAGCAAAGGCATACAACCAAAGCGCCTCTGCCCTTGCCTTTACTGGTTTTACTGATGTTGCCTTTCACTAGCCACTAACAACTAGCCTCTAGCAACTAGCCCTTCCTACGCCACGGTGATCTCCTTGCAGAGGTAGACATCCTGAATGGCGTTCAGGAGCTTGACCCCTTCTGCAAATTCCCGCTGAAAGGCCTTGCGGCCGCTGATGAGCCCCATGCCTCCCGCTCGTTTGTTGATTACTGCGGTCTGCACCGCCTGGGCGAGGTCATTCTTTCCCGAGGGGCCTCCGGAGTTGATGAGCCCCATGCGCCCCATGTAGTTGTTCACCACCTGATACCGGGTGAGGTCGATGGGGTGATCCGAAGCGAGGTTCGTGTAGATCCGCTCGTCGAACTTGCCGTATCCGGAGCTTCCCATGTTGAGGGCCTTGTACCCTCCGTTGCAGGTGGGGAGCTTCTGTTTGATGATATCCGCCCCGAGGGTTACCCCCAGATGATTCGCCTGCCCTGTGAGATCTGCGCTGGCGTGGTAGTCCACCCCGTCCTTTTTGAAGGCGTCGTTCCGGAGATAGCACCAGAGGATGGTGGCCATGCCGAGCTGATGCGCCAGGGCAAAGGCCTCGGAGACCTCCTGAATCTGCCTTGAGCTTTCGGGAGAGCCGAAGTAGATGGTGGCCCCCACCGCCACGGCCCCCATGTCGCAGGCCTGCTCCACCTGGGCAAAGAGAATTTGATCGTAGCTGTTGGGGTACGTGAGAAGCTCGTTATGGTTAATCTTCACGATAAAGGGGATCTTGTGGGCATACTTTCGGGAGACCGAAGCCAGCACTCCCAGGGTGGAGGCCACTCCGTTGCATCCTCCTTCGATAGCGAGGCGCACGATATTTTCGGGGTCGAAGTATTCCGGGTTAGGGACGAAAGAGGCTCCGGCAGAGTGCTCTACCCCCTGATCCACCGGCAGGATGGAGAGGTATCCCGTGCCTCCCAGCCGCCCCTGCTGGAAGAGCCATGCCAGGCTCTGAAGAACCTGGTTGGATCGATCCGAAGGAGCAAAGATGCGGTCCACCCAGTCGCCTCCGGGGAGGTGAAGCTTCTCTTTCGGTACGGTGGTGCAGACATGGTTGAGCAAGGATGCTGCCTGATCTCCCAATAGCGACTCAATCTCTCGATACGTCATAATGCAGTCCCTCCTTTTTAACTATACGTCCAAAAAACAAAACTTCCGCCTACTCTGAAAACTACGTGATGATCCTTTCCACATTCTAAAATATTTCCCACATTGTACCGCACTCCCTCATTCGGTGCCAGAGTTCCCCGCCAGAGAGAGCACCGTTTCCAGAAGCGCTTCTACTCCCAGGGCCAGATGCTCCGGATGGGTCTCTTCCCGGGGGTTGTGGCTGATCCCCCCCTTGCTGGGAACGAAGATCATGGCGGCGGGGCAGATTCGGGCCATCATCTGGGCATCGTGCCCCGCTCCGGAGAGAATGCGGCGGCAGGAGCAGCCCAGCGAGGCCGCAGCAGCCTCGATACTCTCCAGCAGTGCTTCATGGAAGGCCACGGGGTCGAAGCGCACGAGCTGCCGTCGTGAGAGTTCCAGCCCCTCCTCCCGGGCCACTCTCTCCGCCGCACTGGCAAAGGCTTCCTCCGCACGCCTGAGCAGGCGGTTATCTCCGTTCCGGAGATCCACCGTAAAGACAGCCCTCTGGGGAACCACGTTGATGAGATTGGGGAAAAATTCCAGCATGCCGCAGGTTCCCTTCTGATGAGGAATGCTCTCGGCGATGCGGCGCACTTCCTCAATGAGCCGGGCCGCACCTATTCCCGCATCGGCCCGCATATCCATGGGGGTGGTTCCCGCATGGTTGGGAACCCCCTCCAGGGTAACCTCCTGCCAGGATATACCGTTTACCCCGGAGACCGCCCCCAGAGAAATCCCTTCTTGATCAAGGCAGGGGCCCTGCTCCACGTGAAGCTCCAGAAAGGCAAAGGGGTGCAGCTCCCCGCAGGGGTACGTTCCTGCATAACCGATGCGCCGAAGCTCCTCCCCCAGAAGAGAACCATCCACCCCCCGCACTGCGAGAGCCTCCTCCAGAGGCATCCCCCCCGCATGCACCAGGCTTCCCATCATATCCGGGGTGTAGCGTACCCCCTCTTCGTTGGTAAAAACCCCGATTGCCAGGGGATGTTCCGTCACCACCCCCGCATCCTGAAGGGTGCGGATCACCTCCAGAGCCCCGAGAACCCCGTAAGCTCCGTCCAGGGGGCCTCCGGTGGCCACAGAATCGATATGAGAGCCCATCATCACCGGAGAGAGCTCCGGATCTGCTCCTCCCCAGAGGCCGAAGATGTTACCCATGCCATCTACCCTGATCTCCATCTGCAGCTCCTGCATCCAGGTGACGATCTGATCCCTCCCCCGGCGATCCTCTTCCGAGAGGGCGAGGCGGCAGATACTCCCGTCCTCCCGGCGGCCGATCTCTGCAAAACCCTTCAGCGCCCCCTGCAGGCGTTCTCCGGAAATACGAAGCATCCTGGTCATAGGAATCTCACTCCTTTAAAATCCACAGTTCCCCACGCTTCCGATGTCATCAGCGATAGACCCCCCGGGCGTAGCGATCCCGCAGCTTTCGGCGCAGCACCTTCCCCACGCTGGAGAGGGGGAGCTCCGAGACGAAGAGAACCTTCCGGGGTACCTTGTAATGCTCCAGCCGCTCCTTGCAGAAGGCCATGAGTTCCTTTTCTTTCGGAGGAGAGTCTCCCTCCCGAAGCCGCACAAAGGCGAGAGGATACTCCCCGGTAAGGCCGTGGGGCACCCCCACCACCGCCGCCATAAAGACCTGGGGATGCTCGGAAAGTACGGACTCCACCTCCTGGGGGTAGACGTTGAACCCCCCTACCACAATAAGGTCGCTCTCCCGATCAAGCACGGAGATATAGCCATCCTCATCCATCCGCACCACATCCCCGGTGTTGAACCACCCATGAGAAAAACGTTCTGCGGTCTGATCCGGGGCGTGAAAATAGCCCTCGCAAACACTGGGTCCCTTGAGCCAGAGCACTCCCTCCTCCCCCGGAGGAAGCACCTCCCCCTGTTTATCCCGCACCTCCAGGGAGTACCCCGGAAGAGGGGGCCCCACGGTGCCGGATTTTTTGGCCTCTCTGCTGGGGCCTCCCGCCACCACGGGGGAGCACTCCGTAAGGCCGTACCCCTGAAAGATGGTGACCCCCAGGCGTTCTTCGATGCGCCTCTCCAGGGAAGGATCCAGAGCCCCCCCGCCGGTAAGAAGCCAGGTAAGAGATTCCGGCAGCACCCCCCCCTTCTCCACTGCCCCGAGAAGAAAGGGGAGCATGGTGGGCACTGCGATGAGGGTTTCGGTAGCTGTGACTGCAAGAGCCTCCAGAACCCGGGAGACCGGGAGAAACGAAGGGAGCAGCACCTGGGGAAGGCCGAAGAGAAGAGGGGTGATGCCGCAGACGGTAAAGCCGAAGGAGTGGAAGTTGGGAAGCACGTTACAGAGAACCCGCCCCTCTTCAAAGCCTTCGATATTCTCGTGCAGTTCCCGGGCATTGCTTACAAGATTATGATGGGTGAGAGGCACCACCTTGGGATCTCCCGTGGTGCCTGAGGTGGCGAAAAAGACCCCCATCTCCGGAGATGTGCCGAAACAGGGACGCCCCTGGAACATGGCCGGAAGTTCCCCGGAGGCGCAGCAGGTTACGGGAAAGCCCGCCTCCTGGCAAGGCTCCTGAAGATGCTGCTCCTCCGGAGCGAGCACCACCCCAAAGGGATCGATCTTGCGAAGAATACGGAGAGTACTCTCGGTTCCCCCCCGGGGGTTAAGAGGCACCACGGTTCCCCCAAGCTCCCAGACCGCCAGAGTAAGCAGGTGAAAGGCCAGAGAGTTGGGAAGAAAGAGGGCCATCCGGGACCCTTCCACAAACCCCGCCGAGCGAAGACGTTCCGTACAGATCTCCCAGGCGGAGAGCATCTCTTCGGCACTCCACCACCTCCCTCTCTCCCAAAGAACCGAAGCGGAGGGATCTTGCAGAAAACGTTCCCGAATACGCATTTCAAGACGCTGTTTCACTCCCATTCCTCCTCCCGAGCACCTTGCACAACCTTTGCAAGACTCATGCTCCAAGTGTAACACGACACGTCACAAAGAGGGGGAAGGAGAGAAAACCTTCGGGGGAGACCCTTCGAAAAATACGAAAAAAGCACATTCCCCTTGGGAGAAAGCTGCAAAATCCCGTACAATATCTCTTATAGTGAAGCATGAAAATCAAAAACCCTGAGGGGGGAGCATGATGACCCATACGGAAAGGCGGCCCTTTCTGCTCTTTACAGTAGACACCCAGACACTGGCACTTCCGGTTGAGGAGGTCCAGCGTATCACCGCAGCGGCGGAGCTTATCCCTCTTCCGGAGGCTCCCGCATTTCTCCGGGGAATGATCAACTGGGGAGGGACAGCGGTCCCTGTGGTGGATCTTCGAGTGCGCCTGGGGCTTCCTCCTCTTCCTCTGCGTTCGACGCATCGTTTCATTCTTGTGCAGCGGGAGGGGATCTTCCTCGCCTTTCTCGTGGAGAGCGTACAGGATGTAGCCTTTCTTGAGGTGGAGCCCCTTCCCTTTCCCCAGGAAGCCCGCTCTCTTCTTCCAGAGAACTACTCCTTTCCCCGGATAGGCAAAGAGGGAGAGGAAAACCGCATTCTCTGCGTTCAAAATCTGGAGGATCTTTTTCGGATGGTGCCTGAGAATCTGGAGTTTGTCCGGGAATATCTCCCCGGAGAGGAGTCTCCGGCATTATGAAGCGGGAGAATTCTCCTCCGGAAAACCTGCGGCAGGATCTCCACCACCTGGGGCGCAAGGTGGAGGATCTGCTGGGGCTTGGGTACTCGGAAAAACGTTCCCGGGATCTCTGGAACGCTCTTGTCCGCATGGCTCCCCAGAAGAAAATCTCCCCAGAGGAGCTCCTCCGGCAGATTCTTCAAGAGGGGATCTCGGAAGATCTGGAGAGACACTTTGCCCAGCATCTCACCGTGGGAGAGACCTATTTCTTTCGGGAACCCCGCACTCTGGAGGCCCTGAAGAACGAAATTCTCCCTCACTTTCCTCGGGAGCGATCCCCCCGGATCTGGTGCGCCGGATGCAGCACCGGGGAAGAACCCTACACTCTGGCCATGACTCTTTACGGCTCCCAGAAAAGACCCCTTCCGGAGAGGCCTGCGATCTTTGGTACCGACATCAACCCCCAGGCGCTTCATAAGGCCCAGCAGGGAATCTATACCTCCTGGTCCTTCCGCAACGTTTCGGAGAGGTCGAAACGCCTCTTCTTCGATCCCCTGGAGGATGGCTCCTTTTCGGTGAAAACCCCCTTTCGCAAGGCGGTCTCCTTCTCCTTCTGCAACCTCTTCGCCCCTCACTGGCCTCTCTGGGAGAACAGTCCTCCTCCGGAGATCATCTTCTGTCGGAACGTGCTGATCTACTTTACGGAGTCTTCCCGCAAAAAACTGCTGGAGCGCTTTCACGCCCTTCTCCCCCCCTCGGGGTGGCTGGTGGTGGCCCCTTGTGAAACCTCTGCTCTTGCGGAATCCCTCTTTACCCCTTGCTACGCCCAGGGGATTACTCTCTACCACAAGGAAGAATCCAGAGAAGAGAAAACTTTTTTTACTCTCGCACCGCCAAGGCCAGAGAGGGAGAGCATCTTTTTTGAACCTTGCGAGAATAACGCCCTCTCCATGCCCCCCCTGCTGCCTCTTCTGGATGAGGAGAGCCTGCCGGAGAGAGCACCGTTCTCTCCTCTCCGGGAGAGAAAAGAGGAGCCCCAAGCTGGAAAACCTCCCCAGAAGGAACATAAAAGAGAGGATCTTCTCGCCAAGGCCCGAAATCTGGCAAATCGGGGAGACCATAGAGAATCTCTGGATATTCTGGAGAATCTTCACCGGAAAGAACCCACAGATGCCCTCGCAATATATCTTAAAGGACTCATCCATGCGGAGACCGGAGAGGAGCGGCAGGCTGCCGAAGCTCTTCGAAAGGCCCTCTTTCTGGAACCCCGTTTTGTTATGGCCCACTACACTCTCGGAACTCTGGCTCTCACAAAGGGAGATTCCAAAGGAGCGGCACGGCATTTCCGGAACGCCGCCCAGGCGGCAGCCTCCCTTCCTCCGGGAGCGCTCCTCTTTGAGGGGGAGGGGCTCTCCCGGGAGGATCTTCTGAAAATGCTGGAGAAAAAAGCGTAACCGATTATGATATGCTCTAGACTAAGGAACTCCAGATTCAGCGAAAGAGGAAAGACGGTGATAGTATGGCTCAGATTATCTCTCAGGAGATGGGGGATGAGAGGGAAGAGAAACGTCTTCGGGAGCGGGCGGCTCGGCTCGCCGTGGATTTCCTGAAGGGAGCCCCGCCGGAGGATATGCTGGAGGTGGTGGAGTTTCGCCTTGGGAATGAACGATACGGAGCAGATTCTCTTTCCACAGGGGAGGTCTTTCCTCTTCAGGATCTCACCCCTCTTCCCTGCACCCCTCCTTTCGTGGCGGGGATCATCAATCTTCGGGGGCGTATTATCTCGGTGGTGGACCTGAAGGTATTCTTCGGCATCCCTCGAGAAAAGATCTCCCCAAAGGCCCTGGTGCTGGTGTTGGAATCTCCCCGGATGGAGATGGGCATCCTTGTGGATGCCCTTGTGGGGGTGCGGCGGATTCCCCGCAAGAACATTACCCCTCCCCTTCCCACCATGACGGGCATAGGAGGAACATATCTTCTGGGGATGGCGGAAGAGGATCTGGGAATACTCAAGGTGACCGCCATTCTGGAGGATCCCGCCCTGGTGGTTCGGGAAGAGGCCTGAAAAAGCCCGGCAGATTCGCATACAGCTTCTGCCGAGAAAGCTCTGAAAACATACAAAAAGAGGAGAGGATACCACATGATACGCAAGAAAACTCTGGGAGTAAAGCTCGGCGCCGCCTTCGGAGTGCTGCTTCTGATTTTTGCAGCGGTGGGGCTGGTGAGCTGGCACACCATGTCGGAGGCTCGCAGAACCGCCCGCACCCTGACGGATGAATCCATACCGGAGATGGTGGCCGCCACGTCGGTGCAGCGGCTTGCCCTGGAAGCCATATTCGAGATCCGGGGCTATGCCCATACCCTCGACAACACCTATCTGGCGGAGGGAGAGAGACATCTGGAGCAACTCGGCGAGGCCCTTGACGCTGCAGAGAAGCTTGGAAACACGTATGCCTCTCTGCAAGGCCTTCGAGAGGGGGCCAAACAGGCCAGAGCCTCCTGGAATCTCTACAAACAGATTCTAGGGGAAACCAAAAAAGTCGTGGCTGCCATTGAGAGCTCCCGTCAACAGGGAGAGAAGGCCCAGGAGATTTTCTTCTCCAACACTCAGAGCTATCTGAATTCACAAAAAAGGCTTCTGCAGGGATATGCCCGGGGATCTGACAGCCTCCAGGAAGTCCTCCGGATAGCTGAAGACACGGAAAAAATGAATCGTGTTCTTGACCTGGGGAATGAGATTCTGGTGGGAAGCTTTAAGGGCCAGGCTTTTCGGACCGTGAGCTACATTGAGACGTCTCTCGAGATGTTCGGCGATATGGAGGAACTGCTCAAAGAGATGGCAGAAACCACTGCCTCCCCGGAACAGCTTCGGGAGATCGAAGCCATTCAGAGGGCCGCTGCATCCTACCGGCAGGTGGTACAGGATACCCTCAAAAATCGGAACCTCCTGGAAACTCTTGAGGCCCGGCGTATTGTCGCAGCGGAAAAGGTGCTTGCGGAAGCTCAAAGAGTAGCCGCCGCCGCAGAAAAAAATGCTGCCGCCGCTGCGGAAGGAGCCGCCAAAAGCCTGGGCACCACCATCTCTCTTCTGCTCTTTTCCATGGTTCTCGCCATCCTTGTAGGGGCGGTCATCGCCTTCGGCATGACCCGAAGCATTACGGTTCCCCTGGCCGCTACGGTATCGCTTCTCTCACGCCTTGCGGAGGGAAAACTCGAACAGAAGATACCCGAAAAGTTTCTTGCCCGGAAGGATGAGATCGGCACCCTCGCCCGGGGAACCCACGAGCTCACAGAAAGCCTCCGCTCTCAGATACAGGCCATGAAAAGTATCGTAGGCACTTTGGCATCCTCGGCCTACCAGATCTCCGCCTCGGTCTCCCAGATCACCACGGGGGCCGAAGAAGCCTCGGTGGCTGTGGTGGAGACCACCGCCACCATGGAGGAGGTTCGCACCACCGCAGAGACCACCAACCGCAAGAGCACCAACGTGGCCCAGATCGCCCGGCAGGGGCTGGAGGTGGTGGAGAACGGCAAAAACGCCACGGAGAGACTCCTCACGGGGATGGAGCATATCGGAGAGCGCATGGCCTCCATTGCGGAGACCATCGTGCGGCTCAGCGAACAGAGCCAGGAGGTGGGGGAGATCACCGGCACCGTGGAGGACCTGGCGGAGCAGTCCAACCTTCTGGCGGTGAACGCTGCGGTAGAGGCCGCCAAGGCGGGAGAGTACGGCCGGGGCTTCTCCGTGGTGGCCCAGGAGATCAAAAGCCTGGCGGAACAGTCCAAGGAGTCCGCCAGGGAGGTGCAGCGGATTCTCAAGGATATCCAGAAGGCCACGGGAGCGGCTGTAATGGCCATCGAGCAGGGCTCCAAGGCGGTGGATCAGGGGGCTCGGGATGCCACCCCCTCCCGGGAATCTATCCAGAAAATCACCCGGCAGTTCATGGAGTCCGCCCAGACCGCCGCAGAGATCGCCGCGGCGAACAACGAGCTGTTCACGGGGATTGATCAGGTAGCCCAAGCCATGGAGAACATCAAGGTGGCGGGGGAACAGAACGTGGCGGGATTGAAGGATCTCGACTCCGCCTCCACAAATCTGAAGGATCTCGGAAAAGATCTCGCCGGATTGATCGATCGGTACACCCTTTAGGGCTCCGGGGGCGAAAATGGTCACCTACTCGGAAGATCACGATTTTCTCGAAGAGCTGCGGCAGGACTTCGTTCTGGAAGCGGAGGAGTATCTCCAGGGTATGGTGGGGGGGCTGCTGGATCTGGAACAGCACCCCTCCTCCCCTCCTCCGGAGGTTCTCGAATCGGTTTTTCGAGGAGCCCACAGTCTGAAGGGGGCCTCCCAGGCGGTGGAGATGCCCGCCATAGCGATACTCTGCCAATCCATGGAGAGTATCTTCTCCCAGATGAAAAAAGGGCTTCTCCAGCTCGGGAAGGAAGACTTCGATCTTCTTCAGGAGGGGGCGGATCTTCTGGGGAAGCTCATCGCCGTAGAAGCGGAAAAACAGGATCGTCCCAAGGCGGAAGCTCTGGCGGAGAGAATGGAAAAACTTTTGAAAACGGCGGAACCCCTGGAAGTGCCCCCGCCGCCTCCCCGGATAGTTCTCAGGGACGAAGAGCCTTTGGACGAGAAATGTCCGGAAGAAGGACCAGAGATACTTCTTCCGGAAGAGACTTCCCAAGACCATGGGGAAAGGGAACAAGAGAAGGAAATAGAGGAGACTTCTTCCCAGGAAGGACCCTCCGAAAGTTCCCCCCCCGGCTCTTCTAAAGACACTCCTGCCCACCTCCACCCTCAAGGCTCTTCGGAGATGATCCGAATTCGGGCCTCCAAGATGGATGCCCTGCTTCTGGAGGCGGAGGAGCTTATCTCTCTGAACCTCGCTCTGCGCATGCGGCATATGGAGGTGCAGGAGACGGTTACCTCTCTGGGGATCTGGAAAAAGGAGTGGGAGCGATTTCTGCAGTACGAGGAGCGCTCGGAGCAGAAAGGGAACCACCTCTCCCGGGAGAGGAAAGACTTTCTCCACTCCGGCAGATCCAGAATGCGGGAGCTTCAGGATGCCCTCCGGCATCTGCGCAAGGCCCTGCAGGAGGACCAGCGCAGCACCCGAACCCTGGTGCGGAATCTCCTGGATCGCACCAGGTCGGTACTGATGGTCCCCTTCTCCTCCCTTCTTCAGGGATTTCCTAAGATCTTTCGGGATCTCTGCCGAGATCTGGGCAAGGAGGCAGAACTTTTTATTCTGGGGGGGGATGTGGAGGTGGACAAACGCATCCTCGAAGGGCTGAAGGATCCTCTGATCCATCTGCTTCGCAACTGCGTGGATCACGGACTGGAAAGCCCGGAAAAACGCCGGGAGAAGGGAAAAAAACCCCGGGGGAGTGTGACCATCCAGGTCACCCAGGTGGATGGCAACCGGGTGGAGCTGGTGATCCAGGATGACGGCAACGGCATTGATGCGGCAAAACTCCGAGAAAGTGCGGTACAATCAGGAGCACTCACCCTCCGGGAGGCTCAGGCCCTGGACGATCAGGAGGCGCAAATGCTGCTCTTCCGCTCAGGGGTCTCCACAAGCTCTCTCATTACGGATATCTCCGGCCGGGGGCTGGGGATGGCTATTGTGCAGCAGAAGGCGGAAGCTCTGGGGGGGACCATCTCTCTGGAGTCCACCCCCGGCAAAGGCACCAGCTTCCGGATATCCCTCCCCCTTACCCTGGCCACCTTTCGAGGGGTTCTGGTGGAGGAAGAGGGACAGCTTTTCGTCCTTCCTTCGACAAATGTAGAGTGGGTGGGACGGATTGCCCGGAGGGATATCAAAGTTCTGGAGCAGTGCGAAACCATCTCTTCCAAGGGAGAACCCGTGGCTCTCGTCTCTCTGGGGGGAGTGCTGGAGCTTCCCCAGCTTTCTCAAGAACATCGCCAGAGGGAGATGCGCACCATCCTGATCCTCTCCTCGGGAGCCCTCCGGGGGGCCTTCGGAGTAGATCGGGTGCTGGAGGAACAGGAAGTGCTCTTGAAGCCTCTGGGGAAACAGCTCCAGCGGGTACGGAACATCTCGGGAGCCACCGTACTGGGCTCCGGAAAGGTGGTGCCGGTACTCAATCCCACGGATCTTCTCCTCTCCCTTTCAAAAAAGGGAGGCGCCGGGCTTTCTGCGGAGTTTTCCGAGGAGAAACCTCTTTCCAGAATTTTGGTGGCGGAGGATTCCCTCACCTCCCGCACCCTTCTACGGAACATTCTCTCCGCCTCGGGGTTCGAAGTGGAGACCGCCGTGGATGGTCAGGAAGCCTGGGAAAAACTGGAACAGGGGAAATTCGACCTGGTGATCTCCGATGTGGAGATGCCCCGAAAGAACGGCTTTGAGCTTACCGCCGCCATCCGCTCCTCCTTCCAAGAGCTGCCGGTGATTCTCGTAACCTCTCTGGAATCCCGGGAGGATCGGGAACGGGGAGCCGAGGCGGGGGCCAACGCCTACATCATAAAAAGCGGCTTCGATCAGAGCAATCTTCTGGACGCCATACGCCGGCTTCTTTAAAAGGGGAGGGAGAAGATGATCCGAGTTCTCGTGGTGGATGACTCGCCGCTTATGCAGAAGATCTTTCGGGATATGTTGAGTCAGAACCCGGAATTTACGGTAACCGCCTGCGCATCCAGCGGGGAGGAAGCCCTGGCCTTTCTGGAAAAGGAGCGGGTGGATGTGATCACCATGGATATCTGCATGCCCGGCATGGATGGCTTTGCCACCACTCGGAAGATCATGGAGTCCTCTCGCCCCACTCCGGTGGTAATCATCAGCTCCCAGTGGAACCCCAGAGAGGTAGAAAAGACCTTTCAGGCCATGGACGCCGGAGCTGTGGGGATTCTTCCCAAACCTCACATGGGACTTCTGGAAACCGGGGAATACTGGCCCCAGGTTTTTCAGACCCTGAAAGGCGCCTCCCAGGGAAGGGTGCAGCGCCTCCGCCCCCGAAAGGGACCTCTCAATCTGGAAGAAACTCCGAAAAAGACGGTTTCTTCCGGCCCTTCGAGGATCGAGATCCTCGTGGCAGGAGCTTCTACGGGAGGGCCTCAGGCGCTGGGAGAGTTTCTTGTGCACCTTCCGGGAAATCTCCCGGTCCCCCTCCTGGTGGTGCAGCATATTACCAGGGGGTTTGATCAGGGGCTGGCGGAGTGGCTCGACACCCTGACCCGCCTCAAGGTTCTCCTGGCAAAGGAGGGGGAGCTTCCCAAAAAAAATACGGTCTACATCGCCCCCAGCGGGATACATCTGGGGATAGATTCCAGAGGGACCATGATCTTTTCGAAAGATCCTCCCGAACACGGGGTGCGCCCCGCCACATCCTGGCTCTTCCGAAGCGCCGCCCGGGTCCACCGCCACAAGGTGGGAGCTCTTCTCTTTTCGGGAATGGGGAAGGATGGAGCCCTGGAGCTGCGGCAGCTCCGGGACCTCGGAGCGCTTACTCTTGCTCAGAATCAAGAGACTTCCGTGGTCTGGGGGATGCCCGGGGAGGCGGTGCGGCTCAACGCTGCGGAATATGTGGGCTCCCCCGCCTCCATGGCCCAGACGTTGGTGCATTTTTTAAATCTAAAACCCCAGAAGGAAGATGATCATGAATAACAATACTACCATACTGATCGTGGAGGACAGCCTTACCCAGGCCAAACGGCTGGAGTACCTCCTCTCCAAAACGGGCTATGCGGTACTCATCGCCCGAAACGGGGTGGAGGGGCTGGAGATGGCCAGAGAGAAAAAACCCACGGTGATCATCACGGATGTGATGATGCCCGAGATGGACGGATACGACATGTGCCGCCACATCAAAGATGAGCCGGAGCTCGCCGCCATCCCCATAATCATCCTCACCGCCCTTTCGGATCCCGAGGATGTTATCAAGGGTCTCAAGTCCGGGGCGGATAACTTCCACCCCAAACCCTACGATCCGGAGCATCTTCTGCAACGCATCAAGCTCATTCTCACCAACCTGGATCTCCGCAAGGCGGGGCAGGCTCAGATGACGGTGGAGGTCTTTTTCTCCGGCCAGTACCACCGTCTTACGGCGGATCGTATTCAGATCATCGACCTTCTGCTCTCCACCTTCGAAACCGCAGTGGCCCAGAACAGTCAGCTCAAACAGCTGGGAGGAGAGTACCGCAACGCCTTGGAAGGAGCAAAACAGGCCCACGCGAACTTTCAGGCCCTCATGGAGACCATGGAAGATGCGGTGGTGGTGATCAATCAGGAGAACCGGATCTACTACGCCAATCCTGCGGCGGAGCTTCTTTTCGGGGCCTCCATAAAGGAGCTTCAGGAAAACCCCTCCCCCCTTCCGGAGAAGATCGAAGAGCATTCGGAGATCCGCATACCCTCTCCTGAAGGAGGTCCGGTAATCGGGGATCTCCGGGTGGGGACCTGCAACTGGAACGGTGAACTGGTGCGGCTCGTCACCATCCGGGACATCACGGAAACGGTACGACTCCGGGAACTTCTTCAAAGGGAAGCTTGCACCGACAGTCTTACGGGGCTCTACAACCGGCGGGGGTTCTTTGCCAAGGGGGCGGCTTTTCTCGAAGAGGCCCAAAAGAAGAATCTTCACGTAACCTGTCTCTTTGCGGACCTGGACGGCATGAAAAACATCAACGACACTCTGGGGCACGAAGAGGGAGATAAGGCGCTTCAGGAGACCGCGGCCATGATGCAGCAGATTCTCGGCTCCTGGAATATTCTTGCCCGGGTAGGGGGGGATGAATTTGCCGCCCTGGTGGAACACGAAGAAGACCAGCCTCCCCGGGAGACGTGCCAGAAGATCCAGAAGGCCATGGAAAAATCTAATCAGGAGGGAAAACATTCCTACTGCCTCGCCATAAGCGTGGGAGTGGCCTCCTGGAACCCCTGCTCCCCCATCTCTCTAGGAGAGCTTCTCTCCCGGGGGGATAAGAAAATGTACGAGCACAAGGACTCTAAAAAAGCGAGTTGTTAGCGGCTAGTTTTCTCAGGTGGTGCCGAAGAAGGATGGGTATCCCCAGCCATGGCAGAAAGAGCCCGATCCACATGGCCATTTCAATCCCAAAAGCATCTGCCAGGGTACCGAGAGGGAAGGTGACAAGCCCCGCCAACCCCCAGGAAACCCCCATCATAAGAGAGCTTGCCACAGAACGGGATTCCGGCGAGCGTTCAATAGCAGTCGCTGCGGTAACGGGAATAGTACCCCTGAGCAGGGAGGTTCCTATGGCGAAGAAGATCAGGGCCACGCTCCCCCGGGTATACATGGCAGGAATGAGGAAGAGGGGTCCCAGAGCGAGCATGGTCCCAATGAAGAGACGCTTTCCAACTCTATCCGCTACTCTGGCCCCTCCCACTGCCGCAATGGTGCCCATCACACCGATCACGAAAAGGGCAGTTCCCCCTTCAAGAAGCGAGCCCCCCCGGGAGGCGATGAGCAGAGGAAGAAAGAAAGTAATACTTCGGGTGGAGGCATTGCGAAGAAAGGAGACGCTCCAGATGGGCAAAACCTTGCGAAGCACCCGGAAGATGTTGGAGAGAGCTGGCCCCTGGGCAGCTCTCAACGCCTTATCCGGGAGATCTCCCAGGGTAGGCATAAACCAGAGGATTCCCACCCCCACAAAGACTGCAGGAATTATGGTGACTGGAAGCCCCTTGAGACCAAAGAGGGTAATAATACCAATGGCATAATAGGGACTCAGGGTGCCCCCCACCATCCCCCCCATGTTAAAGATGGAGATGCTGAAGGCGAGACGCTCCGGGGGGACCACCGCTCCCACGCTGCCGCACCCCTGGGGATGAAAGGCGGCACTTCCCATGCTGTAGAGGGCCACCGCAAGAAGCATCACGCCGTAGTTGGGAGAATAGGGCAGCATCCCTATCCCCAGGGCGGTTATCATGGGGCCGAACCCCGCATACCAAGGGCGGTTGGTGCTATCCGCCAGATGCCCAAAGATGGGTTGCGCCAACACATGGGCTATGCCATTCACAAAACCGAAGAATCCCACCTGGGTAAGAGAGAGCCCCAGCATCTCCACAAACCGGGGCATGAGGGTGGGAAGAAAAACCGCATGCAGATCGTTGACACCGTGCCCTAGAGAGAGAAGCCACACCTTTCCCCGTTCCCCCAGTCCTTTCGACTGTTTCATATGCCGTACCATCTCCTTTACAAGTCATCCACCAGATTTACACAATAGGCCGGGTTTCTTCCCTCTCCCGCCGGGCATGGAGGGAACACTCCCGAGAATAACGCCGGAGAGCCCCCGCAAGAATCTCTATTCCCCGGGAAATCTCTTCCTCCCGGGGGCCGGAAAAGCTGAATCGGGCGGAGGAGAGCATGCGGTTCTCCAGAGTGAAATACTCCCCCGGGGTAAAAAGAACCCCCTTTTCCGCCACCCGGTGCAGGAGTTTGGTGGCGTGAATCTCCCCGGAGAAGGAACACCAGAGGTCGAACCCTCCCTGGGGGGGAGAAAAAGCCAACAGCTCCGGAGAGAGCTTTTGGAGGGATACGGCAAGAAGATCCCGGCGATTCCGGAGTTTGCGCCTCATCTCCTCGAGAAGCTCTTCGTAAATCCCCTCCTGAAGAAGTGTATCCATCATGCTCTGCACCACCCCGCTGCAGGCGAGATCTGCGATCTTCTTGGCGTGGATGAGCCTATCCATAATGGCATGGGGGGCACAGATCCACCCGAGGCGAAGCCCCGGAGCCACGGCTTTCGCCAGGGAGCTCACGTAGATCACGTGTTCCATGTGATCCATGGCCTTGAGAGGAAGCACGGGCTCTCCCTCAAAGCGCAGATCGTAAAAGGGGTCGTCCTCCAGAATTGGCACCTGATAGCGGTAGGCAAGATCCAGAAGACGCCTCCGAGCTCCCCGGCTCATACAGCTTCCCATGGGATTGTGGAAGGTGGGCACCGTGTAGATCAGCTTGGGGGCATAGCGTTTGAGCACCCCCTCCAGAATATCCAGGCGCATACCGTCCTCCCCCATGGGTATGCCGAGAATTCGGGCCCCTTGAGCGGCAAAGCTCTGCCGGGCGATGATGTAGGTAGGGTCTTCCATGAGCACCATATCCCCGGGGCCCACAAAGGTTTTGGCCATCATATCAATGGCCTGCTGGGATCCCGAGGTGATGATAATTTCGTCATACCCCGCATGAATACCCCGGAACTTCTGACGTTTCACCACCGCCTCCCGAAGGGAGCGAAGCCCCTCTACGCAGGGATGGGTATAGTATTCCCCATGCATGGAGGAGAAAAAGGATCTCCCCATCTGCTGGTGAAGCCGGGGGTTTTCGAAAAATTCCGGCACGTAGGAGGTGGAAAAGTCGATGACCTCTCGTTCCTTGCGGACGCTTCGGATAAAGCGGACCACCTCGCGGCCTCGGTCATGTTCCCCCGGGCGAAGGTAGCGCTCCCAATTAAGGGGCATCACAGACTGCCTCCAGGCCTCATCCTCGGGGTACTCCATTTCGCATACCGTGGTTCCCCGCCCCACATGGCTCTCCACGAGGCCCTCCGCTTTGAGCTCCCGATAGGCATTCACCACGGTGCTCCGATTGACCCCCAACTTCACCGCAAGATGCCGATCCGGAGGCAGCCGATAGTAGGGAGGAAGCTCTCCCGAAAGAATTTTCTCCCGAAGGGCCGCCTTGATCTGAAGATAAAGAGGCACCGGATGGTCCCGGCGCAGAGTAATGTGCATGAGGACGCTCCTTTCGAAAAGATATAGTGGAGTTCCTGCTCCTCGAACTCTTCCAAGGTGGCTCCTTTTCCAGAAAAACACCATAGAGTATACTCGTTCTCCCCACCTTTGGGCGAGGACCAATTGGCCCCCCTTCAGGCCATCCAATGAAACGGAAGAACGAAAAAAGGGCTCCCCCCTCCGATCTTTTCCGAAATCCCATGTATAATAACCGGAGGAACCGTGATCTTTTTGAAGAAAGGAGCTTTACATGGCCTCCAAACTGGAACTTCTGCACCTCCAGGGAGAGAGCTACTACATCCCCGGAGCGGTAAACCTGGGGCTCTACGGCCCCCCTTCCGCCACCATTCTCCTGGATAGCGGCAACGACGAAACCTGGGGAAGAAAGATCTATCGGCTTCTGGAGGAGGAAGGGCGAACCCTCACGCTTCTCCTGAACACCCATTCCCATGCGGATCACATCGGGGGAAACGCCTATCTTCAGAAAAAAACCGAATGCTCCATCGGGGCCCCCCTTGGGGAAATTCCCTTTATTGAAAATCCCTCCCTGGAACCCACCTTTCTCTGGGGAGCCTCCCCCTTCAAGGAGCTATGCAATAAATTTCTTCTGGCGGAGCCCTCCCAGGTAAACCTTCGGGTATCCCCCGGGGAAGCTGTGGGAAATACGGGGCTTGTTTCCCGCCCCCTGAAGGGACATGCCCTGGATATGGTGGGTTTTCGAACCCCCGATAACGTGCTCTACCTGGGAGATAGCCTCTTTTCCCGGGAGATCATCGAAAAGTACCGGCTTCTCTTCGGGGTGAATATCCGGGAGTGGCTTAAAACTTTGGAAGAACTGCGGGAGGAGGAGGCAGCCTATTTCGTTCCCTGCCATGCGGAACCCGTCAGAGATATCACCTCCCTCATAGAGGTCAATCGAAAGGCCCTGCTCTCCCTGACGGAAGATGTACTCACCCTCTGCGGAGAGCCACAAAACCGAGACCGCCTCACCACATCACTCTTCCGGCAGTACCGCCTCAAAATGACCCCTTCCCAGTACGTTCTCGGAAGCGCCACCATCTCCGCCTGCATTACCTACCTTCTTGAGGAGGGAACCCTGGAGATGATCGAAGAGGAGGGCGAACTCCTGTGGAGACGCTCTCCCTAACACCTTCTCCCCGAGAAGAATATTGAAGGGAGGATATTCCATGCTTCTGCTCTATCACGCTCAGGAAGTGCGGCAGGGGGACGCCCGGGCTCTGGAGAGCTACGGTCTCTCCGGAGAGGTGCTTATGGAAAACGCTGGAGCCGGAGCCGCCCGGGGGATCTGCCATGCCTTTCCCAGGGCCCGGAAGATAGGTCTTCTCTGCGGCCCCGGCAATAACGGAGGGGACGGCTTCGTGGTGGCCCGGCACCTTCTTCTGGAGGGGCGCTCTCCCGAGGTGCTGCTTACCACCCCTCCCGCAAAGTACCGGGGGGAGGCGAAAAAGAATCTCTCCATTCTTCAGACCCTGGAGGTTCCTCTGCAAGAGTCCGCAGCTCTGGAGACGGGGGAACTCCGAAGCTTTATGAAAGGCTCGGATCTTCTGGTGGATGCCCTTCTGGGGACGGGAACCTCCGACGCTCCCCGGGGGGAGGTTCTTCGGATTCTGGAGACGCTGACCTCCCTCTCTCCAGCCTTCTTGCCTCCTCTGGTGGCTCTGGATATTCCCAGCGGCATTCACCCCGATTCGGGGACTCTTCTGGGGCCTGCTGCAAAAGCTGCCCGCACCTTCACCTTTCTGGCCCCCAAGACAGGGCTTTTCGTGCTTCCCGGGGCAGAGTACGCCGGAGAGATTACCACGGTGCCCATCGGGGTACCCCCCGGAAAGGTTCTGGGAAATCCTGCCGCCGCCTGCTGGCTCGGGGAAGATGTGCGCAGAATACTTCCCCGGCGCTTTCCCTCCATGCACAAGGGAGACCGGAGCACGGTGCTGATTCTCGGAGGATCCTCCTTCTACAGGGGAGCTCCGGCTCTCACCGCCCTGGGGGCTCTCAAGAGCGGTGCGGGGGTGGTGGTGGTGGGAATTCCGGAGATACTTGCAGGATCCTGCGCCGCCATTCTTCCCGAGGCTGTGCTGGAACCCCTTGAGGGAAAGACGCTTTCTCCGGAAAATATAGCCTCTCCGCTGGAGCGCTGGAAAGACCGGGCCTCCTGCCTGGTGGCGGGGCCGGGGATGGGACGCACCGAAGAGAGTATGGAGGCGGTGTGTACTCTCTGGAGGGAGTGGGAAAAACCCCTTCTTCTCGATGCAGACGCCCTCTACGCCCTGGCCCTCCGGGGGGAGGATCTTCCCCGGCGGGAGAATGCGGTGCTCACCCCTCACGAGGGAGAGGCGGCGAGGCTTCTGGGAATCTCCCCCGAAGAGGTACGGCAGAATCGGCTGGAAGCGGCGGCCATGCTGGCCAGGCGATGGGGAACGGTGCTCCTCAAGGGAGCCACCACGGTGATTGCCGGGGGAAGCCTACCGCTGCTTACTGCTTCGGGATCTCCTGCCCTGGCGGTGCCGGGCTCGGGGGATGTGCTGAGCGGCATTATCGGCACCCTTCTGGGAAGCGGCCTCGCCCCCTCCGAGGCCGCCGCCTCGGGAGCCTGGATTCACGGCATGGGGGGACGCATTATGGAAAAGACCGCGGGAGGGGAAGGAGTACTGGCCTCGGAGATCGCCTCGGCCATCCCCGAGGTGCTCCGAAACATGATTGCAGAATAGATAGAGCGGTTTCACAAATAACGTGTCACGTGCTGTTTCACGGAGCCTCCGCTTTTGTGTCCCATCTGCTCCCCCGAGTGGTCGAACCGCTCCCTT
>NPIG01000215.1_pt1 | contig 60711 bp, 64 predicted proteins | sample 8637441 | NCBI WGS metagenome assembly NPIG01 (sample SAMN07420675, study PRJNA396082) | bioreactor metagenome | isolation source: sample BR6 brine-fed electro-methanogenic bioreactor BR | place: Japan: Kochi | collected 2016-06-14
CTGAGGACACAGGCACTTGCCCGATGCCGGGATCGGATCGATGAAGCCCTGAAGCGGCCAAAAGGGAGGAAACCAAAACCCTGCAACCCCTCATATGGCATCACATCTGTGCTGCGGAACCAGCACGGGCTCTGAATAGACAGGCAGAGACAACCCGGGAGTTAAGCCGGCTCTTATGCTTCTGCCTTCTCTGCCTGTTTCCTGCGGTTTATAATCTTCTTTACTTTCTTTAACCTGAAGAGATCTTCACGTTCACGCTCTTCTATTGCGATCTTAATTCCCTTTGCCATCTCTTTGAGTTCAGGTATCACCACCTGTTCAAGGGCATTCACCCTCCTCCGGTTCATCTGGATCTCCTCCCCAAGCCTCCTGAGGGAAGTCTCGGTCTCGGCAAGTGCGATGATCAGATCCAGCTCGCGTTCGAACTTCTCGGCAACCTCATCGATTCTGCCGGAGACACCAAGCACACTATAACCCCTCTCAAACGTTCCTTTGGAGATCACCTTCTTCTCAAGGACAGGCACCGGCACTCCCATGATATTCTTCCCGGAAATATCCAGAAATACACCCCTCCGCGTTGCAAGGGCAGCAGAACGGACTGCGACAGAATCATCGACTGCCACAGCCAGGTGGAGTGAGTCGCGGGCAGAGGCATCAATTGCCTCAAGCTCTGACCGGGAGTCCGACACATCCCTCATGATCAGAAAGAATTCCTGGATCAAGGCATCCATCTTCTGCCGGAGGAGATCTTTTCCCTGTTCAGCAAGCTTGATCTGGTTCTTCACCCTGATAAGCTCCATTCGTGTCGGCTTGACCTGCTCCACCCCTCATACCTCCTGATATCCGGGATGATACTTCTCAATATAGTCCACATTGATCCGCTTGAGCTCCTCTTCCGGAAGCATGGCAAGAAGATCCCAGCCGATCTCAAGGGTCCTTTGAATCCCGCGGTTCTCATCACCCTGTGAGATGAAGGACTTCTCAAACTCATCAGCAAGCTTGAGGTATTTCCTGTCCAGCTCGGTCAGGGCCTCCTCACCGACGATCGCAACGAGCCTCCTCAGATCCCTGCCATACGCATATGAGGCATAGAGCTGATCGGCAACATTCCGGTGATCTTCCCTCGTCTTCCCCTCTCCGATACCGGAGTTCATCAGCCTTGATAAGCAGGGTAGGACATCAATAGGCGGATCTCCCCCTCTCCTGAAGAGATCCCGTGACAGCACAATCTGGCCTTCGGTGATATACCCGGTGAGGTCGGGGACAGGATGGGTGATATCGTCATCGGGCATCGTCAGGATGGGAATCTGGGTAATAGACCCTTTCTTCCCCTTGATCTTCCCGGCACGTTCATAGATCGTCGAGAGATCGGTATACATGTACCCCGGATACCCCCGCCGCCCCGGCACCTCCTCACGGGCAGTTGATATCTCCCTGAGAGCCTCACAATAGTTGATCATATCGGTTAAGATCACCAGCACATGATGGTTCAGCGTATACGCAAGGTACTCCGCAACCGTCAGGGCACACCGGGGGGTCGTCAGCCGTTCGATGGTCGGATCATTTGTCAGGTTCATAAAGAAGACCACCCGCCCAAGAGCCCCGGATTTCTCAAATGATCTCGTAAAGAAAGACGCCTCCCTGAAGGTGATGCCCATTGCAGCAAAGACCACCGAGAACTGCTCTCCCTCCCCAAGCACCCTCGCCTGCCTGCCAATCTGTGCCGCCAGTTTGTTTGCAGGAAGACCGGCTCCCGAGAATATCGGAAGTTTCTGGCCCCGGACAAGCGTATTCAGGCCATCAATTGCTGACATCCCGGTCTGGATAAAATCTTCAGGCTTATCACGGGCCACGGGATTGATCGGCATTCCATTGACGTCAACCTCCATCTCCTCGATGATATCCGGACCTCCGTCACGGGGTTTCCCGATCCCATTGAATGTCCGCCCCAGAATATCCGGGGAAAGCTTCATCATAAGAGGCCTGCCGGTGAAGATCACCCTTGTTGATCTGTTGTCTATCCCGGTTGTCCCTTCAAACACCTGTACTACCGCAACGTCTTTTGATATCTCAAGAACCCGCCCCGATCTCTCCTCGCCATCCGGGAGATAGATCCTGACGATCTCATCATATGAGACATCCTTTGCATTGGTGATAAATATCAGGGGACCAGCCACGTTGCTGATCGTCTTATATTCCCGGCTCACAAGAACAGCGGTCATTTAGTCCTCCTCCATGAGTGACGCAAAATCGCTCGCAATTCTTTCGATATGCCCTTCAACCATCCCCGCCTCGGGGAGCTCTTTCATCCGACCGATCACCTTCTTCACCGGAAGCTGCATGATCGAATCGATCCCAATACCCCTGTTCATCGCCCGCTTTGCCATCTCATGGAAGGTAAGGATCGCCTTCAGCATCCAGTACTGCTTCTCAAGTGAACAGAATGAATCAATCTCATGAAAAGCACTCTGCTGGAGGAAATCTTCCCTGATCATCCGTGAGATCTCAAGGATCAGCTTCTCGCTGTCAGGGAGAGCGTCGGGTCCCACCAGCTGGACGATCTCCTGAAGCTCAACCTCCTTCTGGAGGAGATAAATCGCCTCCTCCCGAAGATCTTTCCAGTCCTCTGCAACCTCCTTCCCGTACCAGTCCTCCAAACTCTCAAGATACAGTGAGTAGCTTTTGATCCAGTTGACAGAAGGGAAATGCCGCCGGTATGCAAGGGCAGTGTCAAGCGCCCAGAATGTCCCGGCAACACGAAGCGTATTCTGGGTGATAGGCTCTGAGAAGTCGCCCCCCGGAGGGGAGACCGCTCCGATGATGGTGATTGAGCCGATCCGTTCATCCTTCCCCCAGCAGACAACCCGGCCGGCCCGTTCATAGAATGCAGCAAGCCGGGTGGCAAGGTAGGCGGGATAGCCCTCCTCGCCGGGCATCTCTTCAAGACGTCCGGAGATCTCACGGAGGGCCTCACCCCACCGGGATGTCGAATCTGCCATCAATGCGACATCATATCCCATATCCCGGTAGTATTCAGCTATTGTGATCCCGGTATAGATCGATGCTTCACGGGCGGCAACCGGCATGTTTGAGGTATTGGCGATTAAAACTGTCCTCTCGATGAGGGGCAGGCCGGTTCGGGGGTCGATCAACTCAGGGAACTCATAGAGCACATCCGTCATCTCATTACCCCGTTCACCGCATCCGATATAGACAACAATCCGGGTATCTGACCATTTGGCAAGAGTCTGTTCTGCAACCGTCTTCCCGGTACCAAAACCACCCGGTATCATTGCAGTCCCCCCTTTGGCAACAGGGAACAAACAATCAAAGATCCGCTGCCCGGTAATGAGGAGCGTATCCGGATCCATCTTCTTCCTGTAGGGCCGGGGTTTTCGGGCAGGCCAGAGCTGCATCATCGCAATTTTCGTCCCATCATCGAGGATGCAGACCGGATCAGTGACCGTATAGTCACCCTCCCGGATCTCTGCTACCTTCCCGGATACAGACGGTGGAACCATGATACGGTGCTCGATATGGAACTCGGGAACAGATCCGATCAGATCGCCCTCCTTCACAGTGTCTCCGACAGAAACCGCCGGAGTAAAACTCCATCTCCTATTGAGATCAAGGCCGGGGGGAAAGACCCCGCGTGATATGAAATCGCCGCTCATCTCAAAGAGGACCGGAAGAGGGCGCTGGATACCATCATAGATTGAAGAAAGGAGGCCTGGACCGAGTGCAACAGAGAACTGTGTTCCTGTGCTCTCCACCTTCTCCCCCACTTTCAGGCCGGATGTATCCTCGTACACCTGAATAACCGCCTCATTCTTATCCAGCCGGATGATCTCCCCAAATAATGCATCAGTCCCAACCCGGACAACCTCATACATCATCGATCCTCTCAGCCCCTCGGCGGTTACAACCGGCCCTGATATTCGTGAAATACTCCCTGTCGTCACGCTCATCGCCTCACAACAATATTATAGCCGATCGCTCTCCTCAGAAGCCGATCGATGTAACTTTCTTTCTCCAACTGTTTTTTCCCCGATGGGATTGGAATGATGATCGGCCGGTACGACCGTTCGATCCGCTCCATGATCCTGTGATCAAGTTTCTCGATGAAATCCTCATTCATCGCAATAACGCCGGTATCATCACGGTGGAGCAGCTTTGTGACGAGTTTCTCCGCATCATCGGGATTTGCAAGCTCGATCACTTCAACACCCGCCATCCGGAATCCGGGGGCAGTTTCCGGATCAGTGACCACCATGCATTTATACATAGGTCATCACCCTCTGCATCTCCTTTTCAGGAACCTGACCCAGGATTGAACGTGCAATGATTCTGATATTGGTGACTTCGTTCTGCTTTGCCCAGATATACCCGACCGGGATGGCAATACTCATAGGATCCTTGAGGAAGCTGCTACACCCTTTTTTGATCATAAACCGTTCCAGTTCACGTTCAAGAACAGAGATCCGCCCGAGGACGAGATCTTCCCTGCCAACCTCGGCAAGAAATGCATATGGCGTCTGGATCAGCTCTTTGACGACCTCTTCAATAGATCGTGCAGCCAACATCTGCACGAGCTGATCCAATGAGAGGTACTTTCCTCCTTCGATCAGGTAATCACCTGGTTCTTCAACATGTATTCTGTCCCGAACCACCCGCAATACCATTCTGATATTCGCAACATCGATCTCGGTCTTCAGGAGATCAAGGACAATGCCCTGGCTATAATTATCGTCCCCTGTTAAGGCTCTGCGTGCATTCTCAAGGTAGAAGCGGTCAAGGGCAAATTCCAGGATTGCAAGATCGCGTTTCTCCAGGTACTCCTGCAACCTCCGGGTGAGGGGGCGTGCATACTCGATCCTCCAGGTGGCGAGGAGGTCGATGACAGCCCTGATATCAGGCTGCTCTGCAAGTTCAATCAGTGCAGCATAATCAAGCTCTCCCGCAGGAACAAGGTTCTCCTCGATCTCATCATGATGTGCATTGATCTTCTTTCCCCGTAGGATTGTCTTGATATTCTGTAGATCCCAGCGGTTTAAGATGATCCGGATATAGATCTTCTCGTCTTCATCCAGGAAGAAACGGAGTATCTGCCTGAATTTGTAGACGAGATCCCGTCGCAATGCAGTCTCAACCTGGAGAATACCGGAGTGCTCGATACCAGCCTTCTGAAGTTCGGTTCTATAGGCCGTCTCTTCAAGCGAAGCAATGAGGGCATCAATATCCGGTTTGTTTATAAGTTCATCAAGTACCTGTTGGTCAAGGAGTCGGCTCTTCATTGCCCTGATCCGGGCATTTGCATACGAGTAATCCATCTCATCCATAACGCCTCATCCTCCATCCAGGATCGAAAAGATCTCTTTCCTGAGCACTTCCCTCGATCTCTGCAAACGGGATTCGATGGTGTTCCTGATGATGATGGATTCATCGGTTGTACTGGCAATCACCCCACCCATCGACTCGATATCTGCAATTACCAGATGGCTTTGGTTCTCTGTTTTGAGGATGCTGTTACAGAGTGCTTCATCACGTTTGTCAACATGGAGAAGAGCGGATGCACCATCCAGTTCTGCCAGTGCCTCCAGAATGACATGTTTCAGGAACGCTTCGTACCGGGGACGATCCCTGAATCCGGCAAGTTCCTCTTCGGCACGACGAAATGTCTCCTCAAAGATCTCCTCCTTTATCTGCAATAGTTCAAGTCTGGCTTTTTCACGAGCCGCAACAATCGCAGTCCGCTCGGAGAGAGCCACATTCTTCCAGTGCTCGGGATACTGCTGTTGTAATTTTCTACCTTCGGCTCGTGCCTCCTCTTTTATCCGCGCCACCTGTGCAGCTGCATGCTCCCGAATGCTCTGGATCTCCTCCTGAGCTGATTCCTCGACTGCCTGTATCAGTTCATCAGTCATCTGCCACTCCATACCTCGTTCGATTATTTGATTAACCACTGGAGAACAGCCCCGGGATTGCTCCGATATTCCCCGGCTTTCAGTGGTGCTGTTTTCCACCCCCTTTTACATGATCAGAATCATTGCGGCGATGACGAAACCAAAGATCGCAAGCGTCTCCGGAATTGCAAGCAATATCAGCATATATCCAAAGAGTTCAGGTTTTTCAGCCACCGTCCCTGCTCCTGCTGCACCGATCCTCGACATTGCGATTCCAGCACCCAGTGCTCCAAGCCCAAATGCAATGCCAGCCCCAATTGGCATACCAAAGTCCATAGTTCTACTCAACTCCTTTTGTGTACCGGATGTGAATTATTTGACATATTCACTCATTCCCTTCACCAGATCCCCAGGATCGAATTTTCCATCGAATAGGGGGATATTGCGCACCAGACATGGCAATTGTACCATGTTGTTCATCTCACTTTCACCAGACAGGCTGTTCATATCATCGAATCAACCCCGATCACCCTTCCCAAAGGGACTATACAGTTTTCCTCCACCTTCAGAGAACTTGGGGGAAAACTCAACGATATGAAGCCTGAATGAATGGAGAGACGCAATGAACATCTTTAACAGGACATTCATCAGGTGAATTAATGCAGCGACAATCACCCCGACAATCGCTACCTCCATCATCCCTCCAAACTGGTTGGCAACCAGTGCAAGAATCACCGATGAGGTTCCTATTGCCATAATACGTGCATAGGAGAGGACATTGGAGATGAGACTGATGACTTCGATACTGCCGATCACCCCGCCGCCATAGATGATCAAGGCAAGGGCAATGATCAGCATCACAATCCCCGGGTACATCAGGATCTCCGGTATAATCTGTATAATTGCCCCGAGCAGGATAAGGATGCTGACGATGACGATGATCATCCCTGCTTTTTCACAGATATGTTTCCTGCATTCGCAGACGTACTTGGTACATCGCATCTTGGTCCATTGGTTGATGATGCCAAGGGAAAGGCCTAAGATGATATGAAATACCCCAATAGCAATTGACAGGACGAGCATCGGGATCAATGCATCCAGCCTGTGCCAGGTGACGCCCATGATCTCAAGCGGATGTAACCAGCCCATATTCTCTCCAAAATCTCCGAAGAATTCCCCGAATATGTATCCAAAAATAATCGTCGGGAACGAGGCGATGATCATCAGGTTCATGAGAGGGTGTATCCAGTCGAGCCGCTCTCCAAACTTCTTCTTCAGCAGAAGCGCAATGCCCAGAATAATGAAACCATACGCGATATCCCCTACAATCAGCCCGAAGAAGAGCGGGAAGAAGACGGCAAAGATTGGAGTGGGATCGATCTCGCGGTACTTCGGATGCGAGATAGCGCTCAGGAGATATTCAAATGGCTTCATAAACGCCGGGTTATCATAGAATGTCGGCGCTTCATCCATCATCTCAGGGGTTGCAGGCAGTTCATTGATGACAACCGAATCTCCATACCTTTCATGGAGTGTTTTCTTTGTGGAATCCAGAAATTTCCTGGGGATCCACCCGAGCATCACAAAGGTGTAATCGGTCTGGCCGAATTTGTTGAAGACCTTGATCTCTTCATGCCTGTCTTTTAAGAGGCGGGCAAGTACCGCAACCTCATCCTGCCAGGTGAGTGAGAGTTCCCTGAGTTCTTCTTCAACCTCCAGGACTTCTTTGACGGCAGCAACCCGTCTCTCTTCATTGAGAAGAAGGATCTCATTCAGCGGACGATTCAGATATTCATTTGGAAGCCTGAGTTCGTTGACATTCTGTGAATAGAGAAAGGTATGGACATCGCTGGAATACTTTCTGTTAAAGACGACGACGGTAGCAATATTATCTTCATCAATTGGGGCTGAGATCAGCTCACACTGGTTATGTGTGATCCTGGTGAGTTTCTCCTTGATCAACTCGAGGATTCCTTCAAATTCTCCCTGGATCAGGATAATGGTAATCTCAAAGCCCTCAAGTGCAGGAATCTGCCCTTCTATCGGTAGGATCTTCTCTATTACCGTCTGGTATCGGGAGAGGTTTGCGATAGTAAACTCAAGATCGGTCTTCCGGGTAATGAGATCCCGGGTTTTAGCCTCAAGTTCATGGATTACCTCCTGAGCCCGTTCAAGGATTGATTCCTGGCCCTTTTGGCTTAATATTTGTATTATCTCTGTTTGTTTTGTAAGATCCGGGGGTTTTTTTGGAAGAACCAGCTGTATACCTTCAATTTTTGAGAGGTTTGCAGCAATCGTATCTGCCTCTTTAGCCTCAACTTTCTGAAGGATGATCCCTCCCTGTTCATGACTTCGTGAGGCATCTTCCAGATGGATGGTTCCGACCTGGTAGAGCGTATCAACGATAGACTCGAGATCCTTCTTCGGACCCAATACCTGAACCTTAACCATCCTCTGGAGCATCGCCTACGACCCGGCCCCTACATATTCTACGAGTGTCTCCACCGCTTTTTGTATATTCTTCTCCCATCGGTTGCGAATGGCGAGTTCTTCCTCCCGTCTCCATTCGGCTATAGCTTCAATTTCTTTATTTATCGCCTCGATCTCCTTCTCATAATAGATTTTACCTTCTTCTTCACCTGCCCCGACACATCGCATAATGATTTCTTCGGCCTCTTTTTTCGCCTCTTCGATCATTGCAGCTGCTTCAGATCGGGCCTCCTCAATCAAGACATTCATCTCGAGTTCTTTCTTCCGGATTGCCTGCAGGAGCGATTGTTCAGACACCATATCTTACCAACACCATTTGAGGTCTATCTATACTTCCTGATGGTCAGCAGTATACCGAAGTTGCCACCTCCGGTCAGGCTGACTCTGTTCTTATATACCCAATGCAGCCCTGCCTATCTCATCCCTGAAAATCGGATGCTGGGGGGCAGCTCTTCGTCCTCCGAAAATCAGGTTGGAACCGGGCTGAGTGGGAATTTTAACGTGATGTTTACCTCCATTTTCCGGCGGCTGCAGCCATCGGAAATCAAAGGTGTAATTGTAATAAAAGTATTTATAACTTTTCTAAAAACTCATTAGGAAGAGCCTCCATCGTTTAAATTATTCAAATTAAGGTAGAGAACGCCAAATAATACGCGCCATTAAAATCCACAATATTACGTTATTTTCTAAAAAATAGAGAATTGATTTTAAATTTCTGTGCGCAAGGTTATTTGAAGACTATAATGTAGTGTATCAGGCATCTGAAGTTGTGCGCCCGAATATCTCGCTGAGTTGATTCAGTGCCTCTTTCTTTGGGAGCATACCATTCTTCACGGAATAACCCATTCGAACAATCGACAGGATATCATTCAGTTTCAGCCGTGAGAAGGAGTAACTCTTCCATGTCTCCCGATCGGCCTGCAACCAGAGTTCCTCAAGCATCAGGCGCAGTGACCCGACATCCTCCTCGGAGATATCATTCCATTTCTTTCCCTGTGCAGAACGTATGATTGCTATTGCCCCTTCAACACTCTGCTGCTGCTTGAGTTGGAATACCCTCCTCCCAACCTCATCACGTTTCACATCCGGCATGCATGGTAGTGTATCGCACGGGTATAAGAGCGTTGGCACCATTGGCAATCCCCTGCCCTACAGTTTCTATCACACAAAAAGCCAGAAGATAGCCACACGCCCAAGAGCAGAAACGCTGAATTAAAATAGCCAGGACAGACGATCTCATCGAGACGAAAGAAACCCATCCCAAATGTATTTCGTCCTTAACCACTCATATGAATTTATGGTTGGCGCCAATTTCAATCCGGTGCTCCTCATCGGGATAGTATATGCAATCACCATCTCAATTGTCTCAGCATACCTCTGGACAACTGGCCGCTTCTCTGCAAGAGTCAGGTACCTGCTCCTCATCATCACCATCATCCTCGGATTCGCCATCTTCTCGCCGATGATCCCACATCAGTTCCAGACGATCATCGAGCGCCTTGCAGATGGAGAGCGTATCGGCATCATCCTCTTTTCCGGAGTTATCGGACTTGGCATCCTTACGCTCCTTGCTGCCCTCTTTGGCCGCCACTTCTGCGGGTACCTCTGCCCGATCGGAGCGGTGCAGGAAGCCGCCTACACCATCCCGACAAAGAAGATTCCCGTGCAACAGAAAGGTATCCTGAGTGCGATCCGTGCCTTCTTCCTTGTTGCCATAATTGGGGGACCTTTTCTGTTTGGGATTGCACTCCTTGACTATTTCGGCTTCTCGGACTTCTTCAAGATAACACTCTCAGCTGGAACTCTCATTTTTATCATAATCCTTCTCATTGCAATCTTTATGTACCGCCCGTTCTGCAGGATCATCTGCCCTGTCGGGGCAATCCTCCAGGCGGGAGCGTTTCCAGCCATATATAAGATCAGGCGGACAGACGCATGCATTGAATGCAGGAAATGTGAGAAGACATGCCCCACAAACGAGGCGAAAGCAGAAGATAGTAAATCTGAATGTTACCTCTGCCGCAGGTGCATTGAGATCTGCCCGGAGGATGGGGCACTTGTGTACAGACGAAAGAAGGTTTGAGAGAGAATGAATAAGAGCGTCTGCCCCGTCCTCCTGATCCATGGATGGAACAGCCATCCCGGGATCTGGAAAAGAATGATTGCCGGACTGGAAGCAGCCGAAATACCTGCATGGAATTTTGGCTACACAGATAACCCTGATCCGCATCCGGTCACCGTTGCAGAAGATCTCCATGATTTCATCACTGATATGCGGAGGAAGAACAGGTATCATGGTGAGATCGATATCATCACCCATTCCATGGGCACCCATATCACCCGGTTCCTCCTCGAAGTCCAGGATGGGAAGGAGAAGGCTGAGAGGGTAAGGCAGTTCATCGGGATCGGCCCCCCGAATAATGGATCGTCAATGGCAGAACTCTTCTGTGATCCTGTCTACGGGGAGGAGATGATCCGGTTGCTCGAAGGCATCTTTGTCCCTTTCAGATATGATCCCGAAGACGACAGCCTTGTGCAGGAGGTCCGCCCCGGCAGTGTCACCATGGCTACATTGAAGTCTGCGGGGCTCAGGGATGATATCCGGTACCGGTGCATCCTCAGCAGGAATATCACCCATACAGAATCATTTTTCCCAATACTCGGCGGCAGAACATGGATCTTTCACGAGGATGGATCATGGGAAACGACATTTGACGGGGATGGTGTGATCCCACATTCAGACTCGATTATACCCGGAATCCAGCCGGAGATCATTCCTCTTGACAATTCGCTCTTTACAAACTGCCCGCACCAGTTCTGCCATAGCAATCTTCCGAAGAATCCGGAAGTGATCCAGTGTGCCATAGGATACCTGACCGGAACAAAGAACGGAAAAAGCTCTTTCTGATACAGCCTCATATCAGATATGCCCATACAGACCCTTTTTATACTACAACCAACTACAAACACCTGTTGAAAGGCATGAATTCCATGCCATTTACGGAGAGAGTGATATCATGACAACAAAGAAGGAAGTAGAGGAGAAGGTTGCTGAGACTGCAACAGATCTGGAAGAGAAAGCCCAGAAAGAGTTTGAAGAGCTGAAGAAAGAAGCAGCAGCTGCCATGGAAGAGGCAGCAAAAAAACTTAAAAATGCCAGGAGCAAGATCGAAGGCGAGGATCTTGAGGCCCTTGTAAAGGATATGGAAAAGACCCTGCAGAGCCTCGTGCCAGAGAAGATGCCGGATACCGCTGAAGTGCAGGAGAAGGTCAAAGAAGTCATTCACGACGCGGAAGAGACGATCAGGACTGTGGCTGAGAAAGAAGCAGAGCTGATGCAGGAGCGGGTTGAGACCGTGGAGAGTTTTGTTTCAGATCACCCGATCGCCTCCATCACCATTGCCGCCGGAGCAGGGTTCCTGGTCGGCCTGATCGCCGCAAAACTCAGGTAATCCTATATGATAGAGAAGAAAAAGAAGAAAGCCGGTAAGAAAGGTACCTCCCGGGATCCCCTCTCCTGTGTCAGAAGGCACCCGATCCCTGCCCTCTTCTTTACATTTCTCGGCGGATTAGGAATTGGTGCCCTCATAGCATATAAAATCAGAAAGATCGGGGAATCAAGGGGAGAAGAGGAGAAGAAGAGACGGGGAGGAATCAGATCACTTCTTATGACACTCGTCACCCCATACATCCTCCGCCGCATCCTTCGGATGATAACCGGATGAATTATCAGGCACCGGGAGGCGTCCCGGCTTTCCTCCAGCCACCGGAAGGCACCCTTATTTGAAACTCCGCCCCTTCGCCAGCTGTTCCTGTTTCAGCAATGGTGATCCCGGTGATCGAGAGGATCTCTGATACCAGGTAGAGACCGAATCCATGGCTCCTCCCAAATGCAGGCCTGAAGATTGATTCCTTCTTTTCATCAGGAACACCGGGGCCATCGTCTGCCACGACAATTACAAGATCTCCGCCATCTTCCTCAGCTCTAAAGCGGAGATGGGTCGCAGAGGCGGCATGGAAGATGGCATTCTGGCAGAGGTTATGCACCACCTTACCGAGCATCGGATCTGCAAAGATTTCAATATCCGCAATCTCGTTCTCAAGAGAAAGGGAGGAGCCCTTCAGGATATCATGTGCTATGGAATTAATATATGAGCCAAAATCCTGCCACGAAGGGATCTGTGCACCCAGATCCTGGTAATCGCGGGTGAACTCAACCTTCCTCTGGATCGCACTCACCTGCTCTTCCAGCTTTCTGAAATAAGTCTTCACCTCGTCTGTCATAGGAAAATCCGAGGCGAGATCAATGTATCCGGCAGCAACCATGATATCATTGAGTATGTCATGCCGGGTGATTGCCGTCAGGATGTTCAGCTTCTTATTTGCAAGAGAGAGTGCTTCCTGCACCTCTTTTCTCACGTTTATCTCCTGATCCTTCTCTGCATTTGCATCAAGGAGACGCTGGTATGTACGGGCATTCCTGATCGCAAGGCCAAGAACCGGAAAGATTACTTCAGCAGTACTCCTGTAGCGATCAATGAATTCAGGATGTGCGAAGTGATCGAGCCTGAACCAGAGCAGCACCTCACCCCCATATGCAACCGGCAGAACAAGACCAGATGCCTCCTTTACATAAGGAGTCTTAGAATGCTCAATAACCGAGGGTGAGAAGAGGAGCCTGAAGAGATGATCGATCCGTCTGATCACCTCCTGTTCCGTGGCCGCCGCCGCAATATCCTTCAGGAGATCAAATGCCATCGTGTAATCTGCAACCTGCTCCTCAAGCCCTTTCAATTGCCCCATTGTCCTTTCCCTGAGGGCAACCGACTCAAGCGAGGCGAGTATCTCCCTGAGCCGGGCCGAGAAGAGATCCAGATCAATTGGGACGATAGCAAGAGGCACAGAGAGCCGATCTGCCAGCTCACGTGCACCGGCATCAGCAGTACCATCATCACGGGTCCTGAGATGGAGAATCCGCGAAATCCCGGTATCGGGGAGAGGTTTCGGCTCACCTGGCGGAGCTATCTGGCAGGGAAATGTCGAGCGATGTTTCCGTGCAAACCCTGAGGAGATCATATAGACGCCCGGGCCGGAGATGGAACGGAGTTCGTTCTTTGTCAGGAACATCTCCGGAGACCGGAGGTGGGCAGAGAAACCGATCTCAGGTATCGGGGAAGAGCAGCCGCAGCTTAGAAGACAGATCTGATCGACTTCTTTTGAGAGTTTCGCATATGCCTCTCCAAACGCTCCCTTCCATTCAGGAAACGGCATACTGCAATGGGGATCATAGAAGAAAACCCAGATATTCGTGTACACTGAACCCCGAAGGGCGAGCTTCACCTCCTCCTCAAGATTCCTGCAGGCAAGGATGCCAACCAGCCCATCTCTCAACTTCATACGATCGGGTATCTCCCATAGGTTCTGGCAGCCTCAGCAATTGCCCTGAGAACAGAATCCCCGACCTGCCAGGGGATCTCACCATGATTATCAGAGAGGATGAAGCCTCCGCCGGGACCGGCCTTTGAGACGGCCTCCCGTACCTTATCTTCTGCCTCCTGCTGCGACCACCGCCGCATCGAAACGCCATCGAGGTTCCCGATCAGTGCCATCTTCCCGGCAAACGTCTCCTTCAGGAGACTGAGATCTTCAAGTGCCGAGACGCCCACTACAACCGCCCCGGATGATTTCAGCTCATCAGCAATCGCCAGGCAGCGGCCAGAGGCAAGGTGGTAGACAACCCCGCACTGAATAGTTGGAATGATCTTTTGGGCAATCCGGCATCCGGTCCGTCTGGCAACTTCAGGTGGGATGATCGTCGGGGAGGCGACCGGATCAAAGTAGACAACAGCAGTTGCACCGGCTTCAACCTGGAGGTTCGCCCACGTGGTGCAAAATTCACTATTTACCTCCATCAGATCCCAGAAGAGGGGATCATCCCCGAGGAGGAGATCGAGATACCGGGAGAAGCCAAGCTGCATAACGGGGAGCGAAAAGGGAGAGATAGCCACACCCACAACCGGAACAGAATCACCATACCGGTCAGACAAAATCCGGGTTGTCTCGAGCATCCGTTGAAGCGGCGGGCAGTCGGCCGGATCAGGCACCTCAAGGGAGCTGATCGTCTTGGGATCCCGGATCGGTGGGGCGCCGGCATTTGGCGGACCATTCTCAAAGAACAGGACATCCCCCCCAAACGCCTCCACTTCAGCCGCCCCATAACAGAACCCGGTGAGGCAGTCGTTGCCATACTTCTTCATCAGAAGCTCCTGCCCTTTAACCACATGGTCCACATTCTGATAGTACTCACGGATCGACAAACCAAGCTCACGGGCCCCGTGCATCGTGAGGTTCAGAAAGAGCGGTACCCGATCAGGCTCTTTATGGGAGAGGGCAGTCAGCGTCCGCTCAAGCGGAGTCATCTCATCTCTGCTCATTGTATCCCTCCTTCCAGGAGACCAACAGCTTCTGCCGCATCATGTGCAAAGGCATCTGCTCCGACCTCCTGCCAGAGCTGATCATCAAAGAGGAAGGGGGCACCACCGACGATCACCCGGACAGGTATTCCTTCGTCATGGATTCCATCCATCAGGTGTCTGACCTCAAGTGCTGCACGGAGCATCAGGGTGGAGACAAAGAGCACCTCGATTCCATCCCGCTTTACCAGTTCGAGGAGCTGGGGAACAGTAATCCCGGCACCATAGTCCTCCACACGATACCCTGAAGCATGAAGGGCTGCAAGCACAGTCTCTTTACCGAGAGTATGGAAATCTTCAAGAACCACAATCCCGATCTTCGGCTGATCCTGCCGCATCCCTGACACGGGAACGGGCAGGCTGCGGATGTACTCCTCGCAGATCCTCCCGCTCACGTATATCTGAGAGAGGGCGGCATCCCCCAGAGCCCATTGCTCGCCAATTGACCTGAGTGCAGGCTCAATCAGGGTGGAGATGCAGGCATATGGTTCATCGGGATTGCATGATCCCTTCAGGATCTCCCTTGCCCCGGCGGAATCTGACCTGAGGAGGGACAACTCAAGTGCCTGTACTGAAGATACATCATCTCCGCTCTTCATAGTTCTTTTAATGCCGTTTGGCTACGATAAAGGTTTGGAGAGCAAAAGAGGGGAGGGATCTATCAGTTTCTATCAATGTGTATCAAAATCGATAGTTGTGATGCAAAGTCCATGAAGCGGCAGGGTCATTGAGGAGAATGGAGACGCAAACAAGCTGATCACCCTACTTATAAATAGTTACGACTGAAAAAGAGGTATAATGGGCAGAATAGATACACTCCATATCGAGAATTTCAGAGCCATCGGGAGCCTTGACTATGCTCCACGGCAACTGAATATCATCTGCGGCAAGAACAATACAGGAAAATCTGCCCTGCTGGATGCTATATTTCTCAATGGAACAGGAAAATACAACATAGAACGGGTTTTTTTGAGTGACGATAGAGAAAATCTTATAAAAGTAAACGAAGAAAAGTCAACGATTATATCAAATTTAAACAACGTCACTATTTATAATTCACTTGATGTTTGTAAAAAAGAAGATCAAAAAACATACGATCATATAAGAGATTCTATTATAGAAATGCGTATCAACCAAATGGAAGAATATATAAAAGATTTCGAAGATAATGATGATGTCCGGGAAGCATATATAGAATTAATTTTTGAATCTTTTGATTATACAATGATCACATCAGATTTGAGTTATCAAGTTATACCTTACAATCTCACCGACAGGAGAACAATACTCGAACAAATAAAACTTATTACAGGACGATCAAAAAATTCGAAGTACCAAGATCGAAAATTTGCATTTGGAATTTCCAGAATATTTTCCCCTCTTACATTATCCAAACAAAAAAATGGTTCACTAAAAGAGATTGTGCCCCCAATAATAAAAGTATCTCACGAGGAGAAACTCTATCCCGAAGAAATGGAGGATGATGAAATTCACCTCCTTGAACAATTCATCAAAGAACACAACCTCGTTTTGAACCTTGAGCGGCTTACCCAGAATAACATCCTTTACAGAAGAGGAGATGAGATTGAAACGATACCAATCTCAGCACATGGGGATGGGTTTATCACACTCCTCTCGTTATTCCATTATCTGCGTAAATCACAGGACGGAATCCTTCTCATTGAAGAGCCTGAAAACCACCTCCATCCTGAGTACCTCGCTATCTTTATTGAAACCCTCTTCACCTATGCTCCAAAACTCAATGTCCAGGTCTTCATGACAACCCACAGTTATGACCTTATCCAGACAGCACTGGATTATCCGGAGGATGATGCTGAAAAAGAACTTCTCCTCATCTCAAAGATGACAAGCGACGGCGAGACTATTGAGAAGTATGATTATACCGTCGATGAGGGGCGCAGAGTAACCGAAGAGCTGAAACTTGATCTTCGGGGCATCTGAGTATGCCAGAAAAAACAGTAATCCTCTGTGAAGGAGTACATGACCTGATCTTCTTCTCAATCCTCCTTGAACAGAAGGGAATTCGATATCAGTTGGTACATAATAAAGATCTCACAGAATCGCGAGAACGAACCCCCGAATCCAATAAAGTCCGGGATTTTATCGGCAGAAGAGGGAGAGGCGTACAAATCCTCATCAAAGACGAAGATGGATGGAAGAACTGCATCGATAACTTCGTTATCCTCTATGAAGATATGAATCCAAAGTACAGGTTGGTACTCTGCCTTGATGACGATCAGAAGACACGGGAAAGACTGAAAAGAGCGGCCAGTGAGAGATTCCGAAAAGATATTCTCCTTCAGCAATCCGAATTCTCATTTCAGACCAAGGATGCGATCAAGCATCAGGTATTCTTTATCCCCGGCTCACTGGAAAGGCAGGTAAAGGAGATTACCGGAAATAATTCCGATCTCAAAGGAGATGAGGGAAGACGCATCCTCACCTCATTCATCAATCAATGCCAAAAAGAAGAGATACCATGGTTCTTTGAACTTGAATCCCTCCTCTCCAACTAAGATTTTACCCTCTTCCAAGCTCCTTATGTGCCCGTGCAAGATGCTGTGCCGCCAGTGCCCCAAGGAGCGAGAGCTCCCCGGCAAGCACTCCTGCCGCCACAATCTCGGCAAATGCCTTTGCATGTGCACCGGGGGGATCCCCGCTGCCAGCAACCCCGAGGAGAGAGAGGCAGGCGGCCTGGGTTGCAATCCCTGTGCCGCCGCCGACTGTTCCAACCTGCACTGCGGGAAGCGTCACCGCCACATACACCCCACCATCCATCGGGTCAGCTGTTGTAATGCAGGATGAGCCCTCCACCACGTGAGCCGGATCCTGGCCACAGGCGATATAGAGTGCGGCGAGGATATTTGCCGCATGGGCATTGAAGCCAAGCGCCCCGGCACGGGCTGATCCGACCAGGTTCTTCCGCATATTCACCTCAGCGAGAGAGGCAGCATCGCACTTGAAGACGTTACGGCAGAGGGCATCGGGGAGGAAGACTCCGGCTGTCACGCTCTTACCACGCCCTTCAACGAGATTGATCGCAGCAGGCTTCTTATCTGTGCACATATTTCCGGAGAGTGCAACCAGCCGGGCACCGGTCTCCTCTGCGATATAATCTGCTGCCTTCTGCGATGCGATCGTCACCATATTCATCCCCATCGCATCCTTGGTATCAAACTCAAACCTCAGAAAGACGCTGGTTCCAACAATATAGGGGACAAGCCCGATCAGCTCGCCATGCGAGGTTGTCGATTCTGCAATCTCCTGGATCTCCATCAGGTGATCTTCGGCAAACGTCGCCACCTCATGGGCATGGGCAACAGATCTGGCAGCAAAGACCGGGGCACGGGTCATCCCGTCACGGAGGATCCGGACCTCTGCACCTCCTGCTTTTGTAATTGCAGAACAGCCCCGGTTCACCGAGGCAACCAACGCCCCCTCGGTTGTGGCGAGCGGAAGCCATACAGTTTTGTCAGCATACTCACCCTTCATCGGAACCGGTCCTGCCACCCCGACCGGGATCTGGACGCAGCCGATCATATTCTCACAGTTCCTGGCGACCACCCGGTCAATCGGGATAGAATATGATGACAGAGGAGAGAGATCAGATCCTGTCTCCTCCTCAATAAACTCACGCCTGAGAGAGACCGCGTCTTCAGGAGGCAGCACTTTTTCCAATGCATAGAGCTTGAGGCGACCTTCTCTCAGATCCGATCGATACTGATCCATGATCAGTCTTTTCTCATCACAGGCAATGTATTTTTGGAATGGATAAGATTTATCAACAGTTCACCGCTCATTTTCCACCCGCTTCACCGCAAGGGTGATCTCGCCACCTGTTCTTCGCGAATGGTGTTTCACAATCCGATCCCACCGCATCCGATCCTTCTTCTTCAACATCCGAAGCCACATCGTAAGGGGCCGATCCCGCTTGCTTCGCTTACAATCCGAACATACAGGCAGTTTTCGACCCCTCTGAGCACCCGCCATTGAAGGACCCGAAGGATCAGATCCCGCCATTGTCACCATCCTTCCGCAATATACACAGGTACCATAAGCCATATGAAGAGTAGAGCCCTTCAGATTATTTATAGGTACAGTCTCAGATCAGCTGATACAACGTCGTCCGCTCTTTGAGAGGTCGTCCGAGATCCTCTGCTATCCGCTGCATCACGAGTGGATCGAGAAAATCGGTCTGGACTGCCCCTGCACTCTTTGAGATCGACTCCTCATAGACTGTTCCGCCGAGATCGTTCGCACCGGCAAGCAGCAGCAGCTGCGCCATCTTCTGCCCGAGCTTCACCCAGGAGACCTGGATATTTTTGATATTATCGAGGAATAACCGGGATACCGCATGCATCAGGATATCCTCTCTTCCCGTCGCACCGGCACGTGCGACCCCCTTCTGGTAGATCGGGGTCTGCTGGTGGATGAATGACAATGGTACAAACTCTGTGAATCCAGCCGTTTCATCCTGTATATCCCTGACTATCGCAAGATGGCGGGCGCGATCAGCATCTGATTCGATATGCCCGTACATGATGGTCGCTGTTGTCGGGATACCCATGCTATGGGCTTCTTTGATGATCCGCACCCAGTCATCAGTCTGTATCTTTCCGGGGCAGATCCGGTCGCGGACAGAATCAACCAGGATCTCAGCAGCAGTCCCGCAGAGAGATGCAAGACCAGCCTCATTCAGCTTCTTCAGGACAGTTTCAGTCGAAATCCCGCTCTGGCGTGCCGCATATGCAACCTCCATCGGGTTTCCTGCATGGATATGCACACCCGGCGCACCTTCCCGGATTGCCGTAATGATCCCGGCATACTGATCGGCATCATAGTCGGGATGGAGACCGGAGACCGAACAGATCTCAGTGATCTGATGCTGCTTTTGTGCTTCTTCAGCCTTCGACCGGACCATCTCAAGCGTATGCTCATAGGCATCAGGATCACCAGATTTCCTCGAATATCCACAGAAACCGCAGGAATTGATACAGATATTGGTAACATTGATATTCTGGTTTCTGACAAAGGTCACCGAATCTCCAACCGCGATCTCCCGTGCCTCATCTGCTGCTTCTGCAATCCTGAGCACGTCCCTTCCGGTTGCAGAGAGGAGGACTGTTGCATCCTGCTCTGTCATCCGCACACCCGAAGATACATCCCGGAGGATCTCCGGCACACCCTTTCCCATACAGAGTGATTAACCAAACACCAATAAGAAGTATCCGCACCATCCTGTACTGATGAAAGAGGGATGGGCCGTCAGGGTTCAGAAAGTTGAGGGGGAGAACAGACGGCAGGAGCTGATCGCAGGCGATATGCTGGATCGCACCCTCCGTCCAAGGGCTGAAGGATCTGATCTCCTCATCCCTGTCACAGGGTCGCCACCCGGTACCGAGCGCGCCCTCTTTGAAGAGATACAGGCACCCCCGCCGCTGCCCCGGCACGAGCAGGTCGGCGGTATTGTGATTATGCAGGAGAATGATGTATCGGGAGCAGAAGAGATCCTGAAAAGACGTCCATCCACCCATACCGTCCTCTATTCTGATGGAGCAGTCGAAGGAGAATTCCGGACAAAGTCATTCACCACCCTTGCTGGGGTTCCCACCACCCGGACAACCATTTCGGAGTATGGCCACCGGCTCACAATCGATCTCTCGCAGGCGTACTTCTCATCCCGGCTTGCAACCGAACGCCAGAGGATCCGATCAGCTGTACAGGAAGGCGAAGTGATCTGCGACATGTTCTGCGGTGTGGGGCCGTTTCCAATCGTCCTTGCAGAACAGGCATCCTGGATCCTTGCCTGCGATAAGAACCCCTCGGCAATCCATCTCCTGAGAGAGAACCTCCTGACAAACCATACCAAATGTGTCCTCCCGATGCTCGGAGACGCACGCCGCCTTGGAGAACTCTTCCCGGGTACATTCGACCGCGTCCTGATGAACCTCCCGATGATCGCAGCAGATTTCCTGCCGGTTGCCGATCAGATCACAAAACCTGGCGGCACCATCCACCTCTATGCACTCCAGGAAGAAGAGGGAGAATACAGGGAGAGGATCGGATCAGTTATCCCGGGCTGTACAATCAACGAGCGGTTCCTGCGATCGTACTCTGCCGGGAGATGGCACGCGGTCTATGACATCAAAAAAGGTCAGGCCGGGACGAATTTCGTCCCGTAATGGATAATGCCGGAAGGCCCGTCTTCTGCTATCACCCGAAAGACCGATCTAACCGGCATCCCGAAGGTGATCTCAGATGGATCGCAGATCACCTGTGAGGTGAGACGGCAGCCATCCTCAAGCTCGATGATCGCAAGAACATACGGTGTCAGGTTCGAGAACTGGTCGCTTGCTGTTCTGATCACCGTATAGGTGACAACCTTCCCCCGGCCCGAGCAGTGGTGATCAACGATCTTTCCATCCCTCCGGCAGTCCGGGCAGAGGGATCGTGGTGGGAAGAAGACGGTGCCGCAGTTTTCGCATTTTGTTCCGATCAGGTTATATCGCTGGGGAATCTTCCTCCAGAATCGCGCAACAGTCATAGTTTTACACCCTCCTGAAGAGATGGCAGACAACAGTTGCACCTGATCCACCGACATTCTGGGTCATGCCAATCTCAGCCCCATCAACCTGCCGCTTCCCTGCCTCACCGCGGAGCTGGGTGACAACCTCCCAGACCTGTTTCAGCCCTGTCGCACCAACCGGATGGCCGCATGCTTTGAGGCCGCCCGAGGTATTCACCGGCAGATCACCGCCGATATATGTCTGCCCCTCCTCATAGAGCATACCTGCTTCACCCTTCTTCACAAACCCAAGATCCTCAACAGCACAGATCTCTGCAATCGTGAAACAGTCATGCACCTCAACGAGATCAACATCTTTCCGGTCAACCCGTGCCCGTTCAAAGACCCGGTTTCCGGCAGCAACCGATGCATCAAGGGTCGATATGTCCCGCCGGTCATGAAGTGCTATCGTGTCGCTTGCCTGTGCGGTGCCGATCACCGTAACCGGGGCATCGGTAAAGTCGCGTGCCATCTCAAGCGGTGCAACAACAACTGCCGCACTCCCGTCAGAGACAGGAGAGCAGTCAAAGAGCCGGAGGGGATCGGCAACAAGAGTCGATCTCAGGACGGTATCGATTGTGATCTCATTCTGGAACTGCGAGATCGGGTTCATCGATCCATGGTAATGGTTTTTGACCGCCACACTCGCAAGCTGCTCGCGTGTAAGCGAATAGCGGTGCATGTAATCGGTTGCGATCATCGCATACAGTCCGGGGAAGGTTGCGCCTGTAAACCCTTCCCATTCACGGTCTGCTGCTGCTGCAAGGACATCGGTCGAGTCCCCGGCATCGGTCATCTTCTCGACACCCGCCGCAACCACGATATCCTCCATACCTGACGCCACCGCAAGCACCGCCTGCCGGAAGGCGAGACCGCCTGAAGCGCATGCCGCCTCAACCCGTGTCGCCGGGGTATGACCTGCGCGGGTAAGCCCGGCATAATCTGCAATTAATGCCCCGATATGCTCCTGTTCAACGAACCTTCCGGCACTCATGTTTCCGACATAGAGTGCATCTATTGATTCGCCATCGATCCCTGCATCCTCGATTGCGAGGGTTCCTGCCTCGACAAATAGTTCGCGGAACGAAGTATCCCAGCGCTCGCCAAACTTCGAACAGCCGATTCCAATTACTGCCACATCTCTCATTCTTGCATCACTATCTTCCCTTTGTGTCTGGCATACAGTGCATAATCGAGATACCTGAGATTCTTCTGGAGCTCCACAACAGTCGGGGCCTGGGATCGATCGATAGCTGAGGTGATCGCATCTGTCACCGTAATATCGAAGGCATCTGATCCAGAGCCCGAGCCATAGCTACAGACAAAGATCCGGTCTCCCGACTCTGCAATATCCAGTGTTGCCGCAAGGCCGACCGGAGATGCACCTGAGTACGTGTTTCCAACTGTCGGGACAACAAGCCCAGGCAGGTACTGTTCCTTCGTAAACCCGAGGATCTGGGCCGCACGGGTTGGGAACTTCGCATTCGGCTGGTGGAAGACGGCATAGTCATAGTCAGCGGGCGCTGTTCCTTCCCGCTCAAAGAGGAGGCGGCTTGCACCGAGGACATGCTTGAAGTACCCGGGATCGCCTGAGAAACGGCCCCCGTGTCTTGGATACGACTGCCCCTCACGCCGCCAGAAATCAGGGGTATCACTTGTATACGAATGGGTGGCATTGATCTCTGCAATCGGATCGTCGTTTCCGATCAAAAACGCTGCGCCACCGGCAGCTGCGGTATATTCCAGCGCATCACCGGGTGCTCCCTGTGCGATATCAGCACCGATCGCAAGGCCGTACCGTATCATTCCTGATCCGACAAGTCCCATACAGGTCTGTATTGCCGCAGTTCCAGCTTTACAGGCAAATTCGTAATCAGCCGCCGTCATGACAGGCGTTGCTCCGATCGCCTCGCCGACGGTGACTGCGGTCGGTTTCACCGCATAGGGATGCGACTCGGATCCGACATAAACCGCCCCGATATCATCAGGGTTGATCCTCCGGCGTGCTAGCGCGGATCGTGCCGCCTCAACTGCAATGGTTGCAGTATCCTCGTCAAGATCCGGGACCGACTTCTCATAGACCCCAAGACCGCCTGAGATCTCAGCCGGGTTCGCACCCCATACGCGGGCGATCTCCTCGACCTTAATCCGGAAGCGTGGGATATATGCCCCATAGGTGATTATGCCTACCATGACTGTTTCCTCAGTTTTTTAATGATTTCTTTTACTGAATCTGCTGTTGAGAAGACGCTAATCCGGTCACGTTCAGCCAGCTTCTTCACCAGGGGATGAACCATATCATGATCGATTCCCTGAAGGATCACACAGGGCGGCTTGAACGGGGTGACCCGGATCGCAACCATCGGGGATTTGCCACTGGATACATCCGTGAAGATCAGTGCCCGTTCTGTACTCCACCCATAGATCCTGTTAAATTCGTTTGGCGAAAGCGTAAGTATTGCATTTACACTATTGACGACCGTATAGCCGACAACACTGTGATCTGCATCGCCGCAGATGAGATGGCAGTTGATGAGATCGGCAAGCTCGACCATCGGAACCGCATCTGAGAAGTCATGGAGATCATAGATGACATCCTCATCAAGATTTGAGAAGAGCATCTTTGAATACTTCTCCAGATATGATCCGCCATTTGCCTCATCAATTGCAAAGAGGCTGTCAACGATCTTCCCGACAACAGCGGTACCGGGGCTCTTCCTTCTCCCGCTCTCATAGTCGCTGATCACCGACGGAGAGAAGCCGAGGTGTTCTGCAAGGACGCCCGGCGAAATTTTGAAGCTTGTTCGCCATTTCTTGAGTGCTTTCCCAGGCATATCCGAGAGTGTGATCTCCCCCGCTATCTTTTCTGCCAGCTGCTGGTGATGTCCGGATTTCACCTGTACTGCTATGGCTTCGTATTAGATATATCTAACGAATAAAAGTTCGACATTTCACGAAGTCAGTGCCGGTGTCGATACCATCCGTTTCACAACAGTTATCTCGTCACGAAGAAGATACCTTTTTATCTGCCATGACAGAACACCTCCGCTTTTGCGAACACGGAATAAAGTATGCCATCCCTCTCAACATCATCCAATCCACACTCAAGATGGTCACCATCGATGAAGAGTCCGGAGGAGTGATCAATTTTCATGGGAAGCAGATCCCGGTCTTTGCACTCGATCTCAATGAAGAAGAGACTCGGGAGATACAAGCATCCGATTCCCTGATTATCACAGCCTTCAAAGATGGGGAGATTGCCCTCTGTGCCGATGCAATCGAAGGAATAACGGCAGTGAAAACTATATTACCGGGAGATCTGACCGGCACGAGCATTGCAGAAGACGGGACAATCATCATCGATGATCTCTCTCTTGTACCGCTCTCCCGATCCATTCAGCCCCCAAAAGACCGTGAGGCACAGGCAATTCTTGAGCGCCGCGCACGCTCAATCACTCTTCCGGATAATGCGGATGATCAGATCACCTATCCGGAAATCCTCAGGTTCTCTCTTGGATATATCGAATATGCTGTCGAGATGCAGTATGTCAGGGAGGTGATCCTGACCGGGGAGATCACCCCGGTTCCCGGAATACCCCCATTCATTACCGGCATATCTGTTGTCAGGGGGAGGATCATCTCTCTCGTTGATCTCAGGAAATTCTTCGGCATACCCGAAATGGGACTGACCGACTTCAACCGTGTGATCATCCTCTCGGATGGCAGGATGACATTCGGCCTTCTTGTCGATCGGATCAGGGGCACATCACACCTCAAAAAACCATTCTCCCCGCCAACAGCAGAGACGAGTATTCCAGAAAGCCACCTCATCGGTATCGTCGGGGACCTGATCGTCATTGATGGGAAAGCCCTCCTGACAGATGAGTCGATGCTGGTCAATGAACAGGATACCACAACAAAAATTCAGATAAAAATTGAACCGGAATAACGCTCCGGGAGGTACGCAATGGACAGACTATTTGCAGACATGAAAGTTGGAACAAAGATTCTGGTGATCTGCCTTCTTCTCGCAATCATTCCGACATCGCTTGTCGGTGTTGTATCGTACACAAGTTCGACAGCGGTCATCAACCAGCAGATCGAGATGCTCCTCCAGACACAGAGCACAGACATGAAAGGATGGACCAATGATGTCTATACCCTGACAATGAATAAGGTCGATAGTGATTTAAACGTCCTGCGTCAGCGGTTCTATGAGAAAGGAACACCCGAAATAATTGATGGCAAAATGACGCTTGTCGCTCAGGACGGTAGTAAATATGTGGTCAATGACAATTTTGAGATCGTCGATCAGGTTCAGGGGCTCGTCGGTGGAGCCGCAACCGTCTTCCAGGTCTATGACGATCATGCGATCAGGATTGCTACCAATGTCATAAGTCAGGATGGAGAGCGGGCAGTTGGAACACGCCTGACCGATGATGTATTTGACTACTCGGTTATCGGAGGTGATACCTTCTATGGATCCCGTGATCTCTTCGAGATACGCTATGTTACCGCATACGAGCCGATCCGAAACAGTAACGGAGAAGTCATTGGCATCCTCTTCGTCGGAACAAAGGAGACAGAAACACTTGATGTCGTCAGGAATAGTATACGCCAGACCGTTATCGGTGAACACGGGTATATGAAAGTCATTGATGGAGATGGCAATGTCATCGTCCATCCAACAAGTGAAGGAGAGAACTGGGCCGACAGGGATTTTGTCCAGACGATCATTGCCGAAAAAGAGGGTATCCTGTATCATACCGTTGACGGTAACGAGATAATTGATGTTTATACCTACTTTGAACCCCTCGACTGGCATATCGTTTCCCGTGCCTATCTGGCAGACTTTACCGGACCAATAAATACTATCAGAGACACCCTGATTGCCGTTATTCTCTCTTCGATCATCGTCGGAGCAGTTGTTGCCATCCTCTTTGGCAGATCGATCTCTGACCCGCTCCAGCAGGTCGTGTTAATGATCAAGGATCTCAAAAGCGGCCATCTCTCCACCAGGCTGAATATCGATAGAAAAGATGAGATTGGAATCATGGCAAAGACGATGGATGAGTTTGCCGAGAACCTCCAGACAAACATCGTCGGAAACATCAAGCGCCTCGCAAATGGGGAATATGTCGAGGAGATCGAGATCCAGGACGAGCGTGACGAGATACGCCCTGCGATTCGTATGATGATGGAGTCGCTTGACCATCTCCACAAGGAGACCCTCAGGATGACCGATGCCGCATGGGCAGGGGATCTGAAGATCCGCGGTGATGAGAAGGCATTCCACGGCAGTTACCGGAGGATCATCGCTGGTTTCAACAAGACGCTTGAACGGATCACCGAGCCGGTGAACGAGGCGATGAGGCTTGCCGGATACTATGCAGCAGGAGATTTTACCGCACGGTTTGATCCCGACATTCCGGTTGCAGGAGAGTTCATCGCGTACCGTGATGCGCTCAACACGATTGGTATCGAGTTATCACGGCTGATGAAACTGATCACCGAAGAACTGTATGAAGGAATCTCGGTCATCTCCTCAGCATCAAGCGAGATCATCGCGGTTACCTCTCATCTATCCTCGGAGAGTTCGCAGACAGTCAGGATCGTTGACGAAACAACAGATGCAGTCGAAAGCGTCAGGATACAGACCGATCGCGCCAATCTGAAGACACGCGAGGTTACTGAGAAAGCGATGAAGACCAGCTTCGTCAGCAAAGACGGGCAGCGATCAATCCAGGAGATCCTTGACGGTATGAACCAGATCCGCCGCCAGATGGATGTCATCGGGACAAATGTCGTCAAACTCTCTGAACAGAGCAATGCTGTCGGGGAGATCATTGCAACAGTCACGGATATCTCCGAACAATCGAACCTGCTTGCCGTCAACGCCTCAATTGAGGCGGCAAAGGCAGGCGAATTCGGAAAGGGATTTGCCGTTGTCGCTGATGAGATTCATAACCTTGCCGAACAGTCGAAACAGGCGACATCGCATATCAGGACGATCCTGACCGATATCCAGCGTGGAGTCTCAGGAACCGTCATCTCGGTCGACCGGGGATCGGCATCGGTTGAGGATACAGTAGGGCTGACTGCACAGGCTCGGGAGGCAATTGAAGTGCTTGCATCAGCTGTTGCAGACTCATCCAAAGAGGCATATGAGATTGCTGATTCGATTGCCGAGCAGGCGAGCGGTATGGACAGAATTTCCCATGCAATGGAGAAGATTCAGGAAGCTGCCAGGAAGAATCTTGAAAACACCCAGAAGGCTGAGAAGACAGCGGAAGATCTGCATGAACTCGGTATCCGCCTGAAGAAGATCACCGAACAGTACCACGTCTGATATGCCGGGATGGGATGAAGAACTACGGAATGCACTCCTCGACACATTCCGGGATGAGGCAGATGAGATCCTCGCCGCCATCACCGATGATCTCATCGCCCTTGAACAGGGCGGAGGCGTGATCGATCCTGCCATCTCGGAGTCGATCTACCGGAGGACACACAGCCTGAAAGGTGCTGCACGGGCAGTAGCACTCCGTGAGATCGAATCGATCTGCCAGCACCTCGAAACCGCATTTGCCGGTGTCAGAAATGGAGACTATGTCCCTGATAGCGCAGGATATGATCTCTTCCACCGGGCGGTTCGTGTCATTCGATCGATCATTGCCGGGGAGAAGGTATCTCCGGTTGAAATCATCCGGGAACTCCGGTCTGTCAGGAAGAGTAACACGCACCCTCAGAAAGAGCAGGAGCCATATACTCCAAGAAACGACCTTCCACGGGTACGGGAGACCGAGACGATCCGGATTGCAACAAAAACCCTTGATCGCCTCATCGGCGGATCTGATGAACTCTTAACGGCACGGTTAATGCTTGCCCACAGGATGCGGGAACTGGATCACATGATGCTCGATGTCGCATCATGGCAATGGGCACAGGTCCAGATCGCAAGCGAGATGCACGTCATCGAAGACTTAATCGAATCAGGAAGAGAGATTAATGACCGTGACATTCGCGCAATTGACCGTATTATCCAATTTTTAAAGAAGAACCGCGAAAATATTGATTCTTTCAAATTTGACCTCTCAAACCAGGTCCAGTCAAATACCCGTGAGCGGACAGTGCTTGAGTCGGGGGCACTCTCCATTGCGGCAACTATTCATGAAGCCGTTCTGATCCCCTTCTCCCAGATTCTCATTCCATTCCAGATGTTTGTCAGGGAAGTTGCGGCATCATCCGGCAAACAGGTGGATTTCATCGTTGATGGCGGGGAGATCGAGATCGACCGGCGAATTCTCGAAGCCCTCAAGGATCCACTACTCCACCTGACACGCAATGCGATCGACCACGGTATCGAACATCCGGGCACCCGTATCAGCAGGGGGAAGAATCCAAAGGGGAGGATACACATCAGGGTGGTCCCCCTTGCCGGAAGCCGTGTCGGGATCGATGTCTTGGATGATGGGAATGGTATCGATCCTGTCGAGATCCGCAGATCAGCTGTTGAGAAAGGTATTATTACCCAGGAAGAGGCTTCCAGACTCTCTGATGAAGAAAGCATAAACCTCGTCCTCCAGTCAGGCTTCTCAACATCCACTACCGTCACCAGGCTCTCAGGGAGAGGCCTTGGCCTTGCAATCGTCGATGATGCGGCAACCAGCCTCGGGGGAACCGTCTCTGTCACCTCTATTCCGGGGCAGAATACCTGTGTCCGCATATCGGTTCCGGTCCGCCATTCAAACTTCCGGGGCGTCGTCGTCAGGTCCTGCAGGCAGACCTATGCGATACCGATGCAGCAGATCAGATCGGTGATCAGGATACAGCCCGGTGCAGATGAGATACGCCTGGGTGATGAACTGATACGCCTCATTCCTCTTGAACGGGCACTTGGACGGGATGAACCACTCCACAGGCAGAATGAAGGACGACTCGTCCCTGTCATCATCCTCGCTTCCGGAGCAGGCAGGCTCGGAATCTATGTCGAGGAGATAGTCAGCGTTCAGGAGATCGTCGTCAGAGCTCTTGGGAGCCAGCTCCGATATGTACGGAGGATAGCCGGAGCCGGGATCCTCGATGACGGGACGATCGCACTCGTTATCGATCCCCTTGATCTGATCACCTCTTCACTTCAGAAACAAGCTGGGCAGCAGATCAGGTCCGAACCGGAAAGCGGCCGGATACTGGTGGTTGAAGATTCAGTGACCTCGCGTGAGTTCCTCAAATCGATACTTGAGGAGGTCGGATACACCGTTGCCACTGCAAATGACGGGGCTGAAGCACTCCAAAGGCTTAAGCGGGAGGAGTATGATATTGTCATATCAGATGTTGATATGCCAAAGATCAACGGTTTCGCACTCACCGAGGCGATTAAAAGTGACGAGAAACTCTCCCACATACCGGTGGTGCTTGTGACCTCACTCGATTCACAGGAAGATCAGGAATATGGCATCCATGTTGGTGCAGATGCATATATCGTGAAGAGTGTTTTTGAAAAGGAGGCTTTCCTCGGGGTTGTCAGGGGGTTTGCTCCTCATGAATCATAACCAGACCCACCTTCTGGTGGTGGAGGACAGCCCGACCCAGGCCGAGTATATCCGCCGTATTCTCCAGAGAGAAGGCTTCATCGTCTCTGTTGCCTCTGATGGCAGGGCTGCACTGGAGACACTGGATGAGGAGAAAATCGATCTCGTCATCAGCGATATTATCATGCCCGGAATGGGCGGATATGAACTCTGCCAGCAGATTAAGGAGAAGAGCCATATACCGGTTGTGCTCGTCACCCAGCTCTTTGACCCGGAAGACATCATCCGCGGGCTTGCAAGCGGAGCCGACGGGTTTATCATTAAGCCCTTCGATCCCGTCTCTCTCCTGGATACCATCCTGAATATGCTTGAATCCGGGGAAGACGGACAGATCGTCCTTGATGGGGATCTGATCATTACCACTCCCGGCGAACAGACCTATACCATCAGATCAGACAGAAAAACGATCCTCCGTATCCTCCTCTCGACCTATGCAACAGCGGTAAATAAAAATATCGAGCTTCAGGAAACCCGTGACGAGCTCTATGGGATGAATGAACAGCTTCAGGAATATGTGGAGGAACTGCGGCAGACAAATGACGAACTTCATCAGGAGATGCTGGAACGGCAGCGGATGGAGAGAGAGGTCTCTGATGCTCACAGAAAGCTCCAGCTGATGACAAATATCACCCGCGACGATATCAGAAACCAGCTGACCATCATCGAAGGTTATCTCGAACTTGCTGAATCAAGAGAAGAGGAAGTATCAGTTGAAGAGGCGATGGAGAGGATTCGCCAGGCTTCACGGCGTATCGGAGGGATCATCGAGTTTACCCGTGATTTCCAGAAGATTGGCATGATGGATCATGAATGGCTGGATCTCCTGTCTTTGGTTGAAGGCTCACGCCGGATGGTGGATTTAATGGGGATTCAGGTTCAGTCTGAGATCCCTGATGTTGAGATCTACGCCGAACCATTGATCGAGCGTGTCTTTCGTGTCATCATTGACAATGCGATTCTGCATGGAGAAGGTGTCTCAACACTCCGGATAACAGCAGAGGAAGAGAACGATAAACTGATAATCAGCATCGAGGATGACGGCACCGGCATTCCGGATACATTAAAGAGCCGTATTTTTGAGCAGGGATTCGGGAAGAACACCGGTCTTGGACTCTTTCTGGCACGGGATATTCTGGCGGCATGTGATTGTGCCATCCATGAATGCGGTCTGCCTGGAAGAGGAGCGTGTTTTCAGATAACCGTTCCGAAAGGAAGGTACCGATTCGTGTAATAAGGAGGGAAGAGCGATGGTCCAGACAGAACACATTCTCATTGTCGAGGATAGTACTACCCAGGCAGAATATCTCCGCAGAATCCTTGAGGGTGAGGGGTACCGGGTTACTATTGCAGTGGATGGAGAATCTGCCCTGAAGAGGATTGCCGAAGAGACACCCGATCTCGTCTTAAGCGATATCGTAATGCCGGGGATGGGAGGCTATGAACTCTGCGAGAAGATCAAAGAGTCAGGTACTATTCCGGTATTCCTCGTCACCCAGCTCTTCGATCCCGAAGATGTCGTGCATGGGGTTTCATCGGGTGCAGATAATTTCATCATCAAACCCTTTGATTCAGCATTTATCCTTAATCGGCTGAAGGAGTTTTTTGAGAAGAGAAACAAAGGCAGGCATGATGATGACCTGACCATCCAGATTGACGGCCACAGCTACCAAATAAATGCCGACCGGGAGACGATCCTGAATATTCTCTTCTCAACCTATGCCCTTGCCGTTCAGAAGAATATCGATCTCTCCGAGGCACGCGACGAACTCTTCAGCCTGAACGAACAGCTCCATGAGAAGAACGATGCATTAAAGATTGAGATTATGGAGCGTGAACGGGTCGAGAGGGCGCTTTCAGAGGCACACAGGAAACTCTCACTTGTGACGAGCATCACCCGGCACGGGCTCTTAAACCAGCTTGGAGCGATCCATGAATCACTTGAATATGCAGCAAGGGTTCTTGAAGAGAACCCGGATGCAGCAAAAGAGAGTATCCTCTCAGGAATTACCGGACTCGGGAGGGCAATCCAGACAACCCGGTTCACCCAGGAGTATCAGAAGATCGGTGAGAGTCCACCAGTATGGCAGAAGGCAGGATCACTCGTACCCCCAGAAGGCGAATACCCGATAGAGATTGCTGCTGCCATCCCCTCTGAACTTTCAATCTATATCGATCCCTTTGCGGCAGAGGCGATCAGGGCGATTATCAACGATTGTATCAGAAGACGTGCAGAGAGGGTCCAGATCACCTGCGAAGAGCGAAAGGCAGGTTACAGTATCATTCTTGAGGATGATGGGATCGGTATTCCTGCACCCGCAAAAGAGGCGCTCTTCTCGCATGAACAGAGTCCGGGTAGGGGTTTTTCCCTCTTCCTCGCACGTGAGGCACTTGCGATCACGGGTATCGAGCTGAAAGAGACAGGAGAGCCACGGCAGGGCGGCCGCTTTGAGATTTACTGCCCTGAAGGGGTTTTTAAGACAAGCTCAAGGTAGCCTGGTGACCAGATGGCAGCACGTACTCATCCACTCCTCTTTGATCCGATTGAACGGCGTCGGATCATTATTGTTGGTTTGGCTGCCATTCTGGCGCTATCAGCAAATATTACGGGGTTTTTGTATGGTATCACCACTGTTCTTCCCCATCTGCTCTATTTTCCGATTATTATCACAGGGTACTGGTATCCCCGCCGTGGCCCGATTGTTGCGTTCCTGATTGCCATCTTCTACTGTATCCCGGCATATCTGCTCATTCCCCAGGATCTCTTCACCACCGCTTCCATCATCGCAAGGGGAACAGTCTATGTGATCATCGGAGTGATCATATCGCTTCTGGCAATCCGAATGAGGCAGTCCGAACAGAAACTCCATGACTTAATCGAGTTTCTTCCGGATGCAACCTTTGCAATCGACCAGAACGGAACAGTGATCGCCTGGAACCGGGCGATTGAGGAGATGACCGGCATCCCGAAGATGAAGATGATTGGAAAGGGCGGGTACACATACTCGGTTCCATTCTATGGAGAGACGCGGCCAATCCTGATCGACTGTGCAATGCACCCCGGGATTGAGGCGAAAACCTATTATCCTGAGATCAGAAGAAGAGGGGATATGATGGAGGCTGAGGTGATCGCTCCGGCATTGTATGATGGGAAAGGTGCCCATCTGAAGATTGCAGCCACTCCTTTCTATGACACAGGAAATGCGATCGTCGGGGCTGTCGAATCGATACGTGATATCACCGAAGAGGTAAGAATCCGATCCGCCCTCCAGAACTCAAACCGCCAGCTGACAGCACTGAGCGGGATCATCCGGCATGGACTCTCGGAACGGCTTGAAGAGCTGTACCGGCATCTCACCATTGGAAGTATCCGGTTTGATGATCCGGCAACTCTCACCTTCCTTGAAGAGATCGAAAAAGCGGCCGATGGAATCAGACGTCAGATCGTCATATCCAGGGATTTCCGTGAGATTGGCTCCCGGCCATCTGCCTGGATGCCTGTGCAGGAGACTATTGCCGGTGTTTTAAGTCGGATTGATACAGGGGGGATAACCGTTCATGCATGGACAGAGCGGCTTGAGATCTTCGCTGATCCGCATCTGCCGGCAGCATTTACCCACCTGACAGAGAATGCCGCAGCAGCGGGGGCTACTGCCCTTGTTGTCACGTATCAGATCCGTGAGGGTGCATGTTTCATCTGTTTTGAGGATAACGGACCCGGAATCCCGGATGATGCCAGGGAGAGACTTTTCTCAGAGGGAACAGAACGATCCGGCCATGGCCTCTTCCTGATACGGGAGATTCTTGCCATCACCGGGATCACGATTCATGAAGAGGGGAGAGAGGGTATTGGAGCACGGTTTGTGATGGTTGTTCCCCCGGAGGGGTACCGGATCACCTGAAAGAGGGGAGGAGAAGATGGATCCACGACGTATTCTGGTACTGGCTGACCCGGAGAAGACGGCAATCGAATCGCTGGTTGAGAGGATTCCGGGTGCACGTGAGGTGATGATCCCTCACGGCGGGATCATCGATCTCCCGGGTATCCGGGTCAGAGTAATCGATGAGGGAGAACCAGCACGTCTCGCAAGCGTGTCAAAGGCGACACTGATCATCTCTGAGAAAGAGATCGCTGCTCCGGGGGATCTACTGCTCATCCCTCCTCTGATCAAAGAGGATACACGGCCGATCACCGACTGCCTCCTCATCTGGGCGCCATCAGATCGAGGATCAGGACAGGTTATCGCGGCTTTTCTCGACCAGGTGAGTGCATATCAGGTAGACCTCCTCACCGAAGGGGATCCGGATCCGGATATTCCGCTCCATGCCCCACTGGCTGCCGTTACGGTTCATCCAATGGAGAGCGGACTGGCAACAGCTATTGCAGAGGCCGCATCAACCCTCCACCCATCACTCATCGTCCTGCCAAGGAGGATCCCGGCAGTTGATCGCACCTCCATACTGGAATTAGGGATTCCAATCTTCATCCCGGAGCAGAGGGGCGGAAAAGTTGAGATCCGTGAACTGAAATCAGAAGAGTTTGCTGATGCAGATCTGGTCTGGATCGATTACCATGAGACGAAGGGAGATCCACAGTCCGATCGGGTATTCGGTGCATTTGACGGAGATCAGATCGTCTCCCTTGCCCGATGCAGGCGGCATCCCGACGGGTATGAAGTGGATGCCGTCTACACCCCTGAAACCTATCGTGGCCGCGGATTCTCACGGCATGTGGTGGGAGCGCTTATTGAGGCCTGCTATAATGAGGAACTCACGATGTATGCGGTGCAGCACCTCAAAAAATTCTATTCTGAGTTCGGATTTGTCCCGATCCCGGAAACGGATCTCCCTGCATCTGTCCGTGAGCGCTACCTCTGGGCAGCAGGAAATCTTGAAGGGGCAGAGGTGATCCCGATGAGGCGGGTTCCGGGACGGCCTCCGATCCTCACCGGTTTCGATACCCATAAATAGGCAGCCTCCCAAATTTGATGATCATGCAGATGCCTGATGCGGGAGATCTTCCTGTACTAAAAGCAATTGCTCTTCTCGGGGGGTGCCGCGGGCCGGTCAGGATATCAACCCTGAGCCTCGGCACCACTCTCGGGACAAGTCCACAGACGATCTCACGCCGTTTGAAGTCGCTCGATTCAGCCCACCTGATCACAAGGAACGTCGATCCATCAGGCCAGTCTGTTGAAGTGACAAAAACCGGGGAGGAGATCCTCAGGCGTGAACATGCCGAGTACTGCCGGATCTTCTCAAGAACCGGCGGGCATTTCATCCTGAAAGGAGCAGTCATCTCCGGACTTGGGGAGGGGCGGTACTACATGTCCCTTGACCATTACAAAAACCAGTTCAGGATGAACTGCGGATTTGAACCATACCCCGGCACCCTGAATCTCAGGCTGATCCAGCAGAGTATTCCGGTACGAAAGAAACTTGATTCCCTTGAATGGACGACAATTCCAGGCTTTTCAGACGAGCACAGGACATTTGGTGAGGCACGCTGCCTCCCCTGCCGGATCCAGGGGATCCCCTGTGCCCTGATTGTACCGGGCAGAACCCATTACCCCGAGGATATCATCGAACTCATTGCCGGTGTGCCGCTCAGGGACGAACTCGGGCTGGAAGATAACGATACTATCGAGGTGGAGATCGGATATGATTAACGACGCAATCAATGCACTCAGGGACGGAAAATTCGTCCTCATCTACGACTTTGACAACCGGGAACGCGAGACCGATCTCTCGATCCGATCAGATGCAGTGACATCGCAGGATATTCTCAGGATGAGAAAGGATGGCGGCGGGCTCATCTGCACCGCAATCCACCCGAAAGCAGCAAAAACGCTCGGTCTTCCGTTTGCAACAGATGTCTTCTCCCGCTGCGGCGAGCTTGGGGAGAAGGAGGGGGATGTCCCCTATGACCGGAAGAACCACTCCTCATTCTCGCTCTGGGTGAACCACCGCGAGACCTTCACCGGTATCACCGACCATGACCGGGCCCTGACAATCACAAAAATCGCAGAACACGTCCAATCAGCCATGAATGGGGGCGGTCTCCCGCCATTCGGAAAAGAGTTCCGCACTCCGGGGCATTCCGCACTGCTCCGTGCAGCAGATACCCTCCTTGACCAGCGGCAGGGCCAGACCGAGCTCTCGATCGCCCTTGCCATCATGGCAGGGGTAACTCCGGCCGTCACCGTCTGCGAGATGCTCGATGACGAGACCGGAAACGCCCTTGGGAAAGAGAAGGCACGGGCATATGGAGAGGAGCATGGCTTCCCGTTTGTTACAGGCGTTGAGATCATCGAGGCGTGGAATATCTGGAAAAAAGAGAAAATTATTGTCTGATCGCCGTTAAGGCGTCATAGACCATCTTTTTATAGGATTCAAGATTCGGGTTGTATTCCCGTTGTGCTGCTTCGGCATCGGGGCTCTTCTCGAACGCATCAATACGGTCAAGCGTTGCCTCGGCACAGTCGAGCACCCAGAGATCCCGCATATTCCGATCAACTGCGGTCACCGTCTCGGCACGAACCGAGATGAGGACATTGCCGTCAGGTGTCTCATATGCATTCGGTTTCCCGACAACTGCAACAAAGGCCGGGGATTCGAGTTTTGCGATCTGCTGCATCGCCTCGGGTTGGTACGATCCCGCACTGACAAAGAAGGTGCCGGTAGGATCTGCAACCCTTGCAAGATACATGCTGTGCTGTTCACCACGCTTCTCCTTCTGTGTGAGCGAACCGACGATGAAGATCCGGTTTGACCGCTCGCCTGTAGGGAGGAGGATATAGGTCGGGCTCTTCTCATCATCGCCTTCCCTGAAGGAGTGGCGGGCATCGCGGAGTTCCGCAGCAAAGACACGCTTTGCCGGTTCCCTGACATAACTCTGGATACGTGGCTGTGTCATGCGAGATCGCCTCCTGCACGGTTCAGAAGAGCAGTCTGCCTGCTCATGTCAGGGGTAAGCCATTCAGCATGGTTGGCAATAAAGAGATCTTCAAACTGGCGTGCGGTGACTTTCAGGTATCGCCCAAGTGCCCGCTCGGTCAGCTGCCGGATCACCTCATCTGCTCCAAGCGGCTGGTTCTCGGCAATCTCCTGTGCCTCGGCAAGAGTCATCTGGAAGAGGGATTCAACCACTTCACGCGGAAGCAGGATGTTCCGTGCGATATGGCCGTCATCCAGGGTACCCCTGATCCGGAGATCATACTTGAAATCGGGCTTGAACTCATGGATCGGGCAGAAATTCTGGCGGGAGAGGACACGGTTGCACCCTTCCTCGGGACAGCGTTTCACAATCCCCGATCCTGAGGCGATATGGACGAGTGCGCCCTGGATCGCTGTTCCATCACGGGCAATCTCAATGTCACCCTCCTCTTCGGGAAGGGCAGTCGCCTGTGTCAGGTTGACTGATAAACGGCCATTATACTCATCAACGATAGCATAGAAGAAGTTGTAGACGGTATTCTCCTGAAGTTTTTCTACACCCTCATTCTTCCAGATGATGAACTTCAGAACACCGGTTTCATCACCGACAAGACCCGTCTGGAGCATCCGGTCACTCCGGCTTTCCCATTCCTGAAGAAGCTTCACCCGGATCGTGGCAATACCCGGCTGGAGTTCTGCAATGGGCGTCAATGGAGGCGGGGGAAGGGGACGATCCTCAATCGGGGTGACGACAGCACCTTCCCTAATGGAGATTCTGGGAGCGCCGCGGAATGTTCCCTTTGAGGCTCCCTCGATCGCATACCATCCTCCCTGTTCAAGAGGCGAAATATCAGCTTTTGCCCAGAGGGTGAATACATATGCTCCATCCGCAGTTGCGATGATCCCCTGTGCGGCAATTGCATCCGAGACAGATGATTCAACAGAGATGATCTTCCCCTCTATCCGGGGGAGTGCCTCCTCCATTGCACCGGGAGCCGTTGACTGGACTTCGATATCACCATCTTCAAGCGGAGAGCAGGCAGCAGGATCGATGGTTACCGAGAGGCGGCCGTTATACTCCTCTACTGCTGCATAATGGATAGAGTACACCTGATCGGTTGCAAGCTGCTGATCAGATCCCCCTTTCCAGACGAGGAATTTCACCGTTCCGGTCTCATCCCCAATAAGCCCGGTCTGCTGCATCCGGTCATGCCTGACCTCCCAGTTCTGGATAACTTTCCCCTTTATCGAGGCAATACCTGGAGAGAGGTCAGCGATGCTGGTGAAAACAGGAATCAGTGTGCGGTCTTCGTTGATCGGAGTGACGGTTGTACCTGAGTGGATCTTGAGGTTCGCAAGACCACGGAACTCGTCGACGACAGCAGACTCCAGCCTGTACCATTCACCGGCCTTCAGAAGTGCCGGGGCACCTTTTGCAAAGATAACAAACCCGATGGCACCGGATTCATCTGCAATAATTCCTTTCTGGGCAACTGCAGGAGATGGCGGATCAGTAACCGAGACGACCTTCCCTTCGATGGTGACCCATTCCCCGGGAGAAAGGTCGGCAATCCGCGTCATATCCGAAGATGAAGAGGTCTGGGGTTTTGGGATCTCTTTACCATGTTCCTTCAGGATATCCTGGAGGATTGTCCGTTCAGCTTCAGCCGGCGGCACCCCGAACTCGGATACAAGGCGGTTAATCTTTGCTTCAATACGCTCCAAATCAGGATTAATATCCTGTGATTTCAGTTTTTGGGAGATTCTTGTTGTTATCTCGTGGGTATCCATAATGATCTCCAACAATGCATCTGCAGGCAGGGGTTATAATAGATCTGACCGGGGGGTGAAAGTGTCAGGGTACACAAAGATAAATAGGTCACAGGTCAATAATTTTCTCTATGTCGATCACTCTCGATTCAACGATAATGGAACTCATAAAAGAGAAACCGGAATCCGCAGGCATACTCCAGAGCTTTGGCATGGGGTGCCTCGGGTGCGCCATCGCACACAATGAGACCGTCCGCGAGGCTGCAATGGTGCATGGCATCCCGCTCGAAGAGCTCGCTTCCGCACTTGGGATCGCAGCAGAATAAGTTATTTTCTCTTTGAGACGGCCTTCAGTTCGCTCAGGCCCGCCTCAGGATTTCTTTTTAGATACCGGACAACATCCGGTTCATGGTTTAATGTACATTCTGTGCAGGCCCATACCCTGCCGCCCGATGAACTCTGCACCCAGCTGCCAAGTGTTTCATCACCGCAGGGGTACAGGGGGCAGTAGCAGAGATCGCAGAGTTGCCCCTTGAAATGGCAGGGATAGTACGGGCAGTTCACGGGCGACCATTCAACCCATCCACCGCCATTGAACCGGCTATAGATGATAAATGCAGGCTTATCAGAAGGAAACCTCCCTTCATACCGATCAAGTGCAACTGCAACCCCATGCCGGACAGCGCCCATAATCCTGCTGCCAGCTTCAGAGACGGGACCTGAATACTCGTGTTTCACCTCACCCTCTGATGCAACAATGATCGCATCCGATGTTGTACCGGTATAGGAGCGATCCCGATCCCGGAGCGCCTGCACCTTCGCCTCGGTGGCGGTGATGAAAGCCCCGGCGAGGGCGGCTCCGGAGAAACCTTCGGTACTTGTGATGATGATATTGATGGTGCCGGGCCCCTCCGGTGTCGGGTGGGTTGTTCCGGCAGTGATGAAGATGGTCAGAAAATCATATCGGAGCACCACCAGGTGCTGCATCGACACTGCGGTCATCAGTCCAAAAAAAGAGTTGCCAAGACCAAGTGAGGCGGCGACCTGCCCAAGCGTCCGCATCGGCTCAGGCGCATCATAGCCATACGGCACCGTATGGTTCAGGAGTGTCGTCACCCGGGCATATCCGCCACCAACCCCTGAACTGAGGGCATGAAACTCCCCCCGTACCACAAGGGTGCTCTCACGGAGATAATATCTCATCCAATATCATAATGGGCCCGATCTTTAAGTTCCTGCTGTTTTGCAGCATTCCAGCCGGTGACATCCGAGAGGTAGCCAGTGATTCGGGAGATCTGCGAGACATCGTGTGATCCACATTCGGGGCAGACCGGGGCACCACAGAGCGGGCAGTATTCAAGAGACTCAACGATATCGTGGGGGCAGTGGCAATGATCTACCGGGCACATCAGCTGGAGATTCGTCTCGCCGCAGGCCGGGCACGGCTCCTCGTCCACGATATGATGGCAGGTATGGCATTTGTACTTCCGCTCTTCCGCCGGGATGTCATCAAGGCTGGAATACCGCTCGATCGCCTTCTTCTGTTCGTCACTCAGGTGCATGCGGAGTATTAGGGAGAAGGTGGATAAAAGGATGCGGGTTGATGCAAGGGCTTACCACCGTGGCAGGGCGATCCAGATGATGATAAGAAGAAATATAATCGCTAGTATCCTGATCCAGAGCGGGATATTCATCCGGGGAGATTCGGTTTTTGGAGCCTCCGGATGAGGCATCTCCTCTTCGGATTCGACAACGAATGCTCCCTGATATCCGCATCGCTTGCAGCGCCACTCTGAACCAATATAACCTCCAACGGTCTGAAAGAGATCATTGCTTCCGCATTGTGGACACCGCCGCATACATGGCATGCACCCGCAGAGGCTATCAATATTCCCCCATGAAACACAGAGCACCCCCATGAAACACAGAGCAAAGATTCAGGCACGAAGGGATATGGGATCAGGCTGCCTCAGAGTGACTCATAGGGTTCATCACCCACCGGCAAACCGGTGTCAGAACGAATTTCTCATCATCGGCAACGGCGGGCGTACTCTGCTGCGGCAGCCGCCGGATCTTCTGCACTATAAATCGCACGGCCAACGATCACACCATCCACAAGCTCTTTCACATCTTCAGGAGATGCACCCTGGGCCCCCACACCGGGAGAATAGATCTTCATCGCACCCACAAGCTCCCGTAGTGCCGCAACACGGGCGGGCCGGGTCGCCGGTGCAATGATCCCATCAGCCCCGGCAAGAGCGGCCATCCTGCAGAACGATTCGGCCACTCCCCCGGAGAACCATTCCGCTCCTCCCGGGTGGCTCATCTCGCAGACGACAAAACATTCTCCCCCATGAGCATGGGCGGATTCGACACAGGCGGCAAGCGAGTCACTCCCCGGAAATGCATGACAGATAACAGCTGAACAGCCGGCATCAAAGACAGAATCACAGATGAGTGTGTTGGTATTTGGAATATCCGCCACCTTGAAGTCCGCAATCACCTGAACGCCGAATGCAGCAATATCACCGGCAACCGATAATCCCGCTCCAAGGACAAGAGGGTATCCGATCTTGATCGCATCAAGGTACCGGGCAGTCGATTCTGCAATCGCGAGTGCCTCATCCCGTGAGGTGGCATCGAGGGCAAGTATGAGGGCACTCATGTTACCAGCCTCTCAAGGGTGGCGGCAATAACCAGTGGCAGCGTGATCGTTGCGTCCCCATAGACCGTCATTGCACGTGCCTCTTCGTTGATCTTGCCCCAGGAACGTGCCTCGTCAAGAGTTGCCCCGGAGAGGCCGCCGAGATCGGGGCGATCGCCGGTGAGCTGCACGGCATAGGAGAAACCGCTCTCGGTCATCAGCATGCTCTGGAAGATGAAGTTCTTCGGAACACCCCCGCCGACAAGGAGTGCCCCGGCACGCTCAAGCGAGAAACACCGGTTCATCAGATCCTTCATATCGAGGAACGCATCGATAACAACCCGGCCCGTCTGTGAGAAGAGCCAGTACTGAAGACCGATCATCGAGTCCTGGATTGCGGGGCAATAGACCGGGATACCTTTCTTTGCCGCAGTCGCAAGAATACCAGAATCCAACCGCTCCCCGATATGGCGGAGGAGAGCGGATATCGATATGACCGAGCCCTCAGGAAGTTCGGAATATACCTCCTGCATAAAATCCTCGAACCGCTCGAATGCCTCGGTCGGGAGATAGACATCATAGATACGGTTGATCTCCTCGTGCCTGAGATCGACATCATCACAGATCTCGGTCCCATGATAGTGGTGACACCCGATCGCCTCGATGATATCATGCGTCAGGTTGGCTCCGGTTGATACGAGAATATCAATATATCCGCATTCAAGGAGATCCGAGACAATTCCACCCATACCGGCAGGCACCATCGCCCCGGCAAGGCCAAAAAACCGTGTTGCCTTTGGATCAGAGAACATCGCCTCGGTGATAGAGACCGCCTCGGCAAGCGATCCGCCGTTATATGCACCAGCTGCACCCATTGCATCGACAAGCTCGAGAACCGTCATCCCGGGCCTGAGATGGATCTGCCGGACTGGATCATTGCATTCGTGTTGCATCCTCACTCAACCATATACAGATTAGCTTCCCGCATGATTAAGCCATTAGCTTTTTGGAGGGGTGGAGATCAGATGAGTGAAATTATACATACCAGCGGACATATTGAGTAGTATGCTTGAAGAGATCTTTACCTTCCGCCACGAAGATGATGCGATGGATTTTGCCAATGAATTGAAGCATGGAGGAGTAAAACCAAGAATTGAGAGCGGGTGCACATGTTACACAGACCACCAGCTGATGATTCCAATAAGCATCATCAGATCATTAAAGCTCTTTGAAGGGGCCGATGATGAAAATTTAACAAAAAGGCTCGATGAGATTCTTAATGGTCTGAAAGTAGATATAGAACGTTACTTTGGAGAGGCAAAGGTGGGAGATCTCGTGGAAGATCCTTTTGATCGCAAGCAGCTCATCTCCGCCACACTTGAATACATAACACAAACAGAAAATTCAGATTCCAGTTCAGATGAGCTGGAAAAGAGTGAAGAGGAACTCCTCAAAGAGAAGGAATGGAAAGAAGCTGCCATCTACATGAATACAATCAGGATCCTGAATGAGTCCGGAATGCTGAAACAAGAACCCGGTGGATGGCGGGTTCTTGAAGAGATTGATCATGAGAAGATCTGCATTCCCATACCAATGGAAGTATTGGATTCAATTGAATCGGATATCCTCGATACCAAGACAAAGAAAATTGGCGCAGAAGCATATGCCATCCCTGAGTGGAGAGTTATTGCTCCGCCTTCATTCTATACTTCTGAAGTTATCGAGGATATTGAGGATATTCTTTATGAGTATGATATTGATGATGACCTGCTGGACGACATTATCAGTTCGATTCGTACAAAGGAGATAATAATTGAATCAATATTCAGGTTTATCAAAGAAAAAGGCGTTGTTTCAGAGGATGAAGTCATCTCGTGGTTGACCGGGCAGGCTGTGGGAATTAACAACAGAGAAGGTATCGAGATAATCGCGCAGACATACTATAATCCGATTGTGATTGAAGGGATCATTCAGGATCTGAAGAAGATACATTATCTCAAGGGAAAGCCGGATAAACTCCGGCTTGCCTGAACCGGACATGAGTGGGTTGGGAAGGTTTCCACACCCACATATGCCACATTTCATTTATTCTTCTGTCACAAAGAACCGGACAGCACCCGGCGCATGCCTGTTGATCTCCTCAAAGAAGTAGGTACCAAGTGCCGGATCCGAATCATCGATCGCCGCAGTAATCGTCCTGACAAGCCACGGGGAGAGATCCGGACCCTTATCAAGTGAGTTCATCACCACGACAACTGCTTCATCAACCTCGATTTTATTCTTCCATCGGTATGCCATATGCTCACCAGACCGATGATTAGATAGAAAGTATATAAATTTTATTATTATCGAACCTTCAACCGTCCATCCTTTCCGGTGATCCTCCCGGCAGAGCGGAGTGCATCCACCAGCTGCTGCACCATCTCCTGTGATACATCAAACCTGAGAGGATAGGCCTCTTCATCAATGGGTACCGTTTTTTCTGAGAGGGTATTGGTAATCTCAAGCAGTGTTGCCGCACCCTCCTGAATCTTCGAGACGATCTCGTCAGCCAGGGTGAGGAGGAGGAAGAACTGCTCGAGAAATGCAACAAAACTCTCCTCTTCAGGATTATGCGCTTGCAGCGAATCAATGAGATCTGTTGGATCCGAACAGAAGATCACATCAATCCCTAACTGAACAGAGAAGAGCGTCTCTGATGAAACCACCCGCTCACCCCTGAGTCCTGCCTCTTCAAGTGCCTCTTTCTCAGGGAAGAGGAGGAGCGGGATTGGGACTGCAATCATATGGTTCCCGGAATCGACCTCCCTGATGAGATGAAGGCGATCATCTTTCTCCTCAACATACCCATCCCTGACATACTCAAGAACCCTGCGGGCATCCTGTGTCAGGGAAGCCAGTTCCTCATCAGAGAGTGAATCAGTCTTCTCATATGCGGCCCTGAGATAGCTGCCACCATCTTCTTTTATCGCAGAAATGATCCGGGAGAATGCTTCCTCTTCAAGCCTGACAATCTCAGAAGCGATCCCAAGCGCCTCTTCATCCCCCTCATCCTCATGAGATAATGAACCAATAAACGCCCCAAAAGAATCTATTGTGCCAAAAGCCACCTCCAGAGAGGTGAGGGTCGTCTCAACAGTGAGCCGGGCAGATGATCCTGACTTCTTCAGGATGCGAACAGACTGCTGGGCATCCTCGCGGGCAGTAAAATGAAGGGTAAGTTCCTGTGACATGCAGTTGTTTTTTCATTCCTGAAGAGATGAAACCTCGCTTCTGCTCGAAAAATGGTTGCCAGAAAGAGTGGGAGGGTTATTGATTGGATGAATCGGGTAGGCCTGATTCAAAGACGAGGGTGAAGTACCGGGCAGCAAAGACCGTCACCATTGCATAGATGAAGAATGCCGGGATATACCCGATTATGGAGAGTTCCATCATGTATCCTGCCGGGAGCGAGACAAGGAATGCGATTATTGTATAGAAGACAACCGCAGAGAGATATGAGACGACACCAATCCTTCTGATATGGGCCAGAATCGCACTGAATGCAAAACCATCCCGGATCTTTTTTGTTCTGGCGGTTCGGATCACCCCGATCATCGAAAAGAGGATGACAACAGCATACAGGAGTATGATCCCAACGATCAGAAAGAAGACGAAACCGATCTCTGAGAAGATAAGGCCTGATTCGGCATGAGTGATAAGATTCAGCAGGAGATCCCCCTGTGATCCGACGATGATGATCGCCCCGATAAACGGGAGTGCATAGATGAATGAGACGATCGTCAACCTGATTCCATCAATGAGGAGTTCAAGCGGCTTTGAGAGATCCGGGGATTCTGATCCTCCGCGGTAAATCCGTGCCGTATACCCATGAATCAGGGGAAAAATAACAACCATACCCATCAAAAGAGGAATCCTTACCGGCTTATCCCGGATCGTGGCCATGGTAAACGCAGCCGACTCCTCAGCAGATGCAAAGAGATCGATCATATTAGCAAAGAGTCGACGGGATCAGATATAATCCTCCCGACTGTAATCCTCTGGAAAACCCGGAATAACAGGCTCTCCGCGGCAGAGGGGGCGGGCAAGATGACGTCTGGCGGAAGGAGGAACCTCATACCACCCCCGATGAATCGTTCTCTCCTGATAGCTGATACAGGAATCCCGGCTCCTTGCCCCGCATACCCGGCATTTATATCCTTTATCTTTCCCGGCCGAGGTCATCTTTTTTCCGCAGGACTCACAGAGGGGGGCACCAGCAACCCGGCACGGGGGTGCAGAGAGAACCAGGATCTTCTCAAGATTCAGGGATCTCTTCTTGTAACTGCCACAGACATACACCTGATCTCCCGGTGAAAGCGCCCGGATACTATCCCGGAATCCCTTTGTCGGCTCATATGCCATGCAGGTGAGATGATCTCTCCCATCAGTAATCTCAAGAGAGACATGGCCGCCGATCCCTGTTTTGGGAGGGGATGCGACAATGCCGGGAACAGAATAGGATCTCCCCTCTTCAAGGGTTCCAACCGATCCACGAAGCAGATGGGCATCGGTCCCCTGGTTCGTCTCAAAGATCGCCTCAAGTACCGGAGCCTCGGAGCTAACCAGATTCCTCGCCAGAGAGATCCAGACCGGGTCATTCCCCCTGATCCCAAAGAGTACCGGATCCGGGGTGTGCGGAACGCAGACGATCGTCTTATTCTCAGGATCACAGGTATCCCATGTCCCCGGATATGTCATCTCTTCTGCGAGCCTGAGGCTTACCGGATCAACAAACCGTGTGCTCGTATGGAGGTTCACATCACGATAGACGAGATACTCGGATGTGGCATCTGAGAACTCCGCTGCAACCGCAGCGACAGCTCCGATGATCCCGCGTCCATTCTTCCAGAGCCTGTATCGTGCCCCGACATCCCCACAGGCTGCAATTGCGCCTTCAATTGTACAGAAGCCGGTGATCGCCTCTTCTGCAAAAGCAGCGGGAGGGCGGATCTCCCCACAGACGACAAGACCGGGATTCGTCTTCTCACAGGAGAGATCAGCAAGCTCTTCGATGAGATCAGTTGCGATCGAAAAGGCAGAGTCCGGGTCACCCTCAGCTTCGATGGCAATGGCAGCATTTCCACGCGTCTTCCAGATGATATTCGGGTTCAGCCTGACGAGCCGGAGGGATCGGATCTCCATCCCGGACTCCTCAAGGCGCCGGGCAAGGAGAGCCCCAAGATAGGTGGTACACATACCTTGAGGAGAGTCCGTATCATCGATCCCGATCCACATATCTATAGATCTGCTCTCCCAGCCCATAAGGGACATCGTCAGATCCTTTATTATGCTGGATTCACCATGTAGGTTGTAGAAGAGATGGTACAGGAACGGCTCATCCAGACGGTGATTAGTATTCTCCTTACCGCAGGGTATGATGTCTCTGAGCGTTGCCTTCTCCGTCCCAGGAGCTTTGACCTGCTCGCTTCAGGTAAAAAGGGACTTATGATCATCAAGATCGTCTCACAGATCGACTCGGTCTCTGAAGAGATCGCATTCGATCTCGAGGCGATGGGACACCACCTCAGGGCTGTGCCGATCATCATCGGGGAGAGAGCACGGGATGCACCATTGGAACGGAGTGCGGTCTATCTCAGGTACGGCCTCTTTTCAGTCGCACCATCAACACTCTATGATTACCTTGTTGAAGGAGTCCCTCCTCTGGTCTATGCCTCGCCCGGCGGCCTGTATGTGGGCATTGACGGGATACGCCTCCGCGAGATGAGAGAGCGGCACAACCTCTCGCTTGGCGATCTTGCACATATCCTCGGCGTATCCCGGCGAACCATCAGCAAATACGAGAGCGGTATGGGAACAACCCTTGAGATGGCATTGAAACTCGAGGAACTCTTTGACGAAGCGATCGTCCAGCCGATCGACCTCTTCATCGACCGTCCTCATGACCTTCAGGAGAGCATCTATCAGAATGAGATCGAGGCAGCCTCGCCCGCCGGGCACCTGAAAGAGATGGGGCTGGAACTTCATCCATTCAGGCGTGCTCCGTTCCAGCTTGTTGCCCTCTTCGAGAAAAACACAATATTTGCCTGTTTTGGTACAGCACAGAAAACCGTTAAGCGCGCGGCACTCATCGGGAACCTCTCCCAGATTGCCCATGCCCGATCCCTCTGCATTCTCTCTGACTATCATAAAGAGAAAAAAATTGGAAAAACTCTTGTTATCGGGGAAGAAAAGCTCTATTCTCTGGAAGAGGGATCGGATCTCATCAATCTGATACCTGAATAATCTTTATATAGAACTACAAAGCAACTTTATCAACAAACACTGGTGATATTACATGTCAGCACAACTTGGAGGACAACCGATTCTCATTCTAAAAGAAGGCAGTTCCCGGACACGGGGACGCGATGCACAGGGTATGAACATTGCAGCTGCAAAAGCAGTGGCATCAGCCGTCCGGACAACCCTCGGGCCAAAAGGCATGGACAAGATGCTCGTCGATACCATCGGCGATGTCGTCATCACCAATGACGGTGTCACCATCCTCAAAGAGATGGATATCGAGCACCCTGCTGCCAAGATGATGGTCGAGATCGCAAAGACCCAGGACGACGAAGTCGGTGACGGAACCACCACAGCAGTCGTCGTCGGCGGCGAACTCTTAAAGAAGGCAGAGGATCTTCTTGAGCAGGATGTCCACCCGACAGTGATCGCTCAGGGATATCGTCAGGCAGCAAATAAAGCACAGGAGATCTTACGGGATATCGCCTTTGACATCCAGCCAGGCGACACCGCTATCCTTACCAAGATCGCCGAGACCGCAATGACCGGAAAGGGCGCAGAATCTTCAAAAGAGAAACTCTGTGAACTCATTGTCAAAGCAATCACCATGGTCACCGACGAGGACGGAACCGTCGATACCGAGAACGTCAAGATCGAGAAGAAGGTCGGCGGCTCAATCGACGACTCCGAGATCATCGAAGGTATGATCATTGACAAGGAACGTGTCCACTCGGGCATGCCAAAGCTCGTCAAAGACGCGAAGGTTCTCCTTTTAAATGCAGCAATCGAATTCAAGAAGACCGAAGTCGACGCTGAGATCAGCATTACAAGCCCCGATCAGCTCCAGATGTTCCTTGATGAAGAAGAGAAGATGATCAAGACGATCGTCAACAAGGTCATCGCATCCGGTGCAAACGTTGTCTTCTGCCAGAAGGGTATAGACGACATTGCCCAGCACTACCTTGCAAAGGCAGGTATCTTCGCAGTCCGCCGTGTCAAGAAGTCCGACATGGAGAAGCTTGCACGTGCAACCGGTGCAGCCCTCGTCTCATCCATTGATGCAATCTCAACCGAAGAGCTCGGCAAAGCCGGCAGGATTGAAGAGCGCAAGGTTTCAGGCGAAGAGATGATCTTTGTTGAAGAGTGCTACAATCCAAAGGCAGTCTCGATCATCATCAAAGGCGGAACCGACCATGTCGTCGACGAGCTTGAGCGTGCAATCGAAGATGCACTCCGCGTTGTCGGTGTCGTCGTCGAGGACAAGAAGGTTGTCGCAGGCGGCGGCGCTCCTGAGATTGAACTCTCACTCCGCCTCCGTGAGTACGCATCCAGCGTCGGTGGACGTGCACAGCTTGCAATCGAAGCATTTGCAAGCGCACTTGAGATCATCCCAAGAACCCTTGCAGAGAACGCAGGACTTGACCCAATCGACATGCTCGTCGACCTCCGTGCAGCTCATGAGCAGGGCAAAAAGACCTTTGGCCTCGATGTCTTCGCAGCAAAAGCAGCAGACATGAAGGCAGCAGGCGTTGTCGAGCCCCTCCGTGTCAAGACCCAGGCAATCTCCTCAGCAGCAGAAGTCGCAGTCATGATCCTCAGGATCGATGACGTCATCGCCTCGTCCGGAAAGGGTGGCGGAATGCCAAGCGAGGAAGAGATGGCTGCAATGGGCGGCATGGGTGGAATGGGCGGCATGGGCGGAATGCCCGGCATGATGTAAGATCCCAACCACAACCCCTTTTTAACCAGGATATCATATGACCCTCCTTTCGGGAGGGGTACTTTTTTCTTCTTGTGCGTCTTCAATCTCTTTTATGAAGACCGGATTCATCTATACCAAATACAAGACTGATTGTTACCATTGTCATGCAGACGCCGAACAGGTGATCAAAGTGGTGCCCCAGCAGGCACAGGTGATCTGTTCGAACTGCGGCGCAACGAGGGTCTTCATCCCCCGCATCCATGAGGTGGGTTCAACCGGATCATTCACCCCGATATCCTGTTATGATGTCTGGAACCTTGAGCCGACAGCAGAATGCAGAAACTGCAATACAACAGGAGCCCATGATCTCTTTGTCGGGTGCAACCATTTCACCGTCCGGTGCAGGAACTGCGGGTTCACCCAGTTCTACAAGTTCAATCTCCAGTATATCGGCAAATGCGACATCGAAGAGGAGATCTGCGATCCGGTGATCAGATAAATACAGGATTATTCTGAGAGAGACGATAACAGCCGGAAGTCAGAAAAGCCCGGATCTGATGAGTTCATCCGCATAACCCGGAGTCACAATTCATATCACGATCAAACCAGCTGGTCTGGATGATGAACCTTCATTCGGAGAGAGAAAAGGAGGGGGAAAGATCATAAACCGCTCAGTCTGAGAACCATGCCAAGGGTAATTCCGGTTATTGAAACGGTGATTGTCATGAGTCCAAGGACAAAAAGGTTCATCACAGCTTCTGAAGAAACCGGAAAGTCTGTCTGGTTCATCATAAGCCTCCGCACCCTCCTTGAAGGCCGTACCTCAGCAGTTATCACAGGTTTGGCTGGTTTTATCCGGATTGTCATGACTTCACCTCCAGATGAGTATGGGAGTATACTAGTCCTGAACATATTTGATTGTTTTGTTCATACCAAAAATCAATAAATTTTCTCTATTATTGAACCATAATTGTATGGATATTTCAGATCGAGGCGGACCTGGGATGATTCAACCGGCAGTTCTGCTGTGACCTTTTTAACATTCATCGGATATATCGGGAGAGAAAGAGGTTGTCGCATGAACCATTACATCTCTCCTGAAGGAGAATCCGGTTAACAGATTAAACTTAAAAGAGCCTTTTAAGGCGTTTTTCTCTTAAGATGCGGATCAAAATTCATCTTATTGTATAATGAAAATCCTTCGTGCAACAACTTCGAAAGATACATTTATTGCATCTCAGATAAAAAACCAAAGTTATTAGCAGGTGCTAAAGCTATTCGAAATAATTCTGCCATCATTACTATAGAATAGCAGAGGAGTTGAAGATTACACATGACAATACCAGACCCAAACGATATGTTTCGTCAGGTTCTTGAAACGACCCAGGACTGGGAATTCCTGCTTGGACCAGACGGAACATTTTTGTATGTATCACCATCCTGCCAGCGGATCACCGGTTATTCCCCTGAAGATTTTCGAAAAGACAAGACCCTTTTTATCAGGATCATCAAGTCAGAGGATCTTGAACCCGTGAAAGCTGCCCTTGCTGTCCGTGAGCGGGAGGAGAAGGAGGTGAAGTTCCGGCTCAATCATAAGAACGGGGGTGAGCGATGGGTTGGACTTCTCTGCACGGTTGCGAAGGATAAAGACGGCAGGCAACTTGGAACCCGATGCAGTGCACGCGATATGACCGTTGAGATCAACCGGAAGATGAAACAGGATACTTTTGTTGTAAAAGAAGTCACCCGGATGATCGCAAACCTCAAAAAAGCCGCGGAAGGCGACACCTCATTTAATCTTCAACCCGCTCCATCAGACGAGGACACAAAGAATTTCGCCTCTTTAATTGCCAGAATAGATAAAAGCCTCGTCACCCTCAAGGCATCGCTTGACGGTTTGATGGGAGATACAAAGATGATGATGAATAGCCTCAGGGAAGGCAATTTTGATATCCGCGCAGATCCAGGCAGGCATAAAGGTGAGTTCCAGGATTGCATCAAAGAAATGAATAGAATGCTCGATGCGGTCACAAGACCCGTTCAGGAGGCAATGCGTGTATGCGGCTCATTTGCACAATCAGACTTCTCTGCGACCTTTGATACGAATATCCAGATGGAAGGGGCGTGGGAAGAGTTCAGGAAATCCCTTGACCGGATGGGGAAGGTCTTCAATAATACCGTAAAAGAGATCACCCGTGTCGCCAGCGCATTTGCTGACGGCGACTTCACTGCCCATATCGATGAGAAGCTCAATGTCCGGGGAGATCTCGTTGCCGTGAAGACTGCCTTAAACAAAGTCTCAGCAGATGTCTCACACCTCATTGCAGAATCGAACCGGCTGATGGAGGCGTTGGTGGAAGCTGCGAACGAAGCTGAGACAAGCATCGATGAAGTTTCAACCGGTACCCAGCAGATTGCAAAAAGTACCGGGAATGTAAGCGGCCATATCGAGAAGGCAACACAATCCGCCCAGCAGGTTCTTCAGGCGATGGAAGATCTCTCCGCAGCCGTCCAGGAGGTTACCGCAAGTGCAGAATCTGTTGCTGCACTCTCACGAAACGCTGATGAACAGTCTCAGGAAGGAACAAAGGTAGCGAGACGGGCAGATGCAGGAATGGCCGAGATCACCACTGCAACCGCCGAGATCGATGGGATCATCAGGGATATCAACACCCAGATGGTCGAGATCGGAAAGATCGTAGGCGTCATCTCGGATCTGGCAAACCAGACAAATCTGCTCGCACTCAATGCAGCGATCGAGGCCGCCCGTGCAGGTGATGCCGGACGCGGGTTTGCGGTTGTTGCAGCCGAAGTCAAAGCTCTTGCAACTGAATCCCGGTCCTCTGCCGAGCATATCACCGAGATGATCGGCAATCTCAGGGCCGGTGCAGAAAAGGCTTCAAATGCAATGAAAACCGCAAATACCGTCGTCAGGGATGGATCTGATCAGATGCAACAGACGATCCTTGCCTTCAATGAGATCGTCGATTCAGTCGGGAAGATCTCACGCAGTATCGAAGAGGTTGCAAGTGCAACAGAAGAGCAGGCAGCCACTGTTGAGGAGATCACCGCAAGCATCCACGAAGTTGCCGCCCTGATGGAGAGGACAGCTCAGGAAGCAGGAGATACTGCGGCCGGCACCGAAGAGGTATCGGCAAGTATCGATGAGGTTGCCAGTATGGTAACACGGGTCACCGAGATCTCCCAGGAGACTCTGGAAGCAAACAGACAATTCAAGATTGCCTGAATACCACCACCTCTTTTTTTAACGGAATTATTCCTGTATCTCATCAGTTAACTCCACCAGCATCTCCTGCATCAGGAGCATCCGCTGCACCGGAATAGTGCAGCATGCCGGGGAGAGAAGAATCCGCTCCCGAACAATCTGAGAGGGGAGGATCCCCTCTCCCTCAAGCTTAAAAGCGAGATCCATCTCATTTGGACCGGTATAATCAGAGACATACATCATTTTCACCCAAATCACTGTGTTGCATCAAATCTCGTTTCTTCTCCGCGCACAAAAAAAGAAGAGACCAGTGGAGCTAAAAGTCCGGCAGGTTCCCGTGGACATGAGAAGATCGATGTTCGCAATCATACGAACTATACGTCTATAGACGAACCAATACTATATATATTTTCTCAAGGGAACATCTTACGAGGAAAAAGAAGATGTAGGGGAGAGATTACCGCTCTTCCCGGTCCATTTTAATTGCTTTTTTAGGGCATTCCTGAGCACAGATCCCGCATCCCTTGCAATATTCGAGATCTATCTCATGATCTTCATTGATACAGCCATCAGGGCAGTACATTGCACAGAGTCCGCATGCATTGCATGCTTCACGGTCGACCACGGGCCGGAATGTACGCCAGGAACCTGTCTTTCCGGCAGCTCCCTCGGTTGGCCTGCTTATTGCAACAGGATCGGTCATAGAATCAGCTCCTTGTAGGCAGCCTCTGCCGCCTTAACATTCCGCTCATCTGCAAACATATCACGGATGGCAGCTTCCGCCGATTCCCGGGATATGACACCCATCTTCGCAAGTGCTCCAAGAACCGGGGTATTCAAAATGGGGCTCCCGGATACGACGAGATCGACTGAGAGTGCAATCCCCGTGAGATCGATGGTGAGGACATTGACACCGGGGAGATCAACCGGATGGGGGCTGTTGATCAGCACCGTTCCATTCTCCAAAATTCCATGAAGGACATCAACTGCATCCATGATGCTTGCATCAAGGACAACAACCAGGTTCGGGGACCGGATCTGCGAGTAAATCTTGATCGGTTCCTCATCAATCCTGACAAATGAGGTGACCGGCGCACCCCTCCGCTCGGCACCATAAAAGGGGGCGGCTGTTGCATGCTTCTTATCGAGGAAGGCAGCCATCGCGAGGAGCCGGGCGGCAGTCACACCACCCTGCCCGCCGCGGGAATGGATCCGAATCTCAAACATCAGGCATCAACCCCAAACCAGTATTCTTCACCCATCCGGCGGTTCCTGACAAACTCAGCGATATCATCATAGGTGACCTCCTGCCCGCCAAGCCCTGCCACAACCGAGAAGATTGAGGCATCACGGTTGCGGGATTTGATCGAGTCCGAGAGCACACCGCCGAACCCAAACGAGTATCCCCGGTCAAGGATGACGAGATCACGGCCCCTGATATCAAGCTCTGGGAACGGCCTGAACCAGCGGATCCGCATTGATCCTGCTTTGACGCCTTCTTTCCTGAGGATATCAACTGCAACCTCTGCCTCCTTCCCGAGTGTTCCCATTGAGACGATCAGGATATCCGCATCATCACAGAGATACTCATCAGTAGGACCGTATCTCCGTCCGAATCTCTGTGCAAACTCTTCCTCGGCATCCCTGATCACAGAAGGCGAATGTCTCATCGCCTTCTCCATCTCCCACCTGAATTTGAAGTGATCATTTGGTCCGGTGAGTGCGCCATACCCAGTGGGATTCTCTGTATCTATTTTATGGGGAAGAACCATCGGGGGGATGTAGTCTCCGATCTCCACCGTCTCAAGGGACTGCATGATATGTGAGAGGAGGAAGCCATCCAGGTTCACCATCACGGGCAGAAGGATACCGGTATCTTCTGCAATCCTAAATGCCATCAGAGTGGTATCATATGCTTCCTGGACAGTTGAAACAAAGAACTGGAGCCATCCTGTATCCCGCTGGGAGAAGGCATCGCTATGCTCCGCCCAGACATTCCAGCCCGGACCGAGGGCACGGTTGACATTCGCCATCACGATAGGAAGGCGTGCCCCGGCTGCCCAATGGAGCATCTCGTGCATATAGAGGAGTCCATGGGAGCTTGTTGCCGTAAAGGAGCGGACACCCGTGACTGAAGCACCGATACAGGCAGTCATTGCCGAGTGCTCGCTCTCAACCGGGATATACCGTGCATCCATCTCACCAGCAGTCACATACTCTGCAATCTGCTCAACGATCTCCGTCTGCGGGGTGATCGGGTATGCCGCAACCACTGCCGGTTTTGCCGCCTTCACAGCCGCTGCCACCGCTTTGTTTCCTGTTGCTACCGTCAGCATTCTCCTGCCTCCTCTTTTGTGAGCTGTGCAAGGTTCTTCTCGATCGCCTGCTCCAGCTCATTGACTGTCGAATCGGAGATTCCCTTGAATCTCCCCTGTACAGAGAGGTAATCCCTGAGTGGGGCCCGTTTCTTCATTGCACCCTTTGAGGGGGAGCTGATTCTGAGCTCGCCATATTTTCTCTCCCAGAGCACCCAGGAGCCGGTCTTCACCGCAAGCTTTCCAACAGTCACCGACATATCAGAAGCAATCCGCCATCCGGGGGGGCAGGGGGCAAGAATATGAATAAACGAAGGGCCGGGAGTGGCAAGTGCTGTCTTCACCTTCTCATAGAGATCCTTCGGATATGCAGGGGTCGCGGTCGCCTGGTACGGGATGTTGTGGGCAGCGACGATCCTGTCGAGATCCTTCTTCGCATCGGTCTTGCCGCCGGGTGTCGTCGTCGTCCTTGCACCCATCGGGGTTGCACCTGAACGTTGCATCCCGGTGTTTCCATATGCCTCGTTATCATAACAGATGTAGAGGAAATCAGTTCCACGTTCAAGGGCACCGGAGAGCGCCTGGATCCCGATATCAATGGTACCACCATCACCTGCATAGACGATGACGTTCGTCTTCTTACCCATGCTCGCAAATGCCTCGCTCATCCCTGACGCACATGCCGCTGCCGCTGCAAAGGCAATATTGTATACAGGAATATTAAATGCGGTATTGGGATAAATTCCCTGCAGAATACTGGTACAGCACGCAGGAACAACCAGCACCGTATCCGGGCCTGCTGCCTTCAGCACATACCGGAGTGATAATGATGAGGTGCATCCGGCACATGCTGTTGTGCATTTTTCAAGGTACTCTTCCTTTGGTATCTCAGCCATCAAAATCAATTAATAGTCTGTTATTCATGAATATTGAGCCTTCGGGTTTAATCATCTCAACCGATCCGGGTATACGTGGTGAGGGATGCAGGAAATGTAAGAGGAATCTGGATGGGATGCACACCGGGTGTGATGATCTCAATCGTGGGTGAATGGCCCGGCTTGCAATTTGATAAGTACATCGGACGTATAAAGAGCGTCACCATATCCCCGGAGCAGAGTATCGGATCCTGATCGGGTGGTGCCGGTGAGGAGATGGAAAAATAACCATAGATTGGAAGGGATGTATAGAGAGGATCGTTTGGTCTGATGGTATCATAAGTACTTCTGCCGATCAAATTGATTGTTGCCGTGCTGAGATCCACTGGATCCGAACCTGGAAGAAGCCTGATGGGAACGAGGATACCTTCAGCAATCCTGGGATCATTATTCAGGTCAACTGCATAAATCGATCCGGCGGTGACAAGTCCTGATCCTGCTCTGGACATACCCTTATGTACCTCGGTTCGTGTACCATCAGACATCTCCATACCAGCACTGATGATCACATGAGAGAAGACCGCCCCAACCACAACAAACGCAATCAGGATAATCGCTGATTCAAGCCCGGTGAGGGCATCATCCACCGAAGCCCACCTCATGATAATTATTCGCAACGAGTGTTTCGGGCACTCCGCACCGGACATTGACAGGAGAGCCCCATGGCGGGTGGATGGTGAGTGTAAATTCTGTTCCTGAAGAAATGGCGGCAGGAGTGAGCGAGAGCTCTACCTGCACTATTTCACCCTTCGAGAGGAGAGTATCACTCTCTATCTCTGTAAGCCAGGATAGTTTCACATCAGAAGGAGGGACATCATATATCCCCTCAGTCGTCAGAAGAGTGTACCTGATTCCCGATGCAGGGATTGATTCGCCGATCGCCTCGCATGAGAAGAGAACTCTTTTGAGGCAACTTCCCGAATTATCCACCTGCCCGACAACTGAGCCCATGACCATAACTGCTGTCGGGGATCTCCCGGCATCAAGCGCGACCTCTTTTGCCTTTGCTGATGAGGAGAAGCCTGCTCCAAGAATAACAAAAGAGAATATTCCGGCAACGACTATAAAAGCGATCAGGACGATTGCCGCCTCAAGCCCCGAGAAGCCATCCTCACCTGCCATAGTGATCATTAAGCCGAATGATATCATCCTCGCCGAGATACTCTCCAATCTGTACCTCGATCATCTCAAGCGGGATCTTCCCCTGGTTTTCGAGCCGGTGGACTGCACCTGCACGGACGAAGGTGGATTCGCCCTGACAGAATAGATTTTCAATTAAGGGTTCAGGAAAGCTATTGTAGCGGGAGAGTGGCCAGAGACGGGTCCCGCTCCCGCCTGCAAGAAGAATCGTCCTGATACCGGATCACCTTTCCTGTACATTCTCAAAGAAAAGGGATAATTCTTTTCAATCCAACTTCCGGAAGAGGTTATTCATGCCGAAGCGCCTCAATCGGATTTGCTTCTGATGCCTTCCATGCCGGGTAGAAGAGACCTGATAGAACCGATATCCCCACCCCAAAGAGCATCCAATTGGGATATAGATGAGGATTGAAAGGGGCAAGGAGATAGCTCGTATTCTCAATCATTATTCAGAGCAGTGACATCTCCGCTCTTTAAGGAGTATATTTTCGAGACATCCTGAAACCGGATCGCTTCCTTTATCGCTTCTTACGCGAGTAGAGGAGCGCCCCGGCGACGATGGCCACAGAGAGCCCGATGATACCGGCTACGAGAGGGGACATACCCCCATCCTGTTCTGCAACCGGCATCGGGCCTGATCGAATCGTCACGTGAGTAATCTCCTCGTAGAGATTCCCATCATCATCCCGGTACCTGGTGACTAGAGGTATATTCCCGGCATCTTGTGCAGCAAATGTCACCTCAAATGAGGAGAAATCATCTGCATCAAGTGCCCCGACAACATAGACCCGGAAGGGATCGATCGGCTCTGCCGGCTCCCTGGTTGTCATCACAACAGAACGGGCGGTTTCAAGCCCTGCATTCGAGACATCCCCGGTGATACGGTATCCACCGGCAATTGATGTGACGGCAACATTCGAGACAATCGGCTCAGCCACCCGCTTGGCAGTGCCTGGTACAATCGGGATGGTGAGAGGTATGGCATGCCGGTTCTGGCCGTTTCGGTATTCGACATTGAAGGTGATCTCCCCTTCACCGGTCGGGGTTACCGAAAATTCTGCATCCTTGCTCTCACCGGATTCAAGGCTTCCTATGAATATATTTGTTGGGACCACATCAGCTATTCCTGTCTGCGGGGTGATCGTGACACCGGAGAGTGTATTCTCACGTGGATTTCCAACAGATATGGTAACTGTATCTTTCTTACCCTCCATGAAGATATCAGGACGGGTTGTAATACCGGCTTCGATTGACGTCTTGTCTACCTTGAGTGGAATGGGAAAGATTATACTACCGGAGGGAACAAAATTCACCGAAAAGCGGGGGTAATATATTCCTTCATTATTTCGTGCCTGTATGGTGAAGCTTGTTGTCAGACTGTCGCCTGCACCGAGGGTTCCAACACCCCTGTAGTGTGGAGTTTCGATCACATCGATATTGGTCGTTCCTGCAAGGTTGATTCTTGACAGTTCAACGGGGCTGGCACCCGTATTTTTAATGACAACTGTCACTGTTCCGGTATCATAGGGGAAAAAAACCTCAGGATCAAGGGTCACATCCATCACCCCTATCTGCGATGCCGCACCTGATCCGACAATACCAAATACCAGCATGAAGGCAATAGCGAGCAGAACCGATCTTCCTCTCATCAGAATACCCCATATGATGCGATGACTACGATAAGATAGATTGCAACCGGAATAAGAACGGTTATCCCTGCATCCCGTGCAGTAAGCCTCCGTGCATGTCGGATTCCATAGTACCAGATATTAACAGCCCAGATCATGAAGACAACGGAGAGGAAGGTCTGAAGGAGGGAGAAATCTGCCATCACCGGCTGATTCATAAATGCCTCAACCGCTTCCTCAGCTGCATCCGGATCCATGATGTCACGGATAACCGGTGCAACCACCTGATCGGCGACCATGGTAAGATACGCAATCCCGATACCGGCAGCGGCAATTAAGGGTGCCATCCCATACCCGACTGCTTCAAGCACCTTCTTCATCGAACCTTCACCACGGAAGGCCATGCTTATCAGATAGAAGAGAACCGCCGCAACAATCCAGACTATGATACCTCCAAAGAAGCCACCGATCGCTCCAAAGATCGCAATGATGCCGCCATACCCTTCAAGTGCTACATCGTACATCGGGGCCATAAGAGCAGCCATCTGGTATCCGGCAACTGCCGAGAGTATACTATAGATAAAGACTATTCCAAACGGCACTGCAAGTGCCGCCTCCTCTTTTGAATGCTCCTCAAAGAACTCATCCGGCCTCAGGAGAGCCGTAATTACATTGGATGCCATGAACAATTCACCACCGGCACCTGATTCTGGTGCCTGAGAATGTAAAACATATGTTACATTTGCACTTAATCCTTATCATCAAGAAAATTCCGCCTAATCCTGCCCCGGACGTTCGACTACCGTAAGCTCATCCGAGAGATCACCAGTGAGATCTGCATCAATAAAACCTCCATCTGTCGGAAGCCGCATCATGAAGGTGAGGGTTTCATCAAGTGATACAGTTGCAGAATCAAGGGAGAAATCCACAATATGGCCGCCAATACTCCGGTCATCACTGATGAAATGGAGATGGTACCCCGGAACATTCAGCCCGGCAACATACGCAGGAAGACGGAAGCCGACAGCTGTTCCGCTGATGTTCGTATGGGTGGCCATATACTGATCAGCCAGGGCATCGACAAGGCGGGGATATGGCCGCTCCTGCCTGTGAGGGGCATGACCAGCTCGCTATCAAGCGAGGCGAAGGTCCCTATCCCGATATCACCATACCGTGTTAGCCCGGATACCGGCATAACACCATCATAGATGCTCTCAAGAAGGTCGTCAATTGTTGAGACCTGAAAGATGATCTCACCATCAGGAGGAGGAAGATCCGTGACACCTGAACCAGTGAGGAACGTAGTGCCCCACCAGCACCGATGAAAAGACCGATGAACTGATACGAGGAGGGGCGCATGGCACTCACTCTGCAATCATACTATTTCAGGATGCCTGAAGAACCCGGCAGAGTCCATCAGAGAGGGAAGGGCTATTTTCTTCTGGGGAGAATAGATTGGATATACCGATGCATGCAAGCAGGATATTCGGGGCTGGGATACAGAATCTCCCGGAGTTGGTTTTATTTCTGGAGGAAGTACTGGAGGAGACAGGGACTCTGGAAGAGGAGTCATTTGATATTCAGCTTGCAGCAGATGAGATCTTCACAAACATTGCTTCCTATGCCTATGGAGAGGGGAGTGGAGAGGTGGAGATCGCAGTCTCCATAAATGAAGATTCCATCACAATCACATTTACCGATTCCGGAATCCCCTTCAATCCCCTCTCGCTGCCAGCCCCTGATATCACCCGTGGGACTGATGAGCGGAAGATTGGGGGGCTTGGCATCTATCTCGTCAGGGAGCTGATGGATACAGTCTCCTATCTCCGGGAGAATGGGAAAAATATTCTTACCATTCAAAAAAGGCTGGTGAAGAAGAGAGGATAGGGGAGTTACAATTACTCTCTTCGTACAGGGCAGAGAGAGACACTGCACTCATCACATGCCTCATGGCAGGGCTCCATATGGACGGTGACATGGCACCTCGGGAACTCTGTCTTCAGATCCGCCTCCAGGTGGTCGGCCAGATCATGGGCTGTGCTGAGAAGGACATCATTCTCAAACATCACATGGAACTCGATGAACCTCTCAGG
>NPIG01000219.1_pt1 | contig 59455 bp, 47 predicted proteins | sample 8637441 | NCBI WGS metagenome assembly NPIG01 (sample SAMN07420675, study PRJNA396082) | bioreactor metagenome | isolation source: sample BR6 brine-fed electro-methanogenic bioreactor BR | place: Japan: Kochi | collected 2016-06-14
CCGGTAATATTGCTACAGACTCGTCTTTCTCGACAATACTGCCGAGCGATTTGGAGGCGGAGTACACAACGACCCGACTACTGGTCCGACCTTCATCAACTGTGCATTCTTGGGCAACCATTCGGACGTAGGGGGCGGGATGGGCAACAACGCAGATACCTATCCCAAACTGATCAACTGTGTTTTCAGCGGAAACTCGGCGGAAACGGACAGCGGTGCCCTGCAGGTGCGAACGTCTTTCACCCTGACCAACTGTACGATCGCTGGCAACGTAGCCGGAGTCTGTGGAGGTGGATTTAAGGTGGAGTTAGGGAACCCGACTCTGACCAACTGTGTTGTCTGGGGAAATAGCGCACCAAGTGGTGCACAAATAGCTGGCAGCGCCTCGATATCCTTCAGTTGTGTAGAGGGCGACTGGAACGGAGAGGGCAACATTGATCTTGACCCGTTATTCGTGAACGCTAGCGGGCTGGATGGCATTCTCGGCACAGCAGACGATGACATGCGGCTTGGGTCAGGTTCCCCATGCATCGATGCTGGCACGAATCTTGTTGATACGGACCCCTCCACCCCCGGCAACCAGCCGTTGCCCGAGACCGATCTGGATGGCCATCCGCGGTTCGTCGATGACCCGTGGACACCGGATACGGGCGGCGGCACCCCTCCTGTGGTGGATATGGGAGCCTATGAGTTTTTCCTGGACTGCAACAACAACGCAGCGCCGGACGACCGAGACGTCTCCGCCGGCACTAGCCTGGACTGTAACACCAATGGCATCCCAGATGAATGTGAACTGGAGGACAACGACTGCAACACGAATGGCGTGCCCGACGATTGCGAGCCGGATTTCGATGGCGACGGCCTGATCGACGACCGCGACGATGACATCGACGGAGACAAAGTTCCTAACGAACAGGATGTATGCGATTTCACGCCGTTGGGCGCCGCGGTCGATGCGGAAGGCCGTCCGCTCGGCGACTTCGATGGCGACTGCGACGTCGATCTGCAAGATTTTGCCAAATTCCAGCATAACGCGGGCCTGTGTGTTCCACGCAGGGCTTGACGCGCTTGCGAGGTTGGTCTGCGCTTGCGGCATCCAGGGTGCTTTCCGCTCGCCATGTCCCCATGGCGAGCGGGAAGCTGCTTGCCGACAGAACAACCATCAGCGATGTAGAGGTGCGGCAATGCGCCCCTGATCGATAACGCAACCTCCTGGTAAAACGTGATACGTTCTCACCTTCATGAGACGATCGAGCCCATGCGACGACGAAGATGGATCGTGCGGTTGGGGCTGACGTTCTGCGTCATCGTGGCCGGCATATGGCTGATCAGCCACTGGGTGGAGTTCGGCGCGGAGTGTGCGGGCTATTCCGTGACGGCCTGGTACGGACGCCTTATCTTGATCGACGATTCGGGGACACGTTCCAGGCCAGGAGGCTGCCGAGCGGGGTTCATCGCCCGGTCGTTGTCCTCGCTGTCAAGAAGCCCCGCGACAACGGCGATCCGCTCAACGGCCGCGGGCCCTGCAGGTTCGAATGATGCACCAGCATCAAGGGTATTCCAACTTCCGGAGCCCGTCGGTCGACCGTCACGCCACCCTCATCGCACCGTGGGAGGCTGGGGAAATACATACGATCTCAAATTGAGCGGGGGGATGGGGTATATCGGGCTGCTGACCCTTCTGTTCTGGTGGTGCAGCGGCCGAAGACCGCCGGGATGTTGCCAGTTGTGTGGCTATGATCTCAGAGGGAACACCTCAGGCGTCTGCCCGGAGTGCGGAACGAAGGCGTCACGGAGGCCTCGCCGCGTGCCGCGCCGCGTCAAAGGTGTGGTCGCGGCCGCTTCGCTGCTTGTACTGGTGCCCGTCTTGGCAAGCCACTTGGTGCCATTTGGATTCGCGTGCCTGCATCACGCCATCTACATGGACGATGGCCGTTTCCTCCTGGCGGATACCTCCGCGTGTAAAGCGGTGCGCGCCGGGTTCTTTCTACACCGCCTTCCGGCGGACACCGAGGTGCCGGACGAACAGTGGGAGGTCATCCGTCCGTACGTGCGTGGCTTGTTTTTCGTGACGCCGCTGTCCGACGACGCGGTCCCGGCAACGTGGCTTCAGGTCGGAGGGTCTCCGCGGGTGCAGATCAACCCTTGCAGAGTAATCCTGGATCAGCAACTTGCACACGTCGCAGTCGTCCTGGTCCTCTTCACTGGCGCCTGCTTCTGGCGCGATCGCTACGACGGCAGCGCCCTGCGGGCGAACAGTCTCGTGGATTTCTCCAGGAGCGTGAGACGTGGCGAAACACCCATCTGAACCAAAGGGGTCTCGATACTCCACGCAACCCGGCGCCCTGCACAAGCCAACAAAGTGATGCGCTCATGGTCAATCAAGAAGGGAGGAAGGCGAAATGTCACACGTTATCGTCCACCAATTCAGGTTCCGGCTCTTTCAACTGACGGCCGGCTTGCTCTTTGGGGTTGCAGGGTGTACTGCCTATGGCGATTTGCTTGCCAATATCCTTGGCGGGGACACCCCGTCGCCGGGTACCGCGGGCGGTGCATGCCTGGCAGATGGAACCTGCGCAGACGGTCTGACCTGTAGCGACGACAACACTTGCGTGGCACGCCCCGCGGACGAGGATGGCCGAACCGACGAGTCCGAGGTCGATCCCCCGGCTCCGGACGACGATCTGATCATATCGTGTGTGACGTACGTGGATACGCCGGGACAAGCCAAGATCCTGCGTGTCGAGGATGCTCCTCCCGGTGAATGCAGTTGCCCGAACGATCCGGTGGCGGTCTACTACGAGTTCATCCCCGATGTCCCGGAAGCGGAGCCACCGCGTTGGTACGATGAGTTCGACCATGAAGACGGTTGGCGCCTTCGGATTGGCGCCGGCATGCACCCCCCGCGGGCGTGGGTGTTGCAGGAAGGCCTCACGCCGGGGTCCTTTCATCGCTGCATCCGAAGGCACATTGCAACGACGAGCCGGCTAATGATGCCGAATCCTATTGTCTTCAAATTTCCGGATCTCGATTGGGACGCCGCGTTCGACCTCTGCTGGTGAAGGCCGCCGGCTGGCTCGTGCAGGCCTGAGGCGTGTCGGCCGGCGTCGGACGATTCACCTCCCCAGGCGCCTATCGGCGCCGCTTTCGTGCCCGTCCCCGCACCCGCCCCGGTGCCCGACCGCCCCGCAAGACTGCCACGATACTGCCATGATTTTGCGGTGACCATGGCGTTCATGGTGCGCCTGTTGTTTAACTTGGCGTCAGCCAAGTGAATGCTGTTTATGCATATACAGCACTTACGTAGACTTACCGATTCGAGCCCAATCTCCTCATAACCGGGAGGCACAACCCCAATCCGCACGCCGAGATTGCCACCCGCGAGGTTTTTCACTGCGCGGTGTTGCCGATTCAGATGCGAATGAATATGCGGCGCAGGTACAGCGGCATGAGCAGCAGGATCCATACCGCGACGTACGCGAGGGCGTAGGCCAGGGAAGCGTTGGCCGGGCTGAGCCAGCCGGCGAACAGGTGGTCCAGCAGCCACACCTTGAGCGAGATGCTGCCGCCGTCCGCGGCGGTGAGTTCGATGCGGCCCAATACGGTTGCGCCCATGGAGGACGCCGCGTAGGCCACGATCGCGTTGGAGCCCAGCACCAGAAATGGCACGGCCCAACGTCGCCGCTGGCGAATGTCGACCAGCCAGAAGCACATCCCCAGAAAGTGCAACGCCATTCCGGCCGTAAACAGCACGTAAGAGGATGACCAGATCTTCTTGTTGATCGGGTCGTAGGCGTCGAGCACCAGACCGCCGAGCAGCAGGGCGTTGGCCGCAACGAAGAGCCCGGCGAGTTTGGCGGTCTTGTCCACGCCGCGCTGCATCCAATGACCGGTAAGTACGCCGATCAGCACGGTGGCGATGGATGTCAGGGTACCGATGATGCCTTCCGGCTCGGGACGCTCCCAACTGTAGAGGTGCTGGCCGAACACGCGCGTATCGACCCAATCGTGGAGCAGTCCCTCCGGGCCGGTGACCTTGGCCGTGTACTCAGGCGGGGCGGCGGCCAGCTTGATGATCAGGACGTATGCGACGGTGAGCAGGACGGCCGCCACCGCCTGTCCGCGGATCCCCACCAGCAGTACGACGATGGACGCGAAGAAGTAACACACCGCGATCCGCTGCAAGACGCCGGGAATGCGCTGCTGCGTCTCGACGAAACGGTCGTAGCCCATAATGAACACGACCACCGCAACGACCAGGCCGATGGCTCCGAGGATCCGGCGCAGGTTCATCGCCGCGCCCTTGGCGGAAAAGAGCAGGTCCGTGGCGACGAGCGCGATGGCGTAAGCGGTGAACAGCGGCCAGTTGACCGCGTCCTTGAGCAGCAAACCCCAACTGTTGAGGATCATGCCGACCAGAAAGATCATCACGCTGCGGCGCACCACCTGGGTGAAGAGTGCCGCCCGGCTGTCGCCACGGGCGAGCCTTCCGCGGAACGAATACGCCATCGCCACGCCCACGATGAACAGAAAGAAGGGAAAGACCAGGTCGGTGGGCGTCCAGCCGTGCCAGTGGGCGTGGCGCAGCGGCGGATAGATGTCGCGCCAGCTTCCGGGGTTGTTGACCAGGATCATGCCGGCGATGGTGATGCCGCGAAATACGTCGAGCGCGATGAGCCGCTCGGGCTTCTTGAGGTCGGTCATGAGGTGATTCCGCGCAGCGCCGCTGCGCCGGTTTATTTATCAAGCGGTCGATAGTTTACCTTCAAGGCCGCCAGCCGCTGAAGGTGCACTTCCAGGCGTTCTTCAAAGCCGTCCCAGTCCCGCCGCTCGCGTGGACTCCAGAGCACCTCAGCCAGGGCACAGGCCCGGGGAAACACCATGTACTCGACGCGGTCGGGATTGGGCATGCGTTCGGTCCAGCAGTTGCCCTGGGCGCCGAGGACGTGTTTGGCCTGTTCCGGCGAGAGTTCGTCGGGGGTCGGCTCGAAGGCGTACACCTTCTTGAGCGGGGTCGGCGGGGCCCAATGCGGTCCGGGCTCGTCCGGGTCCTCGCTCTGGCGGTAGTCGAAGTAGCAGTGGGACGTCGGGCACATGACCACGTCGTGGCCCATGGTGGCGGCCTTTACGCCGCCCTTCGTGCCGCGCCAGGACATCACCGTCGCACTCGGCGCCAGCCCGCCCTCGAGGATTTCGTCCCAGCCGATGAGGCGCTTATTGTGCTGGGCAAGGACCCTCGCGATGCGTTTGATGAAGTAGCTTTGCAGTTCGTGTTCGTCGGCGAGGCCCTCGGCTTGAATGCGGGCCTGGCACTTGGGGCAGGCCTCCCAACGGTCCTTGGGGCATTCGTCGCCGCCGATGTGCAGGTACTTGCCGGGGAACAACTCGGCCACCTCGGCGAGCACGTTCTCCAAGAATACGAAAGTCTGGTCGTTGCCGGCGCAGAAGACCTCCTTGAAAATTCCCCATTCGTTGGCGACCTCGAACGGACCGCCGGTGCAGGAGAGCTCCGGATACGCCGCCAGCACCGCCTGGGTGTGCCCGGGCATCTCGATTTCCGGAACGATGGTGATGTGCCGCTCCGCGGCGTAGCGGACGACCTCGCGGATTTCGCGTTGGGTGTAGAAGCCGCCGTAGCGTTTTCCGTCCTGGTCGCGCCACGCGGACACCTCGGTGAGCTTATGGTATTTCTTAATCTCGATCCGCCAGCCCTGGTCCTCGGTGAGATGCCAGTGGAAAACGTTGTACTTGTGCATGGCCAGCAGGTCGAGGTAGCGCTTCACGAACTCCACCGGCATGAAGTGCCGTCCGACGTCCAGGTGCATGCCGCGCCAACTGTAACGCGGGGCGTCGACGACGTGGACGCCGGGTAGCGTCTTCGCCGGCTTGCCACCCGGGGTGCAGAGCTGGCAGAGCGTCTGGCCGCCGTAGTAGAACCCGGCGGAAGTGTTCGCGCGCAGTACGACGCCGCCAGGCGCCAGGCGCAGTTCATACCCTTCCGCGCCGCAGTCCGCGGGCACGTTCTCGGTGGTGAGTTGGATCGTGAATGCCCCGGCCGAGTCTGTTCCGCGCGCACCATCCACGCGGCCCACGCCCAGTCGCTGTTCCAGCAGGTTGGCCAACTGGCCCGCCGCCTCGCGGGCGGCGTCGTCGCCCTGGATGTCGAAGGCGACGCGCTCGAACATGGGCAGCGACTGGCCGGTCAGCGCGATTTGCGCGGGAACGGGCACGAGGCCCAGGTCGGCGGATTGCACGGTCTCGGCTACTTGCCCCGGCGCGGCGAGGGCAAACGCGATTGCACAGATTACCATCAGTGGGCCGTGTTTCATCAGACGCAACTCCCTATGCGGTTAATTGACGATCTTCTCTTTTCCAGCGGGCGGCCAGGACGGCGAGAAGTGCGCCCAAGCTGACGACGAACGCGCCGATCAGCACCAGACCCTGGACCTTGTGGCCGTAGATCAGCGAGCCGGTTCCGAACAGCGCACTGTACACCGCGGTGCAACTGAGCACCCAGCAGAGCAGGCTGTGGGCGAGGCTGTCGGGCGAGGGTCCCAGCCCGGTCGCCGCCCGCACCCGGGCCCAGCCCGGCCCCGCCGGCCGCACCAGGCGATAGAACGATGTGAGGGTCGCCTGGGGCGTGGGTCGGGTGAGATACGTTACTGTAACCCATACCACTGTGGTGAAGGCGACGGTGATGCACAGGCCGGTGGCCTTGGAGATGACCGGTTCCGCGCCGCCAAGAGACGGCGCTGCCTCCGGCGCGGCGTACGCTCGGTTGATCGCCAGGATGGCCATGGAAATCACGAACGAACTGATCATGGCCGAGATCTCGCTCCAGGCGTTGATCCGCCACCAGAACCAACGGAGCAGATAGATCAGCCCCGTGCCCGCGCCGATGGTCATGATGATATTGAAGCCGTCACGGGCAGACTCCACAATGAAAACCAGCCCGCCGGAGATGATCATGAGACATACGGTGAGCAATCGGCCGGCGATGACCAGTTCGCGCTGACTGGCCGACGGGTTGAGGAAACGTCGGTAAAAGTCGTTGATCAGGTAGGAAGCGCCCCAGTTGAGCTGCGTGGACATCGTGGAAACGTAGGCGGCCAGCAGTGAGGCGGTGACCAAGCCCAGCACGCCCGGCGGCAGGAAGGTGAGCATCGCCGGATAGGCGATGTCGTGCCCAAGAAGATTTTCGTCAAGTTGCGGAAATGCAGCCCGCAGGTCGCCGAGGTGGGGAAAGACGAGCAGCGAGGAAAGCCCCACCAGGATCCAGGGCCAGGGCCGCAGGCTGTAGTTGGCGATGTTGAACCAAAGCGTCGCTCCGAGCGCGTGCTTTTCGTTTCGCGACGCGAGGATGCGCTGGGCCACGTAGCTCCCGCCGCCGGGCTCCGAACCGGGATACCAGGCGGACCACCACTGGATGGTGAGTGGGATGATCAGCACCGTCGCAGTCGTTCTCCAGTCTGCAAAATCGGGTAGGAGAGCGTAGGTTTGGGGCTCGAGATGGTCGAGTAAGTGAGCCAGCCCGCCCACGTCCGGGTGTTGCAAAGCGTAGTACGCCGCAGCCAGGGAACCGGACATCGCGAGGGCGAATTGGATCAGATCGGAGACCAGCACGCCCCAAAGGCCGGAGACGGTGGCGATCGTGCTGCAAAAGAGCACGGCAAAGCAAATGGTCTTCCAGGCGGCAATTCCGAAGAGAATGTTGGCGATCTTGCACGCGGCGAGGGTGACGATGGCCATGATGAAGCAGTTAAAGAAAAGACCAAGATAGACGGCGCGGAAACCGCGCACGATCGCCGCCGCCTGACCGGAATAGCGGATCTCGTAAAACTCCAGGTCAGTCAGCACGCCCGACCGGCGCCACAGCCGCGCATAGAAAAACACGGTGGCCATGCCGGTAAGTAGAAACGCCCACCAGTCCCAGTTGGCCGCCACCCCGGTTTCTCGAACAAACTGCGTGACCAGGCCCGGTGTGTCGGTTGCGAAGGTGGTGGCCACCATGGAGGTGCCCGCCAGCCACCAGGGGGCGGACTGGCCGGATACGAAGAATTCCGACACGCTGCGCCCGGCCCGGCGAGCGAAAAAGAGCGCGGGTGCAAAGATGAGCGTGAGGCACACCGCAACGGTGATCCAGTCGGCACTGGTGAATTGCATGGCGTGATCCCGAGGTCAGGTCATTACGGACACAGGGTGACGGTTTGCGGAGAGTTTTGCAAGTGCCCCGGTGGCGCAGAAATATGCTGCAACACACTGCGCCTCAGTCGTCGAGCGGCGGACGTTTCGACAGCTTGCGCTGCAACGAACGGCGATGGATACCCAAGGCTCGGGCGGCCTGTGAAATGTTGCCGTTGCAGTCGCTGAGGATCCGCTGGATGTGCTCCCATTCGATCCTGGCCAGCGAGGGAACTGCGTCCTCGGCCCCGTTGGCCAGGAATTCGGCGCTGCGCCCGTCGAAGGCGGCGAGGATCTGGTCAGCGTCGGCCGGCTTGGTCAGGTAGTCCACCGCACCCAGCCGCAACGCCTCCTTGGCCGTCGCAATGCTTCCATAGCCGGTGAGCACGATGACCGCCAAGTCGGAATTCCGCTCTACCAGGGCCTGGACACACTCCAGACCCGAGGGGCCGGGCATGCGCAGGTCCACAATGGCACGCGTGGGTCGGGCCTTCTTCAGCAGGGCGAGCGCTTCGGCCCCGCTGCCGGCGCCGGCGACCCGGTAGCCGCGATCGCGCAACGCAAGCATCAAGCGTTCCCGGAAGATGTGGTCATCGTCGACGACCAGGATGCATTCGGATTGCTGACCGTGCATGGCATCTGGCTTCGCTGAGGTGTCAATCTGCATGGTGTTGTCCAGGGAAATTTAGGATCGCGATCGTCCCTTGTCCAGGCGCGGAGCGGAGGACGAGCTGTCCGCCGGCATGTTCGACAATCCGGCGGGCGAGAAACAGGCCCAACCCCATGCCCCGCTGTGGGGCTTTGGTCGTGGTGAAAGGCTCGCCGACGCGGGCGAGCTGTTCGGCCGTCATGCCCGTCCCGCAATCCTCGATGGTGAACGTGAGCTGTTTGTCTTCACCGGTGAAGGTCAGCAAGACCGGACCGTCCTTCACCTCGGTGGCGTCGAAGGCGTTGTGCAGCAGAATCCCGAGCACCTGGAGCAGGGCCTGCCGCCGCACGGTGACCTCTCGGATCGTCGGGGAGAGGTGACACTCGAGCCGGTCCACCTGCCCTGGCCGGAGATCCTCCCGCAGGGCATCGAGCAGGGCGTCCACGGCGAAACGCGCCGGCGACTCCTCCGCGTCCTGGGTGTCGTCGATGTTCATGCGGTCGAGAATGCGGCGGCAGCGATCGAGTTCGGTGCGGATCAGGCGCACGTCCTCGGAGAAGCGCTCGGGCAGCGCGTAGCGATCTGCGAGGCGTTGCATCTCGTGGGCGACCAGCGCGATGGTGCCCATGGGCGTACCCAGCTCGTGGGCGGCGCCGGCCGCCAGTGTGGCCAGGCCGGTCAGCCGTTCGCCCCGGGTGACCCGGTCCTGCATGGTCGCCAGTTCCCGCTCGCGCAGCCGCAGCGCTTGCCGCAGCTTGCCTACGAAGTAGGCGATGGAGGTAGCCGTGATCGCCACGGCCACCCACGCACCGGCATGGTACACCGTGGCCGGCAACGGCCCGGCGCTGCGCAGCGGCGCGTGCCAGGCGAACAACGCCAGGTACCCGGCTAGGGCCGCCCCCACGATCAGCCATGTGGTCCGCTCGCGCAGCACCGTGACCGCCATCGCCACGTGTGTCAGGTAAATGGCACAAAAAGGATTGCTCGGCCCGCCGGTCGCCGCGAGCAGGGCGGTCAGCAGCCCGACGTCGAGAAGCAGCAGACCCGGGACCAGCGCCGCGGGCAGCGACGCACGCCGATACAGCAGTGCCGTCAGCCCCAGGTTCGTCAGGGCGGTCACCGACATCACGCCGATCAACCAGGCCAGCGGAAGGTGGAGTTGCAAACCGACGTGCGAAATCAGGACGGCCGCCGACTGCCCGGCCAGCGCGAACCAGCGCAACCGAACCAGCCAGGTAACCATAATGACCACGTCGCTGCGGGTGTGCAGGGATAACGCGGCGCCGGCCGCGTGCGGGGGCGGCGTCGCCAGGATGCACTCGCGGCGTTCGTCCGTCCGTCCGGTCGTCACGGCGGGATCCGCGGCCACGGTTTGACGGGGGCCTGACGTTTGCATGCGCACGCTTCTCGATCGGAGCCGATGATGGCTCAGTGTACGCCGTCCGGGGACCGGCCGCAATGAAAAGACGGTGGCCGGTCCGCAGGCCACGAGGTGGATGGCGGCGGACCGGTCGGCGGACTTCGTCAACAACCCGGCTCCGCGCCGCTCAGCCCACGGCGACGAAGATGCTGAAGGTCACGATCCAGACAATGTCGAGGAAATGCCAGTACATGGCGTTGTAGCGGACGGGGGCCCAGTGGTCGGCGGTATAGGCGCCGCGGAACGCCTTCACGGTGGTCACCGCCATGGGAATGATCCCGCCGATGACGTGAGCGGCGTGCAGCAGGATCAGCACAAAGATGAGGCCATACAGGGTGTTGCCCTGGGCCCGGCCGACCTCGTGGGCTTCGAGTAGTTGCATAAGACTCGGCGTCTGAATGCCCACGAACACAACCGCGAGCCCGAGCGTGATGGCCAGCGCGGTGCGAAAGGTCGACACCGCTCCGCTTTTGATAGACTGGCACGCCCACTCCATGGTCACGCCGCTGATCAGGATGGCCCCGGTGCTGAACCACAGGCCGACCGGCAGGGCGAGGGTGTGTAACTCGGGCCGGCTGCCGCCGGAGAAACGAATCAGCAGGTAGCCGAGCAGGGCGGCAATGAACAGCATGCTCAAGGCGGCGAGAATGAGTGCCATGCCCACCATGCCCATACGCGGGCGATCGACGCTGTCGTGGGCGATTTCGGGCTGAGCGGCCATCATGGCGAGGTCCTTCCGATCTTCGGCGCTTGGGGACGGCGCACGTCGTCCTAGGGTTTTCCGATGATGCCGGAGGGCGGCGGCGGCTCGAGCTTGTCGGCGTACTCCTGCGTATCCACCAGCACGGTCCCGATGAACAGGGCGACGGCGCACAACGACCCCACCAGGATAATGCCGTGAAAAGGCCGGTCATAGCGCAAATGCATGAAATAAAGCGCCACCAGCCCCGCCTTGATCGCCGCGATCGTCAGCGCCAGCACGATGTTCCCGTCACCCAGGTCGACGTAGCGCACCGCGACCGTCAGGCCGGTGAATACGATCAGGGCGCCGAAAACGGCCAGCAACGTCCGAATCGGCACCACGTGAACGTGCAGATCGTCCACGCCGTGGGCGGCCCCGTGCTCCGTCTGCGTCGTGGGAACGTTGGCGTCGGTCGTCATGGGCGTGTCCTTTCCGGCCGGTTGGCCCGCGGTCAATGAATCAGGTACAGCAGGGGAAACAGGAAAATCCAAATCAGGTCGACCAGGTGCCAGTACAACCCCACGTTGTCGATGGGCGTGAAGTAGCGCGGTCCGAAGACGCCCTTGAACGCTTTGACCAGCAGCCAGGTGATCAGCCCCATGCCGATGAGCACGTGGAAGCCGTGCAGTCCGGTCATCAAGAAGTAGATCTGGTAGAAAATGTGGACCCGCTCCTGCTCGGCAGGGGCCAGTTCTTCGTAATCGAAGCCATGGTCGGTATCTGCATGCTCGGCTGCGTCGCCATGCTCGGCCGCGTTGCCGTTTTCGGTCGCGTCGCCGTGCTCGGCATGGGCTGCCGTCGCCGGACGCTCCTGCAACGCGACTGAGGCTGACAAACCGTGGGGCGGTTCGGCCGGTTCGGGGATGAGCGAGTGTTCGGGCCCTCCCTCTGCGACCTTCCTCTCGCTGGCCATGCGCTCGAAGGGGTCTTCGGCATCTTCGGCCGGGCGTTTGCTGGGATGCTTGGCCTCTTCGCCGGTGTAGCCGGGGTGATACATGTTGTCGAGGCCCACCCAGGTGTGGTGATGCCACTTCTCGCTGTACTCGATGCTCTTGATGACCATGAAGCCGGCCGCCCCCAGCAGCGTGAGCGCCAGGCACACCCGCAGACCGCGCTGCTGGCCCAACTGCGCGCAGCGCACGCCCCAGGCCATGGTCAGGCTGCTGGTCAGCAGGACCACGGTGTTGATCGCGCCCCACATGGTGTTCAGCGACTGGTGGGCGTAGGCGAACACCTCAGGGTGGTTCGCCCGGTAGATCGCGTAGGCGCAGAACAGGCCGCTGAACATGAGGATTTCCGTACTCAGAAAAACCCACATGCCCAGCTTGCCGGTATCGTGCTGCTGGCCGGTCGTCTCGAAGTGATGCGCCAGGTGCCGGGGATGGTCCCCGTGGGCGTCCCCGGTGCTCTCGGAAGTTATCGTTTGGGCGTCGCTCATGGATGCTCTCGATTCAAGATCCTGCGCTGTCAAAGCGAGCGCGCTGCGCTCGCTCAGGCCGGTGTCGGGTTCGCGCGGCGGACGTAGCCGCCTTCGCTCTCGTCATAGACCCAGTCGCTGAAGTCGTAGGGATCGCCGGCCGTTGGGGTGACGGCGAAGTTCTCGTGGGGCGGCGGCGAAGCGCAATGCCACTCCAGCGTGTTTCCGCCCCAGGGGTTGGCCGGGGCGGAGCGCCCCTTCATCAATCCGTGAATCCAGGTGATCAGCACCATCACCAGCCCCAGGCCGAGGACGTAGGAGCCGATGGTCGATACCTGGTGATAGATGGTGTACTGGTCGGTGTAGTTGGCGTAACGCCGCGGCATGCCCTGGCTGCCCGCGACGAACTGGATGAAGAAGGTGAGGTTGAAACCGACGAAAGTGACGACGGCGGCGATGTTGCTCCAGAACGTGTTGTACAGCTTGCCGAAGAACTTGGGGAACCAGTGATAGATGCCGCCGATGAAGGCCATGAGCACGCTGCCCATCATCACGTAGTGGAAGTGGGCAACGACGAAGTACGTGTCGTGAAAGTGAATGTCGGTGGCCAGGCACCCGAGGTACAGTCCGGTGAGTCCGCCGATGCCGAAGATCATCAAGAAGCTGAGCACGTACAGCATCGGCGTCGAGAGGCTGATCGAGCCCTTGTACATGGTCGCCAGCCAGTTGAACACCTTGATGGCCGATGGAATCGAAACGCTGAAGGTCAGCAGGCTGAAGACCGCGTTGGCCATGGCGCTCTGCCCGCTGGTGAACATGTGGTGCCCCCACACCAGAAAGCCCAGCAGTGCGATCGCAATCGAACTGTAGGCGATGAACTTGTAGCCGAAGATGTGCTTGCGGCTGTGGATCGAGATCAACTCGCTGATGATGCCCATGGCCGGCAGGATCATGATGTACACGGCCGGGTGGGAGTAGAACCAGAAAAAGTGTTGATACAGCACCGGGTCGCCGCCCAGCGCAGGGTCGAAAATGCCGACGCCGAGGATCCGCTCGGCCGCCAGCAGCAGGAGCGTGATGCCCAGCACCGGCGTCGCCAGAATCTGGATGATGCTCGTGCCGTAGAGCGCCCACAGCAGCAGGGGCATACGGAACCAGCGCATCCCCTTGGGCCGGAGCATGTGCATCGAGGCAATGAAGTTCACCCCGGTGAGGATCGAACTGAATCCGAAAATGAACGCGCCGAAGGTGGCCGGCACCACCGCCGACGTCGTGGTCGTCGCGTACGGCGTATAGAAGGTCCACCCGGTGTCCAGCCCGTAGCCGCCCGGCAGTTCGATGCCGAAGCCCGAACGCAGCACCCCGCTGAGCAGAATCCAGACGAAGAACACCGCCCCGATGGCGTAGAGGTAGAGGCTCATCAGGTTGAGCCGGGGGAAGGCGACGTCCTTGGCCCCGAGCATGATGGGCAGCACGAAGTTGCCGATGGCGGCCGGTATCGCCGGGATGATGAACATGAACACCATCACCGCCCCGTGCAGGGTGAACATGTGGTTGTAGAAGTCGTAGGCCCGCGTCTCATCGGAAAAGAGGGTTGGCCCGGGGTTGATCAACTCGGTGCGGATCGCCAGGGCGAAAATCCCGCCCAGCAGCACCGACGCGAGCACCGCCACCAGGTACATCAGACCGATCCGCTTGTGATCGAGCGTGATGACCCACGACATGATACCGCGGCTGTGGTTGAGATAGTTGTCGCCGTGTTCGACCGGCAGATGTTCGTTTCCGGTGATGGTCGTCATCGTCAATTCCCTGAGCCCGTTGACTGTGTGTTCTCGTTGGCCACGCCGTGGGTGGTCGCGTCGGCCGCCCCGGTTGCCGTCGCCCCGTTTGTGCCCAGGTCCACCTGGGTGGACGCCTGGTAGTGCTCCGAAATCGACTTGATGAATGCGATCAGTACGTTGATCTCGGCGTCGTTGAGATTGATCAGCGGCATGACGTTCTCGAAGCCGCGCACCACTTCGCCGCCCGGATCCTTGATGGAGCGCCGCAGGTAGTTCTCGTCCGCGATCAGTTCCGTGCCGTCAGTGAGCAACACCTTCTCGCCGAACAGGTTCTTCAGCGTCGGGCCGGTGGACGCCGTCCCGTCGAGCGAATGGCACTGGGCGCAGCCTCGCTTCTCGTAGATGCGCTTTCCCGCTTCCGCCGGCGGCATGGTATCGATGAAGTTGCCGGCCTTCTCCAGCCAGCTCGAGAAAACCGCCGGATCCTCCACGATCACCTTGGTGATCATCCCCGAATGCTGCGTGCCGCAGTACTCCGCACAAAACAGGTCGTACTCACCGATCCGCGTCGGGCGAAACCAGGTCTGGTTGTAACGCCCGGGCACCGCGTCCTTTTTGATCCGGAACGCGGGAATGAACAGGCTGTGGATCACGTCCTGGGAGGTCAGCACCAAACGCACGGGTCGGTCGTTAGGCACGTGCAGCTCGCTGTCCACGTGTCCGTTGGGGTAAAGAAAATCCCAGCTCCACTTCCGCGCCGTCACGTTGATCTCGTAGGCGTTCGGCGGCGGGGTGGCCATGTCGAGGAAGCCGCGGAACCCGTAGTAAAAGATGAACATCACCACGATGGTGGGGATGATCGTCCAGGTCAGCTCCAACGCCGTGCTGTGCGACGCCGTGCGCGTTTCGCTGTGGCCGGGCCGCGCGCGGTAACGCCACACGAACAGCACCATCAGCACGCAGATCAGCGCAAACATCACCGTGCAGATGATGAGGATGAAGTAGAACAGCCAGTCCACCTCCCCGGCGTAGCTGGACGCCTGGTCGGGCATCCAGAAGCTGGGACCTTGTTGAGCCAGTAGTCGTCGCATCGTGTTAACTCGTCAGCACTCCTCATCGCCCGAAGCGCCGGCTTCGGGGGCATTCCGCTTGGCGCCCCACGCTATGGGCGCGGGGCGGGATCGTCTTCGTAGTCGCTGCGCCGCCGCTGGCGCCGCTCCCGCAGAAACGCGACCCCCAGCACCGACCCCAGCGCCAGCACGGTCGTCACCGCGCCGAGCCGCATCACGTTCTGCGCGGCCAGGGTGTACGTGCCCTCGGCCGGGTCGTAGTGAAAGCAGTACAAGGTGATGCGATCGAAGGTGGAGCCGATCTTCCCCTCCGACGCCTCGACCAGACTCAGCCGCAGCGTCTTTCGGGGGAACTGCACCCCGTAGAGGTAGCGGGAGATCTTGCCCTCCGGCGTGAGCACGATAAGGGCGGCCGAATGAGAGAATTCCTTACGGCGTTCGATCCACTTGTATTTGAACCCCACCGCGTCCGCCAGGGCCCGAATGTTCCGCTCGTCGCCGGTGAGGAAATGCCATCCGCGGGCGGCCGCCGGCTTGCCGTAGGCCTTGAGGTAGTTCTGCTTCTTGAGCCTTGCCAGCGAGGTCGACTCGGCCGGGTCGATGCTCACTGTGATGATCTCGAAATCCTCACCGGGCAGCATGTCGATGTCTTTGAGGCTGTCCAGCATGCCGTTGAGAATCAGCCCGCAGAGCATCGGGCAGCCGTAGTAGCCCAGGTTGAGAATGACCGGGCGATCACCGCCGAAGTACTGCTCGAGGACCACGGGCTTGCCGGCCGAGTCGGTGAAACGCAGGTCCAGCGGCGTCTGCTCGCCGGACTTCTCCTCAATGCCCACCCCCTCGAGTTCGTCGGGCAATGGCGGCGGCGTGGGCGACGGGCTGGGTGAGGCGGCGGGCGCGTCGGCCGCGCGGACCGCAAGCGGCGCCGCGGCGCTCAAGGCGGCGGCGAGTCCGGCGATGGCGTAGGCATGGACGCGTTGCATGACGTTTCCTTCCGATATCGGCCCGGGCGACCAGCGCGCCCGGGCGGGGGCGGCCGGTGGGCACACGCGTGCCCGCCTGCTGCGCACTACTGTTCCACTCGCTGCGACTGCCTTTCGGCGGTCAGCTCAATGGCCCGATCGATCGGGATGGTGACCGTCTGGGCCTGCGGATCGGCCCAGCCGTAGCGGTTGATCCGCTCCTGCTGGTCGAGGCGCAGGCTGGCGAGATCCCAGTGCACGTCGCCGGCCATCTTGGCCTGCAACTCATTGTGGAACTCGCTGCGGAACCACGCTTCCACGCCGAGGAATATCACAACCAGCAGGATGATGCTGACCATGCCGACGGTCACCAGCACCCGGGCGTTGATGTTCTGTTTCTCCACCATGCGTCACCTCACACGTTATGAAACGCCAGGGCCTCCGGCAGCCGCGGATCCCGCACGGCCACCAGCCGCTGGGCGGCGCCGAAGCGAACCAGCCCGGCGACGAACAGGCCGCCGATGCCCAGGAAGGTCAGTAACTCGGGCAGGCCGAGGCGCACCTGCGGGCCCATCTCCGGCATGATCAGCCACCAGACGTCCACCCAATGGAAGACCAGCATCCAAATCGCCCAGAACGCCAGGGCCTTGTCGTTGCGTTTCACGTGCCGCGAGAGCAGCCCCGGAAACGGGATGAGCAGGTGGCCGAAGAGCAGCAGCACCGATACGACGGTCCAGCCGTTGATGTCCGCCGCGGACGTGGTGGCCCCGCGGGCGGCGAACCAGAAGGTCGTCTCCGGCAGGTTCGCGTACCAGATGAGCATGTACTGGCTGAAGGCGATGTAGCCCCAGAAAAAGACGAAGGCGAAAAGGTATTTGCCCAAGTCCTGGTAGTGTTCGGCGTTGACGCTGTGCTCGAGATAGCCCGCCCGCTGCAAGCCCTTGAGCAGCAGAATGAGGGTGGCAAAGCCGGCGACGGCGCATCCCGAGAAGTAGTAAATGCCAAAGATCGTGCTGTACCACACCGGACTCAGCGACATCATCAGGTCGAACGCGGCGAACGTCAGCGTGAGCATGAAAAACACCGCCGCGAGCGGCGCCACCCGCTGCATCCGGGCGGTGATCGCCGGGTCGCCCGTCTCGTCCTGCCGGATCGAACTGCGTCGCAGCCACAGCGCCAGCAGCGACCAGAATCCAAAATACACCACGCAGCGGGCGAGAAAAAACGGGCGGTTCAAGAAGGCCCGCTTTTTGACGATGTACACGTCGTCGGCGTGGTCCGCCTCGGCCGCGTGGGGATCCACGCCCGGCATGTCCGCGGAGCCGGCAAGCGCTTCATCCGTTTCGAGCGCTCGGTGCTCCGGCGGAACAGGCTGATGCGGCGTCTTGGCAGGAACCGCGTGGTGCGCTTCCACCGTTTGCGCCCAGGGGTAAAGCTGTCCATCCCAGGCGATCACGGCGATGAAAATCGGAGCGAATGCCGCCGCCAGGATGGGCAGCGTCGCGGCCATCGTTTCGCCGGTTCGGCGCACGGTCACGCTCCAACCGGCACGGCCAAGGTGCTGGAGCAGCACGAAGATCAACCCGCCCAGCGCCAGCGACAGGAAGTACATGAAGTTGGTCAGGTAGGCGAAATAAAACCGCCGCAGTCCGCCATCGGTGAAGTACAGGCTGGCGAGCAGGGCCAGGACCAGGCTGATCGCGCCCACCACCATGGCCCGGCGAAAAACCGGCCAGATCGAATCGGAGAGCACGACGCGGTCGCGTTTGATGGATTGGGCGTGGCCGTTGTCGGTCACTGCTGCATCTCCCTGTCGGTTAGCGCAGCGTGCCGCGCTTCTCGGGCGGCACGTCGGCGAGGGTGGCGTTCTGGCTCAGTTGCAAGGCGCGGACGTAGGCGACGATGGCCCAGCGATCGCGCACCGGAATCTGCCGGCCGTAGCCGGCCATGTTGCGAATGCCGTTCGTGATGGTGTTGAACAGATGCCCGTTGGGGCGCTCGCGCACGGTGTCGCTGTGCAGCGACGTGGGGGGCACCCACTTGGGCTCTTCCAGGGCCAGCGCCCGCTGGTGCACGATGCCCTGGCCGTAACCGTCGTGGCCGTGGCATGGCGTGCAGTAGATGTTGAACCGCTCCTGCCCCCGGCGGACGAACGCCTCGTCGACGGTCAGTTGGGGCGGGAAGTCCGCGAAGTAATCGGTCACCTGCTTGCCATCGTCGCCGCGGCGGATAACGAACCCGTGGAGATAGTGGTCCTCCCCAATGATCTGCTGTCGGGCGACGGTCCCCGCGATCTTCGGCCGCATCGCCCGGTTGTCGGCAAAAACCACGCTGGTCGCCTGGGGACCGTACTTGGGCTGCTTGTCCATGTCCTGGAAAATGTGCACACGCGGCTTCTCGCTGGTGGTTACCCGCGCCCGGGCGATGAACGCCAGCGGCACCCAGGTGAGCACCACCAGCGTGATGCCGATGGCGATCATCCAGAACGGCGGCGCGGGCAGCGAGAACTCCTCGCTGAGCACGTTGACGAAGGAAGGTGGTTTGGGGCCGTCGGTCATGCTCAGTCCTCCACCGTTTCGACGTGAACCGGGTTCAGCGATTCCAGCAGCGCGCGCGTGGCGGTCGCATCAAAGAGTGGGTCGCTCGCCTCCACGACCAGCATGAAGCGGTCGTCGGTGACCCGGCGGAAGCGCGGTCTCTTGAACAGCGGGTTGTACAGCTTGGGCAACGCGTTCATCAGCAACATGCCGAACACCGCTCCAAACGCCGCCAGCAGTACGGTCGTCTCGAAGATCACCGGGATGTTGGCCGGCAGGCTGAAAATCGGCTTGCCACTGATCAAAAACGGATAGTCGATCGCGTTGGTCCACCACACCAGGCCGAGCCCACCGGCGAGGCCCGCCAGTCCGCATGCCAGCACCACCCAGGGCAGCTTCGTCGCCCGGATGCCCATGGCCTCGTCGATGCCGTGGATGGGAAACGGGCTGTGCACGTCCCACTGGCGAAAGCCGTAGTCGCGCACCTTCCGGGCGGCCGCCAGGGTGGCGTCGACGTTGTCGAACTCGGCCATCATCGCGTGCAACTGGCCGTAGTGCTCGCCGTGCTCGACGATGACTTCCTCAATGATCGGATCGGTGACGGTGGACATGTCAGGCGTCCTCCTTCCCGTGGCCCGCGTGCGCCTGGGGCATGACGGCCTTCACTTCCGCCATCGCCACCATGGGCAGGAAACGGCAGAACAGCAAAAACAGCGTGAAGAACAGGCCGAAGCTGCCCACCAGCATGCCGATGTCCACCCAGGTGGGCTTGAACATCGCCCAACTCGAGGGCAGAAAGTCGCGGTGCAGGCTGGTGATCACGATGACGAAACGCTCGAACCACATGCCCACGTTCACGCACATCGCCACGAACATCATGATCCACAGGTTGGTGCGGCACTTCTTGAACCAGAAAAGCTGCGGTGCGACCACGTTGCAGAAGACCATCACGCCGAAGGCCCAGCTATACGGCCCCAGCGCCCGGTTCATGAACGCGAACTGCTCGAACGAGTGCCCGCTGTACCAGGCGGTGAAAAACTCCACCGCATAGGCGTAAGCGACGATCATGCCGGTCGCCAGCATGATCTTGTTCATGTTCTCCAGGTGCCGCAGGGTGATCAGGTCCTTGAGCCCGAAAAACTGCCGGGCCGGAACCGCCAGCGTCACCACCATCGCGAACCCGCCGAACACCGCCCCCGCCACGAAGTACGGCGGAAAGATGGTCGTGTGCCAGCCCGGAAGTTGCGACACCGCGAAGTCAAAACTCACCACCGAGTGCACGCTGAGCACCAGCGGGGTGGCCAGCGCCGCCAGCAGCAGGTACGCCCGCTCGAAACGGTGCCAGTGCCGGCTCGACCCCGTCCAGCCCAGGCTGAGAACGCCGTAGCAAATCTGGCGGACCTTGCCGCGGGCCCGGTCGCGCAGCGTCGCCAGGTCCGGGATCATGCCCACGTACCAGAACAGCAGCGACACTGTCGCGTAGGTCGAGACCGCGAACACGTCCCACAGCAGCGGCGAACGGAACTGCGGCCACATGGCCATCTGGTTCGGATAGGGGAACAGCCAGTATGCCAGCCAGGGACGGCCAACGTGGATCGCCGGAAACAACCCCGCGCAGGTCACCGCGAAGATGGTCATCGCCTCCGCGAAGCGGTTGATGCTGGTGCGCCAGTGCTGTCGGAACAAAAACAGGATCGCGCTGATCAGCGTGCCGGCGTGGCCGATACCCACCCAGAACACGAAGTTGACGATGGGAAACGCCCACGACACCGGCTGATTGTTGCCCCACACGCCCGGCCCGGTGGCGAAGAGATAGCCCACCAGCGCCACCAGCATCAGCAGCAGGGCGAAACTGATCGCGAACGCGACGTACCACGCCCGCGGCGTGCCCCCTTCGGCAATGCCGCACACCTGCCGCGTCACGCTGCCGAAGTCGTGCCCGCCGAGCACCAGCGGGGCGCGCCGTCGTGGATCGTCGAGCGTGTTGTTCGCCAGCAGGGGATCCTGCGGCCCGTCCTTCGTCTGGGTCGATAGTGTGCTCATGCCTCAGCCTGTTCCTCCGCCGGATTACGAACGATGGCCAGGTGCTTCGTACGCGGGCGCACGTTCAGGCTCGCGAGCACGCCGTACGCCCGATGATTCTGGTGCAGCTTGCGCACCTGGCTGTGGGGATCATTGAGATCGCCGAAGGCGATGGCCTGCGTGGGGCAGGCCTGCTGGCAGGCGGTGACCACGTCGCCGTCCTGCACCTGCTCGCCGGCGTTGCGGCGGGCGATCTTGGCGGCGCTGATCCGCTGCACGCAGTAGGTGCACTTCTCCATCACGCCCCGCATGCGCACCGTGACGTCTGGGTTGAAGACCATCTGCTTGATCTCGTCGACTTGGGCCTGCTGCTGGCTGTCGGGCATGCCCAACCAGGGCTGGGCCGCGCCGCGCGGATCCTTGCTGTGAAAGTCGAAGTAGTTGAACCGCCGCACCTTGTAGGGGCAGTTGTTCGAGCAGTACCGCGTGCCGATGCAGCGGTTGTACACCATGGTGTTGAGCCCCTCGGTGTCGTGCGTCGTCGCCGCCACCGGGCACACCTGCTCGCACGGCGCGTTCTCGCAGTGCACGCACATCATCGGCTGGTGCACCACGTCGGGGTTCTCCTCGGGATCGCCCTTGAAGTACCGGTCGATCCGCAGCCACTGCATCTCCCGGCTGCGCTCGACCTCCTCCTTGCCCACCACCGGAATGTTATTCTCCGCCTGGCACGCCACCACGCACGCGTTGCACCCGATGCACGCCGACATGTCCACCGCCATCCCCCATGCATGGGGATCGTTGAATTCGCTCGGCGGATCGAAAAGCTGGAGGTGGATGTTGCCGTGCGCGTCGCGGTGTACGAAATCGGGATCCTTGCGGTATTCCTTCAGCGACGCCTCGCGGATCACCGAGCCGCTTTCGCCCTTGTTCCCTACTCGCAGGTCACGCCCGGCCGCTCCGACCGGATCGATCATGTGGTGATCCTGGGTGAGCGCCAGCACGTAGGTGGCGCCGGTCTTGGTCAGCTTGGCCCCACCGGCGTGATGCGGCGCGCTGCTGGTCCGCAGGGTGTAGGCGTCAAAGCCCACTTCGGTACCGACGTTGCCGGCCGTCGATCGCCCGTAACCCAGCGCGACTCCCAGCACCCCCTTGGGCTGACCCGGCATGACGTACGCGGCGATCTCCAGGCTGCGGCCGTTCACGTCCACCTTGACCACGTCCCCCGTGGTGACGCCGAGGCGATCGGCGTCGGCCTTGTTGATCAGCAGTGGGTTATCCCAGGTGACCTTGGTGAGGGGGTCCGGCGTTTCCTGAAGCCAGCCGTTGTTGGCGAAGCGCCCGTCGTAGACGCCCGCGTCGGCCGAGAAAACCACGTCGAATTCACCGGCCGGTTTTTCCGTTGGAATCGAGAGAGGGGCGCCGGCCAGGCCCGGACGCACTGGCTTCCACGCCGAATCCGCGAGCACCCCGGCGTGCAGCGTGCGCCGCCAGACCGTCTCGAAGTCGCCGCCGCCCAGGTGATCGGCCAGTGTGCGCCGGACCAGGTCGTAGCTCGCAGTGGTTTCGTCCTGCGTAATGAGCGCGAGGGTTTCGGCGATCGTCTTGCCTTCGTAGAGGGGCTCGATCAGCGGCTGGGCCGTCGTGATGGTCCCGTCCCAGGATCGCCCGTCGTCCCACGCTTCCAGATAGTGCGCCCGCGGCAGGCGCCAGGCGCAGGCCGCGGCCGTCTCGTTGGGGTACAGGCTCAGGTGGATGGTCGTCTCGACCTTCTTCAGGGCGTCGCCGAAGGGCACGTCGGCCGGCGCGTCATACACCGGGTTGCCGCCCAGGATCACCAGCGTCTGCACGTCGCCCGCCTTCATCGACGCAGTCAGCGTCTTGATCGCCTCGCCGTGCAGCGGGGCGTCGCCGTGCGGGTCGTGAACGTAGCTTACGGTTTGCTCGACCGCGCCCAGTTGGGCGTTGATTCGATGCGCGAGCGCATGCGCCCAGGGCGGCAGCGTATCGCCCACCGCGACGAGGCTCTTTTCCCCGCGCTTTTGCAGATCCCGCACCAGCAGGTCAACGAACCGAGCCTCTTCTTTCGACAGGTCCGCTGCCGGCGCGCCGGCGATATTCAGCCGGTTTGCCAGGCCGATGAGCATCTGCTGTACCCGCGCCGGCCGGGCGGAAAAGCGGTGATCCGCCACCGCGCCCGTGGTGGAAAAGCGACTCTCCACCTGGTACAGCCGGTTCATGTGCCCGTCGTCCGCCGACTTGCGGCCCGCGGCCCAGTCACGGGCGTGCTTGAGCTTGGCCGGATGCAATCCGAGCAGATCAGCATCGAACAGCGCGATCACCTCGGTTCGGTCGAGGTGATACAGGCAGCGCACGGCTTCCCCGAACGCCAGGCGACTGCCGGCGATGGCGTTGTCGCGGTTGATCGGTTCGTAGGTGTACCACTGGCAATCGGGATACGCCTTCAGCAGCCGCTGTTTCATCGCTGCCGCCGTCGGGCCGCTGGTCGCCTCGCAGAGCACGGCGAAGCCGGCGCCGCGCTTCTCCCGCAGCGCCCCGAACTGCGCGCGGGCGAATTCCTCAAACGTCTGCCAACTGGCGATCCGACTTTCCCCACGCTGCCGGCGCAATACCGCGCGGCTGCGATCCGGGTCGTACAGATCCAGCACGCTCGCCTGGGCCCACGTGTCGGTTGCTCCCAGGGCGTAAGGATGTTGCGGGTTGCCCTCCACCTTGATCGGTCGGCCGTCGTAGCTGCTGACCAGCAGACCGGTGCTCACGCCCGCCAGGTCCATCGCCGTCGCGTAATGTTCGCTCACGCCGGGGATGCGGTCCTCCGGGCGGCTCGCATAGGGCGCGAGCTGCTCCTTTGGCCAGCGGCGGCAGCCGGTGAGCGTCAGGCCCGCCAGCGCCATCGACCCGCCCATCAGCTTGAGAAACCGCCGACGCGGCATCCCCAGCAGTTCATCCGGGTCGTAACCGGGAAACTCCTGGGCAACGCGCTCCTGGAACGCCGGCGAGTTGGCGAGTTGCTCCAGGCTCAGCCAATATTCCCGTCCGTTAATGTGGTGTTCTACCTGTGACATGTCGAACAACTCGTCATGTAAGCCTGGTCGCGGATGTCGTACGCTTCCTTCAGTTGTCTGCCGATCTTCAACGGGTCGCCCTCGGGCGGTTGCCAGTCCAGGTTGGTCACTTCGTCGAGTGGGCGCAGGTGGTTTTCCGGGGCGCGGTGGCAATCGAGGCACCACGCCATGCTCAGCGGCTCGCGCTGCTCCACGACCTCCATCTGGTCGATGCGCCCGTGGCAGGACACGCAGGAGACGCCCTTGTTGACGTGGGCGCTGTGGTTGAAGTAGACGTAGTCAGCCAGATCGTGCACCTTGATCCACTCGATGGGCATGCCGGTGACCGCGCTTTCCCGTACCGCCAGCATGTTGGGCGTGTCGTAGCGGATGTTCGCGTGGCAGTTCATGCACGTTTGCGTCGGCGGGATCGCGGCGAACGCGGCCTGCTCCACCGTCGTGTGGCAGTAGCGGCAGTCCATGCCCAGGTTGCCGGCGTGCAGCGCGTGGCTGAACGGCACCGGCTGCTCGGGGCGATACCCGGTGTTCAGCGTCTTGGCCGAGCCCCCCAGCCCGACCACGACGGGTACGTAGGTGGCCCCGCCGACGACCGCCAGCAAGAGCACCGGCAGCAGATAATTGGCCCAACGCGGAAACACGTAGAGCCGACGAGGTTGGTCCTCCGGCATCACGTCCTCGCTTCGAGAATGGATAGAATGTCCCTATGCGTGCACTGTCCGGGTGCACGTTCGGAATTCCGAATCGCAATTTGAGTCAGAATTCCAGCCGAATCGTCGGGGGAGTATATCCACCAACCTGACAGGGGGGATAGGGCGAATTGTCGCACCCAGTGCGGCAAATTGTCGCACATGCGGCCGCCATGTCGGACACGCGCAAACCTAACGCGGATGCTCGAAAATCTCGTTGTCGTCCGACGTGCCCACCGCCCGCACCATCGCGTGGCCACTGGGCCAGAACGGCGTGAACAGCACGAACGCCACCATCGCGGGCACGATATTCGGAATCAACGAGTGGGCCACCAGACAACCCGCCAGGCTCAGCAGGCCGCCGATCTCGATCGTCACCCACACCACGGCCATCCCGCGCAAATACGCTCGCGGTGGCACCACCTCGCCGGTCCAGTAGCTCTTGAAGATCCGGTCCCGCCAGAAGAACGCCAGCGGCACGCTCACCGCGATCCAGCACAGCGAAATGACGAACATCGCCTGCCCGATCCGCGTCGGACCGGCTGGCGTCCCAAACGTGATGTAGCTCACCACCCCCAGGAACACGAAGAAGGGTATCAGCAGCAGAACCAGCCAGATGACCCAGGCGATCCGCATCGCCTGCTGCGTCGTCATGGTTTGCCGCTCCGCGTTCATGAGGCTGCCTTTCAGGTTAGAGAAGGCCTGCACCTTGGCTGTTCGAGCTCGCCGGCGGGGTCCGCGGCACCCTGCGGACCGGTGCACGGCCCGCTTCAGACAGCGGGACGATCGCCGACGAAACGAGGGATCCGAGGGATCGTGTAAGGTTGCGCGACGCAGGCCCGAATCGTGCTCACTGCGTCAACGATCGATCGACCCCGGCCGACCGCTCGACCGCCGCCCCGGATGGCTGCGGAATCCAGCCTGTGGGCCAGGAAGCGGCTTCGCGGAATTCTACTACCTCACCGCCGGCGGTGAGCATGAATTCCTTGCAAGCCTCAGAGTTGAAGTCGGAATGGAAAATAGCCGTGCTCGTCAACACCACCTGCGGTGGCTGGACATAACCGCTGTCCTGCAACTCCCGGCGCACATCTGGCGGCACGGTGACGGCCGCAAACCGGATGGGCGCACTGGTCGTTGTTGCTTGCGCGCCGCAGATCAGCGAACCCGACCAAGTCAGCGACGGGGTATCCGGCATCGCGGCCGGGTTCCAGACGATCAGGTTCACGGTCACGCTGTCTGCCGTGGTGACCGGCCGCAGCAATTGGTAGGTCCGCGCCTGCGACATCAGGGGTGGAGCGTCCGAACCGGCGCCTGCCCCCGCCGGGGCCAGGGTGGCGATCCAGGTCTGCGTGCGCGGCCCGATCACCCGCGTCACCTGCGGAGGAGCTGAGCGCGGATCATTGAACGCCAACGACTTTCGCACCGGCTTCGGCAGATACATGGGCGGCTCGCTGGGGTCGAGCTTCTTCATGAACAGCATTGCCGCCCCCGGCAGCATCAAGGCGCAGATCACGATAATGAAGATCAGGTTGACGCGGGTTTCTCGGGTCACGCGAGCATTGTAGCCGCCTGCGGCGTGATGGGCAGGGTGTTCTGGACCCCGCGCGGGCTTGCGCCACTACAATTTACCGGTTGGTCCGTACTGCCGACCGGTTGCAGGGCCGCGGCGAAGGCGTAGCATTGCGTCCGGCCGCACGGTGCGGCATCCCCGGGGATCGAGGCGAGAGGAGACGAGCACATTGCGATCGCCAGGCAACAAACGTAAGCCCAAGCCCCTCAGCGTGGCCGAAGAATCAGCCGTCTACGACGCCGCCCAGTGCGTGGTGGAGACCCACCGGCGGCTTTCCGCTTGGCTGCGCATGGGCCAGACCCTTGCCCAGATTGACGATTTCGTCGCCCAGACCCTCGCCGACCTGGACAGCAAATCCTGCTTTTTGGGCTACCGTATCCCCAAGAGCCCGCCGTACCCCAACCACGCCTGCCTCAGCGTCAACGCCTGCGTGGTGCACGGCACCTCCGACGCCTACACCGAGCCGATGAAGGCCGGCGACGTCCTCAAGATCGACATCGGCGTGTTGCACAAGGGTTGGATCGGCGACGCGGCCTGGACCTACGTCTTTGGCGAGATGACCCCCGAGGTCCAGAGCCTCACCGATTGCGGCAAGGAATCCATTCGCCTGGGCGTCGAGCAGCTTCGCCCGGGCAAAAGGCTGATCCATTGGGCCCGCACGCTCCAACGCTTCGTCGAGGACAAGTGCGGATACCACCTGGTTCGCGGTCTCGGCGGGCACGGCTACGGCAAGCAGTTGCACGCGAATCCGCACATCTCCAACACCGTGCCGACCTACGTGGGCGAGTGGCCTGAGGCGCAGTTGGAACTCACGCCGGGCATGTTGCTGGCGGTAGAGCCGATGATCGCCGCCGGCACCGGTCAGGTCGTACAGGAAGGGCGCAAGTGGCCGGTGTACTCGGCGGACGGCTCCCAGACCGTGCATTATGAGCACGACGTCCTGGTGACCGAAAACGGCCCCCGCGTCCTCACCACCGGATTGGAAGACATCGTCGACGTGATCACGCGCTGACGCGTTGGGTGGATCCGCCGGCTCACTTCGTGGCGACGAGCATCAGTTCGTAATCGTCGAGCGTGACGGGTCGGAAACCCCAGTTGCCGGCGGTCCCGCCGTATACGCCGCGCACGCTGAGGCCCGCCGCTTCGGCCATGTGACGCAGTTCCGGCGCGGTATAAAACCTTTCGCGCAACTCAATGCTGAATGCGGCGTCGGGCAGCAAGTCGTGCGCGTCGCTGCGTTCGGTCAACGTCATCGGATCGAACCGACCGGATGCAACGGCGTCCTCCGTGGCCGCCCGGACGGCGCGAAGCGCGCTGAGGGCGTTGAGAATCACGACCCCGCCCGGCTTGAGAGAGACCGCGATGTTGCGCAGGATCGTCGCGTCGCGCTTGATCGCGTCGTCCCCCTCGCTGAGCAGGCCGAACGAACCTTCGCACAGGCAGATGACGGTATCGAACGCGTCGGGCCGGGTGAACTCGACAGCGTTGGCCCGAACGAATTCGACGCTCACGCCGGCCTGCTGAGCGCGGCGCTCGGCGATTTCCAGCATGCCCTCGGACAGGTCGACGCCGGTGACCAGAAAGCCGGCCAGCGCCAGCGGCACGCTGTGTCGCCCCGTGCCGCAACCGAGATCGAGAATCGCCCCGCCCGGCGGTGTGCCGGTATGCTCGATAATGAACTCGACTTCGGCCGCGGTGTTCTTGGTGAACACCTCGTCATCGTAACGTGGGGCGAATTCGTCGAAGAACCGACGCCAGGGGCTCGTGGTCATGTGGTCGATGCTCTCTACTTGCTCGCGTGCAGGTACCAGTCGCAGGCTGAGTCGCCGAGCGCCTCGATCTGCTCCTGGATGTACTGCTGATCGGCGTCGCTCAGGTATTCCGCGTAGCCGCCGACCTTGCCCTTGCGGACCTTGAACGACTCCTTGTCCTGGTTATCGCCCGGACGCATCATCTTCCGGTTGAAGCTGCCGGTCTGCTCCATCTTCTTCATGTTCTCGAACGAAGCGAATTCCACGGCCGAGGCCGCCACCGTCTCCGGCTGATCCAGCCCGATGAACCGCAGCATGTCGGTCAGCGTCTCCACGGGCCGGGCACGCATATCCTCGTAGCGGGCGAGCATGAAGCGCTTCGGCGTGTCCTGATTGCGGAACCAGGTCGTGTAGAAGGCCACCAGTTTGCGGGCCCCGAAGCGCGGGTCGCGCAGAAAGCTCGAAATGTCCCCCTCGAAGAGCATCTCCCGCTTGGCGAGTTGAAAGTAATACGACACCAGGGTGTCCCGGGCGTCGCGCACCAGGTGGATTACCTTCTTGTCGCGGTAGAGGTCGGCGTCGAACGAGATCTGGTCAAAGGGGCGGAAATCGAACAGGTAGCGCGGTCCGCCGTGCGAGAACATCACCGGCCCGAAGCCGGCTGCCTTACTCGCTTTGTACGTGTCCAGCAGGCGCGCCTCGTCCAAACCGTAGCGTTCGATCATCGCCCGGCCGATCATGACCCGCAGCCACGTCCGGCCCGTCTTGGGAAATGAAACCACGAAACTCTCGACGCGCCGGTTGCGCAGCGCGACGCGTACGTCCTTGATGACGCCGCTGGCCTGCTTGCGCATACGGCGAAGGTTGTCGAGCGGTCCGGACGATGGCGGCATGGCAGTGGATTCCATGGTTGGTCGGTGTGGGGTTCTGGGGGTTGGCTGTGTCGCTCTCTTCCGCATGGCGGCGCAGCCCGCCTTCGGCGGTCTGCTTGGCCATGGCACCCTTCGCGTCGGGCTTGGCCATGGCACTCTTCGCGTCCGCGTTGGCCATGGCACCCTTCGCGTCGGCGTTGGCCTTGGCGCCCGGTCCTGAGGTTGGCCGTTGCACCCAATCCGGAGGTTGACGCCCCGATATTGTGCTTGGCAGCCCCGGGGTGCGGGCTTCGCGCTACTGCGGCGGCAAGCCCTCACCGGTCGGCGAGGGCGCCGTGCCGCGTTGCAGCCTGTGGTAGTACAGGTAGCGGTGCAGTCCGTCAAATCCATGGCACGAACTGCACAGGTTGGGCGCCACGTAAGGCCGCAACATCGCCCGCAGCGTACGCAGGTGGGCGGTGTTCAGCACGCTCAAAAACTCCGTGGGCTCCTGCGCAAACTCCCGCCCGTGCGGCAGGTGACAGGTGATGCACGAAATGTCGCCATCCCTGCCCGGCTGGCCCTCGGGATCCACCAGCGGCAGGAAGCCGGTTTCGCCCGGCGCCCCGACCGCGTGCAGCGAGACCCGCGGATGGGGCACGAACTCGACCACCGTCGCACCGCCTTCCGGCGAGTGACACCCCATGCAATGGGCGGCCGACGGATCGCCGGTGGTGCCCAGCGGCGCCGCCCACGTCCCCTCGACCGTGTCGCTGTGCACCACGTGGCACGGGCCGCAGACACCGGCCTGGCTCATGTCCAGGTTGGCCGCCAGCACCTCGGTACGGTGCAGGCTGGCCGGCAACGTCACCCCCTGGCTGTGGCAGCGGGAGCAGAGCGTCTCGATGTCCGCCCCGGGTTCGGCCACGCGCAGCATGTTCCGCGCACGTTGCGGGTTGACGTGCGGATCATGACAGGTGGCGCAGGCGACCTGACCGCCGGGCGCTCGGCTACCATCGGGCGCAAAAACTGGCAAAGACGTATCCATTGCCGCAGTCGGTGACGTCGCGGGATGCTGGAGCGCCGGCGGCACCCGGGCGGCCGAAAAGTGTCCGGCGCGATGGCAGATCGTGCACTGCTCCGTCGCGTTGACCGGCGCGTTGGCCGTGGCGGTCCAGAGGATCGGGCCGGTTCCTGCGTGGACCCCGTGGCATGCGCCACACGTACCGTCCCGCTGCGCCTTGGCCGCCAACTCGTTCGCGACGTCCGGTCGGTTACCGAAGTTGTGACCGGCCGTCCGCAGCATGGGGGCCTGGGCCTCGTGGCAACTCGCGCACAACTCGTCGGGCGCCGCCCGGAGGAAGCGGTCGAGCGTGTTTTTGTGCGGATTGTGGCAGGTGATGCAGGTGATGGTTTGGGCGTCCACGGCCGTTTCGGTCAGCGGCAGCATAGTATCGAGTCGCCGACCGTTCTCCGTTTCCATCGGGTGGACGAAGGCCAGCGCCCCCGCGTCGGCCCCGCACGCGCCGGCCTGGTGACACGTGACGCACCGACCGTTGGGATCCCCATGGGCCGTGACGATGTCGCGTGCGGCCTGGTGAGCGCCGTGGCAGGCACTGCATACACCGGCCTGGGCGGCGGTGACGCCCCGAGCGTTGGTTTCCTGCGGGGCGGATTCCCTCAGGTCGTGCGCGCCGCCCGCGACGCGTTCATACCCGCTGTGACAGCGCAGACACAGGGCGGCGTTTTCGATCGTCTCCTGCAGGAGGTAATCCGCCTGTGGCGCATCGTGCATCTGGTGACAGGACAGGCAGACGACTTTCTCGTCTTCGCCCACGTGGGCATCCCATGTCTTGATCGCCTGATGCTGCTCGGCCGACGTGAGCCGGACGTCGAGCGGATGCCCCCCGATTGGGTGGGTCTCCGCGAAGCGCTCGTCAAGCCAGGCATGGCAGTTGAGGCACAACGCGTCCGCGTTGGGCGACGCCACCAGCAGCCCGGTCTCGGTTCCACCGTGTGGCGTGTGACAACTTTGGCATACCACCTCATTGTGCTCCGGACCATGCTCGGCGTAACGCAGCGCCTCTCCGGGCGGTATCGCCCGGTCCATCGCGACCAGCGCATGATGATCCCCCGAGTCGTCCGCCTGCTCGCCGTGGCACATGATGCACATCTGCCCGCGATCATTGGGCGTGCGGAGGAAGGTGATGTTGGCCAGCGTGACGGCCGTATCGCCGGCGCCGTGTGCGGTATGACACGTGCGGCACTGAATCGTACCGTCCGTCAGGGGCAATTCGGACGGCACGGTCATGTCGGCCGGAGGCTTGGCGCCCATTTCGTGCCCGTGCCCCAACCATACCCGCACCCGCGAATCGCCCACCGAGCCGTCGTGGCAGCCGTAACAGGTGCGTTCGTCAGCGACGACCGGCTGATCGGGCCGCTCGATGAGCAGCACGGCCTTTGCATTGCCGAACGCGTCCACCCACTCCAGGTGGCAGACTGCGCAGTCGCGGGCGCTGTTGGGCAGGATCGGGGCGTTCTGCGCGAGCACACCGCCGGCGGACATCAACATGGCCACAATGGCTGCGCCGCGCGTCATGGCTGGCGTCTCCCACGGGTGTCGGCCGGGGCGGCGACCGGATGTTCATACTCGAGGACGGCCACGCGATTGCCCAACGATTCGACGACGTACAGTCGACCGTGCGGCCCAAAGGCGAGCCCCATCGGGTGATCAAACCGCCGCGGCGTTCCCGTTTCGTCCGTGAGCACGCCGAGCACCCCGCCACGATAGTTGAACGCCTGCACCACGCACAGCGTCGAATCGCTGACGTGGATGCGCCGTTCGCCGTCGATGGCCACGCCCTTGGGACGATACAGCCGACCCAACTCGATGCCCCAGCGGCTGATCGGCGGGAGCCAGTCGTCGGTCCGGTTGAGCCGGTGCAGCCGGGCGCCGATGACGTCCGTGATGTAGACGTAGCCTTCCTGGTCCAGGGCAAGCATATAGGGCCACTGGAATTCCCCCAGGCCCTCGCCGGTTTTGCCCAGCGACACGAACGCGCCGCCGGCGTTGTCGCGAATCAGCACGCGGTCGTGGTCGTTGTCCACCACGTACGTGCGCCCGCCATCGGCCGTCACGGCGATGTCGGTCGGATCGGACGGTTCATGGCCGGAGACAGAAGGCAGCGTGATGACCTCGCCGCCAGCGCCCTCCAGGTCGCTGAGGATAATCGCGTGCAGGTCCGCGTCGGCGACCCACAGTCGTTGCTGCACGTCGATGTGCACCGCCAGGGGATTTTCCAGCGATACGTCGCCCAGGGCGGTGAGTGCGCCCAGGTATTCCCCGTTGGCGCCGAACCGCGCGAGCCGGTGGTTCACGCCGTCCGCCACGTAGACGACGCCGTTGCTGGCGACCGCGACGTCGGTGGGCATTTGCAGGGGGCTGTCGCCCGGCCCCTCGAGTACATGAACCAGACGCACACCGATGCGGTTGCGCTCCGGAACCGGGGCGGCCGCCAACGCGGGTCGCGTGATCAGCCCCGCAAGGAGGATGAGCAAAGCGGATCTAGTCACTGCGGCCATCCTCCAGCACGTTGGGCAGATGAAAGGGCACGCCTTCGCGAACGCTCTGGATGATGCGGGCGATCGCGAGGCTCTGAAGCTGTTCCACGCGGTGGGGTGGGTAGCCGAGGGCGGCCAGGTCGATCCGCGGATTCTCCGCGTTGTGGCAGCCCAGGCAGGTGTCCGGCTTGGCGAGTACCTTGTCGTGGATCGCGTCATAAAGCCGCTGGTGCTCCGGCTTGTCCGGCGGCGCCGATTGCCGGCGGCGGGCGAGGTTGATCAGGTCCCGGTCGCCGATCGTCGTGAACGCGTCCACGGGCAGCGGCGCAATAACGGCCGCGTACTCCCCGCGGTCGTGGTTGGCCAGCTCGGCGCGGAGATTCTCCATCGCCTGGCGAAAGACCGGGCTGTTGGGCACTGTGGTGTAAAGCTGCGTGCGCAGATACACCAGGCTCTCGTCGTGGCCCGATTCGCGAACAGCCTCGTCCAGCAGACTCCGGATCATCTCCGCCTTCACGTCGAAATCCTCCTCCTGAGCAAACAGACCCCCCAACTGCAGCAGGGCAGGGGTGTCGCGTGGTTCGCCCGTGAGCGGATCCACCCAGGTGGCCGGCATCGGCGAGGGCGCCTCCGCGTGGTGGCAGACCGCGCAGTCGATAAAGCTGCTGTGCAGATTCGCGAACGCCCGCGATTCCTTGTGCGCCGTATGCGGAAGCGGCGAGTGGCAGCCGCTGACCGTGCAGCCGCTGAGCGGGCGGGTGAAGCGCGCGTAGCCCAGCCCGTGGTAGTGATCGATCGGCGCCGTGTCGATTTCGGGTCGGATGTCCGGCTGCACGCCGGCATGCAGACTCTCGGGATCAATCTCCATCGGCCGGTTGACGTAATCGGGCGGCGTCAACTGCGGGAAGAACAGAATCTGCACCAGATAGGCGAACGCCATGTACGTGCAGACCAGCACCACGCCGATCAGAATCAGCGTGTATAACCGGACGATCAGCCGCGACAGGAAGCCGCGCGGGTGCGCTGTGTGGTTCATCGCATCGCTCATCGCGCGTCTCCTGGCTGCGGGGTCAACTTCAAGGCTTCGGCGCTATCGGTGATCAATCCGGCGTGGGCTTCGGCCAACTCCTCCGGCGGCGTGTCGCCCGACAGCATCGCCCCCGACAGCGGGAACACGTGCGGCGAAAGGATCACCCCGATCATGTGAAACAAACCGACATGCAGCAGGGCGAGAAACGCCTCCATGGTGTGAATCAGCGAGGCGATGGTCAACATCCGGCCGGTGATGTAACGGCTGGTGAGCTCGTTCGCCCACATGATCAACCCGGTCACGCCCAACAGCGTGCAGCCCCAGAACACGCCGTAGTACTCGAACTTCTCCTTGAGACTGAAGCGCCCCGCCGGCGGGCGCGTCTTTTCGACGCCGAACAGGTAGAGCAGCAGGTGCCACAGCTCCCGCAGGTCCCGCAGGTTGACCGTCATGGGCAATTCCAGAACCGCCCGCCAGAGCGGTATGCCGCCCAGCCGCTTGCTCCGCCAGATGTGGGCGCTGACGTAGATCAGGTGATACACGGCGCCGACCATCAGAATCGCCCCCGCCCAGCGGTGGATTCCCCGGGCCACGCTCAGCCCGCCGAACAGGTTGATCATCCACGCCGCCCAGTCGCGATCCGCGAACTTGATGGGAAAGCCGGTGAGCACCAGCGCCGTGAAGGTCGCGAACAGCACCCAGTGCTGTGCCCGTTGGTGAACGGTGAATCGTGTCAGGCGCCGCCGGCCGGCCGGATCGCGCATCAGGCTCCGGGCGAGCTGCACGTTGCGGTGATGATGGGCGTCGTGCCGGCCAATCAGCACCTGGATCAGCTCCATGGTCTGCAAGAATGCGGACGGCCCGAAGGTGAACGCAATCAGGATAAGAAAACCCAGACCGATGAGGTACTCGATGGTCAGGCTGGACTGCTGCGGACTGCTGCGATCGGCCGTTTCGCCGGCCAGCCGTTGCGACGCCGGTGATACGCCGCTCGGCGGCGGCGGAATGTTCGACGGCGTCAGCTCCAGGTGCACCGCGGCCCCCGAAAACTGCATGCCGGCGCCCGGATGACACGCTGGGCTGCGGCAGGTGTCCGGCAGCCGGGCTGGATAAACCGCCGATTCCGGATCGGTGTGCTCGGTAATGAGGTGGACGTTCTCCAACTCGCGCACGTGGCAGTCCAGGCAGGCGGCCGTCTCCTCGCTGCCCAGTTGCATGGCCTTGCCGTGGAAGCTGTTCAGATAGCTGGCCACCGAGTCGGGCAACTGGAACGCGCCGCGAATGTCGGTGTTGCTGTGGCACAGGGCGCAGCCCCGGGCGAGCCGCTCGTGCGACCGCGCCGGCCGGCTCCGGGCGTACACGTGCCAGAACGCGTACCGCGTGTTCTCCATCAATTCCTCGGTGTGGCACACGTCGCAGCGCCCCGTGGCGGCCACCTGCTGGTGCCAGATGTCATCGGGCCGCTGAAAGGTGGGCTCTTCGTGGCAGAGCAAACAGCGGGCCTGGTCGTCGTCCAGCGGGCTGCCCAGCAGATCGTTGCACGCCAGCAGCACGTCCTCGGTATGCACGGACGTGTCCAGCATTTCCGCGATGCCCTCGTGGGCGAAGATCCGCGGCGGTTTGTCCGGAAAGGTCAGGTGGCACGCCTTGGTGCAGTCCACGCGGCTGACCGCCTGGTGGGGGATGACGTCGACCTCTTCCTTGATATGGCAGTCGGTGCACCGCAACCGGGCGTGCGGCCCCAGCGCCCGGTCATAGTACTCCGGGTTAACGTAGAACAGGCGTACGCTGTCGCCGGCGTCGTCGATGCGCCCGAATCCGGGGTAGCGGTGGCAGAGCAGGCAGTTCTCCGGATCGGCGCCGGCCGCGATCAACGGTCCGGCCAGCGTTGCCAGTACGCCGCCCAGCAGGCCGATCAGGGCGGAGCCCGCTCGACGCGTGATACCCAACATGATGAATGCTCCTTTGCCGACCGCAGTGCGGCCGTCGATCGCTTCTTCGCTTTCGGCGCGAACGGGCCCGGGTCAGTCGCCCGCCCGGTTGGTCGTCTCCACGATCCGTGGCAGGTGAAACTCCTGCCCCTGTTCGATACTGATGATCTGCTGCACGACCAGGCTGTCGCGCATCTCCGCGATACGCGCCTGGGGGTAACCCAAGGCGGCGAAGTCGAGCATGGGGTCCTCTGCCGTATGGCACGCGGCGCACAGCGGCCCGCGGTCGGTCAGTCCGGCATGCACCACGTCGAGCGTCTGCTCGCGCTCGCTGTCGCTCATCGCGTCCTCGACCCGGAGGAACCGGCTGATCGCCGCCCGTTGCTCCGCGTCGGGCGTACCCGACAATCTGCCGCCGGAGAAAAACGCAATCTTCGCCGCGTAGCTGCCGTGCATGTAAAGCTGAATGCCCCGGCGCATCTCCGCCAGCAACGCGCGGAACAGCACGCCCTGGGGGTGGATCGTCTGGAGCCGCAACAGCCAGTCGCTGAGCAGATCGCTCCTGCCCGCTTCCGCCAGGGCTTCGCTCAGCAGCGTTTCCAGGCGGGCGCTCAGCGCTCGCGCCTCCGCATCGCCGACGTCGCCCGTTTCGGCCAGCAGCTCCGCCAGCCGCAGCACGGCCGGCGTCTGCGCGATCTCGCGTTCGGGCAGGCTGATCCAGTGGGCCGTGTCTTCGTCATGCTGGGCGACGTGGCACACCGTGCAGTCCAGGAACGTTGCGTGCATGTTCAAAAACGCCCGCACCTCGATCCGCTCGCCGTGCGGCAGCGCCGGATGGCATCCGGCGGTGGCGCAGGTATTGCCCGGATCGGGCTGGTACCACTCGGGAATCTGGTGAAAGTGGGCGAGGGGACCGCGCGGACGAACGTCGCTCACCGGGTTTCGCAACGCTTCCGGCGGCGCCGCAGCCAGCGTCGCCGCGTCCAGCCGTTTGGGAATATCAGTAATATGAATCGGGGCCGCCTCATGCCCGATCAGGAGCCCCACCAGAAACCGCAATGAGATGAACGCGAGCACGAAACACACGCAGGCCATGCCGGCCGCGTACGTGCGGCGAACGATCTGCTGCACCAGCCACGCAACGCCGCGGCGCGGCGGCGGCGGCGTTGCCTGCACGTTGAGCTTGCGCGCCGCCGCCTCCACCTGGATCACGTGACCCTCGGCCAGCTCGCGCGCGGGGGCCTGCCCGGTCAGCGTCCCCAGCGACATGGGGAACACCACGGGCGAGAAAAACACCCCGTACATGTGCACCACCGCGATGTAGATGAACGCCAGGTAGGCCTCGTCCGAGTGCACAATGAACGCGAAATTCAACGACCGCCCGGAAACGTACTCCGTGATGTACGGCGTGCCCCACATCAGCAGACCGGTGAATCCCAAAATGGGCGTGCCCCAGAAGACCGCCCAGTACTCGAACTTCTGCGTCAGGTTCATGTAGCCGAACCTCGGCCGCTCCTTCTTGATCCGCAGCAGGTAGCCGAACAGGCCGAGAAAGCCGCGAATGTCGTCCATGTCGATGAACATTGGCGAGTGCATGACAATCCGCCAGACGCTCTCGGGTTGGCCGCTGCGCCGCCCTTGCCGCACCCGCTGCACCAGCCGCACCAGCAGGTAGCCCAGGTGGTACACAAAAACCAGCATGAGCGCGACGCCGCAGACCCGGTGAATCCACCGCGCCGCGGTCAGCCCGCCGAAGAACGCCACCAGGTCCGACGCCCAGTTCGCGTCCGCGAACTTGATCGGCAGCCCGGTCAGCACCAGGAGAATGAAGCTGATCGCCAGCACCCAGTGCTGCAAGCGCTCGTGCACGCTCATCCGCTGGAGCAAAGCCCGGCCCTCCGGCGTCGCCTTCAGCCGCTTGGCCAACTGCACAAGCTGGCGATGATGCGGGTCGTCGCGCCGCAAGACCGTGTTGACCAGCTCCAGGAAAATAAAAACGAAGAACAGCAGCATCACCCCCGCGGTCAACAGTACGAAGGCGGCCGCCACCGCGTACTCCACCGGGTAAACGCTCGGGTCGATCTGAAGATGCACCGCCGCGGCGCTGATACCCGGCGCCGCGCCGGGATGACAGGCATTGCTCCGGCAGGTCGTCGGCAGCCGTTCGGGGCTCACCGACGACGTTGGCTCCTCCTGCCCCAGCATCGCGTGGAAGTTGCCCCGTTCGTCCGCGTGGCAGTCAACGCACGTCGCGGTGTCGGTGTTGCCCAGCAATCCCGCCTTGCCGTGGAAACTGTGCAGGTAGCTGGCGACCGCGTCGTGCTTGCCGTGCTGCTCCAGAAACGCCGGGTCGCTGTGGCACACCGCGCAGGTCTGCACGAGCTGCCGCATCGGCCGGGCCTGGAGAAAACGCGACGCCACGTGCTGCGTGAAGTAGATCGAATCGACCGGCAGCTCTTCCGTGTGACACACCTCGCAGCGCTCGACCTGCCCGTGCGGAAAACGCCGCGTCACCACCTCGGGCAGGCGGAACAACGGCTGGTCGTGGCAATACAAACATTCCGACTGGCCTGCTCGGAGCAGCGTTTCCTCAAGCGCGACGTCGCGCAGATCGGATGCGGCGTGGGCGCTGCCTTCGAGCGTCTCCGCCACGCTCTGGTGGCTGAATTCGATCTTGAAGCCGATCGCCTCCGACAGGTGGCAGGTGCGCGTGCAGTCCACCGGCGTCTGCACCTGGTGGGGAATGACGTAAACTTCCTCCTGCTCGTGGCAGTCGGTGCAGCGTAGCCGGGAGTGCGGGCCTTGATCGTACGTGTAGTATTCCGCGCTACAGAAAAAGAGCCGCAACTCGCCGGTTGCAGAATCCAACCGGCTCAACCCGCGAAAGCGGTGGCACGATAGGCAGTTTTCCGGGTCGGCTGCTATGGCGACGGCCGCCGGCCAGCCACCAAGCAATACAAGAGCAAGCGCGCACGCGGCGCGCAGGAGAACACGTTCATTGGCCATGGCACTCACCGCAGATGCTGGCGCCCTCCCCGCGCAGGGCAAGTCGGTCGGCGTCGGGTCCCAGCTCGATTCCACCGCGTCCGAGGCGACTGCTCTCCGGAAACAGTCCCGCCTGGTGCGGATTGTGGCAAGTGGCGCAGGTGATGACGCCTTCCGGCGACAGCGGCAGGGGCGTTTCGCGCGCGGCCATGTACGCGCGCATCGCGGGCGACGTCCGCGCCCCGATGTGACCCGGGCTGAAGAAATCCACGTGCTCGACGTGGCAGCCCAGGCAAATCTCCATCTCCGAGCGAATCAACAGCGGATTGCCCGAACGCTGAGCGTTCCGGTCATAGCGAATGTCCGCGGTGTGGCACCGCTGGCACGTGGCGCGATCCACTGAGCCGTCGGCGCGCAGCATGCGGTGCGGGTTCAGCTTCTGATGCGCCGCGTCCGCTTCGTGGCAGATGGCGCAGTATTCCGTGGTCCCGCTGGCGATCGGACCGCGCATGAACGACGGGTTGAACGCCGGCCTCGTCCGGTTGCGATCGCACGCGTTGAGCACCTCGTGACAGGTCAAACAGCTCAACCGCCCGCCCGGCGTGGGCCAGTCCTCCGGCGTCTGGGCGTGCTCCGTCCGCGCCGGGCGTCCGGACGGATGCGGCTCGGCCGAGGCCTCGCGCCCGTTGTGGCAGCGCAGGCAGATCGTCTCCACCGCTTCCGGCGCAATATCGCGCAGCTTCCCGTTATCCGTTGCGTGACAGGCGTCGCAGCGATCGGGTTTCCAATGCGGCGACACGCTGCGCATGTCGGGACCGCCGGTCGGCGCCGTCGTCGGCGTCGTCGGGGCATCCTGGCCGCGGGCCACCGCCCAGGCGCAGACTGCGGCGGCGCAAACCGCGCCCACCCAGACGAACCGTCCTCTGCCGGTCTTATGGCGCGCCGCGTTCATCGGCCTCTCTACGCGTATGGACACTGATAGCCACCAGGGAAATCCCGCCCAGCGAATCCGACACGATGACCCAGTCATCGCCGGATGCGCCGGTTGTGTCAAGTTGGGACGCGGCGGCTTGCCCTGCCGGCGCCAGCGGCAACCGTCGCGTGGACAGCGCGATCACGCCCGCTGGAAGGGTAAACCCGCGCCACCCGTCCGCCAATTCGTGCACTTCGGTCAGGTATCCGCCGCGCCGGTCAAACACCATAATCGACTGCCGCGCGGCGTCACTGACCAGCAGCAGCCCGTCCCGCGTGACCGCCGCATGCTTGGGACGCACGAATTCGCCGAGTCCGCGGCCCCGCCGTCCGATCGGCCTGAGCCATTCGCCCTCCGGACTCACCTGAAAGACGCAACATTGAATCGAGTCCACGATCAGCAGCACGCCCTCCGGCGTGATGGCCAGTCCAGTGGGCGCCGCCAATGTCCGGTTTTCCACCGCCGACGTGAGCGGCGCCCGCCAGGCGCGCTCCGTGATGTCCCAGCGGTGGACGCACCGCGCCTCGGGATCGCCGACGTAAAGCACGCCGTCGTGCGCGAGCACCGCCGCCGGGGCGCTGACCCCCGCCGGTGGCGCAAGTTGCTCCACGTACCCACCTGCCGAGTCGTACACGAGAATTTTGCCCATCGTCGGATCGGCCACGTACACATGCGCCCCGTCGTTGGCGACGTCCACCGGGCACAGCGGACGATGCGCCGCCCCGCCCCAGGGATACACCTTGCCGGTGACCAGATCGACCGCGACGACGTCGGGCCGTCCCTGGTCGCACACCAGCAGCGTCGCCCCCAGCAGCGTCATGCCCTGCGGATTCCGCAGGTAGCGCGGCTCGTAATCGGGCGGGCCGTAAAGAAACTCTTCCAGCCGCGAAGGCTGGTGATAGTCCGGCAAAAGGTGACGCAATGAACCTTGCACCGTTACGTGCGGCAGAGCCTCTGCGCCGGGAAAAGACGCTGCCTCAAACGGCGCCTGCTCCTTCGGCGCGGCGCAGCCCGCCGCCGTTACGGCGATGACCACGACGGCCCATCTCCACCAAACGCCTCTCACTTGATGTGGCAACTCAGACACAGTGCGCTTCGCCTGTTGGACATCACCAGCATGTGATCCGCACCCGAGGTGTTGTGCGGATCATGACAGGATACACATTCAATTCGGCCTTCCGGCAGGCGCACGCCGTTCGCCGTCGCGAATGAAACCGGCCGATACTCGCGGTCGCCCCGTGGGTACGGAACACCGATCGGATGATCGCGCCAAACGAATCCGTCGGGTACGCTGAAGCCCTCGCGCACCCCGGCCAGCATCGCGTGCGCCGAGCCGATGGTGGATTTCGCAACCGTCCCGTCGTGGCAGCCGAGGCAGATGAGGCTCGTCGGCCCCGGCGCGTAGCGCCCGGGTACGAACACCTGCCGCTGCCCCTGGATGCGGTACAGCTCGACGGCCGGCTCGACCACGCCTTGCTCCGTCGCCGGCTGCGTCGTCGCCCGCACCCGCTGCACGTGCGGCACGTGACACGCGCTGCACGCCGAACCGGGATCGCCCGTCCGCTCGGAGAAATCGTGCGGCCCGCCCACGACCCCCTGCGTGAAGCTGATCACCGCCTCGGCCCGGTCCAGAGCCTGGGGCGCTGCGTCCCGATCGTCGCCGTCAAATTCCACCGCTGCCTCGTCCGCCGCTGCCTCGTCCGGCGCGGGTGCGACCGCTTCCGCGGGGGCGTTGGCCGCCGAGGCCGGCGGCGCGTCGGCCGTATCGCCGGCAAAAGCCGCCAGTCCCGCGGCTACCGCCAGCAGCAAGCCCGTGATCACCATACTCAAGCGTTGCATGAGGACACCTCTTAGCGTCCGTATTCAAAGCGCACGTGCGTCACGCCGTGGCACACCAGCGTGCAGCTTCCGCTGAAACGACCCGTGTCGACGAATTCGAGCCGCGCGCCCAGCGCGCCGCCCGCCGGCTGGACGATGTTCAGATCGAAGTTGATCAGGTGGCTGTGATTGCGGCTGTTGCCCCGCGTGCGGCTGATTCCGTGCGCGTCGTGGCACGCCGAGCAGGGCGTGCGCCCGCGCACCACGTGCACGTTGTGCAGCGGGAAGCTCTCGTCGCCCAGAATGCTCTGGCGATCGTGGCAACGGTAGCACAGCGCGTAGTTCTCCGGGCTCTCGCTGGTGAAGTCCCGCGTGCTGTAATTCGCGATCAGCAGCGGCTCGTAGATCGATCCGTGTGGTCCCCGCGGCTGGCCCGACGCGCTCGCCGCCTCGTCGGAATTGTGGCAGTCCGTGCAGCGCATGATCGCGCCCGGGCGCCAGGGCAGCAGCAGGCTGACCACGTCGCTGTTCTGTCGCGGCCCGATGACGGGGTGAAACGAAGGATTCGTCGGCTGGAATTCCCGCCGCGTGTTCGTCTCGTTCACTTGCCGTGTGATCGACGGAATGCGCTCGCGGGCAATGTTGTCCGCGTGGCATTTGAAGCAGATCTCGTACTCGAACCTCGAACGCTCGATGGGCCTGCCCGTGCGCGTGACCCCGCTCACGAACTGCGTGGTGGCGCTGATCTCGCCCAGGCTGGGCCGGTTGACCCGGTCGATCACCTGCGGCGCGGTTGCGTGCGGATTGTGACAGTCCACGCACTCCACGTGCCGCCGCGCCAGCCGCGGATCCTCCGTCGGATCGTGCTGCCCTTCGTACTTGAACACCGGATGCCCGCTGGGCTTGCGCACTTCGCTGGCGATGTTGAATCGCGCAACCCCGCCGTCGTGGCAGTTCAGACAGTTGTCTTCCGACCGGCGGAACCGCAGCAACCGTTCGCGCCCGCTCGCGGAGTGGATCTTGTGACAGCTTGTGCAGCCGTTGTCCGCCACCGTGGGGTAGGGCATCCGCTCGCGGGGATCCACGCTGCGGCCCAGCACCGATTTGGGGCTCTGGGCGTGGGCGCTGATGTGCCAGCCGTTCATATCGTGACACGACAGGCAGATCGCCGAGCGCACGTCGGGCACCCGCAGAAAGTCTCCCAGACTGTTGTTGTGCGGATCGTGGCAGGTGGTGCAGTGCACCTCGTTGTGCCGACCCATGGGCAGTTCCGGCGTTACGATGTCCGGGTTCACCAGTTGCGGGTCGCGATTGAACAGTGCCCGGTCATACCGGAACCCGATCGGGTGATCGTCGGAGAGGTCCTGCGTCAGATCGCTCGGACCCGGCGGAATCGTGCGCCGGCTCATAACGATCAACTCGTCCGCCGGCCGGCTCGCCACCAGACCCAGCGCTAAGGCGCCGTCGTGGCAACTCAGGCACATTTTCGACGGGCCGCTCGGCTGGTCGATGCGCGCGTCCGTCGTGCTGCTGTCGTAGATGCGATAATGCGTCGGCGGCATGGTCCGGTTCCACAGCGCCCGCTGACCGGTGGCGTTGTGCGGCGCGTGGCAGAATATGCAGACCTGCTCTTCGGTCAGCGCGTGGATGTCGGTCGGGCCGTGCACGCTCAGGTCGTGTGGCGAACCCACCACGCTGTCCTGCGCCGCGAGCCGCCCGGCCACGGCCAGCAGCCCCATCAACGCCCATCGCAATGTTCTGCGTCCGCTGGTCATGGCATCAACTGAAACACCTGCACGCGGCGATTGTAACTGTCCGCAACAAACAGCCGGTCCTGCCCGTCAATCGCCAGGCCCGCCGGCAACCAGAATTCTCCCGCTGCCTGGCCTTCGCGCCCCAGCACCATCAACAGGCGCCCCTCCGGCGTGAAGGCCTGAATATTCTCGAAATGGGCGTCCGCAACCCACAGGTTGCCCGCCGCATCGTACGCCACACCCTTGGGTAGTGCGAGATCGCCGGCCGCGTCGCCCTTCCGCCCGAACCAGCCTACCGGCGTTCCGTCCGCTTGAAAACGCTGGATCCGGAAGTTGAGCGAATCGGCCACCGCCAATTCCCCGTCCGGACCGGCCGTCACGTGCGAGGGAAAATTAAACGCACCCACCGCCGCGCCACGCTCGCCGAATGTAAACGCCGCTTCGCCGTCGCGCGTGAACGCCGCCACCTGGTGCTTCGCGGCATCGACCACGTAGCATCGGCCGCTGACCGGGTCATAAGCCAGGCCGGCCGGTCGTTCGAGAACCTCCCCCCCGATCCAACCACCCGCGCCATCCGCCCCGATGATCCCCACCGCCCCCTGCTTGGCGTCCGCCACCCACAATTCGTCGCCCACCCATGCCACCGCGGCCGGCAGTTCAAACCGCACCCGCTCGTCGGCCGACCCATCCAGGCGGCGGTACCGTTTGTTCAACAGGTCGAACAGGTGCACGCACGTGCCGTTGCTGTCCGCGACCGCCACCCGCCGCCCGGAGCCGTCCACCGCCACCGCCATCGGGGTAACGATCAGCGAGGGCGCCTCCGGTCCGTAGAACAGCTCCCGCAAGAACGCTGTCCCTTCCGGACGCCGCCCGAAATCCTCGCTCCCGGTCAACGATCCCAGGTAGCGCACCCGCGGCGGATCTGGTGGGGTGGGCCATTGCCGCAAGGGCCCCTTGCCCGCCAGTGGGTCCACCGGCCGGGCGGCGCATCCGCCCGCGGCCAACAGCATGATCGCCAGGCCCAGCCGCCGCGTCATCGGCCACCTCCCCGCGTCGGCAGCAGGTGGGTGAGGTCCCGGCGCAGCCGGAAAAACACGCCGAAGCCGTCATCCTGGTTCGGTTCGATGTCGAGCAGGTTGTACTCCATGGCCAGCTCGGCGCTGAGGTAGTTGCGCGTGTACGCCAGCACCATTTCGAGATCGACCGAGTCGGTAATCCCGTCGACCGAGTCATCCTCCCGCCGATACGACGCCGATGTGTTCACCGACCAGTACGGATCAAGCTGCCACCGGTCGGTCACCCGGAAATCCAGCCACCACACCTCGCGGGCGTCGTAGCCGCCTTCAAAGCGATAGAGCGACAGCTCGCCGTCGAAGTCGACGCTGTGGTCGTGTCCGCGAAGGAGATTGGCGGTGCCGAAAAGATGGAACGCGTCGTACGGCTCGATGGTGTCGTCGAAAATCTCGTATTCGCCGGTGATGCTCCACCAGTCGCGGCGGTACCGCGCGCCCATGCGATGGCGGTTCATGTTGTCCCGGTAGGACGGCGTTCCGATGCTGGTTTCGGCCTGCTGGAAGCGTCCTTCGAAGGCGTAGAAGGGCGTGAGCCCGAAGTCGAACGTGTGCTCGATGAGCAGGTCGGTGCGATAGGTGTCCACCCGCGCGCTGGCCGGCACGTTGTAGGCATAGTCGAAATAGACCACGTCGCCGTCGGCGATTCGCCCCGTGGGCAGTCGTTTGACCTGTGTGCGGTCCTCGGTCTGCACGAAGATGTAGTCGACGCCGAAAATGTAGAATTGCGTGCGGGCGGCGTTGTGCGCCAGGATCGAGCCCGCCTCGATAAAGCGTTGCCGCAGCAGGATCAGCCGCCCGTCGTGCATGGCGTGCGCTTCGTCCCGCACGATGCGCCGTGGCACGCTTCCCGAGGTGCGCGCTTGGTCCCAGGCGAACGCCACGTCCACCGTCAGCTCGCCCATCCCCGTGGGCCGGCGATAGCCGATGTCGAACTGCGCCCCGTACTCGTCCGTCTCGACGTCGTTGTCGATCCGCTCGTTGAGTGCGTAGCCGTCCAGCGTCAGCCGCAGGTTGTCCGTGGCCTGGTAGGTCGCAATCAGATCAACCTTGTGCAGATCGGAGCGGATGTTGGACTGGTCGTAGCGGTAGAAGCCGTAGCGCGCCGACGTGCGCAGTTTGTCGGTCAGTTGAAACGAGAGCTGCGTATTGGCGATCAGCTCATCCCGGGCGAGGTTGCCCGATTCCTGGTTGTAACGCAGCGAGGAGTCCCAACTGTGCCGCCCGTCGGGCCCGAAGGCGAATTCGTGTTCCAGCCGAAATTCGTCGCGGATTACCCCGAAGTCGTAGATGCTGCCCTGGTACGTCGCGTCCTGGTTTTCGTGCTCGTACGCGAGTTTGAGGCGCTGCCGCTCCGAGATGTCCCACGTGCTGTTCAAAAAGAAGCGGGTGGTCTCCAGCGTTTCATCGTCCTCGATGCGCGTGCTGCTGAGCCGCTCGATATCGTTCCACGATACGCCGAATTCCGTCGTCACGTCGCCCGTCTGGGCCAGGACGTTGACCCCCGCCTCGGTCTGCCGCTCGCGCAGGCTGGGCAGAAAACGCCGAGGAATGCGGTCGTCGTAGCGACGCGCGTACGCCTGCACCGACACCGGTTTGTTTTGGAAGGCGTCGAGCGAGAAGTCGAATCGGCTCAGCACGCCGGACGCGCTGTCGCTCTCGACGAACGGCCCGACCTCCTCGCGGTAGCGCCCCTGGGCCAGCCCGATCTCGAACGCGCCGTTGAAGTGGATCAGGTTGGGATCCACCACGTCGCCATGAAGACTGAAGCCCAGGCTCTCGCGAAAATCGAACTGGCGGTTGTCCTGCGTGACGTCCCGCCGGTCCACCCGCGACGACTTCACCCGCCGCCACTGAAGATCCGACTCCAGTTCCAGGTACAGCTCGTCAAAATCCAGGTGAAACAAGCCGGGCCGCAGACGCGACGGCGCTTCAAACGTACGCTCCCTGTCGTCCTCCTCGGCCCGGGCCGACGGGGACGCCTGCGCGAATAGCGCAACGGCAAGCAGGGTGGTTATGCGGCGCTGAGCTCGTGTGTCCATCGTGTCCTGTCGCGCTCATCCTCCCTGACGAAACGCGGTTACGGTCGTTGGTGTATCCCCTCGGCGATCAGGCTCGCCGCCGGCAGCGTGAACGCCGGCGCCGACCCGAGCCCGTTGTGGCAGCGCAAACAGGCGAAGTCAACCGTCAGCGCCGCCTGCCCATCCAGATCGGTGCGGATCCGGGCGCCATCGTCGCTGACCACCGCGGTGTAGCCCTCGGCCGATGTATCGACATTTATCACATGCGTGCGGGTGTCGCCGATCCGTCCGATCCCGCCGGTGAAGTCGTCATCCGCCGCCAGCGCCGTCTTGGTCCCGAACGGCATGTGGCAGCTTTCACAACCCAGCACCTCGACGTAGTCGCCCTGGGCGAAGATGGTGTTGGCGTGCAGCGCCATGTTCTGTGTGGCATGACACCCCTCGCACCGGTTGCGCAGACCCCGCTCCCGATCCGCATAGACCGATACGTGCGGGTCATGGCAGACGGTGCAGGCGAAATCGTGCGGGCTGAACCGCACCTCCGTCGCCTGCTGGAACCCGGCGACGAACCCGTCCTTGGCCAGGAGCACGTCGCCGTCGCCCAACGCGTGGCACCGGGCGCACGCTGCGGTCGAGCCGTCGACCGCGATGTTGCCCGCCTCTGGCGCCGGCACATGCTCGCCCCCCGGACCGTGGCACGCCTCGCACTGCACCCCGGCTTGCACCCAGGTCGCCCCCACGCCGGGCCGGCTGTCCTGCCGTCGGCCGCCGTTCTCGAGGAACGATGCACCGCCGGTGACGTGACAGCGCAGACACGCGAACCCGAACGGTGCCTGTTCCAGATTGTCGGCCTCAAACGCCTCGTAGCCCGCCGGCGTGCCCGTGGGGGGGTGATCGGTGTTGTATTGGAGAAAATCACCGTCGGCCGCGTCGAACACCAAGTACCCCTCGAGGTCCACGAAGTTCGCCGCCGTCTGATAGCCGCCCACCAGGTAGGCGAAATCCGTCCAGGCGAAACCCGGCGGCGGCGCTGCCACGCCGTGCTCGGGCAGCCCGCCCGGAAACTCCGGCGGTTGACCCTCGATGATCTTCAACGCGTGCGCGTGCCCGTGCAGCCTGTGATCATCCACCAGGTTGGCGTGACACGTCACGCACGCCCGCACCCCGACGTATACCGGTCCCTCCGGCGGGGGCGTGGGCGTCGGCTGCGGCGGATTGAACTCACACCCGGCCCATGCCAGCAGCGCACAACCCATCAGCCACCCTCGGCCGAACAGGCCCCGGGCGCCGCGAACCCTGATCTCATCATGCAGCTTGGCTGACAACGGCCCTCCTCCATGCCGTGCATGCATGCACGGCGCGCTCGACGCTGACCGCCTGCGCCGCGCGCCGTTTTCTACTCTGCGAGGGCGTGCATGCCGGCCGCAATCTGTCCCGCCGACCGCAGGGTTAGGGGGAACGCGCTCCCCTGCCCGTTGTGACACCGCAAACAGACGAAATCCACGGTCACGGCCGCCCGTCCCGCGCTGTCCTTGACGACTTCCGTCAAAGCCGCATTGAACATCGCGGTGTAATCCTCGGGCGTCGCCCGGATGCGGAAAATGTGGGTATGGGTGTCCCCGGCCCGACCCAGTTCTCCGGTCACCTCGTCATCCGCAGGGCTTCCGCTCACCGTCGCCAGGGGCATATGGCAGCTTTCGCAGGATAACGCTTCCACGTAATCGCCGCGAGCATACACGACGCCCGCGTGTAAGGCCATGTTTTGTTCCGCATGACAGTCGCGACATTCCCGCACGTGAGAGTTGGCCCGATCGAAATTCGTCGATGCATGCGGATCATGGCACGTGACGCACTTGAATCCGGCATGGCCCCCGCTGGCCAGCAGTTCCACATACTGCGCGTTCGCATTGATGTAGCCGTCGTTCGCCCGAATCGTCGTGTTGTCCGAGGCATACGCGTGATTGTGGCATCGGCCGCAGAACGCGGCCGAATCATTCACGTACAGGTCCCGCGCCGCCGGGTTGGCGACGTGGTTCGAGCCGGGGCCGTGGCATGCCTCACACCGGACGCCCGCTTCATGCCACACGCCGGCGATCCCCGCGCGATTCTCCTGGAACTGCGGATCATCCGCGATCGGCGCCACCGGACCGGTGACGTGACACGCAAAGCAGGCGTAATCGAACGGCTTCGGATTCTCCGGCGAAAAACGCCCTTGATCCTCGTAAGCCACGAAACCCGGTTCCGTGCCGCTTGCTTCGTAGGGCAAGTTCCATTGCGTATCCACGCCCGTGCTGTCGTTCGTCAGCAGGTAGCCGTCCAGATCGATGAACCGTGCCGTCCGCGTATACCCCCCCAGCACGTACGCGATATCGTTCCAGGTGAAGCCGGCAGGCGGCTCGGGTACGGCCGCCCGTTCCGCTTCCGCCGGGTACGCCGGGGGTTGACCCTCGATCGGCGTGAGAATGTGGGTGTGGCCGTGAAGATCGACGACGGCTGCAACATCGGCATGACATGTCCCGCAAGCGGACGATCCGAGATAAAACGCCCCGTCATTGGTCGGATCGGTGGTGTTGTTAAACTCGGGGGTCTGGGAGTTGTCGTTGCCCGGTCCTGGAAGGGGGATGCATCCCGCAGCGAGCAGCACCATGCAGCAGATCGCGATTCCCGCTCCCCGGCGCCATCCCCATTGCCTGTAGGCCGCCTCCTGCTGTCTCATGCCTGCCTCACCTCGCCATCTTGGCGCTGGTCCGGATGCTGTGGGATTTCTGGTCTGTCGTGACTCGGCGGCATCGTACCGGGGCCCCCGGACCGGGGCAACAGAAAGCCGGTGGCCCGCGTCGATTGTCCCGGCCTCAACGCGGGCCGACGCCCCCGGCGAAGCCACGCCGCCGTGATACGCGACACGTAAGGCTCTTTCCCCATCTCACTCCGCCGGTCATCGCGTCCGCCGCGCTCCTGCTCCCCAGAGAGGAACCGCCTGCCCCCCGGAGGTGAGACCGCTATAGAATTTCCCCACCGACCCCCTGGCTGCGTCACTTTACCGCACCGACTTCCTCCCTGGCGCGGGCCGGTGATTACGTTACTATCGGTGAAGGCGCGCGCGGTTGCGCCGATTACCTTCATCGATCTGAATCCAGTCTGGGCTCAAGGAGAAGAGCAGACATGCCACGACGAAGCAAAGCAGCAAAGGAGGCGGCCGTGTCCCCATGCCGGCCGGCGCGCTGGACCGTTCTCGCCGGGTTGTGCCTGGCCCTTGCCGCAGGTTGCCAGGTCCCGCCGATCGACAACGGCAATGACAACGGCAACGCCAACGACAACGCGAATGTCAACGACAATGCCAATACGAACGACAACGTGGCCGATACGTTCCACGCCCGCGTCTTCCGCGAGGTGTTTCAGCGCGAGTACCAGGGCACGGACGACTGCCTGGGCTGCCATGCCAACGTCGGCGAGGACATCCTCGCCACCGGCCACTGGAACTGGGCGGGCGTCGCCACCAACCTCGCCGGCCGCGAAAACGAAACCCACGGCAAAGTCGACCTGATCAACAACTTCTGCATCGCCGTCCCCTCCAACGAAGGCCGCTGCACCCAGTGCCACATCGGCTATGGTTGGAAAGACGAGTCCTTCGACTTCAACAACCCCGCCAACATCGACTGCCTGGTTTGCCACGACACCACCGGCACGTACGTCAAAGCGCCCACCACCGCCGGCCTGCCGGCTGACGACGTCGATATCCACGCTGTGGCCGTCAACGTCGGCGCGCCCACCCGCGCAACCTGTGGCTCGTGCCACTTCTACGCCGGCGGCGGCGACAACGTCAAACACGGCGATCTGGCCGCCAACCTCACCAGCCCCGCCCGCGCCGACGACGTGCACATGGGCGTCGACGGCGGTAACTTCGCCTGCCAGACCTGCCACACCGTCGAGGATCACGGCATTGCGGGGATGCCCCTGCACTCCGTGGACGAAGGCACGGTCGCCTGCACCGATTGCCACAACGCCAGCGGCCTGCACGGCGGCAACGACATGCTCAACGGCCACCTCGACGCCCTCGCCTGCGAAGCCTGTCACATCCCCGCCATCGCCCGCGTCACGCCGACCAAGGTCTACTGGGATTGGAGCACCGCCGGCCAGGACATCGACCCCATCCCCACCGATGAATACGGCAAACCGCTCTACGACAAGAAGAAGGGCAGCTTCGAGTGGGCCAAAAACGTCCGCCCCGTGCTGCGCTGGTTCAACGGCCAGTGGGACCGCGTGATCGTCACCGACGCCCGGCACTACGACGAGCTGCCGGCCGTCCTGGCTGCGCCCGCCGGCGACATCACCGACCCCAACGCCAAGCTCTACCCCTTCAAGAAGATGCGCGGCAAGGGCCCGATCGACCCGGTGAACCGGATCGTGCTTGCTCCCCATCTGTTCGGGCTGGTCGCAGGTGAAAATCCCTATTGGAGCAAGTTCGATTGGGACACCGCGATTGCGGAGGGGGCCGCCTACGCCGGCCAGAACTACAGCGGCGCGTACACCTTTGGCGAGACCGTGATGTACCTGAGCGTCCACCACGAGATTGCCCCGGCCGACGAGGCCCTGTCCTGCATCGACTGCCACGGCGGCGGCATCGACTTCACCGAGCTCGGCTACGCCGGCGACCCCATCGAGGGTTTCGCCCGCGACTGACGCCAAAGGTCACGTTACTCCTCACGCGCCGGCGCCCGTTCCCTCACACCGGGAGCGGGCGCCGGCGTGGCTATAACCGCGGGTCCACCGGCTCGCTCTCCAGGGCGAGGACGCCGAAGACGCATTCGTGCACCCGGCGCAGCGGCTCGCCGCGGGTGAAACGCTCCAGCGCTTCGATCCCCAACGCGAACTCACGCAGCGCCAGCCCGCGCTTGCGCCCCAGCGACCGGCGGCGCAGCCATTCGAGGTGCTCCGGCCGGGTGTACTCCGGACCGTAGATGATCCGCAGGTACTCCGGCCCGCGACACTTCACCGCCGGCTGGATGAGTCCGCGCCGGCCGCGGGCGATGAAGTCGATCGGCTTGACCACCATGCCCTCGCCGCCGCGCTCGGTCAGTTCGGTCCACCAGTCGATGCCGTCCTGCTCGCTCGCCGCGTCGGTGAGGTCCACCACCCGATGGGGCGTGGCCAGCAGGACCTCCGGATCCGCCGCGCAGAGCTTGGCGAGTGTTTCCATGTGCCAGACGTGGTCGCGGTCCACGTGCACCCGGTCTTCAGTCGCCAGCAGATGAAAGGGGGCGAGTTTCAGATCGGCGATGGTCTCCACTGGCCAGCAGTACTGCTGGTAGGCCGCCACGTAGTGGTCCGCCAGCTCCACGCGCTCTTCGATGGAGTCCCGGAGCTTCGCCAGGTCTCGTCCGCGGTTCTCGGCTTGCCGCATCACCTCGGCCGTCTCGGCCAACGCCGCGCGGGCGGCCGACCCGACGGCCGCATACTGCCCCTCGAGCAGCGCCTGGGCCTTCGCCGACCAGGGGAGCAACTCGCAGTCGAGGCAGGCCCAGTCAGTTTGAAACTCCTCCCAGAAGCCGGTGGCGGTCAGGGCCGTGCGCAGCCGGGCGAGCAGTTCCGCCTCGTGGCCTCCGCAGTCGAAGAAGCGCCGGCCGGTGCGGGTGTAGACGATCCCGCTCTTGCCGCTGACGCCGAAGCGGCGCCGCGCGGCCTCCGCGTCAAGGCAGATGACCGCCACCGCCCGCGAGCCCATGTGCTTGGCTTCGCAGATCACGCGGGGCTGGCCGTGGTTGCGGTAATACGCGCAGGCCTCCTGCGGGTGTTCGAGAAGCGCGGGCTCCTGAGAGGTCTCGCAAGGCGACATGGTCGGCGGGAGGTAGATCAGCCACTTGGGATTGACTGCAAAGCGGCTCATCACTTCCAGCGCCGCGGCGCCGTGCTCGGCGCTGATCGTCACGTTGTGTTGGAGCCGCGTGCCGATGATCCGCTTGCCCAGCAGGTCGGCGAGGTCGAGCACGTCGTCGTGGGCCTGCTGGACGGAGAGGGCGTCGCCGTCGGTGAGCTGTTCGCTTGGCAGAAAAGGTTTCTTCGATTCCGCGTAGACCTGCCGCGCCGGCACCGAGACAATCTCCCGCTCCGGGTAGCGCAGGGTGGTGAGCGCGCCGCCGAAGACACAGCCGGTATCGATGTTGATCGTGCGATTGAGCCACTGGGGCTCGGGGACCGGCGTATGCCCATAGACCACCATGGCCTGCCCGCGGTACTCCGCCGCCCAGTCGTAGCGGACGGGCAGGCCGAATTCGTCGGTCTCTCCGGTGGTTTCTCCGTACAGGGCGAACTCGCGCACCTTGCCGGAGCCGCGCCCCTGCATCTCGGCCTTCATTCCCGCGTGGGCGACGACCAGCTTGCCGTCGTCGAGCACGTAGTGGCTTACCAGAGCGTCCAAGAAGGTGGCCACCTGTTTGTCGAACTCGGCCGGTTCACGCTCGAGTTGCGCCAGGCTCTCGGCCAGTCCGTGGGTGATTTGCACGTTCTTGCCCCGCAGCTTTCGCAGGAGCTTCATGTCGTGGTTGCCGGGCACGCACAGCGCCGTGCCGTCGGCTGTCATGCCCATCACCAGCCGCAGGACCTGCGGGGTCTTGGGGCCGCGATCGACGAGATCGCCGAGGAAGACGGCTTTGCGGCCCGCGGGGTGGTGGACCCGCGGGCGATTGGTTTCACCATCGAGAGCGTCGGCCGGTACGGCGTCCACTCCAAAGACGTAGCCGAGCTTCTCGAGGAGTTCGACGAGTTCGTCGCAGCAGCCGTGGACGTCGCCGATGATGTCGAACGGTCCGTGCTCGCTGCGTTTATCGTTCCACAACGGCTGACGCTCGATGGTCACCGCCTCCACCTCTTCCGGCGTCTCGAAGCGGAATACGTGGCGGAAGCCCTCGCGCTTCAGGCCGCGCAGGCCCCGGCGCAGGGCCGAACGCTGCCCGCGGATCACGTGGGGGCTGAAGTCCCGGTCCGGCCGCGAGGCGTTGCGCTGCTGGCAGACCCTTTCGGGCAGGTTGAACACGAGGGCCACGGGCAGGCAGTGGTATTGCCGGGCGAGGGCCACCAGCGGTTTGCGGTCGTCCGGCTTGACGTTGGTGGCGTCGACGACGGTGAGCCGCCCGGCCGCCAGCCGCTTGCCGGCGACGTAGTGGAGCACCTCGAACGCCGCGTCGGTGGCGGCCTGGTTGTTCTCGTCGTCGCTCACCAGCGCCCGGCAATAGTCGCTGCTGAGCACCTCAGTGGGCAGAAAGTGCCGGCGCGCAAACGTCGACTTGCCCGACCCCGAAGGGCCGATGAGAACGACGAGGGAAAGATTGGGGATACTAACGATCGGCGTCATCGCGTTCCCCGCATGATCAGTTCTCGAAAGGAATCCCACGACGGCTGCGCCCGCTGGCAGCGGCACCAATGGACCAACTGCAGATCGAACTCCTTGGCGAGGCCAACGAGCATGTTAATGGCAGCCTCCGGCGTGGTCCCAGGCTGCTTGTCCAGCACACTCAGAACCGCGACCTTGCCTTCAGGCGCTTGGCCGTACAGCGACAGTCCATCTTCCGTCTTGATCGAGAAGCCGTCTGCCACGATATTCTTTGCCTCCCCGATGCTTACGTCGCTGACGATTGGGCCGCATCCCGCGCGCCGTCCGAGATTGTCGAGCGTGAACGCCCCGGCAGTCGGGAAATCCGGCTCGGTGCGACTATGAATTTCTCGCCAACCGTGTTCCCTCCGGTGTTCTTCATGGATTCGACGGATCGCATTGAACTGACGTTCAATCGCTGCATAGTGTTTGGTGGCGACGAATTCGAACTGGCGCCAGTCGTCCTCGTGAATAACAACGCTGGCGCGGGCGGTCGAATTCTCGACGAGATCAGGAATGCGAGCGCAGATGGACGGCAAACTGAAGAGCACGTCGCGCGGATCGGCGTATGCCAGTCGCTGGAGTTGCAGAGTCAGAGCACGCGCGCGCACGTAATCCGCACGCATTCGCGAGTCGGCGTCAATGACGGCCCAATCCTGATCGCCAAGATGAAGAATCGTACCGGCTTCGAAGCTATCCGGTAGTTCGTTTGGCCGAAGCTTGGTGATGCCGATGATCTTTCCATCAGCAGCATCAACTAGCGTAACCTTGATTTTGTTGCTGAACCAAGCCAAGGCGAGACCCTCATGTTAGGAGGTCAGGGCGTGTCATTAGAAGTTCGTGTCCCAGCGCGAACACCCCCATCTGCGTCGGGGCGCCGACTTTCTCGTCGGTGGGGCCGACGGCCAGGATGCGCGCCTGGTAGCCGAAGCGGTCGGCCACCGTGCGGGCCCAGGTCTCGAACTCCTCCCGCGTCCATTCGAAACGGTGGTCCCGGTGGCGGTACCTGCCCGCCGGCAGGGTCGGCCACATCACGTTGTACTCCCGGTTGGGGGTGGTGACGACCACGGTGGCCGGTCGGGCAAACTCGAACACCACCCGCTCGAACGCCGCCAGCCGCTCCGGATCGAGATGCTCGATCACCTCCACACAGGTCGCCGCGTCAAAGCCCGCCAGGCGCGTGTCACGATACGTCAGCGCCCCCTGGATTAACTCAATCCGCGCTCGTTGCATCGGCGGCAGCCGGTCCAGCCGCAACCGGTCGGCCGCGATCTTCAGCGACCGCATTGCCACGTCCATCCCTACGATGCGTTCGAACTGCCGATCGTCCAGCAACATTCGCAGCAGCTTGCCCTCCCCGCAGCCGAGGTCGAGGACCGACGTGGCGCCGGAGCCGCGGACCGCGGCCAGCACCGTGGCGAGACGCTGCGTGTTGAGGGTGGGGCCACTTTCGGCTGATTGCATGGCGGCGCACGGCGATTGGGTTTTTGGAGATGTGGGGCTGGTACTCGCCGTGCTTGGCCATGGCACCCGACGATGCGTCGAACTTGGCCATGGTACCCCGCTTGACCGTGTTTCCCCCGGCGCGTGGGGTTCGGTTTCGCCGGGCTCGGCCATCGGGACCAGGGCCTCTAGGGCCTGCTCCTCCGCGGCCCGCGCGAGGGCTTCTGCGTCCGGGTCGGGCTGATCGTCGTCGGACAGCCGGGCGAGTGCCTCGCGGGCGAGGCCGCGTTGATGCTTGAGGTACCGCCGGGTGATCGCCTCGCGTTCGGGATGGCCGGCCAGCCAGCCTTCGCCTTTGCGGAGCAGTTTCTCCAATTCGTCCTCGCCCACCCAGTAGTGCTTGTCGTTGTCCAGCACCGGGATGAGCACGTAGAGGTGACTGAGCAGATCCTGCAACCGCTGGCGCCCGGCAAGGGTGACGGTGAAGCAGTGGCTCTCGCCCCAGTCGGGGAAATGCGGATCAAGGGGGGGACGTTCGGCCTTGACTTCATAGCCGAGCGGCTCGAAGAGCCGCCGCAGAAACAACTCTCCACCGCGGCAAGGGAGCACCGCCAGGCGGGCTTCCAGGGGGAGCGGCTCATCCACGAGTTCCGGCCTGTCCGCGCAGCGCCCGCCCAGGGCAGAGCCGTACACCTTGGCCAGCGCCACGCTCAGCAGGCTGCTGGCCACGTAAGGCCGGTCATTGACGTATTGCCGCAGGGCGAAGGCGTCGCCGCCGGGCCCGCCGCGCCGCCGTACCAGACCGATGGGGTCGACGTCCAGCACCAGGGCGGCCGTGCAGCGGGCCTCCGTCGCATTCGGGTAGAACACATGGGCGCAGCCGAAAGCCAGTTGAAACTGCTGCACCTTCTCCGGGTGCTTGTGCAGCAGCCAGCCGAGATCGGTGGCGGGAGCGCGGGTGGTCGTGATGGTCAACAGCATGGCCGGGTCCGTATCCGCACGTCGATGCGTCCGCCACACTGCCGGTGCGGCGGGGTCGTAATCCTTCCCACGGGTGCGGGAGCGGCCGCCGGCCGGCAGCGTTTCACCCAATCACCCCGAGTTGTTGCATCAGCCCGTAGTAATCCATGAGGATGCGGGTTTCCTTGATCTTGCCGTTCTGGAGACGGTCGATGACCAGGCCCCAGGCCGATACCTGCCGCCCGGTGGCGGCGACACCCAGGTACTTGCCCTGGTGGGTTCCCGTCCAGGTGAAGCGCGTGGCCACGCTCTCGCCCTCGGCGATCTGCTCCTCCACGGTCCAGCGCAGGTCGGGGAACGCCGAACGCATGGCGCTGATCATCTGCTTCATTCCCCCCAGGCCGGACGCTTGCCCGGTGATGCCGGCCAGCTCGACGACGTCGTCGGCCACGTATTCGCCGGTCTTCTCCAGGTAGCCGCAGTTGAGCGTCTCGTGAATGAAATCGCGGACGATCCGCTTGTTGTCTTCGGTTGGCATGATCGGTGCATCCTCCAACTTCGGCAGCGCCGGCGGGCGCCGCCGGTGCTGCGAAACCTCGGTCATCTCCACCGGCCGTCACGGCGTAATGTTCGCGGTGGTGAACCGCGCGCCGGACGGCGGCCGCTGCGGGCCGGCGTACGCCTGAGCGCCGCGCGCTTAGCATAACCGTGATCGGCCGGGAGTGAAAACCGCGGCGCGGCGCCGCCTGGTGGGGTTGGGGGTGCGGCCGGTTCGGAGCGGTCCGTAGAAAACTTTTCCGCGGGGTTGTCAGCATCCGCGACCCTCGCCGACCAATAGACAGAAGTCACCCGGCGTCGCGGTACGATTCGGGCAGTGCCGGCGCAGCGGGGATCCGGCGGAATGCCGGCCGTCAACGCCGCGGTCGCGCCGCCGGCAACCATCACCCACACAAGGAGAACACGATGCACGCAAGAACCAGTCTGCGCGGATTCTTTCAAGGCCTGCTCGCCCTCGGAGCGGTCGCCGTTCTGCTGGCCGCGACGCCGGCGGATGCCGGCGGACGCCCAGGCCACGCCGGACCCGGACACGGCGGACCCGGACATGGTGGTCACGGGCACGGCTTCCAGGGGGTTTTCCGCACACGGGGCAAGATCGTGGTGGCCGATCGCGGATCGGGCACGCTCAGCGTCATCTCCGTGCGGGATGATGCGGTGATCGACACCCTGCAAATGCCGCCGGACGACAACCCGCCCGAGCCCATGTACGTCTATTACACGCCGATCCGCAATCGCTTTTTCGTGGGCGACCGCGGCAACGATCGCGTGGTGGCCTACAACGCCCGCACCCTCGAGGTCGACGGCATGGCCGACGCCGGGGCCGGGGTGTTCCACATGTGGGGCAACCTGGTCAACAAGCAGCTCTGGGTCAACAACGACATTGACAAGACCACCACGGTGATCCACCTGCGCACGCTGGAGGAAATCGCCACCGTGCCCACCCCGGCCGACCTGGTCGAGGCCAACGGAAAGCCCCACGACGTCATCCTCTCGCCCAACGGCCGGTACGCCTACGTCACCGTGATCGGCGTGGACGGCGACTTCGACTACGTCGTCCAATACGACACGGACACCTTCGAGGAGATCAACCGCGCCCCGGTCGGCGGCGACGCCCACCTCTCGGTCACCTGGCGCAACCGCTGGCTCTACGTGCCCTGCCAGGTCACCGGCGAGGTCTATATTCTCAACCGCCGCACGCTCGAGGTGGACGACATTCTCGACGTGCCCGGGGCCCACGGCGCGGGCATGATGCTCGCCGGCCGTTACTTCTACACCACCAACCTGCCCGGCGGGGGCGAAGACGCCCTGTGGACCATCGACACCCGGATCAACCAGGTGGTCGGCGAGCCGGTCGACGCGCCGTACACGGTGCCGCACAACATCGCCCTGACGCCCAATGGGCGTAAGCTCTACGTCACGCATTCGGGGCCCAACGACACGGTGACCGTTTACTCCACGGGTTTCCGGGATCCCATACCGCAGTACAAGACCGAGGTGACGGTGGGGGCGAATCCGTTCGGGTTGGCGTATGTGCCTTGAACGGCAGGGATTAAGGGATTAAGGGATTGAGGGATTGAGGGATTAAGGGTGGGGTAAATGCAAGATGGGATGTTTTGCGGACTCGATGGGGCGGTGATCCGTTTCATGTTACTCCTCCTGAGGGGGGGATGAGAGAGCAGGGAGAGGTGGGAGTTCGTTGCCGGAGAGCTGAGAGCCGGCAGATGCGCAGGCCCGCGGGGTGGTTCCCGCGGGCCTGCGTGCGTAGTATGCGTTCTTGAAACCTGTCGTTCGACAGACGGGGGTAGTGGCGATAGGTTGGATTGTTGGATGTACCGCGGGCGGCGCGTTCTGGGGGGCGGTCGGCGCGCCTCGGGGCTTGCTGCTTTGTCTTGGGATTGACCTTATGCGACCCTGGAAGCTGGCTGAACTGACCCATGCCGAAGTCAAGGCGCACGCGTTCGAGGCAGCCGTGCTGCCCCTGGGCTGCACCGAGCCGCACAACCTCCACCTGCCCCACGGGCAGGACACCTTCGAGAGCGAGGTCATCGGCGATCGGGTGTGTGCCGCCGCCCACGCCCGCGGGGCCAAGGTGGTCCTGCTGCCGGCCATTCCGTACGGCACGGTGACCAACCAGCGGGCGTGCCCGCTGTCGATCAACGTGAACCCATCCACCCTGGGCATGGTGATCACGGATGTCGTTGCCTCGCTCACCGGCCACGGCATCCGCAAGGTCCTGCTGCTCAACAGCCACGGGGGCAACGAGCTCAAGCCGCTGCTGCGCGAGCTGTTCGGCCGGACCGAGGCCCGGCTGTTCTTGTGCGACTGGTTCCGCATGGTGCGGGACGTGTACGCGGAGGTTTTCGAGCGGCCTGACGACCACGCGGGCGAGATGGAGACGTCGATTGCGCTGGCGTGTTTTCCGGAGTTGGTCGCGCGCAATCCGGACGGCACGCTGCGGGCGGACGAGGGGGCGGTGGCGGATACGCGGTTTGAGGCGGTCAACGCCGGCTGGGTTTCGATCACCCGCCCGTGGGATCTGCTGACGACGAATACGGGGGTGGGCAATCCGCACGCGGCGTCGGCGGACAAGGGTCGGCGCATCCTGGACATCATCGTGGAGCGGCTCGCGGGCTTTGTGGTGGAGCTTTCGGCGGCCGAGGTGGACGAGCGTTTTCCGTTCTGAGGTGTGAGCCGGCGCCGTCGAAGCTGATCGGGCCGCTGCTTGTTCTGAGCCGTGCCTTTTCCCTGTTGAGCCATGGCTTTGGGTTTGGAAGACCGGGTGTTTTTGGGGGGCGAAGACATTCGTGGGGAAGGCCATTCGCGCCGGTCGGATCGTAAAGTCGGACCTGAATTCGGGTTCGTTTTTCATTTTTCTTCTGCGCCCGGTTCGGGCTGAATCGCGGTTCTTGATGGCGCCAGTGGGGGAAATGGGCCTTTTTGATTTGGGTTCGTTTTGGGTTCGTTTTTTTCGCCGGCTGATGCAGCGGTACGGTTCTGGTGGACGTGCACAGCGCACCACATGGCGGCGCACGGCGGTGGCGCCATCTGGCGATCGCGACCGGTTGACGCCGTGCTTGGCCATGGCACCCAGGGGGTCGAGGCGAGAGGAGAAGAGGAGAACAGGTGAGCGGGGCGGATCGGTGCGGGTCGGCCTGGGGCGGTTGGGCCGGTTGGGGAATTGCACATACGCTTCAAAATGGCTTCGTTTTTTAGTCTGTAGCAACATTGCCGGGTTTTTATTGATGGTTTCCGGCGTGCTG
>NPIG01000222.1_pt1 | contig 59277 bp, 49 predicted proteins | sample 8637441 | NCBI WGS metagenome assembly NPIG01 (sample SAMN07420675, study PRJNA396082) | bioreactor metagenome | isolation source: sample BR6 brine-fed electro-methanogenic bioreactor BR | place: Japan: Kochi | collected 2016-06-14
CCTTCGTCACCTTCTTGCGCATGAAATCCCCAATAAAAAAGTTCCTTGGCCCGACACGGCTGAAAACCACCCTGCCCTTTCGCTGTCTAACCACGAACCGATTCCGGCACAACCAGTGCACGATCCGCCCCCGGAGGATCGGCTCATTCCCGCCCGCACCGGCCTAGCGGCCGCGGCGGAACAGGTTGCCGATGGTCTGAAACACCAGGTCGAAATCGTAGCACATGTTCTGGTGGCGCTGGTAAATCAGGTCCAGCCGCGCCTTGGCCGGCACGCAGATGCGCGAATAGACCGCGTCGGTCTCATCCGGTGTTCCGCAGCGCGCCAGCAGCGCCGCCTCGTGGCGGTGATAGGCGATCGAGGCCAGCCCGGTGACCCCGGGGCGCGACTTCAGCACCTCTCCATAGATCTCGGGGTAGCGCTCGACATATTCGCGCAGCGGCGGCCGCGGCCCGACGAAGCTGAGATCGCCCTTGAGGATGTTCCACAGCTGCGGAAACTCGTCGAGCCGTTTCGACCGCAGCCAGGCCCCGGTCGGGGTGATGCGCGCCGCCTTGTCGCCGCCCGAGACACCGGTGTCGGCCTCGACCACCGACATGGTGCGCAGCTTCCACAGCAGGAAGGGTCGGTCCACCCCCTTCATCCGCTCGGCCACGTAGAAGACCGGCCGCCCCTCCTTCCACAGCAGCCAGACCAGCAGCAGCAGCAGGATGGGCCCCAGGATCACCACCAGCAGCGTGGCGAAGAACAGATCGAAAATGCGTTTGCGCCAGGTCACGGATCGCCCCTCATGAACCCCGGTTTTGCGCCAGGGCGCGCCATTCGGCAACCAGGTTCTCGGCGCGTCCGGCCTCGGGGTCGAGCGGCACCAGCCGGCACAGCGCGGCGACATCCAGCGCCACCTCCGCGATCGCCGTTTCCGGCGCCGGGCGCGGCGTCCAGGCCAGCCCGGCGGCATCGAGCAGCGCGCCCATCTCGACCGCGCCCGGCGCGGCGATGTTGAGACAGCCCGGCAGATCGCCCTGCCCCGCCGCCCGCAGCGCCAGCGCCTCCAGCACGCGCGCCAGGCTCATCGGACCGATATAGCTGCGCCGCGGCGTGCGCCCGTCGACGAACCGGTCGAGCGCGAAGCCCGGGCGCCAGCCGCCGAGGATCGCATCGGCCCCGGCCACATTGCCGATGCGCAGCGCGGTGACCGGCACGCCCGGCCCGGCCGCCGCCCGGGCGGCGCGCGCCTCCATCTCCGCCTTGGCCCGGCCGTACTCAGACACCGGCGCCAACGGGGTCGCCTCGTCCAGCAGACCGCCCTGGGCGCCATAGACCGCCGCCGAGGAGGCCAGCAGCACCGGCACCCCCGCCGCCGCCCCGGCCCGCACCGCGGCCAGCGCCAGGGCGATGTTATCCGCCATCTCCGCCCCCCGTTGCGCCGCCGCCGGGGTCACCCCGGCCAGGCACAGAATCGCCTGGGTCCGTTCCGCCGCGCGCGCCAGCGCCGCCGGCGCGGCCAGCGGGTCCAGCAGCACCCGGTCCTCACCCGGTTCCAGCCGGCCGGCCCGCGCCTGCCACAACCCGCGCCCGGCCGGCCAGGCCCGCTGCAGCATCCTGCCCAGCCGCCCTGTCGCCCCCAGAACCAGAATACGCGGAAACCCCGTGCCCATGGCCGCCCTCGTTCGCTAGTGGTTGACCCCTCCCCGGCTGGCAGTATCTTGCATCCGGGAAATTGCAACGGTTTTCCCGCGACACGAATTTCCCGAAACGGACAGGCCCCAGCCAGATGCGCACAGTTTTCAACCTTCTCGTGATCCTCGGGCTCGTGGCCCTTACCGCCGCCTGCACCGCCCGCGGCCGCCTGCCCGGCGGCGCCCCGGTGCGCGAGGAGGTGCTGCGCCAGTCCGGCGACGAAACCCCCGAATTCGCCGTCTACGAGGTGACCCGCGCCTTTCTGCCCACCGTGGCGCAATGGCCGGCCACCGGGAAACAGGAACGGCTGAGCTGGATCGGCACCAGCCGCGGCCCCTCGACCCAGATCATCCAGCCCGGCGACATGCTCAATATCCGCATCTGGGACAGCAGCGACAATTCGCTGCTGACCTCGTCCGAACAGAAGGAAACCCGGCTGGAACAGGTCAAGGTCGCCGCCAACGGTGCGATCTTCGTGCCTTACGTGGGCGATATCACGGTGACCGGGCTGACCCCGGACCTGGCCCGGGCCGAGTTGCAGAGCGCGCTCGAGGTGATCGTGCCCTCGGCCCAGGTGCAGCTTAACATGGCCGAGGGGCGGGCCAATTCGGTCGACCTGGTGGGCGGGGTGAACACACCCGGCAGCTACCCGATGCCCGACCGCAACTATACCGTGCTCAGCCTGCTGGCCGCCGGCGGCGGGGTGAAGGAAACCCTGGTGAACCCGCAGATCCGGCTGGTGCGCGGCGGGTCGATCTACGGCACCTCGGTCGAGACGCTGCTCGACAATCCCCGGCTCGACACCCGCCTGCGCGGCGGCGACCGGGTCTTCGTCGAAGAGGACGCGCGCTATTTCCTCTCCTTCGGCGCCGCCGGCAAGGAGGACCTGCACCGGTTCCGCAAGGACGATCTCTCGGCGATGGACGCGGTCTCGATCATGGGCGGCGTCAACGACGGCAAGGCCGATCCGCAGGGGCTGCTGGTGCTGCGCGAATATCCCGACGCGGCGGTGCGCCCCGGCAATCGCGGACCGCGCCAGACCCGGGTGGTGTTCACCGTCGACCTGACCAGCGCCGACGGGCTGTTCTCGGCGCGCAATTTCCTGATCCAGCCGGGCGACCTGGTGGTGGCGACCGAATCGCCGATCAACGACGCGCTGACCATCTCCAACATCATCGGCAACTTCTTCGGCGTGTTCAGCCGCGCCGGCGTGATCTGAGGCGGGCGGGCCCGGCCCCGCCCCACTTACTCCAACAGGCCGGCCAGATAGGTGCCGTAGCTGTTCTTGGCGAACAGCTCGGCCCGCGCCGCCAGCGCCGCGGCGTCGATCCAGCCCTGGGCATAGGCGATCTCCTCGGGGCAGCCCGCCTGCAGCCCCTGGCGCTCCTCCAGGGTGCGCACGAAATTGCCCGCGTCCAGCAGGCTCGCATGGGTCCCGGTGTCCAGCCAGGCATAGCCGCGCCCCATGGTCTCGACCCGCAAGAGCCCCTCGGCGAGATACAGGTTCAACAGCGCGGTAATCTCCAGCTCGCCACGCGCCGAGGGGGTCACCGCGCGGGCCCGTTCCGAGGCGGTGCCGTCGAGGAAATAAAGACCCGTCACCGCGTAGTTCGAGGGCGGCATGCGGGGCTTCTCGATGATCTCGCGCACCGCGCCGCCCGCGTCGAAGCCCACCACGCCGTAGCGCTCCGGATCGGCCACGTGATAGCCGAAGACGGTGCCGCCCACCTCTTGCGCATCCGCATGCGCCATCAGCTCGGGCAGCCCGTGACCGAAGAAGATGTTGTCGCCCAGCACCATCGCGCTGGGGCTGCCGGCAAGGAAGTCCTCGGCCAGGAGATAGGCCTGGGCCAGCCCGTCGGGGCTGGGCTGCTCGACATAGGTCAGCTGCACCCCCCATTGGCTGCCGTCGCCGAGGGTGCGGATGAACTGAGCGCGGTCCTGCGGCGTGGTGATCACGCAGATTTCGCGGATGCCGGCCAGCATCAGCGCCGACAAGGGATAATAGATCATCGGCTTGTCGTAGATCGGCAAAAGCTGTTTCGACAGCCCCATGGTGATCGGGTAAAGCCGCGTGCCGGAGCCGCCGGCCAGGATAATGCCCTTGCGTGCGCCCATCTCAAATCTCTCCAAGATCTTTCAATATGTCGGTGAGCCCGGCCCGCCAGTCGGGGCGGGAAAGGCCAAAAACAGTCTCTGATGCGGTGCAATCCAGCCGCGAATTCAGCGGCCGCCGCGCCGGGGTGGGATAGTCGCTGGTCGGGATCTCCGCCACGTCACAGGACATGCCGGCCTGCGCGAAGATCTCGCGCGCGAAACCGGCCCAGGACACATCCGGGGTGCCCGCGAAATGGTAGGTGCCGGATGTATCAGGCTCTGACACGAGGGTTTCGGCGATTTTCATGCAGGCCGCCGCGATTGCGCGCGCCGGGGTCGGCCCGCCGATCTGGTCGGCGACGATGGTGAGCCTCTCGCGTTCGCGGCCCAGCCGCAGCATGGTCTTGACGAAATTGTTGCCATGCGCGGAGACCACCCAGGAGGTGCGCAGGATGGCATGCACGCCGCCCGCCCGCGCCACCGCCCGTTCGCCGGCCAGCTTGCTGCGGCCATAGGCATTGAGCGGCGCAGGCGTGTCGCCGGGGGACCAGGGGCGGTCCCCGCCGCCGTCGAAGACGTAATCGGTGGAGATCTGGACCAGCGGAATACCCATCTCTGCGCAGGCCCGCGCCATCGCCTCGGGGGCCTCGGCATTGACCGCATGGGCCAGCGCCTCCTCCTCTTCCGCCCGGTCCACGGCGGTATAGGCGGCGGCGTTGATCACCGCGCGGGGGGCATAGGCGCGGATCGCGTCGGCGCAGGCGCCGAGATCGGCGAGGTCGGCCTCGGCCCGCGACAGGCAAAGGACATCCGGGAAGGCCGCCAGCTCGCGCGCCACCTGGCCGGTTTGGCCGAAGACAAGCAGGGTCATGACGCCCCCCTTTCAGGCCACTTTTCCCCGGTGCGCTTGCGCACCGGGCAGCGCCCGGCCGCCCCCCCGGGCGGGCGCTTCGCTTCCGCCCGCGGCCGGGCGCTGCCCTCTGTCGTGCCCCCCGTCATTCTCCAGCCTCCGCGTCGACAGGGACCACCCCCAGCCGTTTGCCGACACCGTCCCGCCCCTGCAGCGCCCGCCACCAGGTCTCGTTCTCCAGATACCAGCGCACGGTTCTCTCCAGCCCCTCCTCCAGCGTCACCGAGGGGCGCCAGCCCAGCTCGTCGCGGATGCGGGTGGCGTCGATGGCATAGCGCGCGTCATGACCGGGCCGGTCGGTGACAAAGGCGATCAGATCGGCATAGGACCCTGCTGCGCGCGGGCGCAGCCGGTCGAGGATCGCACAAAGCGCCTGCACCAGCTCCAGGTTGGTGCGCTCATTGCCGCCGCCGATGTTGTAGGAGCGCCCCAGCCGGCCCTCCCGCACCACCCGCAAGAGCGCCTCGGCGTGATCCTCCACGTAAAGCCAGTCGCGGATATTCGAGCCGTCGCCATAGATCGGCAGCGGTTTTCCGGCCAGCGCGTTGAGGATGATCACCGGAATGAGCTTTTCGGGAAAATGATACGGCCCGTAATTGTTCGAGCAATTGGTCAGCACCACGGGCAGCCCGTAGGTCTCAAACCAGGCGCGCACCAGATGGTCGGAGCCCGCCTTGGAGGCGGCATAAGGCGACCGCGGATCGTAGGGGGTGGCTTCGGTGAATTTCACCGCGGGGTCGGGCGGCAGGCTGCCATAAACCTCGTCGGTGGAGATGTGGTGGAAGCGAAAGTCCTGCGGCTTGCCCCGCGCGGCCCAGTACCCCCGCGCCGCCTCCAGCATGTTGTAGGTGCCGGTGATATTGGTCTCGATGAAATCCCCCGGCCCGTCGATCGAGCGGTCCACATGGCTCTCGGCGGCCAGGTGCATCACCGCGTCCGGGGCGTGGGCGGCAAACACCGCGTCCAGCGCCGCGCGGTCGCGGATATCGGCCTGCACGAAAGCATAAAGCGGGCTGTCGGCAACGCTGGCCACATTGTCGAGGCAGGCGGCATAGGTCAGCGCATCGAGGTTGACCACCGCGTGCCCGGCGCGCACCGCATGGCGCACCACCGCCGAGCCGATGAAGCCGGCGCCGCCGGTCACCAGGATCTTCACAGCTGTCCCTCCCAGTCAAACGGGCTGTCGAACCCGGCGAACCCCTGCGCGGCGGCGTCCTTGTCGCTGAGCACCGGCGCGCCCGTGAGCCCCCAATCGATGCCGAGATCGGCATCGTCGAAGCGCACCGCCCCGTCGCACTCCGGGGCGTAGTAATCGGTGCATTTATAAAGGATCTCGGTCGCGGGCTCCCGCGTGGCGAAGCCGTGCAGGAAACCTTTCGGCACCAGCAATTGCTTGCCGTTCTCGGCGCTGAGTTCGATGCCGAACCAGCGCCCGTAGGTCGGGCTGCCCTTGCGCGCATCCACTGCCACGTCATAAAGCCGCCCGCGGCCGCAACGCACCAGCTTGTCCTGGGCATGCGGCGGCGCCTGGAAATGCAGCCCCCGCACGGTGTTCGCGGCCGCCGACAGCGACTGGTTGTCCTGCACGAACTCCAGGTCGATCCCGTGCGCCTCCAGCACCCGCCGGTTCCAGCACTCGCTGAAGAAGCCGCGCGCATCGCCGAAGCGGCGCGGGATCAGGACCAGAAGCCCAGGCAGCGGGGTGGGTTCAATCTGCATGGCTCTTCCTCGTTAACTCGTGGCCGCGATAGAGGCCGAACGCGACCAGAATATGGAAAAACCCCGGCGCCGCCATGATCTCCCCTCAGGCGCCGGACGGGCTAGCCCTGGCCTGTGCGTTTTCTCACCCAGCCGAGGAAGGCCGCATCGGGGCTGCGCAGTTTCGGCGCGCCGCTGCGCGCCCAGACCGCGCGCCAGTCGGCCTCCAGCGCGTAGACGTCCACCCCCAGCATCATCTCCCGCGCCCGCTCCAATGCCGCCTCGCTCAGCCGCGGCGGGGTCGCCGGCGCCTCGACCATCTGGCCCTTCGGCGTGAAGCGGATCAGGTCGCCCGGCTGCTCCTCCATGGCGTAATCGGGCAGGTGATCGGCGGCGATCATGTCGCGCAGCATGCGCCGGAACACCCGGCGGGGCGAGGCCGAGCCGGATTTCTTCAACAGCGTCTCGACCGAAACCGTCCAGCCCTCCTGCCGGCCGCAATGCTTGCGCGCCAGCTCGTAGATCCGCCGCTCCAGCGGCTTGCGCAGCCGGAAGTAATCGCGGCTGAGCGTCAGCACCGATTTCGACAGCACCGCACGGTACAGCCAATCGCTGAGCGTCACCGCGACCGACACCATGCGCCCGCCGCGGGTCTTGCGCACGATCTCCCAGCTCTCGATCAACCCGAAGCCCGTGGTGGTCTCCTGCGCGCCGGTGACGATATTGGTGGTGATCCGCGTGCCCGCCAGTCGCTCGAAGGCCTCGCGCAGCCGCCGGTAGGCGTCTCCGCTGGTCTCCCGGTTGGTCGCCACCAGCAGGTCATGCGCCTTCAGCTGCAGCGTCCGGCTGACCGCGCGCCCGGCATTGATCGCCGCCATCAGCTGGGAGATGCAGAAGATCAGGATGTCCTTGTCGTGGATCGTCGCCAGACCCTTCACCGAGGGCGTCACGGTGATCTCCACCCCGTTATGGGCATAGGACAGGATCCGCCGGTCAGGCCGGGTGGAGAGCGAGAACAGCGGATGCTCCATGCTCGCCAGGTCGTCCTTGGGGATCGCGTCGAAGATGTCGCAGAGGAAGAAATCCCCCTGCCGGTGGCGGACGGGCAACAGCCCCCCTGCCCCGCTTGCGGCTGTACTGCTCATGGTCGGTTTCCGACTCGCTTTTTATCGTGGTTTCGATGACGCCCAGCCTAGGGTTATCCACAACCCCCCGCAACGGGGGTTCGGAATCGGAAGATCGGGGGTTCAGAGTCATCTCATCGGGGGTTCAGATTCACTTTGCCTCCCGCGAAATCCCAAAATCCCTTTGCCCGCAGCGGTTTATCTGTCAGGCTCAGAGCGCGTAACTAATAGATAACACGAAAATAACAGGGCGAAAAAATCAAAGCCCCCGGCAGACGCCCCGCGCACCCGGCTCCTGCCCCCTGAATTTGCTTAGAAAAATCGGTTTTGTGCGCCTTTTTCTTCCATGTGCGGCGTTTTGTGGTACCATGCCAAAAACACGGCACATCGAGCGATTTTCTTCATGGCAAAAGACAGCGCAGGGCTGCCGCCCTATTTCAACATCGACCCCGACGCGGCGCTGGAGGAGCTGGATAGCCCCACCGATACCGCAGGGTTTGCCGCCATCGCCGAGGCCTGCGCGCGGGGCCGGGCGGATCTGGCCAGCCGGGGCATGGACGAGGCCGGGCGCAAATCGCTGCGGCTGTTCTCGACCTGGGAAATCACCCGCTACCTGATCCCGGTGGCCCAGGCCCATTTCCGCCGCGTGCTGAAGCAGAACCCGGAGCTGCCGCAGGGCCGCTCGGAGACCGAGGGCGGCGCCAAATGGTTCTCGCTCGACGAGGTGCTGCGGCTGCGCGCCTTCTTCGCGGCCCAAGGCTCCAAGGCCAAGAACTACCTGCCCTACCGCCCCGAGGGGCTGCCCGCGAAACTCGTCGCCGTCGCCAACTTCAAGGGCGGCGTGGGCAAGACCTCGACGGCGGCGCATCTGGCGATGTCGGCGGCGCTCGACGGCTACAAGGTGCTGGTGATCGACCTGGACAGCCAAGGGTCGATGACCTCGATCTTCGGCGGCCGGGTCGAGGACGAATGGTCCACCGCCTTCCCGCTTCTCGCCCGCCACTACGGCGAGCATCTGCGCGCCGATAACCAGCGCCGGCTCGACCGGGGCGAGGCGCCGCTGCCGCTCGACGACAGCCTCACCGCCGCGCTGGAGATGACCGCGCGGGACGTGATCCAGCCCACCCATTGGCCCAATGTCGACCTGATCGGCGCCCAGCTGAACCTCTATTGGGCGGAATTCCAGATCCCCGTCTGGCGGATGCAGGCGCGCGGCTGGAAGCTTTGGGATGCGCTGACCGAGCGGCTCGAGGCCGACGGGGTGCTGGACCAATACGACCTGGTCTTCATCGACACCCCCCCGGCGCTGGGGTACCTCACCATCAACGGGCTGGCGGCGGCCGACATCCTGCTGGTGCCCTTCGGCGCCTCCTTCCTCGAGTTTGATTCGACGGGGCGCTTCTTCGACATGCTGCATTCCACCTTCGCCTCGATCGAAGAGGGCGAGAATATCGCTGCCCGCGCGCTCGGCCGTCCCGGGCTGGTCTTCGAATGGGACGCGGTGCGCGCGGTGATCACCCGTTACGACGGCGCCCAGCAGGGCGAGCTTTCGGCGCTGATCCAAGCCTATCTGGGCCGCACGCTGAGCCCGCACAAACAGGATTTCACCGCCCTGATCGGCCAGGCGGGCGAACAGGTCTCGGGCATCTACGAGGCCGATTACCGCGACTTCAACCGCGAAACCTATGCCCGCGGCCGCGAAACCTTTGACGAGACCTATGCCGCCTTCAAACGCCTTCTGATCGGCGTCTGGCGGCGCGAGGAACTGGCGGCCCGCGACGCGGCCGCCGCGCGCCCCGTTGAGGCAAACGTAACCGAAGGCTGAGACAGGCAGGGGCAAAAGGAGAGGCAACATGGCCAAACGCAAGCGACTGACACCGGCCCAGGCCCATTTTCTCGATACCGCCCCGGTGCGGATCACCGGGCCCGGCGCCGCCATGGCCGCCGCCCCGATCGCGCAGGTCAGCGGCGATGCCGCCGCCCGCGCCGCGCTGGAGGATCTCGCCGCCGAGATGGAGGCGGCCCGCGATCAGGGTCTGATGCTGGAGCTTCTGCCGCTTTCGGTGATCGACATCCGCCACCTGGTGCGCGACCGCCTGGTCCAGGACGAAGACGAGATGGCCGCCCTGATGTCCAGCCTCGAGGCGCGCGGCCAGCAGACGCCGGTGGAGGTGGTCCGCCTGCCCTCCCCGCTGGAGGGCCGGACCCACGGGCTGATCTCGGGCTGGCGGCGGCTGACCGCGCTGACCAGACTCTATGAAAAGACAAAAGACCCGCGGTTCGCCCATGTCCGCGCCCTGGTGGTCGACCCCGAGAGCGCCCAGGCGGCCTATGTGGCGATGGTCGAAGAGAACGAGATCCGGGTCAACCTGAGCCATTACGAACGCGCCCGCATCGCGCTGCGCGCGATGGAGGAAGGGGTCTACGAGACCCGCCGCGCGGCGTTGCTCAGTCTCTACAGCGCGGCACCGCGTGCGAAACGCTCGAAGATCGGCAGCTTCATGATCCTGGTCGAGCGGCTGGACCGCGCGCTGAAATTTCCCACCGCGATCCCCGAGAAGCTGGGCCTCGCCCTGGCCAAGGCGCTGAGCGAGGATGTTGACCTGGCGGTGCGGCTGAATGAGCAGCTGCGCCTGGCGGATGTCGACAGCGCAGAGGCCGAGCTGGCAATCCTCTCGGAGGCAGTGGCGCCCCCTGCCCCGGCGGATGAGATCCCCGCAGACCCGCTCCGGCCCGCCGCGGTGAAAAAAGAGTCTAAACCGCAGTCAGAGCCGGATATCGGCAGCACCGATGTCGGCCCGGCCCCGGATGCGCCGCTTTCGGTCACGGCGGCGCCGGGGGTGCGGCTGCGCTTCGACCGGCGGCGGGGCGCGATCGAGCTGAGTGGCGAGAAGGTGGATCAGACTCTGTTCGCGGCGCTGCAGGACTGGCTGAGCCGACAGGGCGCATAAGGGTCAGCCCCCCTGCCCTTCTGTTTCGCGCGCGAAACATCTGACGCGCAGCGCCCTGGAGACGGCTCTCTCCGGCGCGGGGGCTCTGCCGAATCTATGTTTGGTCTCTATACCGGGGCCCTGCCCCGGATTTGCTGAGAAATCGGCGGTCGATTTTAGGTCAGTATATATGACCTAATGTTTCGTGTGCGAAACACTCCGCGCCGGGGCGGGATCAGACCCCGTAATAGTCCCGGTACCAGGTGACGAAGCGGCGCAGCCCCTCTTCCACGCCGACCTTCGGCGTATAGCCGGTCAGCTCGGTTAGGAGCGTGGTATCGGCCCAGGTCGCCGGCACGTCGCCGGGCTGCATCGGGTGCATCAGTTTTTCGGCCTCCCGCCCGCAGGCGGCCTCGATGGCGGCGATGAAATCCATCAGTGCCGTGGGCCTGCTGCCGCCGATATTGACGATGCGGAAGGGCGCCACCGGGCTCAGGCTGTCATGCGCCGAGACCGGAGTGTCCCCCGGCACCGCTTCGGAAAGCCCGAGGATGCCGTCGACCAGGTCGTCGATATAGGTGAAATCGCGCTGCATCCGCCCGTGGTTATAGACGTCGATCGGCCGCCCCTCGAGGATGGCGCGGGTGAACTTGAAATGCGCCATATCCGGCCGACCCCAGGGGCCATAGACGGTAAAGAAGCGGAACATGGTGGTCGGCAGCCGGTAGAGATGGGCATAGGAATGCGCCATCGCCTCGGTTGCCTTCTTGGTGGCGGCATAGAAGGACATCTGGGTATCCGCCTTGTCGGTCTCAGCATAGGGCATGTCCTCATTGGCGCCATAGACCGAACTGGTCGAGGCCAACAGCAGATGGTCGGGCGGATGGGCGCGGGCGGCCTCCAACAGCTCGAAGGTGCCGACCAGGTTGGCCTCGACGTAATCGCGCGGCGCCTCGATCGAATGGCGCACCCCGGCCTGGGCGGCCAGGTGGATCACCAGCTCGGGCGTTTCGTCGCGAAACAGGGTCTTCAGCCGGCCGGGATCCTCCAGCCTGCCGATCACCGGGGTGAAATCCGGGTTCGCCTCCAGCAACGCGTGGCGCCGCCGCTTGAGCTCCACGTCGTAATAGTCCGACAGGCAATCGAGCCCGGTCACCCGCCAGCCCTGGTCGAGCAGCCGGGCGCAGAGATGATATCCGATGAAGCCGGCCGAGCCGGTGATAAGGGCGCTGCGCATGGTGCCTTGGTGGCCCAGCCCGGGCCGGCTGTCAAACCGGAACCGCCGAAAGCCGCGGTCGCGGCGGCGCGGATTTGACACCGGCGCGGATTTATGAGTTTTGCGGTCCAAGTGCAGACCCGACCGCGGGCCGGCCCCAGGCAAGGAAGACGCGCGCCCGATGAGTGCAGAGCAGAGCGAAGAGACCCAGCGCCTGGTGGCGGTGGTGGTCACCCACAACCGGCTGGACAAGCTGCAGGCGACGCTGGCGCGGCTGCTGGAGAGCCCGGGCGACGCGCTGCAGGCGGTGGTTGTGGTCGACAATGTCTCCTCCGACGGCACCGCCGAATGGCTGGCCGCGCAGCAGGACCCCCGCCTGGTGGTGCTGCGCAATGCCGAGAACCTGGGCGGCGCCGGCGGCTTCGAGACCGGCATGCGGCTGGCGGCCGAGCGGTTCGACCCGGACTGGATGGTGGTGATGGACGACGACGCCCGCCCCGCCCCCGGCGCGCTGGCCGCCTTTCACGCCGCCGCGCGGCCTGATGACACCGCCTGCGCCGCGGCGGTCTATTTCCCCGACGGGCGCATCTGCGAGATGAACCGCCCCTCGGAAAACCCGTTCTGGCATCCGCGCATCTTCCTGCGCACGCTGCGGCGCGGGCGCGACGGTTATCACATCCCCTATTCCGATTACGACGCCGCCGCCCCCCGCCCGATCGACCTGACCTCTTTCGTCGGGCTGTTCCTGTCGCGCCGCATCATCCGCGAGACCGGCTTTCCCGAGGGCAAGCTGTTCCTTTATGGCGACGACGTGATCTACACGCTGCGGCTGCGCCGCAAGGGGCTGAAGATCGTCTTCGACCCGCGGGTGCGGTTCGAGCACGATTGCTCGACCTTCGCCGATGACCGCCGCCGCGTGTTTCGCCCGCTGTGGAAGGTCTATTACACCTATCGCAACGGGCTGCTGATGTACCGCGCCGCCGCCGGGCTGTTGTTCTGGCCGCTGCTGCTGATGCTGATGGTGAAATGGCGGCTGGCGGCCGGGCGTTACGGCGCCGACCGGGCGGCCTATCTACGGCTGATGCGCCGGGCGGTGGCCGACGCGGTATTGGGCCGGGTGCGGCGCAGCCATGCCGAGGTGCTGGCGCTGGCGGGCCGCCCCGGCCCCGCGCCTAGCGGTTCAGAATATCGCGGTGATAGCGCCCCATCAGGATGAGCCCCATCGCCAGCAGCGCCAGGCTGACCCCCAGCACGTAGACGTGGTTCACGTACGCGGCGGGATAGGTGGAATAGAAGCCGGTGCGCAGCAGCCCGATGATGTGAATGAGCGGATTGTACCACAGCACATCCTTGGCCAGAGGCGGCAGCGTATCATAGAGGAAGATGACCCCCGAGGCGATGAACAGCGGCCGGGTGGTGATCGACCAGATCACCTCCCAAATCGGGAACAATCCCATCAGGGCGCAGTTCAGCACCCCCATGCCCAGCCCCAGCAGCATCGCCAGCGCCATGGCTTCGACCACGGGGGGCAGGTCCAGAATGGTGCGGTTGTCGATTGCCGCAAGGATGCCGGTCAGCAGCAAGATGGTCACTAGAATTCCTGTTAGGCTGTTGAGTAGGAACCGAGCGAGCACTGCGTCGAGCCAGGTGACGGCTGGGTATTTCAGTAACGGCTTAGAGAAGTTTACTGCTCTTGCCACCGTATTCGACAGGACTTGGTACAGGCTGAAGGGCATGTAGCCGGTCGCATAGAATAAGATAAAACTCGTCCCCAGAGCGGGGGTCCGGAGCACCAGTGCAAAGGCCGTGCTCAGCACCAGGATCGCGCCCAGCGGCTCCAGCACCGCCCAGGCATAGCCGCCCGGCGTGCGCCCGTAGCGGGTGGACATTTCGCGCAGCACCAGCGCCAGCACCGTGCGGGCGGTCGGGAACCGGCGCGGGCCGGCTTGCGCCGGGGGCGGGGCAGGGGGCGCAGGAGGCGGGAGGGCGGCCATGAAAAAACGTTCCGATACTGGCGTTTATACAAGCAGTTATGTAAGAAATATCAGAGGATATCAAACCGCTTCGCGCCGGGACAGGTCGCCATGAATGATAAGACATCCCTTGCCGATCCATCTGCGGACGCGGCGCCCTCTGCGGCTCCGCTGCGGCGCGACAAAGGCGGCGGTCCGGTTGCCGGCAAGGGCGGCAAACCCGGCGGCCCGGCGGGCCGGAAAGGCGGGAAAAACCCGGGCAAGCGGGGCGGGCCGGCCGCCACCCCGGCGCCGGTGACGGTGCAGCCGATCGCACAGCCGGCGCGGATGAAGACGCGCCACTGGGGGCTGGTGGTCAGTTTTTTGCTGATGGTTCTGGCGCCGTTTCTGGCGACGGTGTTTTACCTGTGGACCCAGGCGAGCGATCAGTACATGTCGACCACCGGGTTCACCGTGCGCAGCCAGGAAAGCGGCGGTGCCACCGAGCTGTTGGGCGGGCTGGCGCAGTTCGCCGGCGGCACAGTGGCCTCGGACAGCGATATTCTCTACGAATTCATCCAGAGCCAGGAGATGGTCGAGGTGGTCGATGGTGAAATCGACCTGCGCGCCCAGTACAGCCGCCCCTGGCCGCGGGACTGGGCCTTTGCGCTCTGGCCGGACGCCACGCTGGAGGATCTGGTCTGGTACTGGCAGCGCATCGTCGGGATTTCCTATGATGCGGGCACCGGGCTGATCGAGGTGCAGGCGATGGGGTTCGACGCCGAGACCGCACGCGCGGTGACCAGCGCCATCCTGCGCGAGAGCCAGGACCGGATCAACGCGCTGAACACCCAGGCGCGCGAGGATGCGATGCGCTATGCGCGGGCCGACCTGGACGCCGCCATCTCCCGGCTGAAGGATGCGCGCGAGGCGCTGACCCGGTTCCGCACCCGCACCAAGATCGTCGACCCCGAGGCCGATATCCAGGGCCGCATGGGGGTGATGAACAACCTGCAGCAGCAGCTGGCCGAGGCGCTGATCGAATACGACCTGCTGCGCGGCACCACCAGCGACACCGATCCCCGCCTGACCAAGGCGCAGCAGCGCATCGACGTGATCCGCGACCGCATCCGCATCGAGCGGCAGACCTTTGCCAGCGACAACACCGATACCGGCGCGGTGGGCGAGGATTACCCCTCGCTGATCGCCGAGTTCGAAAGCCTGACCGTGGATCTGCAATATGCCGAGGAAACCTATCGCGCGGCGCTGACCGCGCTGAGCGTGGCGCGCGACGATGCCGCCCGCCAGAGCCGCTATCTGGCCACCTATATCAAGCCGACCCTGGCCGAGGAATCCGAATATCCCAAGCGCTGGATCCTGGCCGGGCTGGCCGGGCTGTTCCTGCTGCTGATCTGGTCGATCTGCGCGCTGATCTACTACTCGATCCGGGATCGAAGCTGAGCCGGGCAGGGGAGAGCGGACGGGCATGGTGACACAGGGATGCGCAGGGCGGGGTCTTTGGGGCAGGGCGCGGCAGCGCCCGGCCGGGGCCGGCGGGTCCCGGAGGGGGCGCCGGTGATCCGCTTTGAGAACCTGACCAAGAGCTTCCGCATCCGCGGCGAGCGCAAGGTGGTGATCGACAATCTCAGCCTGACCCTGCCCACCGGCAAATCGCTGGCGCTCCTGGGCCGCAACGGGGCCGGCAAGTCGACGCTGCTGCAGATGATCGCCGGCACCATGCGCCCCGATTCGGGCCGCATCGTCAGCGATGGCACGATCTCATGGCCGGTGGGCTTCGGTGGCTCGTTCCACGGCGAGCTCACCGGGGCGGAGAACGTGCGCTTCCTCGCCCGCATCTACGGGGTGGACACCGATGGGCTGATCGCCTTTGTCGAGGATTTCGCTGAGCTGGGGAAATATTTCGACATGCCGGTGCGCAGCTATTCCTCCGGTATGAAAGCGCGGCTGACCTTCGGCGCCTCGATGGGGATCCATTTCGACACCTATCTGGTCGACGAGGTGACCGCGGTGGGCGACGCCGCCTTCAAGCGCAAGAGCCGGTCGGTCTTCGCCGACCGGATGCAAACCTCCAGCGCGATCATGGTCACCCATTCGATGAGCCAGGTGCGGCAGTTCTGCAATGCCGGCATCGTGCTGGAAAACGGCCAGATGCAGTATTTCGACGACCTCGAGGAGGCGATCGAGGTGCATGAGGCGATCATGGCGGCCTGAGCGGGGCCTGGGGCCCGCGCCTGGGCTCAGGCCAGTTTCTGCTGCCAGTAGCCCTGCGTGGTCAGCTCCTCATAGCCGTCGCGATAGGCGGATTTGATCCGGTCGAACTCGCGCAGGAAGCGGATCAGGGTCTTGGTCATCTGCCAGCACAGCGCGAAGAACTCCCGCTTCGACTGGCGCACCGTGTAGCCCTTGTCGCGGGCGGTGTTGAGATAGGTGATCTGCGCCGCCCCGAAGGCGGGAAACACGATGCCGCGATCCCCGATCCCCAGCACGATCCGGTCCCAGCGGCGGGTCGAAAACGGCACTAAATGGCCATTTAGAGTATATTTCCCCAGCCGCTCCAGCCGGCGCCGGGATCTCAGCGTCTTCTTCTTGCGCTCGCTCAGGTGGCGCGGGTCGACATCCTGCCAGACCTCGGTTTTCATCATCTCCTTGATGGCGGCGCGGCGCGCCGCCATGTCGATGTTCTCATCGAAGAAGCCGGGTCCCTGCATCACGTCCTGCCAGGACATCAGCTGCGCGCGGGCGCTTTCGTAATGGAACCGCAGCAGGCTGCGCATGATGAAGCGGACCGCGACCTTGGCGGTGCCCAGCGGGCTGCGCGCCAGGCTGTCGGTGACCAGGTGGTGGATCAGGTGGTTGCGCAGGTCGAGATAGAGGGTCTGCGCGCTTTCCTTTTCCGAGAAATCATCCTGGAAGGAGACCACGCCGTTCAGCGTGGTGATGCGGAAATCGTTCATCAGCGAGAAGCTGATATCGTCGCCGCGCACGAAGAACGGGAACGGGTGGTGCCGGACCTCGGCGATGGCGAAGGCGAAGAACCACCAGCCGCCATAGAAGGTCTCCCGCGGTTTGCGGGCACTTTCGAATTCCATGTCGAACACCGCGTCGCGGTTGCGCAGGTCGGTGCCGCAATAGAGCGGGTGGCAGGAGCCGTCGAACCAGGCGCCGTTTTCCCACATCGCCCATTTATGGGTGTTGTTGATCATCGCACCGGCGACCGCGGTCTTGGGGTCGCGCGCCAGGGCCAGGAACATATAGGCCCGGGCGATGTTCTCCATATGGAAGGCGGCATCGTCATCCATGAACAGGCAATGGCTGAACCCGGCCTTTTCCGCCTCCAGGAGCCCGCGGGCAAAACCGCCAGCGCCGCCGTAATTGGGATTGTCGATCGGGGTGACCCGGTCGGAGGCCTCGATCCCGGCGCTCTGGCCGTTGTCGACCACCTGGACATGGATCCGGTCGCCGAACTCGAACCCGGCCAGGAACGCCTCCAGCCGGCGCACGGTCTGGCGCACCTGCGCCTCGCGCTTGAAGGTGGTGATCGAGACCGCCAGCCGGGGCAGGGCATCGGGTACGCTGCGGGTGGCGAAGCGGCCGCCGGTGACGGTGGCGCCGTCACGGTCCAGCGCCTTGACCTCGATAAAGATCAGCCCGTTGGTGGCGCGTTCGGCGTATTGCGACAGATCCGCCAGATAGGGGGTGTCGGGGCGCAGCGTGACGATTTCGCTAACCATGATGTCCCAGGACCGGTCGGGAATGGCATGGAGGATGCGGAGCTCGACCCGGCCTTCGCCGGCGATCTCGGCGAAGAGCCCGTCGAGCTGGCAGGCGTCATGCCATTTGCCCAGGTTGAACAGGTTGAAATAGCTGTCCAGCCGGAGCATGGCGCCCTCGCCGAGCCAGATCTGTTCGCGGCTCTGGGAGACGCCGAACTCGCCCGTCAAATGGAAATAGAGATCATGTTCGGTGCAGATCGCGGGATCGGGGAAAAGGAAGTTCTGCAACGTGATCATTGAATGCGTGTCCCTGGTATCGTCTGCGGCCCCTATGCAGCTGTTCTGCCGGACCGGGTGCTGTCAAGCGCGGGGCGGCGGGCCCGCGCCCTGAAATCAGTCGTTGTTGCCGCGTTGCAGCGACGCGATGAAATCGCGCAGCGTCTTGTTGGGCAGGCTGGCGGGGTCGATCTGGGCCAGCAGATCGGCGGTGGCATCCTGCTCGGAGACGGGCCGCGGCTCTGGCATGTCCCCGAGATCGGGGAAGAAGGCGTCCTGGCCGGTGGTCTCGGACAGCCAGGCATGGATCGGGGCGAAGCGGTCGGCGATCTCGGCGCGCAGCTCGGCGCCGAACATCTCTACGTCGCGGTTCGGGGTCGGGGCCAGCTTGGCCTCGGAGCTCAGCAGGTATCGGACCAGCTGATGCGCTGCCTCGGGGGGCAGTTCGTGGTTGCCGCGCCGGGCAATTTCCATCGCGGCGCGCGGCAGGCTGGTATTGGCGCGGCCCACCGGCAGCATGTCCTCGGGCAGGTCAATGCCGATCTGTTGGGCGAAATCCTCGGTCGAGCCGCCGGCCTTGAGGATATCGGCGTAGTTGCGCAGGATCGGCCGCGCCTCGGGGATCTCGGTCAGCCAGGGTTCGACCACGGTGCGGAAGTTGAAGTGGATGGTGTCGTAATAATTCGCCGCCGCCTCGCCGGAGAGCGGCGCCAGCTTTTCGCCGACCTTCAACCGCTGCCCGTGCCAGGAGATCAGGTAATCGTCGGGCCTGCGCAGGGCGCAGTAGATCTCGATCTCGGCCTTGGGGAAGGTGTTCCGCAGCCGCTTGATCAGGCCGGGGTCGACCTGACCGAAATTGGCGAAGGCCTCGGAGCACAGGATCACCGCCTTGGGCTTGAGCCAGTCCACCTGGTTCCGCAGCGCCTGGACCATCTGGCCGCTGCCGGGCAGATGCTTGAACTGCGCCGGCACCTTGCGGTCGGAGACCTCGCTCATCATCCGGTAGGCCAGCGCGCTGTGCGGCTCGCGGATGTTCACATGCAGATCCCCGGCCGTCTCGCGGCTGTGCAGCGCCTTGGTCAGGTTGTTGGCAAAGCCCCGGCTTTCCACCGCGGGGTAGAGGATGCCGTGCTGCATCAGGCGCAGCCAGTTCTGCGCCAGAAAGATCTGCAGCGCGGTGGAGCCGACCTTGTGATGGCCGATATAGAGAATAACTTTCATGCCGATTGCCTGATTGTGATGCGATCTGCCTCGAATGCCCCTGCTTTAGGCCAAGTTCCGGGGTTGTGAAAGGGGATATGGGCCCGCACCCCGCCGTCCGGTCGCCGCGGCCCGGTTTGCCGGGCTTGACAGATCCCGGGTGGCCCGGTTTTAGACCAGTCAGGGCCCCATGCGCCGCAAAGATGGGGCGGCGGAACAGGCATGGGGCGGAGCATGGTCGACGAACTGGTATTCCATCTGGGCGACTGCAAGACCGGGACAACCTCGATCCAGGGGGTGCTGGCGGCGCGGGCCTGGACCGCGCGGCGCGGCGATATCGCCTATCCGGCGCGGTTCAATCACATCCCGCTGGCCAAGACCCTGTCGGTGCCCAAGGAGCGCCCGCATGAGGCGGACCGTTTCGCCAAGCTGCGCGAGGCGCTGGACGGCAGCGACGCCGCCCATGGGGTGGTTTCGGCCGAGCATTTCGAATTCGTCGATCCCGAACAGGTGCAGGCGGCGATCCAGCGGCATTTGCCGGGCTATGCCGACCGGCTCCGGCTGGTGGCCTATGTGCGCCCGCATGCCGACCGCTTCCTGTCGACCTTTGCCGAACGCAGCAAGAAGGGGGTCTATGACGGCACGCCGGAGCGGTTCCATGCCGAGCTCGTGGAAAAACAGCTGCTGTTCTACGCGCCCCGCTTCGGGAAATGGCGGGCGCTGTTCGGCGACCGCTTCACCCTGCGCCCGTTCATCCGCGACCGGCTTTATCGCGGCGACGTGGTGCAGGATTTCTTCCGCTACCTGTTCGGCAGCGAGGATTTCGAGATCACCCGCGACAGCGACCGCAACGAATCCCTCTCGGTCGAGGATATCGCGATGATGCGGGCGATCCATCGCCGCATCCGCCGCCAGTCCAAGGGGCTGGGCCCGGCGCAGCAGGCCTTCGGCTGGTACATGTCGAACTTCCTCGGCGCCACGCCCAACCCCGGGGGCACCAAGCCGCGGCTGCACCGGCCGCTGGCCGAAACCCTGGTGGAGACCTATCGCGTCGATGCCGCGGCGCTGGATGCGGAATTCTTCGAGGGTACCCCGATGTCGGACGCGCTGGAGGCGGCGCCGGGAAAATCGGTGGAGGAGGCGCAATCCTTTGACTTCAAGGATCATTTCGGCCCGGCCGAACGGCGGCGGGTGCGGGTCTGGGCGGATTTCCTGCAGCGGATGATGAGCGCGGACCCTGAGCATTTCATGTGGGCGGTGCGCGATCCGGACCAGCGCGCGCCGCAGCCGCCGCGGGCCCGTGCGGCAGAGGCGGGGCAGCAGGGTTAGCTGTGAAGCCTCGGTAGGTTGTTCATCCGACCCGGGGTCAGGCGTCGTCGTCCGCCCCGTTGTCGTCCGGGGCGTGGGCGGTACGGATCTCGGCTGCGCGATTGTCGTTGAAAAAATCCTCCCATGTCTTGCGACCATTTCCAAGCATGTCGGAGAGGACACGCATCAGCACGGTGAGCGTGCGGATCTCCTCGGGCGAGAGGTAATCGGCCGGGTCGGTGGATTGCAGTTCCGGCACGGCGGCGTCCCGCGCCGCGTCGAGCTCGGCCTGCATCAGCCCATCGCCGCCGAAGAAGTCGCGGTCGAGGGCGCGGGCATCCTCGAGACAGGCTGCGTGCAGCCGGTCGGCCAGCTCTTGGTGCAACTGTAGTTTTCTACGTGAGCCGGAGGGGGGGGTGCGGGCGAGCATGCGGGCGAATTCCCAGCCGAAAGCATGCCGGGGTTGAGTATCGGGATGTCGCTCCAACAGGATCTGATGCATCAGCTTCAGCCGCATCAGGTCGGCCAGGTCGAGCGTTTCATTTGCGCTGTCGCTGTCATTGATGCGGAACGCGTCGGCGCCAAGCCCGTAGCGGACGAAATCCTGCACCACATCGCCGCGATAAAGCCGGTCGCGGATGAACGGGCGCAGGATGAAATTGTCACCGAACAAGTCCCTGATCCGGGAAAACCGGGGATGGTAGCGCAGTCTTTTTGCGTTGTGAAACTGTCGGTAGAATGTGTTCAGATCGCCCGCGATAACTTTTGGACCGCCGCTTTTCAGCCGTTCGGCGAAACTGGACAGCAGCCGCGCCGCATGCGGGCGGACATAGGCGACCACCCGGACCTCGTCGACGACCGGCGCGAAATGGGTGGTGACGATCCGGTGGAGGATGGCGGGCGGCACGCTTTCGAAGGTTTCGGTCGAAATCAGACAGACATCGTCAGCACTGTCGCGGATCCGCCCGGCCAGCCGGTCGAAGGCGGCGGCGGCCTTGTTGCGCAGGGCCGGTTTGGCGCCCTCCGCGTAGGCCCGGAAATGCGGCTTGAACCAGTTATGCGACAGCCGCGCCGGGTAAAAGATCCTGCCCGCCTCTAGCGCGACCTGCTGCTTGGCAAAGGCGGTCTGGATCGCGGTCGAGCCGGTCTTGCGGTCGCCGATATGGACGATCAGCGTCTTGCGGCGCGGGCGGCCTGCGGGGGAGGGGGGAACGGTCACGGTCACGGGGGTCCTGTCGGTCTGCTCGGGGCCGCGGTCAGGCTAGGGGATCGCCGCGGGCGCGTCCATCGCTGCGCGTCTGTGACCGCGGTTTTGCCGCGGTTTTGCGGCCAAGGTGCCGCGCCGGGACACAAACCGGCCCCCGGCGGTCCCCTCCCGTTGAGTCTCGGGGCCGGTTGCGTGTAACTGCGGACAATTGCGTTTGGGATTCGAGCGAAAGGGATTTTCCGGGATGGCCAAGGGGCATTTTCTGATGGTGGGGGCGGGGCTCTCCGGGGCGGTGATCGGGCGGCATCTGGCCGAGGCCGGGCATCGGGTGACGGTGGTCGACAGCCGGCCCCATATCGGCGGCAACTGCCATACCGAGCGCGACGGCGAGACCGGGGTGATGGTGCATGTCTACGGGCCGCATATCTTTCACACCGATGACGCCGAGGTCTGGGACTATGTCAACGGTTTTGCCAATTTCCTGCCCTACAAGAACCGGGTGAAGACCACCTCGCGCGATCCGCAAGGCGAGCTGGGGGTGTTCTCGCTTCCCGTCAACCTGCACACCATCAACCAGTTCTTCCGCAAGACGCTGCGCCCGGACGAGGCGCATGCCTTCATCACCGGGGAGCAGGCCGATACCAGCATCACCGATCCGCAGACCTTCGAGGAGCAGGCGATGCGGTTTGTGGGCCGCGACCTCTACGAGGCCTTCTTCAAGGGCTACACGATGAAGCAATGGGGCTGTCACCCCAGCGAACTGCCGGCCTCGATCCTGAAACGCCTGCCGGTGCGCTTCAACTACGACGACAATTACTTCTTCCATCGGTTCCAGGGCATGCCGGAGGAGGGCTATACCGCGATGATCGGGAAAATCCTCGATCATCCGGGGATTACCGTCCGGTTAGAGACTGTTTTCGACCGCGCCCAGGCCGGCGAGTATGACCATGTGTTCTATTCCGGCCCCCTGGACGGCTGGTTCGGCTACGAGCTGGGGCGGCTGGGCTACCGGACGCTGGATTTCGAACGCTTCACCTATGCGGGCGACTACCAGGGCTGCGCGGTGATGAACTACGGCGAGGTGGACGTGCCTTACACCCGCATCACCGAGCACAAGCATTTCGCGCCCTGGGAAGAGCACGAAGGCTCGGTCTGCTACCGCGAATATTCCCGCGCGGCGGAGCCCGAGGACATCCCCTATTACCCGATCCGCCAGGTCGAGGAGAAGGCGCTGCTCAGCGATTACGTGAAGCTGGCCGAGGAGACCTCCGGCGTGACCTTCGTCGGCCGGTTGGGCACCTATCGCTATCTCGACATGGATGTGACCATCCGCGAGGCGCTGGATACCGCGCGCGGCTTCGTTCAATGTCTGGACAAGGGCGAGGCGGCGCCGGCGTTCTTCACCGCGCCGCTGTAGATGGAGGAACTGGACGTTGAAGGACGCGCTGTAGCCGGTCGCGTTCTTGTTCGGTGAGGAAAGATTGGATTACGGGCGGTATATATACGTCAAAGAAATATCTAGCGCGTTCGGTGAGTTGCTCTTTGAGATGTGGCTGGATAAGGCCGGCAATCCAGTCGATTAGGCCGATAGAAAATTGATAGAAAGACAAAGCATAGAGGCTATCTTCAGCCGCGTTGATATACTCCGCAATGCGGGTCAGTGCGATGAAGACGTCGAGCCGTTCCGGTCCTGTCCTGTTGGTTAAGCGGTGATGCGCTGAATTTACGTGGTGAATCACGCAAATCCGGTCGCTTGCCAAAATCTTGTCGGCTTTTAGAAAGCTGAGCCAATGTAACTCAACATCGTTATGGACTGAGATTTCAGTGCAGCGGATGCCATTGTCCCTCAGAAAAGCTGTTCGGTAGATTTTGTTCCATGGGTAATTGGCCGTGCGGCATAGGTGGCGAGCCGCTTTCGGGGAGACCGGTGAAAGCGCTCCGATGCTCACGCCCGCAGCACGCCACAGAGCCTGGTCAAAGGGCATTTGCCCCCATTCCCCCTGTTTTTGCTGCCGACTGTCGTGATGTTGGAAGATGCAGAAATCGAATTCTTTTTCCTCGAGATCGAGCAGCAGTTGCGGCAATTCCCGTGTGGGCAGGTCATCGGCATCTATGAACAGAGCATGCTCCGTCATTATATGCGGCAGGGCGAGATTGCGCGCAGCGCCCGCTCCTCGGGGGGAGGCATGGCGCAACAGGATCACCTTCTCCTGATCGAGCCTCGCAAGCTCAGCCAAGGGAGGTGCCGAAATAGCGGGGTCTGAGCCATCGTCGCAGATGATGATCTGGCCGACACAGCCCAACTCCCCGATTCTGCTAAGCAGGCGGTGCAGGGGCTGCGTGTCGTTATGCGCCGGGATGACGAGCGCTAAGTCCATGTGATGAAATGACGAGTTTCACACGATAAACAGACGAAGGTCATGCAAATCCCAGCGGAAGCTGTGTCGGGGTAGAAACAGGATGAGTTCGCGCCAGGGTGCTGTTGCCGGCAGGTTGGGGCTGAGGTTGACCTGTAGAACATCCAGATGGCTTGACACTTCGGGATGTCCCAGAATGCGCTTGGGGAAAAAGCAATCCTCGAAACCGCCTTCCGGCAGGCCGGAGCGGATGCAGGCCCGGATGGTTTCGATCGAAGGGGCCACGCTTCGACAAGCGAAGCCTATAATCCCGGCCTGCGATAGATCCACATCGCCCAGATTCATATGCAGGCCGATCCAATTGCCGTCGCCTTCGGCGGTCATATCTAGTTCGAACAGGCGTCCCGCAGGTGAGCGCCATTGCCCCTTGGCCTGCAGGGCAGGGTCGGCATGTAGCGTGATGCCTGGCTGGATTGTGGTGTCGTCCGAAATCTCTCCTTCGGTCTGGCTATCCCGCTGCACCTGGAGAATATAGTTCAGATTTGCATCCGGCCCGGTCGCAATATTGTCCGTCATGTGACTTCTCTTGATACTGACTGCTTTGGCCCTGTAGTGCCGTGAAATTGGCTCTATGTCCATTGGGGATGGGATCGAAGGGCGCCGGGCCTGAACAGGCCGGCGACGGTATAGTACATGCGCTCAAAAGACGGAGGGGCTGTGGAACCGATGAGTGAAAAAGAAACCGGTAGCCTAGCGCAGGGCTACGCGGAGGAGGCCCGCGCCAGAGCGGCGAGGATCCCGGAATACGAGGCGGGCCCTATGCTGCGGGACGCGCTGGAACGGGCGGTAGATGCAGAGGACCATATCAAGTTGGCCGGCGCGGCCCTAGATCTGGCTGAGCCGGAGGTGTTTGAAGCTGTGGCTATGCGTTGTGCTGGGCAGAGGGCTGACCCTCACTGGGGTCCTCTCCGAGCGCGTGCGGAGAGCATGCTGAACCTGACGGTCTTGCCCGAACCGGCGCGGCCGCGGGACTGGTCGCCCGTGGCCGGGCGTGTTGCCTATGTGCTTTACAGCAGCCTGCCTTGGATCTCGACCGGTTATGCGATCCGGTCCCACAGCCTGGCCTCGACCCTGCGGCAGACCGGGGTCGATCTGCATTGTCTGACCCGCCCGGGCTTTCCTTGGGAGGAAGACCCCGGCACCCTGTCTGCGCCGATACCTTTGTCCGGCGAATATACCGACGAGATCGGGGGCGTCCCCTATATCCGCCGTCCCGATCCGGTTCTCGGGCTCTGGTCGAACTATGGCCGCTATATCGGGGAGAGCGCGGATGTCCTGACGCTGTCATTCTTGGACCTGCGGCCCCAAGTGGTTATGGCCGCCTCAAACCATGTCTGCGCCTTGCCCGCCCTGATAGCCGCGCGGCGGCTAGGGTTGCCTATGATTTACGATATGCGCGGGTTTTGGGAATTGAGCCGGGTGGCGCGCGAACCGGAATTCCTGGGCACGCCGCAATACCGTTTTGAACGGTATCAGGAAACCCAGGTGGCGCGTCACGCATCGCATGTCTTTACATTGTCCGGCTCAATGCGAGCTGCCTTAATTGAGCGGGGTATAATGGCGGAAAGAGTGACCTTCCTTCCAAACGGTTGTGACCCCGAACGGTTTGCACCGGCCGGGCGGTCCCTCACTTTGAGGGGGCAGATGAACTTGCCGCCGGATGTTTCGGTGATCGGTTATACAGGGAGTTTTCCGGTCTATGAGGGATTGGAGGATTTGATCAATGCGGCCGCTGCCCTGAAGGCCAGCGGTCATACCTTCCGGCTGTTGTTGGTCGGGGACGAAAAGGGCACGGGAATCGATGGATTACCAGTGACGGAGCAGTTGCGGCGTCGGGCTGGAGAGTTGGGGCTGGAAGACTGGTTGGTCATGCCTGGCCGTGTTCCTTACGAACAGGTTCCGGAGTGGCTGGACTTGATCGATATTGCGGTTTTTCCCCGTCGCCCGCTTTGGGTGACAGAGATGGTGGCCCCGCTCAAACCGGTTGAGGCCATGGCTGCAGGCAAGGCAGTTGTCGTGTCGTCGGTGGGTGGGATGCAGGATATCGTCCAGAGCGAGAAAACCGGCCTTGTTTTCGAAAAGGGTTGCGTGATGGATCTGCAACGCCAAATCGCCCGCATTTTGGAGGATCAGGCGCTGCGCACCCGGTTGGGGCGTGCAGCGCAGGTAAATGCATGCAAGAAGTATACTTGGACTAGTATTGCCGAGCAGATGCGGGCACGGCTGCAGAGGTTGGGCTTGTCCGCTTGAGCGGGGTTTTAAGGCCTTTTCAGGTTCAACGAGACCTTTCGCAAGGGGGCGGTAACACGCCACGAGGTGCTGTGCTCAAGAGCGCCGACACGCTCTGCATACACGTTTCGGGCCTCCTCGGTCTCGGCTAGGCGGCGTTTGAGATCCTCGATCTCGGTCTCCCGGGCGCCGAGCGCGTCTTCCCGTTGTTGTCGCACTTCCTCAACCTCGGCCAGGCGGAGCCTGAGGTCCTTAATTTCGGTGAGGCGGGTGCCGAGCTCTTCTTCTTGCTGCGTGGCGAGACTCTGCAGTCTGTGTCGTTCGTTCTCCACGGTTTCAGCTTTTCCCAAACGCGTCTTTAGGGCCCCTATTTCCTTGTCTTTGCGCTGGATCTCGAGGCCGAGAGCAGCGATATCCGTATAGCGTTCGCTGAGATCCTCTTCCTGCTTTGAGACGAGTAGATCCAGTCTTTTTCTGTCCGTTTCGGCCGCGTTGAACCGGGTTTCGAGTTCTGAAAGCTCGGTTCCGAGCAGTTGGGTTTTCTGCTCGGCCTTCTGAAGCCTTTCGATTTCGCTGCCGAGAGTGCTGATATCCTGAAGGCGATCCGCCAGCGTAGCTTTCAGGTCGTCGTGTTCGGCCGCCAGCGCCTCGGCGGCTGCCTTGGTTTCGTCCAGTTCGGTTTGCAGGGCTTCAGCCTTGGTCTGTGCGCTATTCAGCGTGCCCTTCAGGGTGTCACGCTCGGCCTCGGCCCGGGCGGCTTGGTCCCGGGCGGTGCTGGCCTCTGCCTGCAGCGCCTCGGCGGCGGTTTTGGTCTCGTCCAACTCAGCTTGCAGGGTTTTGGCCTTGGTCTGTGTGTTGTTCAGGCTGGCCTTCAGGTCGTCGCGTTCGGTCTCGGCTTGGACGGTCTTCTGCCGCAACTCGCGCACCTGCTTGGTCAGTGCTTCATTTTCCTGCCTCAGATCGAAGCTTTCCGCCTGTGCGGTCGCGACCAGTGAGGAGCGTTCCTTCAATTGATCCTGTGTGGTTGTGAGTTGCTCGTTCCTATCGGAGAGCAAATTTTTTGTTTCGGCGAGTTCTGTAGTCTTGGCGTCGCGTTGGGTGCGCGCCGTTTGTGCCTCGCGCTGCCGTTTCTCCAAAAGATGGGATTTAGCATGCAATTCGCCCAGCCGGGAAAAAACGGTGCGAGCAGAGAGGTATCCGGGCTCCCCAATCTTGAAGCGCGCCAGCCGTTGCAGGCGTTCGGGCGGCTCACACCCGCGAAGAATGAGACAGGCTCGTGTTTCCGCATCAAGAATGAAAAGATTCTCGTCTTGGGCCAGCCGGTGGATATAGCTGTCATATCCGGTCGTGCTGCCGCCTCGCAGAAAGAGAATGACCCCGCGATCCGACAGGTTCGGCAACCAGACATTGTCCAGCCAGTCGAACAGCGCCTGAGACACCTCCTGGTTGACGACGAGCAGGTCAATCTTGCCGCCATGCAGGAATTCGGCCCCTTCGTCGGTCTGGCGGCGCATGATGTGAGAGAAGTCGCAAAAATTGTCATCGTTAAATTTAAGCACGCCGGAGAGATCTGTCTTGGCCTCCTCCTCGCTGACGTCGATACCGTAGCAGAGGCCATCGAGGCCGAGCTTCTCGACGGCTTGGCAGGTTGCGAAATGTGGGACCGCATCACTGACGCCCAAGGTGATGGCAACGTTAGGCCGGAGGCTCTCGACAACCCAGAATAACAGGGGCAGATGCGGCAGGACCGGTGATTCCGCCATATAGCGGGCCCGCCAGAAAAGAGCGCGGCTTGCGAGGGGGGAAAGCAGATCGAGACTGGAGGACTGAACTTCCCTTTGGACCTGGTTTGCAATGTTGTTCGTCATCTTATAGCACCAATTCATGGGCAGCGGAGGAATGCGGGAACCTCTTCTGGCCCGCACGGAAACGGAGGTTCCTTCGCATACTCTCTACCGCCCTGTTCTGCGGATGGACAAGGGGCAATCCAAGTTGCTCGCCCTAGGCTACTTGCAGAACTTGGCATCCTCTCGTTCTCTGGGTAAGCAAACCGATAGATTTAGTTTTTCCGAAGTGGAATTAGATGTGTCTATAGCTGTTGTCATTTTGGCCGCCGGGCGCGGGACGCGCATGGTTTCGAAACTGCCCAAGGTTCTGCACCCCATTGCCGGGACCCCAATGCTGGTTCATGTGATGAAAGCGGGGGCGGCTCTTGCACCGGAGCGTGTCGTTGTCGTGGCAGGGTTCGGTGCTGATCGTGTGAAAGCCGTAGCCCGGGCCTATGATTCCGCCGCCGAGGTTGTGGTCCAGGAAGAGCAGTTGGGTACAGCCCATGCGGTGGACCAGGCGCGCGATGCGTTGGCGGGTTTCGAGGGGGATGTGATCATCCTGTTCGGGGACACGCCCTTTGTCAGCCCCGAAACACTCCGATCCATGTGCGCGGCGCGGCGCGGTGGGGCCGATGTGGTGGTGCTGGGGTTCGAACCCGCCGATCCGGATCGCTATGGCCGTCTGGTCATGGAGGATGGGCACCTGACCCGGATTGTCGAGGCCAAGGACGCTTCGCCCGAAGAGGCGCGGATCGGGCTGTGCAATTCCGGCGTGATCTGCGCCGACCGCCAAACCCTGTTTTCCCTGATTGCCGAGATCGGTTGCGATAATGCTGCGCAGGAATATTACCTGACCGACATCGTCGCGAAGGCCAATGAGGCGGGGTTGCTCTGTTCCGTCGTTTGCTGCGACGAGGAGGAAACGCTGGGGATCAATTCCCGGGCCGAATTGGCCCGGGCCGAACGTATTTTCCACGAGCGGGCCCGCGCCGATGCCATGGCGCGCGGCGTCACCTTGGTGGCCCCGGAGACGGTTTTTTTCGCCCATGACACCGAGCTGGCGCAAGATGTGGTCGTCGAGCCGCATGTGGTGTTCGGGCCCGGCGTGCGGGTTGCGGAGGCGGCGCAGCTGCGCGCTTTTTCTCATCTGGAGGGCTGCACCGTCGCGGAAGGGGCGGTGATTGGACCCTATGCGCGGTTGCGCCCCGGCAGCGTGATCGGAAAAGGCGCTAAGGTGGGTAATTTCGTGGAAACCAAGAACGCCACGCTGGAAGCCGGAGCTAAGGCCAACCATCTGAGCTATCTTGGGGACGCCCATGTGGGGCGTGCCGCCAATATCGGCGCCGGTACGATCACCAGCAACTATGATGGGGTGATGAAACACCGTACCGAGATCGGCGAGGGGGCCTTCATCGGCAGCAACAGCGCCCTGGTGGCCCCTGTCCACATCGGCAGCGCCGCCATTGTCGGGGCGGGGTCGGTTATCACCGACGATGTCCCGGAGGGAGCCCTATCCCTGGCTCGGGCCAGGCAGGACAACCGTACCGGCGCAGCGAGCAGGTTGCGGCAGCGGCAGAAAGCCCGCAAGACCGCAGCGGAATGACGCGCAAGGCAGGAGAGTGAGATGTGTGGAATCATCGGTGTTCTGGGCTCGCATCAGGCTGCGCCCATTCTGCTGGAAGGTCTTAGACGGCTGGAATATCGTGGCTATGACAGCGCCGGGATCGCAACTCTCAATGCGGGTCGGCTGGAGCGCCGCCGCGCTGTGGGCAAGCTGGTCAACCTGGCGGATGCACTGGTGCTGGATCCGCTGGCGGGTTCGACGGGCATTGGCCATACACGCTGGGCGACTCATGGGGCGGCTACGCTGGAAAATGCTCACCCCCATGCTCGGGGCAGAGTGGCCGTGGTGCATAACGGCATCATCGAGAATTACCGCGAACTGAAGCAGATCTTGGCCGGGCATCAGATACAGGCCGAAACCGAGACTGATACCGAAGCTCTCGCCATGCTCTGTGACTGGTATCTGGAGCAAGGGATGACGCCGGTTGAGGCTGCCCGGACGACTATTGGTCGCCTGGAGGGCGCCTATGCGCTGTGTTTCCTTTTCGACGGGGAAGAGGACCTGATAGTTGCCGCCCGGCAGGGTAGCCCGCTGGCCATCGGCTGGGGAGACGGTGAGATGTTCGTGGGGTCTGACGCCCTGGCTTTGGCGCCGATGACCAATGAGATCACCTATCTCAATGAGGGGGATTTCGCCGTCCTCAGCCGCGCAGGCTGCCGGATCGAGGATGTCACGGGCCAGACCGTTGATCGCCCCCGCCGCACCGTCCGACCAGAAACGGCGTCGGTCGATAAGGGCGGGCACCGCCATTTCATGGCCAAGGAAATTGCCGAGCAGCCCACGGTTTTGGGCGAGGCGTTGAGCCATTACCTGAGTGAAGGTGAAGGCAGGTACTTGCTCGACACGGGGATAGACTTTAGCCGCTTTAACCGGGTGATCATGGTCGCCTGCGGTACCGCTTCGCTGGCTTGCCTGACGGCAAAATACTGGTTTGAGCAGATCGCAGGCCTGCCCGTTGAAGTGGATATTGCCTCGGAGTTTCGCTATCGCGAACCGCCTGTCTCCGGGCGGACGCTGGCGATCTTCGTGAGCCAGTCGGGCGAAACAGCCGACACGTTGGCTGCACTGCGGTACTGCTCCGGACGGGCGGGCATGATTTTGTCGATCATTAATGTCCCCGAAAGTTCGATCGCGCGGGAAAGCGACTTGACGCTGCCGATCTTGGCAGGGCCGGAGATCGGCGTTGCCTCGACCAAGGCCTTCACTTGCCAACTGGCGGTACTGGCGGCCCTGACGTTGCTGGCGGCAAGGCAGACCGGTGCACAAGAGCCCACTCTGCTGCACCAGTATGAGGCACAGCTGCGCCATATCCCCAGCCAGATGATCGAGGCGCTGACCAGCGAGGGTGAGGTGCGTCGCGTGGCGGCGCAGGTCGCCCGTTTCAACCACGCTTTGTTCTTAGGTCGGGGGGCATTGTATCCGCTCGCCCTGGAAGGCGCGCTAAAGCTCAAGGAGATCAGCTATATCCATGCCGAGGGCTATGCCAGCGGTGAGCTGAAGCATGGCCCCATCGCGCTCATAGACGAAGAGATGCCGGTGGTGGTGCTGGCGCCACATGACGACTTGTTCGACAAAACCGCCTCAAACATGCAGGAGGTAATGGCGCGCGGCGGTAAGATCGTGATGGTGAGCGACGCGAAAGGGATGGAGGAAGCTGGCGACGGGATCTGGCATTCGATCCCGATGGCGCCGGTGGATGGCCCGTTTGCGGCTATTGTTTATGCGGTACCGCTTCAGCTCCTCGCTTATCATACGGCGGTTGAGAAGGGGACGGATGTGGATCAGCCACGTAATTTGGCGAAATCGGTGACGGTAGAGTAGTGCAGAGCCGCGGCGTTACCATGGCAGCGTTTCTTCGTGATAGAATTCTTCACCTCCACCGTGGATCGAGACGAAGGCGAACTGCTTGATCAGAGTGGGTATGTTGGATTTGCTCACCATGTTCGGCTCGATGTCGAATTGGGCGAGCCGGCCAACCATCTTGGTAGGTTTAATAACCTTCTCGATGGCTTGGTACAGCGGGCGTACTCCATAGTCATCGAACAGAACCTTAACCGGCCGGGTGCAGCGGAGCATAGTCATTGCGAGACAGGCCGTGCGCATGCGGCCGTCAATTAGGATGGTGTCGGGATGGCGAAAGAATGGTTCCTCCCAGACATCCAGTGGGTAGCGGAAGAAATGACGCCAGCTATTGGTATCAACCGGACGTCCCCACAAGGACGTTGGTCCGATATCAACAGGATAAATTACAACAGGCGAGGCGGGGTTCTCGCTGTCGATTTCCTGTTGAAGCTGGTGGGCCCACTTGCTGTCGCTTTCGACGCTGATAATAAATTTTCCGGGCAGGCTGGCGGCGATCCGCGTCGTTCCGCCGGCGCCATATTCCAAGATTACGCGGGCCTGCTGATAGACTTCGCGCAGATAGGCAATCTCGGGATTGGGCATGTATGGAGTGCGTGAATCGCCAAAAGTGCCTTGTGTCATTGAGTATGTATTCGCGGACTTATCCAAGCCGGGCGCGCCTTGAGACTGTGTGGCGGGAGGGCGATCCACCGGCACCCAGGCCTATGATCCGGTGGGCCACCCTTCCGTAATTGGGGTGTCGGGAGACTACTCTTCAGCCCCCATTCAATCAAACAGAACCTTGTCGAGTGCGCGATAGATGTTCGAACTGCCGTAGCGCGACACCAGAGAGGCGCGGTTTTCCTTCAATTCGGCCTCGCGGGCCGCGGCATCCCGCGATCGGAACGCCAAAATACGGTCTGCCGCCTGTTTCTCGTTTTCAACGACCCAGTCGGGGTTGTATATGCGGCCGGCGTCCTGCCAGTTCCAGATGACGGGATGACAGCCGGACAGGATGCCGTCCGCCATCGCGTAGTGGAAGCTTTCCAGATCGCTAGCTGACAAGATGTGCTCAATATTCTCGTAGAATTTCGCGACATCGTTGCCCCAGCCCTCGAAATGCACTGCCTGCTTGAGAGCTGGATCGTTGTCAATTTCCGCATAGATATTGCGGTAGTAATCCATTTCCGGCGCCCGGTCGGTCTTGAGCATCCAGGGATACTCCTCGGGACGTTTCCCCTTGATCCAGAGCTCGGCGTCCTGTCCCTGCTCCAGCAACGCTTTCAGTAGCGCCACGCCTCGGTCGAGGCGCTTGAGTTGCGGCACAATCCCGACCATTCCGAGGCGGATCTTCCCCTGAAAGCTTTTCTGGACCGGGACATATTCGTCTTCCATTATGAAATTGGGGATGACGCATGTTTTTTCCAGTGGAATCCCAAACTCGGAGATTGCCTTGTCGCGAACCCAGTCGGTCACGAAGATAAACTTGTCCACGCGCTCTTGGTTCATGGATTTGCCGTATTGGGTAGCGGTCCGAACTTCCTGCGAGTGCATGCGGACGACCAGCTTGGGGCCTTCGGGGAGGTTGTTAGAGTACCAAACCATGTTGCCCAGGCCCCATTCGCACAGAACGATGTCTGAGGACATGATATGTTTGCGTGAGATCTCCTCATTTACGGGAACCGCGTGGCGCCAGGCATCATACACGCCGCCGATCCCCTTCTTTTTTAGGGATGAGAAATACGGGTAGATGAACTTGGGATCATGCGTCGCCAAGCAAACCTGGGTTGTGCTGCGGTTCGGGGCAGGTTGCATCGCCTGCCCCAGCTGGCCTGCGAGTTCCGAAATTCCATGTACTTTTTGTAGCTTGTTGCGCAGCTCTTGTGGCACCTTTGTCGCACCGATCTGCAGCAGGCATCGGAAATCTTCAAGGCTCCGGGCAAAGAATCCATAATCCTCGCCCAGGGTTTTCCGGTTGATGGCGCTGGGATATGTGATGCAGGGCAGGCCTGATATCACGCCTTCAACCAGCTTGGTCGACAGTTCTAGCGTGTGCTCTTCGAAATCGGCGGGTCGCCAACACCAGGCAAAATCCATTTCCTGCATTTGCGCAAAAACCTCTTGGCGCTCAAGGGCGCCAAGCTGTTTTGCCCCAGCCTTGATCATAGCCTCCTGGATCTCTGCCTTGAACCGTTCGTTCTCTTCCGGTGTCGCCGCGCCGCCGATTTTATCGCCGATAATGGTGAGTTCGATATCGACCCCCTCCTTACGCAGTTTTGCCGTCCAGGAGGTGAGTTGCTGAATGCCCCATTGGGGTGCGATCTTGCCAGCATACCCGATCCGGATAGGTCCCGGCTTGCGTTGCGGGCGCTTCTGGGCTGCCAACTCATTCGGGACCGGAGGCGGCAGCGGGATCGCCTTGAGCGGAAATCGCGTCATGCCCCGCATCATATTTTCCACTTGCGGGGTTTGAACCAGCAGTGCTGCCGATTGCCGGGCCAGTATATCCACGATCATGGGCATCCCGGGCTTGGCAACGATGCCATCGTCGGTGTGCTCGTACAGGTCGGTGAGATAGGGATATATTCGGCCATGAAATTGGCGGTCGGATGACAACTCTTGCGCTGCCGCCGAGCCGCGGATCACGACATTCTGCAACTTAGGCAGGAGGCGATCCAGTGTGCGAATGAACGCGATGCAATCCGGCATCGGCATTCTGGCACCGTTGCCGTTGATATTTTCAGGGGTCAGGATCAGCAGATTGTGCCGGTTCACCATGTTGCCGACCACCGTATTTCGTTTGATCGGCACCTTTGAAACTACGATAGTTTTGGTGTTTTCGGCTAGAATCGAGGCCATGGACGACATCCAGATCGAAGACCCGTCGACGAGATTCAGATCGATATCGGCATAGAGAAGCTGGGTTGCGTTCATGAAACCGCGTTTGCGCAGTAACTCTGTATAGGGGATCTTTTCGTCGGGGATGCCCAAGGCGTCCCGGACCCCCGCAGCCGTTTTTGTCCAGGTGCGTTCCGCCTTGATCCATTGTTGCCCGGCTTTGCCCAAACGCTTGCGTAGGTCGGAGTCCTGAATCAGCTTTGCCAGGGTTGTCACGAGGGCTTCGGTATCATTCTTCTCATAGATCAGGCCGGTACGATCGTGTTGAACAAGTTCGCTCATGACGGCCAGAGAGGGCACTGCGACGGCCTTGCCCATAGCGAGCGCTTCCAGCGGTTTGAGCGGGGAAACGATCTCCGTGACCTTCTCAGCACGCCGCGGGAACGGAGTGATATCAATCAGGCTGTAATAGCGCTCAACATCCTCATGCGGCACGCGACCCGGCATAATCAGCCAATCTTCTAGCCCTTCTTGGATCGCAATCTTTTCGATCTCACAGGCTATCGGACCCTTTCCGGTCGCTGAATCCCCCCCAACTAGCAGGAGGCGGAAGTTTAGGCCGTTCCTGCGCAGTACGGCACAGGCTCGAGCGAGATCCTGTAGCCCCTCATACTGCACGAAGGAGCCAACATAACCGATGATGGGAACACCCTCAGGAATGCCCAGTTCGTCTGCTAGACTCCGATCTACGGGGCGGGGTAGGAACCGGGAAGGGTCTACCGAATTGGGTAGTAGGCTGATCCGGTCACGCGAAACGCCCCGCTCTACCAGTTCCTCCCGCATCGGGCCAGTCAGCGTAAACACATGATCTGCTTCGCGAGCGGTCATGGCGTCCAGTTCCTTCTGGAACTGGTAATTGAAGGTCCACTCGACCTCCGGCTCTTTAGACAGGCGCGACATTTCCCAGAAGCCGCGCACCTCATACCAGAACGGTAGCCCGGTTCGGCGTGCTGCGATCAGGGCCGGCAGGGCGGTATTCTGGTTCGACGCGGCCATGACGGCCTGCGGCCGGATCTTCCGGATGTTGCGCTCGATCGCCGCCGCGGCGCCCAGCATGTATTTGGGCAGGGGTATTCCGCGTTGCAGCACGGGCTCCGCTTCATGGAGATAGATGATATCTTCGACGGTATTAGACGGGGTGAATTTTTCGCCCACATCCACGGGGAAGCCTGGCCGTGTCATGCCATGGACCTCGACCCCGCATTCTTTCAGCCCGCGCGCGAGGCCTTGAGCCCGGGTCGTGTAGCCATTTGAAACTTGTGGCAGCGCATAGTTGAGGAGGTAGAGAAGTTTTCCCGGAGTCGGTTTGACGGGGGCCCCGGGTTGCGCCTCTCGCCGCTGCAAAATCGACAGGCAGGAGGTGTGAGTTTTGAGGATCCCTGCCAGCTTGCGCTCCGCAGCCGGATTCCCGGGTAAGTTACTGTAAAAACTGTACAATTCATTGAAAGATGCGCTTGCAACATCAACGCGATGGCTGCGCTGAGAAAGGGAAAAAGTTTCTTCTAAGATGTCCAATGAGTTGGGAGATATTCTGCTAGCGTACTGAAGAAGTTCAAGGCTGGATGCAGTCCGTGCATGACGGTCAAGAACTTTGGCGGCGCTTAAAAGGCCTTTTGGGGAGATATGTTTTGGCTGTTTCATTGGTCTTTGAATCTGAATGTTTTGGTGGGAGAGTTTTCTTTCAGAATTTTAGTTTTTTGAACGGGGATTGGATCTATAGCAGTCTGAGCGTGGCTTTGAAGCAGTCTGAGCGTGGCTTTGAACCGTGCCGGGTTTGTCAGAGGCTGATTTCAGTTAGTTACGCTGCTATGGTCTGAGTTTCCAGAGCCACGTAGAAGTTTGCTTCGGCATGGCGTTGTTGCAGAACTTGGCGCTGGAAGGATTCACACTGCGAATCCGGTAGGTTAAGAAGTTCGACATGAGCAAGCCCGTACCCGCCCGCTACCGCACGACGAACTGGAAATCCTACAATGACGCTCTGAAGCGGCGCGGGTCGCTGCTGATCTGGCTCGACAGGGACATGCTGTGGCTGGCGCCCAAGGCTGGTCGATCTGGCCGACCGCCGGTGTTCTCTGATGCCGCGATCCAGTTCTGCCTGATGGTGAAAGTGCTGTTCGGCCTGCCGCTCCGGCAAACGACCGGGATGGTGTCGAGCATCCTGCAGATGGCCGGGCTGGATTGGCCGGTTCCTGACTTCTCTACCCTGAGCCGCAGGCAAAAGAACATTACCGTTAAGATCTCGAACCGCCGATCGGCGGGTCCCCTCAACCTGTTGGTAGATAGCACCGGCATCAAGTTCCTGGGCGATGGCGAATGGCTGACCCGCAAGCATGGCACCCATCGCAGACGCCAATACCGAAAGGTCCATTTGGCGATGGACACGGGCTCGGGCGACATAGTGGCCGTGGCATTCACCTCAAGCCGCGAGGGTGACAGCCCCGTCCTGCCTGACCTGCTGGACCAAATCCCGGTGGATCAGGAGATCGGCACCGTGACGGGCGATGGGGCCTTCGACACCCGCCGCTGCCACACCGCGATCCTCGCGCGTGGCGGCACTGCCGTCCTCCCCATTCGCAAGAACGGTCGCTTCTGGAAGGAGGATTGCCCTGCCGCGATGGCGCGCAATGACATCTTGCGCGCCACCCGGCACCTTGGGCGGACGATCTGGAAGCGCTGGTCCGGCTATCATGTCCGAAGTCGCATCGAGGCGAAGATGCGCGGTCTCAAATCATTCGGAGAGAGGATCGCATCACGAGACCCGGACCGCCAGACCGCCGAAATCCAAATCCGCATTGCCCTCATGAACCGCTTCAACGCTCTCGGCCAAGCCGAGATCGAACGCGTGGCCTAAGATCTCGGGGGAAAGGGGGAAGCTCGGCCCAAACCGGCGTTCTGCAACTGAGCTACCCCCCGAAATTCGGACACTGACATAAGCTACGATTTGCAGTCTGCTGATCTTCGACGAGAAGGAGATCAGAGATGTCGAAACGGAAGCAGCACGCGCCCGAGTTCAAGGCGAAGGTCGCGCTGGAAGCCCTGAAGGGTGAGGAGACGGCGGCCGAGCTGGCGAGCCGCTTCGGGGTGCATCCGACGATGATCCATCAATGGAAACGGGCCCTGCTCGAAGGTGCGTCCGGCGTGTTTGAGCGCGGGGGCCGCAAGGAGCCTGAGATTGACGAGGAGCAGGTGAAGGAGCTCCACGCCAAGATCGGGGAGCTGGCGGTGGCCAACTCTTTTTTGGAACGAAAGCTGAAGCCCTGGGGCGGGAAGTGAGGCGCGGCATGATCGAGCCTGACCACCCGGATCTGTCGATCGGCCAGCAGTGCAAGCTGCTGTCGATCGCGCGCTCGTCTTTCTACTACACCCCCAAGGGCGAGACCGAACAGAACCTCGGCCTGATGCGGCGGATCGACGAGCAGTTCCTGGAGACCCCGTTCTTCGGTGTCCGGCATAGGCCCATATGCGCCCCTGTTTCACCCCCTTGCCGAGCCCTTTGTCCCGGCGGGAGCGATCCAGAACCCGGATTGGCGTATCATCGGCATGGAGCACATCACTGGCCATGATTTCGGCCTCGATCCGGTCGGTCAGAGGCTGCAGGACCCGCATAGCCCTGCCGCACCAATCCACCAGGGTGGTGTCCGGGATGTCGGCGCCGATCCCGGGCGAAGATCTCGTTCAGCTGATACAATGGAAGGTGATCGTCGAACTTCGACACGAGGATATGAGCCAGCAATCCGGGGCCGGCCATGCTGCCCGGGATCGGCCGGCTGGGAGCCGGGCTCTGCACCATCTTCTCGCACCGCCGGCAGGATTTCTTCACCCGAGCGATCTCGATGACCTTCAGCTGGGCGGTGATCATGTCCAGCAACTCGCTCACGTCCTCCCCGACGACCCGCAAATCCCCACCACAGTCCGGGCAGCTGTCACCCGGATCGAGTTCGCGACGTTCGCGCGGCGTGCTTTCGGAGACCCGGGGACGGCGACCTGCAGATCCTCGAGCGCCAGTTCGAGCTGTTCGATCTCGCGCTCGATCTTCTCCGAGTTCGCCCCGAAGGTCTGCTTTTGCAGCTTTGCGATCCGCACCCGCAGCGCCTGGACCAGCAGATCATGCGCGCGCAGGGAGGCCGACATCTTCTCGTTCTCGGCCTGCAAGGCGGCGATCATCGCCTTCAACAGGGCGGGATCGTCGGGCAAAGAAGCGGTGGAATTCGACATGCCCGTATGTATCACGCGCCCCGGGAGAGCGCCATAAAAACAAGGCAAAACAGGTGGATAATCACCCCACCCGCGCGGGCGGCGCGCCCCAGTCCGGCCGCCGCCAATCGATCCCTTCCCATAGCATCGCAAGTTGCGCCGAGGTCAGCCGGACCGCCCCGTCACCGGCGCCCGGCCAAGGAAAGCGCCCCCGCTCGAGGACCTTGTAATAGAGGCAGAAACCCTGGCCGTCCCAGTAAAGCAGCTTCAGGCGATCACCCCGGCGCCAGCGGAAGGCAAAGACCGCACCGCCTGTCGGCTTCTGACGCAGGACATCCTGTGCAAGGGCCGCCAGGCCCGCGATCCCTTTCCGCATGTCGGTCACGCCGCAGGCGAGATAGACACGCACACCAGTGCCCGGCCCGATCATGCCGCCTCCACCGCCCGGATCAACCGGGTCAGCACCGCTCCGTCCATCGCGCTGTCGAACCGGAGGCAGCGCCCTTTGGCAAGGCGGAGCTCCACCACCACCGGCGCAACCGGCGCCGCCTCCGTTGGCGCGCTCTCAAGGACCGGAACATCAATCGGCAGGAAGACAGCACCTTGGTCCGGCGACCAAAGCCCCTTCTTCTTCAACTCGTGCCGCCATGCGTAAATCTGCTGCCGGGTAATCTCGTGGCGCTGCGCCACCTGCGTGACCGTCGCGCCGTCCACGCCAACCGAGCTCACGATCGCAAGCTTGTCGTCATCGCCCCACCGGCGCCGCCGCTCAACGCCAAGGATCTCACTCCGCATGGCCCCTCCACCTAAGACACGTCATTTGCGACATCGTTATGCACGTGTCTTAGACCGTCACGTCGCCTTCCGGCAGGCGGTCACAGTCGGGCGGTTACGAAAGGACACAAGACCTATCCTTACCTTCTGAAAGGGCTGCGCGTGGATCGTCCGAACCAGGTCTGGTGCTCGGACATCACCTACTTGCCCATGCGGCGCGGGTTCCTATACCTCGTGGCGATCATGGACTGGCACACCCGAAAGGTCCTGGCCTGGCGGATCTCGAACACGCTGGAGGCCGACTTCTGCGTCGAAGCGCTGAACGAGGCCATCCACAAGTTCGGCCCGCCCGAGATCATGAACACGGATCAGGGCAGCCAGTTCACGTCCTTCGCCTGGACCGACCGGCTCCGCCGATCCGGCGTGCGCATCTCGATGGATGGGAAAGGCCGATTCCTCGACAACATCTTTATCGAGAGGCTGTGGCGGACCCTGAAATATGAGTGCGCCTACCTGCACGCCTGGGAGACAGGATCGGAGACGAAGGCGGCCATCCGGAAATGGATGACCTTCTACAACCGGCGCTGCCCACATTCAGCCCTCGGCGGCAGACTGCCAGCCGTGGTCTATTGGCAGAGAAATGATACCAACCAACCCGATCAGAAGGTACAACGAGTAGCTTAAATTACGCCCGATCCTATCCAACCGATGGGGAGTAGCTCACCGGCGCGCTGGCCCAAACCCGCAGACTCTCGTTCATAACAAGCGGCAGGTCAGTCCAGTACGATGTTTATGGATTTCTGGTTCATGTTCATGCGATACATCCTGAAAACACTACCTTCCCAGTGTGATTGTCCAACACATAAGATGTGATGATATGCAAGACCCTCGTTACAAGAACTTTAGCCATGGCAACCGCGACATCTCATACACTTTTGAGCCCGCGCAAAAAGCGGATGCTCCACTTGTTGTGATCTTGCATGGGCACACCAGAACGCCCACAGCTTCAAAATTCAGGCATGAGGACTGGAATGTTCTCTGCCCAGTCGACAATTTCGGCTATGAAGGCTGGGGCTCGTGGTTTCTGGGCGAGGGTGGGGATCTGTTTTGGTTGGAGGCCATGCCAGAGCTGATCCGACACGTCTATAGCGGAGATAAATACTATTTTTGTGGCAGCTCCATGGGGGGATACGGTTCAATTCTGCATGGTTGCCGTATGCGTGCACGGGGGGTTTACGCTAATATTCCCCAAACCCGCTTATTGGGATCGACTTACTCAAATAGCGGGATGAAAAAGTTCTTTGAACCGATCTTCAAGTGTGGCGATATGTCTCCGTATAATGACCTGCGCAATGTGTTGGAAAAGCACTTGCCTACCAGCTTCATCCTGTCAGGACTGCGTTGGGACAAGCCCAAGTATATCGAAGAACAAACCTTTCCTTTCCTAGCTGCGCTTTGTGAAAATGAAGTTAATTTTCGAAGCGAGATTCATTTTGGTGCCGGACATAAATTGACATATACTACCGTCGAAAGTCTTGCGCTTCTGGCGCAACACTTTGATGAAATTGAAGAAAATTATGCGCGTAAGATGCGGCTAATGAAGAGGCGCTTGGGTGAAGGGCCAGTACGGGGCGCCGGTTGAGGCCGGATGCTGGACGGGGGTAGTGAGTTACTCCCAATCCTTGGACAATATCTGACGTGACCTAGGCTCTGGACTTCGGTAAAGCGTGTGCGCCGATATCGTCGTTGACTTGGCTCACGATCAGAAATGGGCTGATCGGGCGTCCTTGCCTATCGCAGACGGCATGCAGCTTCGTATTCATACCGCTATTGGTCCGCTTGATCAGACGGCCAGGCCCCCTTTTTGACGTCTTTGCTGGTCGCCGTCCGGTGTGCCTTGAGATACGTCGCGTCGATCATGACAGACTTCTCTTCGTCGCGATCAGGCCTCGTGCCAAGCTGGTCTCCATTGCAGAAACCAGCTTGAATCACGCTTAGCGGGGTATGTGAATCCCTTTTGTCAACACGACCTAAGATCGGAGGTCTCTGAAAAAGTTTTCCAAGTGATTTGAAAGACGACATTGGCACTTATCTCACCTGTTTGGAATTCAATTACCGTGGCAGGCTCCAGAGTCCCAAAGGATCTTGATCTCCAGCCATCCGGTTCAGGGCCTTTTTTCCCTTTTATTGCTGCAAGTCCTGCAATTGGGGTGAGGGCTTGAATTGTCATTGTTTTCGTTTTGGAGTGAATCAGGGCGCAGCTATTGTTATGGTCCAGTTCCACATACTTGTCTCCAGGAATCAAAAAACGACTTGTGTAACTGTGCCCCTTGTCCATTATTGATAGCGCACATTGAGCTGTAGATTGTTGAGATAAAGGGTAAACGCAATCAGATACACGTATTTTCACTGGCATATCCGGCTGACGCGCATCGAATGTAAAGCTACGGTATGATAAAAAGCCATGAAACATTTTGCTGGAACATAAAACGTATGACAACCCCTCATGAGACCAGTGATTTTCAATCTTTGTACATCTCCCACATATTTCAGAGTTTCGAAGCGCTTTTTGATTTACAGGCATTGTAATGGAGTGCGCCTTACAGGATCTAAGGTACCTTCTATATTTATCTTTTTCTTGATATTTGTAAAGGCCGCCATCAATTACCCAGTCATCTCCATGCGCCTTTATAGTAAAACTTTGATCGTCATCATGTCTATGGTAGTGGGAATTATATCCACAATGGGATAACAGGTGAACAGCATTCTTCGAACCCCACTGATTGCGAATACTGATCCAGCCAGATTCCGGTAAAACCATGAATTTTCTTTCTGGTGCCTCGCCTTGCGTTCCGGCAGAAATAGCATAGAGGTACTGTTTGTAATATTTTGGTGGGTTCTCTTTCAGGAACAAGTTAAGAAGCGGTCGTTCTGAGGTGTCACCAATTTGAGGCAACCCCCCATCGGGGCCGATTAAATGTATGAAGGCTTCAGTCGCCTTTTCAATTGTATTATTAACCTCTTTTAGGTAACGAGGGAGCTTTGAGGGTGAGGTATTGAGGGCCCGACGCACTTTTAGGAGTTGTTGGATTCCAAACTGGTGGTACCCTGTGCTGTTTTCTCTGTGGCCGCCATCTTTTGCGAAGCTTTTTTCTATTTCATCTCTAATCCGCTCCAGTGAAATGGCGCCTCCAACACTTGAAAACTTGCGATTGGGCAGTTCCGTGGATAGCCGAAATAAGGATATTGACTGATCTAGTCCGTGATTGGTCCCTTTGGTATAGTTTTTTTCTTCAATTAAAAACTCAGCATGAGATTCTAGTATATCATCCAATAGCATGTGATCTCCGCTTTGTTCCTTTGGAGTTTTCTCTTTGACATCCAATAGGTTTATAGCGCGTAATGCCGCACCATGATCATGCCATGCAAATTTTGGAGAATCGGCCGCAGAAGAGAAGTGAAGCCACCAGTCACGTACAATGGATAAAATTAAATCTAAGCCTCTATGGTTTCCATGGGTGGCATCATATGCTGTTAAATCAGGGCAGAAAGCAAGCTGATGATAGAGAAATACCCAGCTCCTATTATTATAAGGATCCATACTCCAATCTGGAGGAGATTCTATTGGCGTGGCTGGAAAAGAAAAAATTCCGCGCGGCACCCAAAGATTATGATCGAGAAGTAATTCGCCACGCCCCGCGGATGTTTTTGATAATTCGTCTATTTTGGTTTCGCATACTTTAGTAGATTTTATGCTACTTCCACTTTCTTCGCTTGGAGCCTTCTCTTCTGCTTTTTTCTCTCTATAAAGCATGATCTATTCTCCTGGGTTGCATATTTTTGAGTAGGCAAAAGGCCCTTCATTTCTTGCAGCATGTACTAGCGCGAGCTGACTTCCGATCTGGGCGTAGATTGTTTCGGAAAGGGCGGCGCTTCCCACCTCATTCAAATGCAAATCGTCATAGAAAAATGAAATGTCAGAGATCAGTTTTTCGAGATCCAGAAGCTCGACCCGGGTTGCTCTCGCAACATTGCGCATCACCTGATTGGAAAGGCGGCGTGCAGCGACAAGACGCTCATAGCGTCCAGGGGTTTTTCTGAAACGTGCCTGGTACCAAGGCTGGTCACTGTAATTTGTTTGGACAAAGGGCGTCGTAGCAAAATATAGATCTAGGGAAAAGGCATCGGCTGTACAGGCAAAGCTGCGCAAAACGCTTTCCAACTGATGTAGGTTTTTCTCTGCGGGGCAGGCCTCCTCTGCTTGACCGTCTGTTGGAAGAACTGGACTGTAGCGTTGGCTGGAACTGTTCCAAAGCCCTCCCTTGAACCCCATGGCCAGCGTGTCGTTGCTTGGCAGAATGAGGAGAACGGCAGCATTTTCCTGGCAGCCGACCTTGTTGATCATAGCATTCAGCAGGATCAGTGAGGTGGCGCCTGAATAGCCACCGTTCAGAAACTGGCGCGGGCAACCCTCTGCGGCCATTTTTTTTGTCAGTAGGTCGCAGAACCGCCGGCCCTGCTGGATGAAGGTCGACTCAACCACGCTGTCGCCAAAGACAAAAACCGGAGCGTCTCCCCCGTCTTGGCAGCTAGGGTCGATGATGAAGCCGTTACTGTCAGTGGTCAGCCAGAAGCTGCCCTGGGACAGACTACTATTGACCATTTTCATGTAGGCATCATCCGGTGATTTTTTCAGAACGGCCCCGGTGCCGAAATCCTTGATCCGTATGCTGCGCTTCTTCCCTTTCCTAGTTTCCATTCAGTTGACCTTCTCACTATCATATCTGAAAAAATGGAAATCTTCTGCATATTTTTCTGCGACCATCTCTGTCAGGTCGGGGGTCCAGAACTCACTGAGACGGGATTTTGCAGAGGTTGCGCTTGGTGAGGCATTCGTATTTAGTAAGTCCTGATCTGGAGGGGCGCCAAAAATGCGCCGATGGATTTTCGAAAAATCTTCTTCAAATCGTTCCTGCTTTCCAATATAATTGTAATTTACAAAATTACACAAGGCGTCATAATATTGTACTCTCCAATGATTGTTCTGCTCATGAACGGTCTGTCGGCAAATTGTGGATATGAACTCTGCAAAGCTTGGTTTGTATCCAAGATCCTTTCCCATGCCCAGAATCAACTCGCGATAGGGGCGGGACTTGCCGGGAACAATCCGATCTAGGTAGCAGGAAAGAAGCCTGGAATAGGGGTTACGCACAAAGGTGAAGCGGAAGAATTCATTGCCGCTAAAAACTTTTTCCATGTCTTCATTAGACAATTGGAAGGGGGATAAAAGCGGGGAATCCGCTCTGCTGTGCACCGAGGGCATTTTAAAATGCGTGTCCACAATTTCCTTTTTATAAAGCAGGAATTTTACTGTTGAATTTGCGGCTTTCCCTACGGTGTGAAATGCATACCGGTGACGAAACGAAATATAGAAATGATCAAAAAAATCACGCTTTGGTTTCGTTTGAGAAATTTCTGTTACGAGGTCCCACATGGCAACGCGCTACATCCTAAGTGAATTTGGGCAATCTGCTACACCCGGGTATGCCCTGTGGTGAAAGGGCAAGCAAGGCGGCACAGCTCCCCGGGTCGCGGTTTGTTGGATGCCTACTCGTCCACGGCGATGGCTTGAACGACCTCTTGGACCACTTTCCGCATCAAGGCCTCGTCCAAGCTTTCTCCCATCACCCGGATTAGTGGCTCGGTACCTGATTTGCGGATCAGCAGGCGGCCGGTTTGGCCCAGCTCCTCTTCGCCCCGGTGGATGGCGTCTTTCACAGCGTCTTGACTGAGGGGATCGCTGCCCGGCGCATAGCGGACATTTTGCAACAGCTGCGGTACCGGAGTGAACTGGCGGGTCAGGTGACTTGCTGACTCTTCTGTTTCCTTCAGGAGGGCAAGCACCTGCAACCCGGCTAGTAGCCCGTCTCCTGTTGTGGCATTATCGGTGATGACGATATGGCCCGATTGCTCGCCGCCCATGTTGAAACCACCCCTACGCATTTCCTCGACGACATAGCGGTCGCCGACCGCAGTGCGGCGTAGGGTGATGCCCTGTTTAGCCAGATAGGTTTCCAGTCCCAGATTAGACATCACCGTGGCTACCAGAGTGTTGTAGTTGAGCCGCCCCTGTCGGGCCCAATGGGTGGCCAGTAGCGCCATGATTTGATCGCCGTCCACCACGGTGCCGGTCTCGTCCAGCATGATGATACGGTCGGCATCGCCATCCAGGCAAATTGCCAGGTCTGCCTCTCTATCGCGGACGGTTCGTGCGGCCAGTTCAGGATGGGTCGAACCGCAGCCCTCGTTGATATTGTAGCCGTTCGGTGCCGTGCCAATGGTGATCACCTCGGCCCCCAGCTCCCAGAGCACTTCCGGTGCGGCCTTGTAGGCGGCGCCATTGGCACAATCGAGCACGATTTTCAGTCCGTCTAACCGGGTTTGGCCGGAGATAGTCGTTTTGGCATACTCGACATAGCGCGCGGCTGAGTCGTTCAGGCGTGTTACCTGGCCGAGATGCTCGCTTCCCTGCATGGCATCCGTAGCGTCCAGTAGCACTTCGATTCCTCGCTCCGCATCGTCGGAGAGCTTGAAACCGTCGGGACCGAAGAACTTGATGCCATTATCATGGTGCGGATTGTGGCTGGCCGAGATCATCACTCCCAAATCGGCCCGCATCGAACGGGTCAGGAGGCCGACCGCCGGCGTGGGTAAGGGGCCCAGGGCAAACACATCCATCCCGGCGGCGGCAAAACCCGCGGTCAGCGCATTCTCGAGCATATAGCAAGACCGGCGGGTATCCTTCCCGATTACCACTCGCTTGGTTTCCGTGCTGGCGTGGAAATACTGGCCTACGGCCGTGGCTAGCCGAACCATGAAAGGCGCTGTCATTGCGCCCGTGTTTGCACGGCCACGAATTCCGTCTGTCCCAAAATAGCGTCGTGTCATCGGCTTCCGTTTCAATGAGTTTCAGAAAAAGTTGTACTGGATCTAGTCGCGTCCGGAACCGACCGTTGGGAGCGTTCTAACCGTTGCACAGATGTGGCGCAATCTATCTTGCCCGATCTGCGGCAAGTTGAGCGTCTCCGGATTTCCCAGTTGTGTTTCGGGAGGGAATTGATAGGAGGAACCCGTTTGAAGCAGTATTTTCGGGGGCGGTTTTGCATATCCTCATGGTCTTTGGCACACGCCCGGAAGCCATCAAAATGGCGCCGGTCGTTAAGAAACTTCAGGCGACAGACGGGGTTTCGGTCGATGTCTGTGTCACGGCCCAGCATCGCGAAATGCTGGACCAGGTTCTCCAGCTGTTCAACATCGAGCCACGGTTTGACCTCAATGTGATGCAGCCGGGCCAAGATCTGACCGATATTACCGCTCGGATCATCCTGGCGCTACGCGATGTCCTGAAGGAAAACCAATACGACCGGCTGCTCGTCCACGGGGATACGACCACGACCATGGCCGCCGCGCTGGCGGCCTTTTATGCCCAGGTGCCCGTCGGTCATGTCGAGGCGGGGCTGCGCACTGGAAATATCTACGCGCCTTGGCCGGAAGAGATGAACCGCATGCTGGTAGGGCGAATCGCCGATTTGCACTTCGCGCCGACGCAGTCCGCGCGCCGGAACCTGCTGGCCGAGAATGTTGCGGAGGACAGGATCCTCGTCACCGGCAATACGGTGATTGATGCGCTGCAACAAGTCGTCACCCAGTTCGAGACTGATGCAGATCTGAACAGGCGTATGGAGACGCGTTTCCCCTTTCTCGAAGTGGACAAGCGTATGATCCTGGTGACCGGTCACCGGCGTGAGAATTTCGGCGCCGGATTCGAAAATATCTGCCGAGCTCTGCGCGGCATCAGTGAGCGGAGCGGTGTTCAGATCGTTTATCCGGTACATCTGAACCCGAATGTCCAAGAGCCCGTCCAGCGGATCTTGGGCACCACATCAAACGTACATTTGATAGAACCGCAGGATTATCTACCCTTTGTTTGGTTGATGCAGCGGTCGAGTTTCGTGATCACCGATTCTGGTGGGGTGCAGGAAGAGGCCCCCTCGTTGGGCAAACCGGTTTTGGTAATGCGCGAAACGACGGAGCGGCCCGAGGCCGTCGACGCCGGGACGGTCCGGTTGGTCGGCACTGACGCGGACAAGATTCAGCTCGAAGCTTTGCGCCTTGTGAACGACTCCGATGCCTATGAAGAAATGGCACGGGCGCTCAATCCATATGGGGACGGCAAGGCCTCTGGGCGCATCGCAGCGGCTTTGCTGGCTGGGTGAAATGGTTTTCAAAGAAGCTTAAGAGGATGACTATGTTTGAGCGCGTTTCCATGATCGGGCTGGGGTATATCGGGTTGCCGACTGCCGCTCTGTTCGCATCGCACGGGGTTGAGGTGATTGGTGTCGATGTCTCCCCGAAGGTGGTCGAGACGGTCAATGCCGGCAAGATCCACATCGTTGAGCCGGAACTGGACGGGATCGTGCTCAAGGCCGTCTCCGAGGGGAAACTGCGCGCAACGCTGACGCCGGAACCTGCCGAGGCTTTCATCATCGCTGTGCCGACCCCCTTCAAAGAAGGCTATGAGCCGGATTTGAGTTATATTCAGTCGGCAACCAACATGATCGCTCCAGTCCTCAAGGCGGGCGATCTGGTGGTGCTGGAAAGCACCTCGCCAATCGGCGCGACTGAGCAAATGGCGGTTTGGTTAGCCGAGGCGCGCCCGGATCTGAGCTTTCCGCAAGACGCCGGGGATGACGCTGATATCCAGATCGCGCATTGCCCCGAGCGGGTGCTGCCAGGCCATGTGGTGCGCGAACTGGTAGAGAATGATCGTATCATCGGCGGCATGACAAAACGCGCCAGCGAAATGGCGATCACCATGTACAAGAAGGTGGTACAGGGCGATTGCATTGTCACCGACGCCAAGACCGCCGAGATGTGCAAGCTGACCGAGAACAGCTCGCGCGATGTGCAGATCGCCTTTGCCAACGAATTGTCGGTGATCTGCGACAAGTTCGGCATCGACGTCTGGGAGTTGATTTCTCTGGCCAACCGCCACCCACGCGTCAATATCCTGCAACCCGGCGCGGGTGTCGGCGGTCACTGCATCGCGGTGGATCCTTGGTTCATCGTGGCTTCGGCGCCCGACGAGGCCAAGTTGATCCGGATGGCCCGCGAAGGGAATGATAATAAGCCCAAATGGGTTCTCCATAAAATCCGCGAAGCGGTGATGAACGTGTTAGCCGAAGCTCCGGCGCGGTCAATGTCGGATGTCACGGTGGCCTGCCTTGGCCTAGCCTTCAAACCGGATATCGATGACCTGCGCGAAAGCCCCGCTTTGGCGATTGTTACTGAACTTGGTGATTTGGGATGTCAGATCCTGGCGGTCGAGCCGCATATCAAGGAACTTCCGACCAAGGTGAACGGGGGTACTATTGCGCTTTCCGGGCTCGACGAGGCACTAACTGCGGCCGATGTGGCCTGTGTTCTGGTCAAGCATTCGGCTTTTGCAGATCTCGGCGACAGACTTCCGGAAGGTCTGAAACTGATCGATGTGGTTGGTCTGTAATCCCTCCTGCAGCGGGCAAGACGATGTATCTCAACGGGCCTATGTGGTGCTCCCGGATGAGGTGTTGCATGTCCTGTCCGATGCCGGCCCGTTTTCCCAGTTCCATGCGAGGGCAGTGAGGTCTGCACATTTTGTGCCATCACCGGCAGTCTCCCAGAGAAGTCTCGGTTCACTGGTGGTTTGTGTCCGCCACGTTGCGAGTAGGTAATCGAGCAATGCGCGTTTTTCGGCGTCAAACCGCGGGACAACCACAACCGGCGCTTTGCCGGCAAGGCGGTAGTCGCGCGGAGGCCTACGTCGGTGAAGTTTGATATCCCAGCAGCCCATTCGACCGCCGTTGGTACAATGGTCAGCACATTGTCGCGTATCGGGAGCCGTCCCGTTCCCGTTTGAGTTGGAGACCCGGAAACCCGCTTGTGGTTTGGCTGAACAGCAGCATAACGTTCCCTCGGATTTTGGGAGCGGTTTGGACAGCAGGGGAATGGGAGAGGCGCGCACTGCCCGCAAAAGTGGTCGCTATACAGGACACAGACATGAAAAAAGCCCTCATTACCGGCATCACCGGGCAGGACGGTTCTTACCTGGCGGAGTTCCTTCTGGAGAAGGGCTATGAGGTGCACGGCATCAAGCGCCGCGCCTCGCTGTTCAACACCCAGCGGATCGACCACATCTACGAGGATCCGCACACCGACCACGCCCGCTTCCGCCTGCATTACGGTGATCTCACCGACAGTTCGAACCTGACCCGGATCCTGTCCGAGGTGCAGCCCGACGAGGTCTATAACCTCGGCGCGCAGAGCCATGTGGCGGTCAGCTTCGAGGCCCCCGAGTACACCGCCGACGTGGACGCGATCGGCACGCTGCGGCTCTTGGAGGCGATCCGCTTTCTCGGGCTGGAAAAGAAAACCCGATTCTACCAGGCCTCGACCTCGGAGCTCTACGGCCTGGTGCAGGAGATCCCGCAGACCGAGACTACGCCGTTCCACCCGCGCAGCCCTTACGCGGTGGCCAAGCTCTATGCCTACTGGATCACGGTGAACTACCGCGAGGCTTACGGGCTCTATGCCTGCAACGGCATCCTCTTCAACCACGAGAGCCCGCGCCGCGGCGAGACCTTCGTCACCCGCAAGATCACCCGCGGGCTGGCCAATATCGCGCAAGGTTTGGAGCCTTGCCTCTACATGGGAAACATCGACGCGCTGCGCGACTGGGGCCACGCCAAGGATTACGTGCGCATGCAGTGGATGATGCTGCAGCAGGAGGCGGCGGAGGATTTCGTCATCGCCACCGGCAAACAGTACAGCGTGCGCGAGTTCATCACCTGGGCGGCCGCCGAGCTGGGGATCGCGCTGGAGTTCTCCGGCCAGGGTGTCGATGAGGTCGCCACCGTGACGGCGCTCGCGGGCGACAAGGCGCCGGCACTGAAAGAGGGCGACGTGATCCTGCGCATCGACCCGCGCTATTTCCGCCCGGCGGAGGTGGAAACGCTGCTGGGTGACCCGGCCAAGGCCAAGGCCAAGCTGGGCTGGGAGCCGGAGATCACCGCGCAACAGATGTGCGCCGAGATGGTCGCCGAGGACCTGAAGACCGCGCGGCGCCATGCGCTGCTCAAGGAACACGGGCTCGATCTGCCGGTGAGCCTGGAGGGGTGAGCGCATGAAACTCTATGTGGCCGGCCATCGCGGCATGGTTGGGGGTGCGATCCTGCGGCAATTGCAGGCGCGAAAAGACGCGGGTGAAAACATTGAACTGATCACCCGCACCCATGCCGAGCTAGACCTCACCGACCAGCGGGCCGTGCGCGATTTCATGACCTCCGAGCGCCCCGACCGGGTGATCCTGGCCGCCGCCAAGGTGGGCGGCATCTATGCCAACAACACCTACCCGGCGCAGTTCATCTATGAAAACCTGATGATCGAATGCAACGTGATCCACGCCGCCCATGAGGCCAGAGTGGACCGCCTGCTGCAACTGGGCTCGTCCTGCATCTATCCCAAGCGGGCAAAACAGCCGATGGCCGAGGATGCGCTGCTGACCGGCACGCTGGAGCCGACCAACGAACCCTATGCCATCGCCAAGATCGCCGGCATCAAGCTGTGCGAAAGCTACAACCGGCAGTACGGCCGCGATTACCGCTCGGTGATGCCGACCAACCTTTACGGGCCGGGGGACAACTTCCACCCCGAGAACTCCCACGTGCTGCCCGCCCTGATCCGCCGCTTCCACGAGGCGGCGCGGGACGGCGCCGAGGAGGTCACCATCTGGGGCAGCGGCACGCCGCGGCGCGAGTTTCTGCATGTGGACGACATGGCCGAAGCAAGTCTGTTCGTGATGGATCTCGACAAGGAAATCTATGACCGCGAGACCGAGCCGATGCTGAGCCATATCAACGTGGGCACCGGCAGTGATGTCTCGATCCTGGAGCTGGCACGGCTGGTGGCGAAGGTGACAGGCTTCCAGGGGCGGATCGCAACCGATCCGTCGAAGCCCGACGGCGCCCCGCGCAAACTAATGGATGTAAGTCGGCTGAAGCGGCTGGGCTGGATCGCCTCAATTGGGCTGGAAGATGGGGTCCGGCAGACCTATGACTGGTTCCTGGCCCAGAACATGGAGCTGCTGCGGGCAAAGTGATCCGCCCGAGGGGATGGCGCAATGTGCGCTTGAACGCAGGTGGTCATTTGGCGATACCAGGACCACGGTATTCGCCTCACCCCATTTCACGGGAGCTTTCATTTGATGATCACCCCCATCCTTCTCTGCGGCGGCTCCGGCACCCGGCTCTGGCCGCTCAGCCGCAAATCCTACCCCAAGCAATTTGTGCCTCTGGTTGGCGACAAGACGCTGTTCCAGGCCTCGGCTGAGCGGCTGTCGGGGCAGGGGTTCGCCCAGCCGGTGGTGCTGACCAATTCCGATTTCCGCTTCATCGTGACCGAGCAGCTCTCCGAGATTGGCATCGATCCCGGCGCCGTGCTGATCGAGCCGGAGGGGCGCAATACCGCGCCCGCGGTGCTGGCCGCGGCGCTCTGGCTGGAACAAACCGACCCCGACGGGCTGATGCTGGTGGCGCCCTCGGATCACGTGGTGCCCGACGCGGCCAGCTTCCGCGCTGCGGTCGCCGCCGGTGCGCCGGCGGCGGAGGCCGGTCAGCTGGTCACCTTCGGCATCAAACCGACCCATGCGGAAACCGGCTACGGGTACCTGGAGCTGACCGAGGATCCCGGCGATTTCGCCGCCCGGCCGCTGGCGCTCACCCGTTTTGTGGAAAAGCCCGACGCGGAGAAGGCGGCCAAGATGCTGGCCTCGGGCCACTTCCTGTGGAACGCCGGCATCTTCCTGTTCAAGGTCAGGACGATCCTGGAGGCGTTCCGCGAATATGCCCCGGACCTCGTCGTGCCGGTGCAGGCGGCGGTGGAGGCGGGCAAGCCCGACCTCGGCTTCTTCCGGCTCGACCCGGCGGCCTGGACGGGGGCCGAGGACATCTCGATCGACTACGCGGTGATGGAACGGGCCGATAATCTTTCGGTGGTGCCCTATGCCGCCGGCTGGTCCGACCTGGGCGGCTGGGACGCGGTCTGGCGCGAGACCGGGCCCGACGCGTCCGGCGTCGTCACCACCGGGCCGGCGACGGCGATCGATTGCGAGAACACGCTACTGCGGTCGGAGGATACCGCCCTGGAAGTGGTCGGCATCGGGCTGAAGAACATCATCACCGTGGCGATGCCCGACGCGGTGCTGGTGGCCGACAGCAGCCGCGCCCAGGACGTGAAACAGGCGGTGACGGCGCTGAAGGCGAAAGCGGCCAAGCAGGCCACCCATTTCCCCAAGGATCACCGCCCCTGGGGCTGGTTCGAAACCCTGGTGCTGGGCGACCGGTTCCAGGTCAAGCGCATCCATGTCCATCCCGGCGCGGCGCTGTCGCTGCAGAGCCACCACCACCGCTCGGAACACTGGATCGTGGTCGAGGGGACCGCCAAGGTCACCGTGGACGATGAGATCAAGCTGATCAGCGAGAACCAGTCGGTCTATATCCCGCTGGGCGCGGTGCACCGGATGGAGAACCCCGGTAAGGTGCCGATGGTCTTGATCGAGGTGCAGACCGGCAGCTATCTCGGCGAGGACGACATCATCCGCTATGAGGATGTCTACGCGCGGGAGTGATCCTCCGGTTTTTTGGAACCCAATAGGCCATTGGGAGGCGGTGTCTCAGCGGCGTGTTCCACGTGCAGCGGGCTTTGATGAACAGAAAGCAGATGCTATCGTAACCGCCATGCAGGACTCGATGGATCAAACCCTTGCCACCAAGGCGGACTTGCAGGCGCTAGAACTGCGCATGACAATCAAGCTTGGCGCGCTGGTGCTGGTGGGTATGTCTGCCCTTACCCTGCTGGACAGGTTTCTAGGCTAGACTCCGCGTCCCTCAACCGAACAACGGAAAGCCCGGCCAGCGCGCCGGGCTTTTTGATTCCGGCTCTATCTGCGGCCCGCTAGTGCGCTGCAGGGCGATCTCTGGCGCGCGGTTTCCCGGTGACGCGACTCCCGGGATCACGTGGGGCGGCATGGGCGGCGCGGCGACCTGGTGGCGTGGTGATCGGGCGAATCAATGACCCGTTGAACAGGTGGCCGGGTGGATCATTGGCCCGGTGACGCGGCGACCTGGTGGCGCGGCTTTCTCTTTTTATGTGCATCCGGGCTTATGGGCTTTGCGGCTTATGTGCATTCATGCACAAGTTGAATGTGCGTTTCTATGACAAGTTGACGGGAAAACGGGTCCCATTGTGCATTTCTGTCGTGACGCGGGGGGCGCGGAGCGCGACATTCGACAGTTTTGCACAATATCTAGGCGACACCCGTTCTTATCATGCTGTTTTCCTCATGTTCTCCGGCATTTCATGCAATCTGCTCAACATCTTACGGGGTTCCCGGGCTGAGTTCTGTACATATGTGCACACAGGGGAATTGCCCCCCGGAATCCGCGCTGAATCCGGCACCTGGGCGGCCGAGATCGAGGTGGGGCCGAGCGCCCCGGGCTGCACCACAAATCGAACCGGCGGCCGGACTTCCCGGGCGAGGCGCGGCGACCAGACGGACTCTACTCACATTCGGCGTGAAAAATTTTGCCCAGATTCCTCCAAAGGGCACCCGTCCTATTGTCCGATGGTGTCCGATTGACCGAAATTTTAATCGGACGGCCTGAAACCCCTTATTTTTATGGCTCTGTCCGATTGTCCGATTAAATATGCTGATTAAGAGTAGAGAGAGAAAAGGGGGAGGACCACTCATTCAAGGCACTGAATAAGTAGTGCCCCCTTTGGACTCCGTGCAAACAATGGCAAAGGTCCACCGGACAGACGGACATTGCCCCGGAAAGTATAACGATTACAGCGGCTTGCGGGTGTCCGCTTAAAATGTCCGATTGCGGAAAATAGACGGGACGGCCGGGAAATTGCCTCGGGAAGTGTGCCCGGCAGCCCGCAACTCCCCTTTCAACGAAAACGAGAGGTCGTCAGAATCGAAAAACCCGGCCTTGCGACCGGGTTCAACGAGAACGGCCTACATCCCTTTCACTAGGCTTGCTGGATGGGACACACTGAAAATTCTCAATAGACGTGAATAGCTCGTTGCTTCACCTGTCAGTAGAATCTTCGACGACCGATAGATTCCCCTGTAGCCGATGGAGCGCTTTTCATCTTTTCATCGCAATCCGGAATTTTGTTTTGTCTCCTCACCGGACCAGCCATTCCTCGACCTCCACGCTCACGTCGCGCATCCGGATCCAGGAGGGCGCCACCGGTTGCCCCTTACGAATGCGCAGTTTGCCCATCAGGCCCACCACATCCCATTCCGGGCGCTCGGAGCGCGGGGTGTAGTCCAGCGTCGGGTCGTACGCGGGGTTCAGCCTGCGGCGCTGCTGGATAACGGCACCCCCGTCCTCATCCGTGATCTCATACGCCTCCCAGAGGTATGAGCCGAAATCGTCGCGCAGGTATTTCTCTTTCCAGCGGTCGATGTCGCCGTCCCCGATCACCGACGGGTTACCGGAAATTACGCCGAACGGGACCTCCCCGGTCACCGCGGGGCGGATTTTCGCGCCGTCCAGCACCACGGACAGGCCGCGCCGGTCTTCACGGGTCGGGTTGCCGTCCAGCCACTCGAAATATTCGGCATAGTCCGCGCCACCGCCGGTCCAGCTTCCGTCGCACGTGCCGTTGCCGTCGCCTTTCAACTTAAATTCAATGTCCTGACTCACACCGTCGTCGGACATGGCGAGGAAGAAGTTGTAATCAATGGTCGCCGCTCGGGATGCCTTGGCGTAGAGCAAATGACGGGCGAATGTCGCACTGGTCGCGCGAGCGATGAGCACATCGGTGCCCGCCGTGCCCTGTTCGATCATTGTCTTGGCGACCGGGCTGCTTGTCCCGATGCCAACGTTCCCGCTGCTGTCGATGCGCGCATGCTCCGTATTGTCAACCTTTCGGAAAATTATGCTGTCCCCTTCGAGGACCATCAAATTCGGGTTGGTCGCTTGCGTGGACCCAAAGAGGGATACGCCCGCTCCATCTGTAGCCCCGGTGCCGCCGAACAGATACTGCACGCCAGCCGTGTCATTGCGCTTGATTATCGAATTTGCCGCTCTCGTCATCGTCATATCGGAACTTAGAGACAAATTGGCGAAATCCGCATCATACCCCTGCACCGGAAGACGCTCCCAGCTTCCGAATGTGCCTGCGCGGTAGTTTCGATAGGCCGGGTCAATCCCGGCATTCTGCGCGAACGCGAATTGCACGAAGTTGTTGGCGTTGACCCCGGCAACCACCAGCAACGAACCGGGACCGGAGCCGAACCATGACGGCCAGTTCGTCGCCGTGGACAGGTCAGAGGTCATGAACATCCCGCCATAGGCCGCGGTATTCGCGTCATCGGCTGTCGTCGCGACGTTGCCATGCCACCCGCCCGCACCGTTGAGCATGACCCGCCCAGGCGTGGTGTCGGCTGCGCCCGATTGCACCGCCGCGCCGGTGGCCTCCCCGGTGGCGGCGTCGAAGCGCAGCGCCTCGGTCCAGGTGCTGCCGTCCCCGCTGACCTTGATGGCGAAATCGGTGCCGCCGGCCAGCCCCATCTCGGCATGTCCGGTCCAGTTCGACTGGAACAGCAGGCTGGCGGTCTCGGCGGCACCGGCCTTGTTGATCTTCAGCTGGTGGCCGGCGCCGTCATGGCTGAACAGCGTGGCCTCGGATACCACCGCCAGCCGGTTCACCGCATCGGACGCCGTGCCGATGCCGACCCCGGTGACATTGTCGAGCTCGGCCGGCGGCCTGGCCCAGGCAGTGCCGTCCCAGACCCGCAGCAGGCCCGCGTCCCGGTCCCAGGCGCGCCAGCCCGGCTGCGGCGCCAGGAACAGCCAGCTCCCGTCGATCCAGGCGGCGAGCGCATCGGCCTGGCCGGCCCATTCCGCCACCGGCGCCGCCCCCAGCGCATAGAGATCGCCCTCTCCGGGCAGGGCCGGCGGGGTCTCGGCGCCGAAGGCGATCACGCTGAGCTGCACCAGGATGTCGAGCCGGCGTAGCGCGTCGTTATGGGTGACGTAGGGCTGCGCCTGGTTCGGCACCAGGACGGGCAAGGCGAGGATCGGCGTTTTGTCCGGCATCCGGGCTCTCCTTCGGGCTGGAAATATCCGCGCAGCCTGGGGGGCACCGGTTCACCGGCCGCTAACGCGGCGCACGGGCGATTAACCGGAGCCTCGCCACGGACCGGACGGATTCGAGAAAAGCTTGAGACATCTTCTGCCAGGATCCGGCCGCTTGTTAACCAAACACGCCTGCGTTGTGGTGTATCATTCCGCCTCACGCAAAAGGGGTGACCGAAAGGCGGGAGGCCCGATACCATGGTGCTGAAGCTGACAGGACGGATCGCGGCAGGGGATACGCTGCTCGATACCGATCTGCGCCATGTCGGCAGTTTCGAGACCGCCAAGGGTCAGTTTCTCTATGCCGCGACCGGCCAGAATGGCGGCATCAGCGTCTATGAGATCGACGCCACCGGCAAGCTCGCCAGCCTGAACGACAGCCGCTATTTCTCGGTCTCGGGGCTGGGGATCGGCCGGTTCGACATCGTGCAGACCGATGGCGCCGACCAGCTGGTGCTGCACGGGGTCGGCGACGGCGCGCTGATCGGCTACGCCATCGAGGAGGACGGCACCCTGGCCGCCGCCGCCAGCACCGATCTGCCCGGCCGCGGCCAGCAGACCCCGGCGGCGGTGGCCTCCTATGCGCTACGCGACGGGCGGGGCGCGCTTTACATGGTCGATGCCGATACCGGGGCGATCGACGCTTTCCTGACCGACGGCAAGGGCAAGATCACCGCCGAGGCCCCGCTGACCGGTAAACCGGCGGCGTATCAGCTGGACAAGGATGCGGTGCTGACGGTGGCCGAAACCGGCGGCAAGGCGGTTTTGCTGGCCGCCGATTCCCGGACCCAGGGGATCAGCAGCTATGCGATCGACCCGGTGACCGGCGCGCTCAGCCGGGCCGATACGCTGGGCGCGGCGGACGGGCTGGGCCTGGCCCGGCCCACGGCGCTGGAAACCGTCACCGCCCATGGCGCCACCTGGGTGGTCCTGGCGGCGGCGGGATCCAGCTCTCTCTCTGTGCTGTCGCTGTCCGCCTCCGGCGCGCTGGCGCTGGCCGATCATGTCATAGATACCCGCGCCACCCGGTTTTCCGGGGTCACCGCGCTGGAGGTGATCGAGGCCGACGGCCATGTCTTCGTGCTGGCCGGCGGCGCCGATGACGGGATCAGCCTGTTCTCGCTGCTGCCCGACGGGCGGCTGGTGCACCTGCAGAGCCTGGCCCATGACACCGGGCTGGGGCTCGACAATGTGACCGGGATCGAAGCGGTGCGCACCGGCGATCAGGTCCAGGTCTTCGTCACCTCGGGCGGGGATCAGGGGCTGTCGCAATTCGCCCTCGACCTGACCGGCCTGGGCGTGGTCCTGGACGGCAGCGGCAGCACCGCCGGCGCCGCCCTTTCGGGCACCGGCGACGGCGACGTGCTCCTGGGCCAGGGCGAAAAGCCGCAGCTGATCGGCCAGGGTGGCGACGACATCCTGGTCTCGGGTCCGGGCGGCGGGGTGCTGACCGGCGGGGAGGGCGCGGACCGCTTCGTGCTCGCCCCCACCGAGGAGACCCTGCGGATCATGGATTTCGAACGCGGCACCGACCGGCTGGACCTCAGCCTGTTCCCGATGCTGCGCAGCCTCGACCAGCTGACTTTCGAGCCGACCTCGGCCGGCACCTGGGTGAAGTTCGACGGCACCGAGATCAAGGTGATCAGCGCCGATGGCAAGCCGCTGACCCCGGCCGATCTCTGGCCCGGCGGCTTCGACACCCCCGACCGGGTCGGCATGCCCGACACCCCGCCGGCGCCGGCGGGCACCGCCGGTGACGACGTGTTGCGCGGCAGTGCCCGGCGCGATCAGCTCTACGGTCTGGAGGGCGACGACCTGCTGGCCGGCCTGCGCGGCCGCGACCGCCTGGTCGGCGGGGCGGGCGATGACACCCTGCGCGGCGGCAAGGCCGATGACCGGCTGCGGGGCGATGCCGGCGAGGACCGCCTGATCGGCGGCGCGGGCGACGACCGGCTGTCCGGCGGCGGCGGCGATGACCGGCTCAAGGGGCAGACCGGCGCCGATCTCCTGCGCGGCAACAGCGGCAACGACCGGCTCCTGGGCCAGGCCGGCCCGGACCGCCTGCGGGGGCAGGCGGGCCGCGACGTTCTGCTGGGCGGGGCCGGGCGCGACGTGCTGATCGGCGGGGCCCAGGACGACCGTCTCGATGGCGGCGGCGGCGACGACCGGCTTGTCGGCGGCCGGGGCCGTGACCGCTTCGTGTTCGGCGCCGATCACGGCGACGATTACATCGCCGATTTCACCCCGGGACAGGACCGGATCGAGTTCAGGATTGCCGGGCTCGGCTTCGAGGATCTGGAGATTCGCGCCGTGGGCGCGGATACCGAGATCGACACCGGCGAGGGGACGATCCTGCTGGCGGGGGTCGACGCCGAGGACCTGGGCCCGGAACATTTCCTGTTCTCGTGATCCGGGCGGCGCGCCCCAAATTTACCATAACATGGATTATTGGCGTAAATTCCATGTCGGGGGCACATTCTAAACTGGGTTGCGACAAATCCCCTATCTTGCTGAAAAGCAAGGAGAACGGACATGGCCCATTCAGAGTTGGATTTGCGTGAGAGACGCGCAATTGAAGATATGTTGAACGCGAAAATGCCTGTAAGCAAGATCGCGGCCGAGATCGGGAGACATCGTTCGACCGTCTATCGCGAGATCAAGCGCAACTGTTTTGTTGATCACGAACTGCCATATCTGAATGGATATTACGGCGTGAATGCACAGCGAACTGCAGATGCCAGACGTGCGCGGCGTCGGAAGCTGATCCGCCTGGATGACCTGCGCACCCATGTAATTGACCGATTGGCGGCTGGCTGGACGCCTGAACAGATCGCTGGCCGTCTTGGATATGAGGGCCAGCCCGTCCGGGTCAGCCACGAGACGATCTAT
>NPIG01000044.1_pt3 | contig 58512 bp, 47 predicted proteins | sample 8637441 | NCBI WGS metagenome assembly NPIG01 (sample SAMN07420675, study PRJNA396082) | bioreactor metagenome | isolation source: sample BR6 brine-fed electro-methanogenic bioreactor BR | place: Japan: Kochi | collected 2016-06-14
GGACCAGGGTGAATAGCTACAACCACTTAAACTTCCGGCAGGCGCATGATCCGAATATTCCGACCCGCTTCGCTCTTTTTCTGCCTTCTGCTCACCGGCCTTTCGGTCGCGCCGGCCGCTCAGGAAGCGACCGCGCCGGGGACGAGCCACCAGCTCGAAACGATCGCGGTGCGCGGTTCCATCGAAAACCGGGCCACCGGCTTGTCGGTGATTCCCCGTGATGTCATTCCCCGGCTTCCCCGCGGCAACGGCAGCATCACCGAGCTGCTCGAGGTTCTGCCCGACGTGCAGGTCGACCGCAGCCTCGACAACTCGCTGACCGGGGGCGAGATCCTGCCGCCCGAAGTCTCGATCTCGGGCGGCAAAGCCTTTCAGAACAATTTCACCATCGACGGATTCAGCAACAACAGTCTGCTCGACCCGACCCTGAAAGACCCCAACGACCTCGACGACGTTCCCGGCCACAGCCAGGAGCTCTTTCTCGACAGCGATCTGGTGGAGAGCATCTCGGTCTACGACAGCAACGTGCCGGCGCGCTTCGGCAATTTCACCGGCGGGGTGGTCGAGGTGGCCACCCGCAATCCCGGCCCCGGTTTCGGCGGCAAGATCGCCTATCGCCACACGCGCGACGCGTGGACCGAGTTTCATCTTTCCAACGACGACCGCTTTGTGTTCAGCGAGGGAACCAACCCCAAAAAACAACCCCGGTTCAAGAAGCACGATGCCGGGCTGGAACTCAACCTGCCCCTGGGGTCCGACCAGGGAGTGCTGGCCGCCTACCGGATTCTCGCTTCGGACATTCCCCTGATCAACCTGGGCGAAACCCAGAACCAGTCGCGCACCCGGCAGAATGTTTTTCTCAAATACGTCAACGCCCTCTCCGACGACAGGGTACTCGAGCTCAAGGGCTTGGCCACCCCCTATCGCAGCGAGCACTTCATTGCCGATGCCCGCGACAGCAAATTTGTGGTGGACGGCGGCGGCTATTCGTTGAACGCGGCTTTGCTCCAGGCCTTTCCCGATTGGGAGCTCGGCCTGCGCGGCGGCTATCAGTTCAGCGAAAACTCGCGGGAGGCTCCCCACATCTGGCGCCCCTGGGCCACCCTCGGCTCCACCGCCTGGGGTCGGGTCATCGACTCCGATTCAAGCAATGAGGGGGGATTCGGCGACATCGAAAAAACCCAGCAGAGCGTTACGCTTGCGGCCGATCTCTCCGGCTACCCGCTGGCAACCGCAGCGGGCGTTCACCAATGGAGCGCCGGACTCGATTTCGCGCATATTCGCGGCCGCTACCACCGCCAGGAGGCCGCGGTCGTTCATCGCTCCCCCTTTTTTGCCGACACGGTGATCTGCAATGAAAACGTCGTCGACTGTATCGACGGCGAGCAGTTTTTCACCCGCAGAAACATCTACGCGGCCGGCGAAACCGACGCCACCCTGCAACGGGTCGCGCTTTACGCCGACGACCAGGTCACCCTCGGCGCTTTGTCCCTGCGCCCGGGCGTTCGACTGAGCTACGACGATTTCATGGAAAACCTCAACCTGGCCCCCCGTTTTGCCGGCACCCTCGACCTGTTCGACAACGGCCGCACCCTTGTCACCTTCGGCCTCAACCGCTATTACGGTCAGACGCTGCTGACCTACAAGCTGCGCGAGGCGATTCAACCGTTCATTCCCCAGGACCGGACATTGGGCGTCACCGTCCCCACCCCCAGCGACTGGGAAAATTCCGCCACCGATCTGCGCCAGGTGAGCCGCTTTTCCCGGCTCGACACGCCTTATTCCGACGAGGCCGCCATCGGCGTCGATCAAGCCCTGCTCGGCGGCCGCCTGAGCCTCAAATTCGTCTATCGCGAAGGCAGGGACGAGTTCGCCAAACGCTTTGGCGATCTCGCACTCGGGGGAATCCGCTCCTACACCCTCTCCAACCGGGGCCGCAGCCGCCATCGCAGCCTGCGCGCCACCTGGGAGAGAAGCTGGCGGCGTCATTTTCTTTCGCTCAACGCCACCTGGAGGCGCACGGAAACGAGCAACGCAGATTTCGATGCGGTGGTCGAAGAAGAGGCAGCGGATGATCGGGTGTGGTACCGGGGGCGAATCGTTTTTCGCGACGAGTTGCCGAAGGACGAAAACGAATTGCCGATGGAGGCGCGACTGACCTGGATCGCCGAGCTACCCTGGGGGCTGACCTTCACCAACCTCACCACCTACCGCAGCCGCTACAAGTCGCTGGAAAACCTCCAGATCCAGGAGGAGTTGCCGGCAGGGGTCAAAGAAGACCCGGAAAGCCTGGAATCGATCAGCGTTTACGACGCGGTCGAATTTTCCGAAGTCTGGAAATTCGACTGGAAGCTGAGCTGGGAGACTGCGGCGTTTCGCCACCAGCGCCTGCGCCTCAACCTCGAGATCGACAACGTCTTCAACGAGAAGATCGAGACCAGCCGCGCCCTTCTCCGCTACGAAACAGGCCGTCAGTTCTGGGCGGGGCTCGAGTACCGGTTCTGATTCGAGACAGAAGACTCGACAACTGCCTGACTGCCTGTCGATCCGGCTATTCGATGGTCACGAACCCCGGCAGGGAAACGCTTCCGTTGCCGCTGAAGACGTTGAGAGTATAACTTCCGGCCATCGGCGGACCCGGCAGTGCGACCTTGAGCAGGGTTCCGCCCTGACGAAGCAGGCGTTTGCCGAAAACCGGCATCGGCACCACCATCACCCCCCCCTCCCGCTGTGCCAGCCAGATGCTGTCGTCGTCGAACAGCACCTCCTGCACACCGCTGGTGGCTTCGACCGTGCCGACCCGCATGGGCCGGGCGGGCTCGCTGAAATCGACCAGCAGCCCCCCCTCGTTGGACAGTTCAAGAAAGGCCAGGGTTTCCCGCACCCAGATCCGCCGCAGATATCCCGGTACCGGCAGATGCCCGACCGGCCGCGGCCGGGCGGGCTCGCTGACATCCAGCAGCAACAGCCCGTCCCGGCCGTTGGCGATCAGGCAGAGATCGCCGGCGAGTTTCAGATCGCGGGCGTCGGCAAATTCCCCCCTTGGCCAGGCCAGGGCATATGCGGCCAGCCGGCGCGGGTTGTTCGGGTCGGCAAAATCATAGATCCGCAACCCCGCTTTTCCCGCAGCGAGAAAGGCGGTGGTTCCCCGCACGACGGCGGCCGTGACCGCTTCGCCGAGGGCGGTTTCGGCGATTTTGCGCAAACGTTGCGGGTCGCCAAGGTCGACGGTCCAGGCCCGTCCCTTCCGGCCAAAAAGGTAGGCGGTGTCCCCTGCCGTCCACCAGGCCGACAGGGGTTCTTGAAAACCCAGAGAGCTCAAGAGTTGCGGCCCGCCCGGGGCCTCCAGGTCAAAGGCATGCAGCCCGGAGGCCTGGTCGAGGAGAAAAAGAGCGCCGGCGTGCGGATACACGCCTAGCACATCTCCGAAATTTTCCATGGCCAGAGCAAGGGCTTGCGGTGCCTGCGGCGTCCCGACATCGAACACCCTTACACTAACCGGGCTGCCAAACCCCCAGACTTTCCCCTGGCGGCACACCATGGTTTGGAAGTGGCGTCCACCTCGGCTCAAGGCGACGATATGCGCCAAGGCAGGTTCGTCCACATCAACCGTCACCAGGGTCTTGTTGAACAGGCTGAGGTAGATCATGCCATCGCTGGCGCAAGCACTTGCGATTGCTCCTTCGATCGGCACCTGGCCCGTCAGGCGAAGATCGCGCGGGGCGCGGGCATCCCAGACGGACAAGACCGAAGTTGTCCGCGACTCATCGGCGGCGAGATAGAGTTGGTCGCCCCGGGTCGCGACCCAGGAGCCTCGTTGCCCGGGCAGAAGCGTCCCGACCAGGCCAGGGGCCACGGGGTCGCGCACGTCGACCACGTACAGACCGGCATCGGCTCCCGTGACGTACAGGGTCTGGCCCGCAACCGTCATGGAACCCAGTCGGCCCGGCAGATCGAGACGCGCAACCTCGCTGAAAGCCGCGGGATCGCTCCCGTCGAAAAGATGCAGCCGGCCATCGCCGTCGGCCACGGCGGCACGACTTCCCCAGACCGCGACATCGACCACCTCGCCCAGATCGAGCAGGGTGGTGCGTAAAACGGGGGCGCTCGGATCGGTCAGGTCGACCACCGCGACACCGGACGCACCGGTGGCCACCAGCGCAATACGCCCCCGATTCGCCAGACATACCCGGCGCGCGTCGCCGAGGCCCGGGATGCCGGCGACCCAGGTCAGTTTTTGCGACTCTTCATAACGGTAAACCTGCAGTCCCGTGGAACCGGTCGCCAGCAGCAGATAATCGCCGAGAAAAACCGCGTCATGGACGAAAAAACCCAAGGGCACGGCATCGGCCAGGGTGGCGCCTGTCATCGAATCGATGCGATAAACATTGAGACCTTGTCCCCATTTGGCCAGAAAAAGGGTTTCCCCCTTTCGGGCCAGAGCCGTTACCGGTCCCCGAGCGGGTATATGCAGCAGCCCCTGTCGCGGCCGGATTTTTTTCCTGTCGACGATCTGCAGGCCGCCGACACCGCTGGCGAGAAAGGCATAATCCCCCGCCAGGTCGAGCCCGCGCACGGAGCCCGGGGTATCGGCGATGCCGCTGATCCGGGGGCGGTGCCGATCGGCAATGTCGACGGTCACCAACCCGGCGGCGCCCGCCGCCAGATAGGCCCTGTCGTCAGCCACCCGTACCGCGCGAACGTCCCCCTCGGCATCAAGTCGGCTCATTTGTCGCGGCCGGGTCGGGTCGGACACATCGACGACTTCCATCCCATTGGTGCCGGCTGCAACATACGCGACCCCGGCCTCCACCACCACCGACCACACATGGCCGCCGCTGGCGAAGTGGCCGAGAAAACGGGCCTCAGCCGGGTCGCTCAGATCGAGAATGTGCATCCCGCCGTTGCCGTCAGCCACGAAAATCAGAGATCCCCACACCGCCACATTCCAGGAAAATCCGCTGGTTTCGATGCGCGAAAGGGCTCGGGGAGTCGCGGGATCGCTCACGTCGATAACCGCCACCCCGTCTTTACCCTGGGCCAGCAGGGCCACCGTCGACGACACCAGGGCGACCCCCCAGGTTTTCTTTCCACCACCGGGGAAATGGCCGACTTTTCTGACATTTCCCGGGTCGGCGACATCGAGGATCAACAACCCCTCCTGCACGTCGGCAACGTAGACCAGATCGTCGACGATCTCGAGATCCCAGGCGGCCTTGAACAGCATCTTCTCCGCACCAGCCACCCGGGGATGCCGGGGATCGGCGATATCGACGATCTGGAATCCGAAATTACTGCTTGCCAGATACGCGCGGCGTCCCACCACGCGCACCCGTTCGACCGTGGCCCAACTCTCGAGGGAGGCAACCGTGGCGCCGCGGTTGGTCGAATCGAGAGTCAGCGCCACCCGGGTCGTCTCGTCGAACCCCTGTCCGGAAAGAGTCAGCGTTACCGCTTCACCGAGCGTGAATTCTTGCGGACGCCCCCCCAGGACCTTGAGCGGAGCGCCGTCATCGTGCCGGTTCTTGAGCACCAGCCAACCTGCGCCAACGCTAGCCGCAACGATGGCAACGATGCCGAGCAATACGATTTTACGACCGAAATGCTTCACCGGCTGTCTCGACTCATTGAAATGAAATCGCATCCTTGATGACCTGGCGGTCGCGGGGGCCGCTTCCACGAATCAGTTTGCCCAAGAATCCGCGGGAGCGGCGGGTGGCAACGAAATGGCGGGAGAATCATCGCTCAATGGCCTGAAGTCAAGGACTCGGCGGGGGATTGCAGCCATTTCTCAAGCATGTCGAAAAGCTCTTTCTGCTTGAACGGCTTGCGCAGAAAATCGTCCATCCCCGCAGCAAGGCAGCGCTCGACTTCTTCGCGCTGGGCATGAGCGGTCAGGGCGACGATGGGAACACCATGGCCCTGCCGGCGAATGACGCGGGTGGTTTCGAACCCATCCATGCCCGGCATCTGGCAGTCCATGAAGATCAGATCGAAATTCTCTTGCCGCAGGGTGTCGAGCGCCTCGATTCCGTTGCTCGCGAAGCGGATATGGTAGGAGAAGTTCTCCAGCAGCAATTCGATCAGTCGTTGGGTGGTGGGGTTGTCTTCGGCGATGAGGATGCGACGCGCATCCGGGCCGCTGGTTTCGGGAGGCGCGGTCACTGCGGCGGGTAAGATCGGCGCCGGTCGGGCGGCGGGCGGCCCCAGAGCATCTTTGAGCGTCGCACGGAGTTGTCCGGCCCGTACCGGTTTGGCGAAGTAGTCGCTGATGCCCGCAGCCGAGCGTGCCTCTTCGGTCGCGCAGTGATGGGGAGTGCACAGCAGAAACATGCGGGTTGCCTTGAGCGCCGGGTTTTGGTGAATGTCACGACAGAGGCTCACCCCCTGCCGGTCGGCGAGAGTCTGGTCGACGAAAGCCAGATCGTAGGGGGCTCCGGCGACGACCGCATGGTGCAGCAGAGCGAGTGCCTCGCGGGCGGTTTCAGCGCCCTGGGGAATGATTTCGAGCTGGCGCAGACCAGCCATCACAACGTCCCGCGCCGTGGCATTGTCATCGACGACCAGGGCCCGCAGCCCCGCCAATTGGTCGTCGGAAGCGACGGCGCGGCGCGATGGCGATTGTTTTTCCATGCGGAAATTGACCCAGAATGTCGATCCCTGGCCCGGTTCGCTCTGCAGACCGACATTGCCGCCCATCATTTCCGCCAGTTGCCTGACGATGGAGAGCCCGAGCCCGGTTCCGCCGAATTTTCGGGCGGTGGAATTGTCGCCCTGAGAAAACGATTCGAAGATCTTCTCCTGGACTTCACGCGAAACGCCGATGCCGGTGTCCGTCACCTCGAGCCGCAGCCAGGTCGATTTCATCTCTTCCATCAAACCGCTGACCCGCACCACCACTTCGCCCTCGGGAGTGAATTTGATCGCATTACCCACCAGGTTGAGAACGATCTGGCGCAACCGCCCGGCGTCGCCGCGCAGCAGGTGCGGGGCCTTGTCGTCGATGGCGCAGACCAGCTCGATGCCTTTGGTGAAGGCTTTCTCTGAAAGAAGTTCGACCGCCTCGCCGATGCACTGGTTGAGGTCGAATTCCACCTTTTCCAGTTCGAATTTGCCCGCCTCGATCTTGGAAAAATCGAGCAGGTCGTTGAGAATTGCCAGCAGGGACTCCCCGGAGTTGTAGACCGTCTCGGCCAGACTGCGCTGGCGCTCGCTGAGGTCGGTCTTGAACAGCAGGTCGGTCATGCCAAGCACCCCGATCATGGGGGTGCGGATCTCGTGGCTCATATTGGCGAGGAACTGGGACTTGGCCTGGTTGGCGGCTTCGGCGGTCGCCTTGGCCTGCTCCAGCGCGAGGATGGTGCTTTTGAGCTCCTTATTGGCCGCCCGCAGTTCGCCGGTGCGCTGCGCCACCAGGTCTTCCAGGTCGCGGCGATGACGATCGAGCTCCCGGTCGCGGACCTCGACCTGGGCGAGCATGTGGTTGAAACCGTCGATCAGCCCGCCGATCTCGTCATTGGTCTCCCTCTCGGCGCGAATGCTGAAATCGTTCTGGCGCGAAACGCGCCCCATCATCTCCGACAGGTGCAGGATGGGACCGGAAATGATTCGCTGCAGACGATGGGACAAGGCGTAGGCCAGGAGAACGGAAAATCCGAAGACCGCCATGGCCCCGATGGCGAACCAGAGAAGCCGCTCATAAAGCAGGTCGAGGCCGGACTGCAGGTAGATCATCCCGACCCGGCGACCGTCCATTTCAATCGGGCGCATCAGGACCAGGGAATTCAGGGTGAAGAGATGTCCCTCCTCGCCCCGGGCCACCAGGTCAAACAGAACGTCGCCGTTCAACCGGACATCTTCTTCCTGAACGCTGCGAAAGTATCGTTCCCGATTGAGGTAGTGGGAAAACGCCTCATTCTTCTGGTCGAAGATATAAGCGGCCTCGATGTCGCTTTCGGCCGCCAGCGAAGCCAGCGTCTCATCGGCGGAAAATTTGTCCTTGAAGACCAGAGCGACCTTGCAATTGGTGCCGATGATCTGGGCCAAAGAAGACATTTTATCGACCAGGGTTTGACGGAAGGAAACAACTTCGGTGAGAATGAACGCGGCGAGGGTCAGCACCAGAACCAGCGAACTGGTCAGCATAATAATCGTGGTGAGCTTCTGCCTGACCGGAGCATCACGGAATAATTTCTTCATTGCAGTCATTCCAACCCGAAAGCAGCCGCACCAAGGAATGGGGAGATTTTAACAATCCAACCCTTCGAAAGATAGTGCAAAATGCATGACCCTTCGAGCTGAACGGCTTCCGGCGATCTTAACTTGAAAAATATCGAACCCAGCGAAGAGTGGTGCGAAATCGCCCCGGACAGTATTCTGCCGGGAGCACAGCCGGTCCTGTCCCCCACCCGCACTCGAACCTGGGCGCTGGTGCTGGCGGCTCGCAGCGTCCCTCACCAAAGCATCCGCAAGGGTTGGGGCTGGGCGCTTCGGGTACCCTGCCCGATGCTGGCGCAGGCCGAGGAGGAAATTCGGATCTTCGAGGAAAAAAACCGGTTCTGGCCTCCCCGCACGGCACCAACCCGCACGGGAGACAATCTCCTGCTGTCCCTTTCCATCCTCCTGCTGCTTGGCGTGTTTCACAACCTCACCCTGCTACCGGGCGCACTTGAGGGGATCGGGCGCGAGCAATGGCTGGAGATGGGCGCCCTGCATGTCAGAAAAGTGCTTGACGGCGAATGGTGGCGCCTGGTCACGGCCCTCACCCTGCACGCGGACTGGCTTCATCTGTTGGGCAACCTGAGCGCCGGAGCGATTTTCATCGGCCGGCTCTGCCAGATCCGCGGAGCCGGCTGGGGCTGGCTGCTGGTCGTGCTCAGCGGCGCCGGCGGCAATCTGCTCAATACCCTGATGCAGTCGCCGACGCATCGGGCGGTGGGGGCCTCCACCGCCATTTTCGGCGCCGTGGGCCTGCTCTGCGCCAGGGCGGTGCGACGCGGCGGCCGTCATCTGAACGGGCGCCGGCTCCTCCCCTTCGCCGCCGGTCTGGCCCTGCTCGCCATGCTCGGCAGCGAGGGTGAAAAGACCGATCTCGGAGCTCATCTCTGGGGGTTCGCGTGCGGCATCTTGCTCGGGGCAATTCGCGAGCGCGGGGAAGGGGTCAGCGAAAGCCGCCGGACCTGGCGGAACACCGCGGCGGGCATTCTGGCCCTCGTCCTGGTGCTGGCCTGCTGGGCACGGGCGCTGGGAGCCTGAACATCACCGGGGGAGTGAACTCACTCCCTAATCTCTGGGTCGTCACATGAACAGATCGCACAAAGCCGCCCGGCGCGGGTCGCCCCGCAGCTCGGTCATGGAGCGCGGCGTCAAATCCTGCCGAAGCCTTTTTTTCCTTTCGGCAATCGTCGCCATAACCCCATGAATAAGGTTCCCTTCGTGCCAGCGGCCCTTGACGGCATTTTTTCTCCGGACCGAAGTCAGGGACGTGCGATGCGCCATTGCGACTTGAAGGACTGGATGCTTCAATTAGAATTGTAAATGATCTGCCCCATTGTTGCTATGGTTGCCGTGAAAACCGCCTTTTTGATCGTAATTGGCCAATGATGACAGACACCCCGAGCAAACCATCCGATCGCCCCGCTGAGCGCCAGGGCAAATCGTCCCGCCTCAGAATATTTCTCTGGGTTGCCGCAATCCTCGGCACTCTCTTTATCCTTTTGCTGATTCTGACCCCTTATGCCATTCGCTGGGGACTGGAAAAAGCCCTGTCCAGGCAAGGGGCGGTGCATGCCCGCATCGAGGATGTCGACTTCAATCCGTTTCAGGGAAAACTCGTCATCACGGCCTTTCGCGGCTACCCGCGGGGCGCCGAAGAAAAACTGGCCGTCGCCCATACGCAGGTGAACATCAACTGGTTGCCCTTCTGGAACCGGCGAATTTTCATCCCCGAACTGGCGATCAAGGATGTCACCCTCGACCTGACGCGCAACCCCGATGGCAGCTGGATTCTGGGCGAACTCAAGATTCCCGCTGCAGGCGAGGACGAACCCCGAACCGAGCAGGCCGCACCCGACGCCCGCAAGTGGGGTTTCGGCATCGGACGAATCCAACTGGAAAATGTCACGATTCGCTATCGCGACCCGCAACTCGCCGCCATCGCCGAAGTCGAGCGCTTTCATCTCGGCCCACTGGCAACCTGGGAACCTGAGAAAACAACTCCTTTTGACCTGACCATGGCCCTGAATTCCGGTCCCATCGAAGCGAGCGGCGAGGCCCGCCCCTTTGCGAAAGCAGCAGGAGGCGAGGCCAGGCTCCGGGTTGCCCGCCTCCCCCTCGGCTGGTTGCAGCCGGCGTTGGCCGCGCAACAGATCAAAGAGCTGAAAGGCTTTTTCGAGGTCGATCTCGCGCTCTCCGGCGTCCTGGAGGAAAATGCGCAGACACTACGGCTCGAGGCCTCGGGCCAGGCGGCTTTGGTCGATTTCGCGCTGCAGCATCCGCAGTTGACCCTCGAGAATGGCGAGCTGCAGTGGTCGGGAACGACCCACTTCGAGCAACCGCCTGGCCAGGCCCCTGCGGGGTGGGGCCTCGAGGGGCAGCTTGAACTGTCGGCCGCGAAACTGGACTGGCAGAGCGCGGAGCCGTTTCGTGTGGCTTCGGGGGTCGACTGGAAAACCCAGATACAGGCCGCCCAGAGCGCCCAAGAGGGTTTGACGTTCAGCAGTCAGGGTCTTCTTGCCCTGAACCAGGCCAGCTTCGAAGGGTACGATCTGGCCGTTGCCGATACCGATTTCACCTGGGACGGCACCGCCCGAATCACCCGCCCGCCCGAAGCTGCAGCCGTCCAAATAGGCGCAGAGGGACAACTCGCCATTGACAATCTGGGTTTTCGGCTGGAGGAGGCAGCGCTCGAAATTGAACAACAACACCTCCAGGCCGATTTGAACCTTGATTTTTCCGGTGGCGAGCCGTCGATCATCGAGGGCAAGACGGCCATATCGGCCAAGGATCTGAGGGTCACAGACCTGGGCCGCCAGCTCGAGCTTCTGCGCCTGGGGGCTTTCAACGCAAAGCAGCTCGTTGTGCAAAGCCTGGACAACATTTCGGCGGAGGCCATCATCCTGGGCGATCTCAAGGCGCTCAGTCGTCAGGAGACAAAACCGGAGGGAAGCCCGCCTTTTATTTTTTCGGTGGAAAAAGTGGCGCTGAATTCCGTCAGCTTGCAGGACCTCAACCTGCTCGTCTCTCAATCTCTTGAGATCGAGGCGGTCGTGGCCTGGCTGGTGCGCGACAACCAGGGCGACCTCGAACTCGCCCGATGGCTCCAGGCGACGGACGATCAAAAGAAGAAAAAGCCCGGGGCCGAGACGAAAGAATCCGCACCTGCCTTCAACCTTGCCCTCGATCAACTCAAGCTTGTCGGAAACAACCGGCTGACATTCACCGATGAGAGCATCTCCCCGCGGTTCCGGAAAAAAATCTCTGAATTCGCCCTGACGGCGAAAAGTCTCGACAGTCGAGAACCCCACCGGACAAGCGACCTCACGGGATCCGGCAAAGTGGGAGAGCACGGCGGTATCAAGATACAGGGGACGCTTCAACCCCTGGCCGACCAGTTCTCGTCCGATCTCAAGATCGAATTGGCCAACATCGATATGGCTTCCATCGACGGCTATCTGCGGGAAGCCAGCGGCTATCGCCTCAAGAGCGGGCAGCTCAACGGCACCATCAGCGGCAAAATCAATCGGGGAACCCTTGATTCTCAGCTCGACCTGGTTCTCGAAAAATTTCAGGTGGACGCTCTGAGCAAAGAGGAAAAACGCGACATCACGGGAGATCTCGGTGTCCCCCTGGGCAAGGCCCTGGACATGCTGCGCAACTCGGATGGCGACATCAAACTGGACATCCCGGTTCAGGGCGATCTCGATGATCCTGAGTTCCGGTTCAGCAAAGTGGTGATGTCCGCCTTTCTCAAAGCCGTCAAGAACGGGATGATCAGCTATTACACTCCCCTCGGGGTGTCCATGCTCACCGGGGTGTCCCTTCCGGTCGGGGCGCTCTGGGTGGCGGGCAAGCTCTACGACATGGCGACCGCTATCCGCTTCGATCCGCTGGTTTTTCCGCCGGCATCCTCCGCGCTGGACGACCGGCAATCCGATCGTCTGGAAAAAATGGCGCAAATGCTCAAAGACCGGCCCGAAGTCAATCTGATCATCTGCGGCATCGCCGTGCCCTCAGACCTGGAGGCACTGCGCGCCGAACAAACCGAACCGTCCGGAAAAATCCCGTCGAAGGGCGCGCCCTCCGCGCAGGAACCCGCCCAAGCGGCAGAACAACGTCCCCCCGACGACCAGGAAAAGCAGAGCCTCTACCACCTGGCCTCCCAGCGGGCGAAAGCGGTTCAAAGTCACCTGATGGAGCAGGCGATACCGGCCAAGCGTCTGACCACCTGCAGCCCCGATTACCAATGGCAGCAAGAGGCACAGCCAAGGGTCGAATTGGGGATCTGACCCTCATCCCCCATCGGCCGTCAGTGAAGCAGCCCTCGTTCCCGCAATTCCCGCCGCACCGCGTTCCAGCGAGTGCGCAACGGCGGCGCCCCTGAATCATCGCCCAGGGGTTGGGAAACTCCCGCTCCACCCGATCCGGAACCCTGACCGCTGCCCCCCGCGGTGCGGGTCGCCCGCGATTGGCGCGCGAGCTGGTCGCTGAGCTGATGGTAGTAAGCTTGCAACTCAACATCGGTCATGGCCCGATAATCAAGGGCCAAAAGTTCGGTGGTTTTCTGTTCGGCTCCAGTGATGCAGCCCAGCATCCCCAAAACGAAGAATATCATGAAGATCCACGACAAAGCCCGCCTCGGCATCGATGCACTCCTTTCAATTCGGCCAAATACCGTCCAGACCTGAGAACCAGAATACATGTTACCTCATCCCGACCCGGAAGATCCCGTTCTTTCCGCGCCAATTGCGGCCAAAGCAAGGGTGCTGCTCCCGGATCGCCGGCCGGCTTTAACCAAAGTGATAATTAGTCAAAGTAAAAATTGACATTTTTGTCATGGACTGCTAGAAGAGTATGGATCGTGTATACAACTGCTTTTTCCCAAGCTCGACACCCCAGCAAAGGCTAACAAAATCAAGGATATGCGAACCGCACTCAGCGGTTTGATCACCACCTGGTTCTGGTTCTTGTCATCGGCCCGTCTCGACACGGATTGAGCAAGCATGACCTTGAGTTCCGGCAATCGCCCTGCATCCTGGAGGGCGCCCCCAGATTTTTGAACGGATTTCTGCCCCTGTCCGCAAGCAGGGGATTCAATCATCGGAGAGAGTGCCTCCTGAAGCGGTTTCAGGGGGTGAAAGTCAACCAATCTTTTCCAGGGGATGATGGGTATGCAAATGTTATTAGGATCCTCGGTGGGTAAGAAAGTCCTCATGGCGACGACAGGCCTGATTCTGGTCATGTTCGTCGTCGTCCACCTTCTCGGGAACACCTCGATTTTCGCGGGTCCCGACGGCATCAACGCCTATGCGGCAAAGCTCCACTCGCTGGGGCCGGTGGTCTGGCTGTTTCGCCTGGTGATGCTCGGTGTTTTTCTGCTGCACATCTGGATGGGCATCAGGCTGACGCTTGAGAACAAGCTGGCCCGCCCGGTCGGCTACCAGCAGAAGAAAAACCTGCGCACCAGCTACGCCGCCCAGATCATGATCTATTCGGGCGTCGTGCTGCTGATCTTCGTCGTCTACCACCTCCTGCATTTCACCGTGCGCGTCACGAATCCCGACATTTCCCACTTCGTCGATGCCGCGGGTCGCACCGACGTCTACGCCATGGTGGTCTTGAGCTTCCAGAAGTTCTTCATCTCCCTGACCTACGTCATCGCCATGGTCTTTTTGCTCCTGCATCTGACCCACGGCATCGGCAGCATGTTCCAGTCGTCGGGTCTCAACAACGCCCGCACCCTGCCGACGATTCAGACGGCAGGCAAATGGGTTGCGATCGCGCTCATGGTCGGTTACGTCATCATTCCGATTTCGATTCTCGTAGGCATCGTTAAACTTTAGGGGGAACTATCGTGATACTCGACGGCAAATGTCCTACCGGACCCATTGAGAAATCCTGGGACAAGCACCGCTTCGACATGAAGCTGGTCAATCCCGCCAACAAACGCAAATACAAAGTCCTCGTGGTCGGCACCGGCCTGGCCGGCGGCGCCGCCGCGGCCTCCCTGGGCGAACTCGGCTACAACGTCGAGGCCTTCTGCTACCAGGACAGCCCGCGCCGCGCCCACTCCATCGCCGCTCAGGGCGGCATCAACGCGGCCAAGAACTATCCCAACGACGGCGACAGTGTCTGGCGCCTGTTCTACGACACCGTCAAGGGCGGCGACTTCCGTGCCCGCGAGGCCGACGTCTATCGCCTGGCCCAGGTCAGCAACAACATCATCGACCAGTGCGTCGCCCAGGGCGTGCCCTTCGCCCGCGACTACGCCGGCTACCTCGACAACCGCTCCTTCGGCGGCGCCCAGGTCTCCCGCACCTTCTACGCCCGCGGCCAAACCGGCCAGCAGCTGCTGCTCGGCGCCTACTCGGCTCTGTGCCGCCAGATTCGCGCCGGTTCGGTCAAGATGTTCGCCCGCCGCGAAATGCTCGATCTGGTCGTGGTTGACGGTGAAGCCAAAGGGATCACCTGCCGCAACCTGATCACCGGCGAGATCGAGTCGTACTGGGGCGATGCCGTGGTGCTGGCCACCGGCGGCTACGTCAACGTCTTCTATCTTTCGACCAACGCCATGGGCTGCAGCGTCACCGCCGCCTGGAAGGCCGCCAAGAAAGGCGCCTACTTCGCCAACCCCTGCTACACCCAGATCCACCCGACCTGCATTCCCCAGCACGGCGAGCATCAGTCGAAACTGACCCTGATGTCCGAATCGCTGCGCAACGACGGCCGCTGCTGGGTCCCCAAGAAAAAAGAAGACAGCGGCAAGGCTCCCGGCTCCATCCCGGAAGAGGATCGCGACTACTACCTGGAGCGCAAATACCCCTCCTTCGGCAACCTGGCCCCCCGCGACATCGCTTCGCGTGCAGCGAAGGAGCAGTGTGACGATGAACGCGGCGTGGGCCCCGGTGGCCGCGGAGTTTACCTCGACTACGCCTCGGCCATTGAGCGCGTCGGTGAAGAGACGATCAAGGCCCGCTACGGCAACCTCTTCCAGATGTACGAAAAAATCACCGACGAGAACGCCTACAAAGTGCCGATGCGCATCTATCCCGCGCCCCACTATTCCATGGGCGGCCTGTGGGTCGATTACAACTGCATGAGCAACGTCCCGGGTCTGTTCGTCCTCGGCGAAGCCAACTTCTCGGTGCACGGCGCCAACCGCCTGGGGGCATCGGCTCTCATGCAGGGCCTGGCCGACGGCTACTTCGTCATCCCCTACACCATCGCCGATTATCTGGCGCGGATCAAACCCGGCAAGGTCACCACCGACCACCCCGAGTTCAAGAAGTCGAAGGAAGACGTCGACTCGCAGACCAAGAAATTTCTGTCCATCAACGGCAAGAAGACCCCGGCGGAACTTCACCGTCAACTCGGCAAGGTCATGTGGGAAAATGTCGGCATGGCCCGCAGCAAGGAGAGCCTGAACTACGCCCTCAAGGAAATCCCGAAAATCAGGGATGAGTTCTGGAACAACGTCAAAGTGACCGGTGCTGGTGCCGACTTCAACCAGCAGCTCGAAAACGCCGGCCGTCTGGCCGACTTCCTCGAATTTGCCGAGGTCATGACGAAGGACGCCCTGCACCGCGAAGAATCCTGCGGCGGTCACTTCCGGGTCGAGCATCAGACCGAAGACGGCGAAGCCATGCGCGACGACGAAAACTTCGCATACGCAGCCGCCTGGGAATTCAAGGGAGTTGACAAGGAGCCCGAGTTGCACAAAGAGCCCTTGAAATTCGACAATGTCCACCTTGCCGTAAGGAGTTACAAATAATGAACCTCACACTTTACGTTTGGCGGCAGAAGGGGGCCAACGACAAGGGCAAACTGGAAAAATACGAGGCGAAGGACGTCAGTCCCGACTCGTCTTTTCTGGAAATGCTCGACGAAGTCAACGAGGACCTGATCAAAAAGGGCGTCGAGCCCATCGCCTTCGACCACGATTGCCGTGAAGGAATCTGCGGCATGTGTTCTCAGGTGATCAACGGCATCGCCCACGGCCCCGAAGAGGAAATCACCGTCTGCCAGCTGCATATGCGCCGCTTCAATGACGGCGACGCGGTTTACATCGAGCCCTGGCGCTCGAAGGCCTTCCCCATCGTGAAAGACCTGGTGGTCGACCGCACTGCCCTCGATCGCATCATGCAGGCCTACGGTTATGTCAACTGCCACACCGGCGGCTGTCCGTCCGGCGGCTCCACTCACAATGGCGGGGTGCCTGACTCCAACGCCGTCATGATTCCCAAGCCCGACGCGGATGCCGCCATGGATGCCGCCGCCTGCATCGGCTGCGGGGCCTGCGTGGCCGCCTGCCCCAACGCTTCGGCCATGCTCTTCACCTCGGCGAAGGTTTCCCAGCTGGCCCTTCTGCCCCAGGGTAAAATCGAAGCCGACCGGCGCGTCAGGGCCATGGTCGAAGCCATGGACAAGGAAGGCTTCGGCAACTGCACCAATCACTACGAGTGTGAAGCGGCCTGCCCGAAAGGCATCAGCGTCTCTTTCATCGCGCGCATGAACCGCGAACTGCTCAAGGCCCTGCCCAAAGAGGCCTGATTATCTGAACAATCGACATTCGTTTGCATGAAGGGCGGTCCCCCGGGACCGCCCTTTTTTTATTTCTGGCACACCGGCCGGCGGAAGGTAGAATTGGGGGAGAAGATGTTAACCCTGCTTTCGCCCAAGGAGATGAGTCATGACCGCAAGCCATCGCCTGCTTCTTTTCATTCTCCTGATTCCATTGCTGCTCTCGGCCTGCACCGGGTTGCGGCCGGCCACGATTCCAATCGAGGAGACATCCGCCACCCCCGGCACCCAGGTGTCCAAAGCCGGAACGCCCCTGGATTTAATGGGAACACCGATAAAGGTCGGCGATCCGATACCTGCGACGGCTCTGGTCAACGCCTACACCCTGGATGAGACAAACCTCGCATCGAAACAGGATTCGGTGCTCTTTCTCAATATCGTTCCGTCCCTGGACACCAAGGTCTGCGATGTGCAGACCCATTATTTAGGCGAGAAAGGCGACACCCTGCCCTCCGCCATCGAGCGCATCGTGATCAGTCGCGATCTGCCCTTTGCCCAGAAACGTTTCGCCGAAGAGGCGGGTCTGGCGGAGCTGACCTACCTGTCGGATTACAAGGAAGGGGATTTCGGCAAGGCGACGGGGCTTCTTCTCGCCGGGCCGAGACTGCTGGCACGCTCGGTGGTGCTGGTCGACCGACAGGGCATCATCCGCTACATCCAGGTCGTGCCCGACATCACCCACCTGCCCGACATGAGCCGGGCTTTTGCCGTCGCTCGCGAGCTGGCCGAAGCCAAACAGCCCTGAGAATCCGATTCCACCAACGAAAAGCGGCCCGCCCCGACACCAGGAACGAACCGCTTTCAGTTGGGTGTCCGGGCAACGCCCGGAAAGTCAGCTCGTGAATTCCGCAAGCTCCCGGTAGGCCTCGAGCAGACGCTTCAAATGTCTGCGCTCGTCGCCCGCGAGAATCTCCAGAACGCGCTGCATGTTCTCATCGGCCAGAATGCGGCGGAGAGCCAGGCAGCGGTCGTAGGCGTTGGTTTCGATCGCGATGGCAATCTCGATCAGTTGCAGAGGATCTCGCCCTTCGGCCCAGGCGCAGGCCTCCTGAAAGGAAATGCCGCCTTCAATCCTTTGCGCCTCATCGCCGGCAAGCCCCAACACGCCCGGGGCAAAGTCCGAAGAGGCTCCTTTTCCGCTGAAGGCTTCGTACAAGGCGCTCAAGGTTTTTTTGTGCTGACTCTCCGCGAGAGCCAACTGGTCGAAAAGTACAGAGACCTTCGGGTCGGTACAGGCCGCTGAAATTTTTCGGTAGAACTTCTCGGTCCCGTCTTCAAGCATCCAGGCGGCGGCGATCAACTTTTCCGTGGAGTCCGTCGACAAGGCGACCAGAGCCTGATCGGGCAGGCCGGACGCCTTCTCTCCTTCCCAGACTTCGAACCCGCCCTCGAGGGTGTGAATTTCGGTGAAACCCGCCCGCTGCATCATCCCCGCGGCAGCGCGACTGCGCAGGCCAAAGCGACAGTAGACAATGACGGGCAGCCCCTTGTCGAGGGTTTCGAGCCGCTCCGGCAACTCCCAAACAGGAATGGAGAGCGCTCCGGGCAGGTGGCCCCTGGCAAATTCTTCGGGCTGGCGAACATCGATCAGCAAAAAAGTGTCGGGATGCCGGTTTCTCAACCATTCCAGAACCCGCTCCCTGGGCAGGACTGAAACCGGACGGAAAAGATCGACCACTCCCATAGGTTCCTCTTTCATCCTGAATTCACTGGTGTTCTGCACCTATGAAAACTTGCCGGAAAACTGGCAACGACTGTTCGCTCCCCCGGCCGGGTCAGCTCAGGTAACCTCCCCGTTTTCTGCGCGAAATCTTCCCACAGATCCAACCAAAAAAGAAAACTCCCCCCCCAGCCAGGAACCACTGGATGATGCCTCTCATCATCAGCTTTTCGTTTTGCTCGCGAAGCTTCTGATTTTGCTGGCTGAGAAGCGAATGCTCCTGGCTGAGCCTCTCGTTTTCGTTGGACAGGGTCAGCACGTTCTGCGCCTTGCTCTTGAGATCTTCGTACTGGGTCCGAATCGTATTGAGTTCCTGGCTGGTCGCCTGGTTTTCGCTCTGCAGTTGCTCGAGCCTCTTTTGCAGGTCACCGATTTTCCCCTGGTATTCGGAGCGCGCCCCTTCGAGCCGTTCTTTGTTTTTACCAGAGCGCAGCTGGCAGGATTCGAGTTCTGTCTGGAGTTTTTTCAAATCATTGCGCAGGCGATCGATGATCATGGGTTTTGGCTGGTCGCGGTTGATGTATTGCTTCAGAACATACCCGGTCTCACCCCCGGGCTCACGAACCTTGAGATAAGCCCCTTCCTCGGCGAGAACCTCCACGGGGGTATCGGTCTTGAGGGTTTTGAGAACCTGGTATCCCTCGCCTTTGCCGGCGCGCAGGGTGATGATCAACTGGTCGGAGACATACCGGGTTTCGGCAAGGGCCGTCTGCGGCGCCAGGACAAGAACCATAGCCAGAAACATGAACAGCGTTTTTTGCATCAAAAACCTCCTGATAAAAACAAAAAAAACCCGCCCAGCGGTAGGGCAGGAACCGCCAGACGGGAATAAAAGTGGTTTTTGGATACTTCTGTTGCTAAAGCGTGTCGTAGCAGAAACGGTCTTGCAAAAATTCGCCATGAACTTCAGCCGCAAGGTCGATTTGATAACGACCCTCGCTCAGATCATCGAGGGTCGTGAGGTAGCCACCGGCCTTCTCTTTTCCTCTGGCCTGGATAACGCTCCCCCTGGGAGTCGATACGGTCAGGTAAACCGAAGCACCATGAATCGGTTCCCCCGTAGACAAATCAATCAGGGCAAGCGCTAATTCTACCTCAGAAAGGGTGGATTGGAAATAGTGACTTCGATTTTTTTCTCCTTGATGCGTCACCTTCTCCGTACGACCGAGGCTGTAAACAACCCGAACCCCTTTCAGTTCGAGCCGGCGGATTTCCGTAAAATCTCCCGCAAGTCGGATCAGGCGCTCATCAGGGTAGCCGCTTTGACCTGCGTATGCCGCCAGAGCCATGACCACCCCGGCGATCAGAACGAAAAAGGTGCGCCGAATGTGTGCCATGATGATTCTCCAGCAGGTTGTTCTTCCTTCGTGCCTGCAGGATGTCTGTTCCGTTTAGGCGTCTCAACACATCGTTCTTGCCTTCCTTATACAGCAAGGCCAATGCCAAAAAATTTTTTCTGTTGTTTTACCGATAGTTAGAAAAGATCTTTCGGTTGCCTCCGGAAAATTACAAGATCTGACCCGGCAAACTGTCTCCAATCAACAACAGATATTTTCCTTCAAGCGTCCCGTTCCCCGCTTTGCGGGCGAAATCGCGAGAATTTCGGGCGTCGCTCAACGGCTACAGCGGTCATGAATCGTATATTTGCTATACGTTTCAAGGACAAGCGAACCTGCCGCGGCAGCATTTCATCGGCGGGAGAAAACGGCCGGAAAACAAACCGGGGATGTCGCGAAACGGCGACATCCCCGGCAAAATTTTTGGCGCATACCCCGTCGAATTATTTGAACAGGGTCGGCACGATGTGGTGGCGGTTGAGTAATTTATAGAATTCAGTGCGGTTTCTCTTGGCCAGGCGGGCCGCATGACTGACATTGCCGTTAGTGATTTTAAGCAGTTGCACGAGATATTCCTGCTCGAACTGACGGCGGGCCTCGGCAAAGGAAGGAATCTGCTCCGGGGTTTCGCGAATGGCGTTCTGAATCAGATCGGAGGATATGACCTGGGTCGTCGACAGCGCCACCGCCTGCTCAACCACGTTGCACAATTGCCTGATATTACCGGGCCACCCCGCTCCGATCAGCACCTCCATGGCTTCCGGCGAAAAGCCGCTGACCTTCTTTCCGGCATCCTTGGTGAATTGCGCCAGAAAATAATTGGCCAGCAGCGGGATGTCCTCGCGGCGCTCGGACAGGTTCGGCAGGTCGAGGGAAACCACGTTGAGCCGGTAGTAGAGGTCTTCGCGAAAATTCCCCTCCTGGATTTCGTCTTCCAGGGTGCGATGGGTGGCCGAAATGATGCGCACATCGACCGGGATGGCCTGGGCCGAGCCGATGGCCCGCACCTGGCGCTCCTGCAGAACCCGCAGCAGCTTGACCTGCAGGGTGATCGGCATATCGCCGATTTCATCGAGAAAGAGGGTGCCGCCGTTGGCCGAGCGAAAGAGCCCCTGGTAATTGCGGTCGGCTCCGGTAAACGATCCCTTGGTGTGGCCGAAGAGCTCGGATTCGAGCAGGGTATCGGGAATCGCCCCGCAGTTGACGGCGATAAAGGGCTTGTCGCTGCGGGGGCTGGCCCGGTGAATGGCCTGCGCCAGCAGCTCTTTGCCGGTGCCGCTCTCGCCCCGAATCAAAACGCTCGAGCCGCTGGCGGCCGCAAGTTTCGCCTTGCTGAGAAGATCTTCCATGACCGGACTCTGGGTAATGATCTCCCCACGCCAGACCAGGCCCGCTTCCTCGCCGCTGGCGCCGGCACCGCCGGCGGAGAGATTCAAGCCTCTTTCCACCTCGCGCAGCAACTCCTTGCTGTTGAACGGCTTGGTGAGAAAGGTGAACACCCCGCGCTTGGTCGCTTCCACCGCATCGGGTATCGAACCGTGGGCGGTGAGAATGATCACCGGCAGCGACGAGTTGATCTTGCGGATGGCATCGAACAGAGCCATCCCGTCCATGCCCTCCATCCTCAGGTCGGTGATTACCAGATGGGGGCGGGTGACCGGAAGCTGCGCAAGAGCCTCTTCGCCGCTCTCGGCGAGGCTGACCTCGAAACCGTTTCCGGTAAGGCGCATGGAAAGAAGACGCAGCAGATCCTGGTCGTCATCGACAAGCAATACTCTTTTCGAATTTTTTGTCATACCTCAATCGTTATTTGATTCCGGGGAGGCCGTCGACCTCACGTTTTTTCATGATGTCCTCGATGTTCTTCAACTCATTCAACTGCCGTGCCAAGGCATCTGAATTTTCCTTCTCCCGGGCCAGTTGCTCCTCCAGTTTCTCCCGTTGCTCCACCATTCGCACCAGCAAGCGGGCAAGGGCGACGAGATCCGCTTCCGGGTCCTGCTCTTTGCGCAGATACTCCTCAAGGAGATTGCGCCCTTTCAGGGAATTGCTGAACCCTTTGCCCGGACTCAGCAGAACCAGGGAGAAACGAAAACGGTCCAGATCGCTTTGCCGGGTTTCGAAAAGTTTGGCGACTTTCCGGTATTCCTCCGTTTGCCTTTCGCTGGACAGGCTCTGAAAGGCGGCGAGGTATTCCAGCACATCGGCGGCTTTCGATTTCTGCACGATTCGCAGCTTGGAACCCGGTTCCGTCGACAAGCCCTCAACCTCGGGCTCCTGCGCCTGGGCCTGTGCTTCGACGGGGGGCTCCTGCGTTTGCGGCGCACGGAGAGATTCCCGCAGCGCATCCCAACGGGCACAGCCGCTCATAACTGCCGAATTACTTACCAAAATTATCCCACAAAGACCAAGAACAGCCAGCTGTTTCATGTTTTTTTCTCCGCGGCCATGGGGAGCCGCACCCGGAAAAGCGCCCCGCCGCAGGGGCTTTCGGCCACTTCGATCTGGCCGCGCAGGGCGGTGACGTATTCTTTGACGATGGACAGGCCGATGCCGGTGCCCTGCACGTGCCCGAGGCAGGGTGCCCGTCCCTGGAAAAACGGTTCGAAAATCCTCTCTTTCTCTTCGGCTGGAATTCCCGGGCCCGAATCGCCCACTTCGATCAGAACGCTCTTTTTCTCACGGCCGATGCTGAGCTCGACGGTTCCCCCGGGCGGAGTGTACTTCACCGCATTCGACAGCAGGTTGTCAATCACCGTGCGCAACCGCTCGCGGTCGCCCAGCAACCGCATGGGAGCGAGACGGGTCTGCAGCTGCAATTCTTTTTTCAGAACCGCTGCCCGCTGGTCTTCCAGGACACCCTCGACCAGTTCGAGAATTTCGACCTGATTGCTGACCGTCGGTACCTGGGCCCGACCGCGGCTGAAACCGAGCAGGTTTTCGATCAGTTTCTGCAACTGAACGCTGTTTTTCTGCAGAATCTGGGCAATCTCGCGCTGCTGCCCGGTCAGCGGCCCGGCGACTTCCTCCACCATAAGCTCGGACCCCTCGCGAATCGAGGCAAGGGGCGTTTTGAGCTCATGGGAGACATGCGCGATAAATTTGGCCTTCTCCCGTTCGACTTCGCCCAGGCGCTGGCGCAGCCAGTCGAGGCGCTGGCCGAGAAACTGCAGATCCTGCGGACCACCGACAACGATCGGGATGTCGAAGTCCCCCTCGCCGAGACGGGTGATTCCCCGGTTGATCTGCTTCACCGGCCGCGACAGGAGGCGGGCAAAGAAAATCACCAGGATCAGGGTCAATGGCACCAGCCCCACCGACGTATAAAAAAGAATCTGCTGGGTGCGGCCGGCATGCTGATGGAGGGAATCGACCTCCTGCACGATCAGGTCATAGCTATTGAAATAGACTTTTTTGGCCATTTCGTTGAGTTCGACAAAGGCTTCCAGGTCGATCTTTTCGCCCGCTTCCCGCCGCACCTCGTCGCGCAGGGATTCGAGCAGGTCATTGATGCCCGCGCGCAGTCTGATCAGAACCTCGCGCTGGTCCGCCGGGGCCAGTTCCAGCAATTGATCGAGCGCTCCGAGAAACTCCTGATGCTTCTGGGTGATTTCCTTGAGCAGCCCGGGCTCCTTGAGCACCTGGTACTGGCGGGTCTTGCGTTCCAGGTCGACCAGGCGCTCGATCAGAATCCGCCCCCCCTCGGTGGCGGCCACCGAGCGGTAGACCGCCTCGGTTCCCTGATCGACCAGTCGGCTCACCGAAATTTCCGCGGCCAGCATCGCCATCAGCAGGGGCATGAGCACCACGCTGAAGCCGATGACGATCAGAACCAGGAAGGATTTGGGCCGCAGCAGACTCATGAACACTCTCCCAGGGGCTGCGTCAGGCCGAAATGGGCCAGGCGCTCTCAAAACCGGGGGAAAAAAATGTCTCCCGGGTCCGGTTGAAATATCCGTACTGAAGCCGGGGGATCCGCTCCTTGATCTGCTCGAGCATCGCCAGCATGCCGATCCCCGGACCGCTTTCGTCCATGGCGCGCCAATACAGCAGCGGGTCGATGCTCAGATTGCGCATCTGCACCAGGTCGACCCCGACCTCTTCGACCAGTTGGACGAACGCCTCGATCTCCTCGGGTTGATCGCTGACCCCGGGGAAGACCAGATAGTTGATCATGGTGAACAAGCCGCGGCGCTTGGCCCGGCGCAAGGATTCGACCACGTCGCCGAAGCGGTAGCCCCGCGGCCGGTGATAGGCGTTGTAGCGGGCTTCGCGCACCGAGTTGAGCGAGACCCGGATCGAGTCGAGGCCCGCCGCGGCGAGCATCTCCACCGCCTCGGGAAAAGAGGCGTTGGAATTGAAATTGATGGTGCCGCGGGCGCTGCGCCGGCGCATCTCGCGCACGGCCGCGGCGATGGTGTCGGCCTGCAGGATGGGGTCGCCCTCGCACCCCTGGCCGAAAGAGACGATGGCGTTCTCGGCCGTCTCCAGATGAGGTACGGCCACCGCGCACAACTCCTCCACGGTGGGAACGAAGGCGATGCGCTCCTGACTCGAGGGGCAGCAGTCGTTGGCCTCGGGCTGCAGCGACAGGCAGCCGAGACAGCCCGAATTGCAGACCGGCGAGGTCGGCAGGGGCGCCTCCCAGCGGCCGAAAAAGAGATTTTTCGCCGCAAAGCAATGATAGTCGAGAGCGCAGCGGGCGAGCTGCTCGAGCAGGCGATTGCCCGGCTCAGCCCGCAACCGCCGCCGGACCAGCGGATCGAGCTTGCGATCGTCGAACCGCTGCGGTTCCCATTGGGTGTTGCGGTCGACCTGCGAGGCGGCGACATAAAACCGCTCCTCCTCCACGCACCAGGCCACGGCGGTGTAGGCCCACAGCGGCAGGGTCAGACCCTTGCCGGCGTAATCGGCCGCGGGCAGCAGCGTGCGGGTATAGGCCGGCGCCATAAAAGCGCACACGGCCTGCATCGGCCCGCCCCCCCATTCGGCCGGCAGGTGTCTGAGGGTGCCGAATCGCTTGCGCCGGGAATCGAATCCGATCGGCGCTGTCCCGGGCAGGGTGAACAAGCGACTGCCCTCGGGCATCGGTATCATTTCGTCGGTGCGCGGCAGGCAGGGCGTCATCCCGTTCATCCCGGCCATCAGCAGCCAGGGGTGTTCGAAGACTTCGCCGGTTTCGTCGGCCACCACCGCGAGAAAAGTTTTCCTCTGGCTCATTGCAGCAACAGAACTCCCGAGTAGGTGCATTCTTCGGTCAATATGACCAAGCCCGCCATTTTACCGTTAAACCGGTGGGGGTGTCACAGAATTTTTCCTCTTCACCCCACCGGGCCGCTCCGCTATTCTTGCCCCATGCGGACCGTCCTTGCCACCCTGCACAGCAAATTCATTCACGCCAGCCTCGCTCTGCCCAGCCTGGCGGCCTACTGCGGCGCTGCCTGCGGTGAACTCGTCATCCACGAATTCACCGTGCATGAACCGCGCGAGTCGGTGCTCGCCGCGCTGCTGGCGGCAGAACCCGACGTGGTCGCCTTCTCGGTCTACCTCTGGAACCGCCGGGAAACCCTCGCGCTGATCGATGCCCTGAGCGTCGCCCGCCCCGGCCTTCGCACCCTGGTCGGCGGGCCGGAAGTCTCCTTCGCGGGTTCCGACCTGTTCGCGCGCCATCCCGGCTTGTCCGCGCTGGTCCGGGGGGAAGGCGAAATTCCCCTGCGCGGCCTGCTCGCCGCCTGGAACCGGGGCGAGAACCCGGGGAAAGTCCCGCGCCTTTCCTGGCGCTTGGGCGAATCCGTCATCGATGGCCCCGAAGGGCCGCCGCTGGCCGACCTCGACGCCATCCCCTCCCCCTTCCAGCTGGGGCTGATCGATCTCACCCGGGGCTTCGTCTATTACGAGACGAGCCGCGGCTGCCCTTATCGCTGCTCGTTCTGCATGAGCGCCCGCGACCCCGCCGTGCGCTCCTTCAGCCTGGACCGCATCCGGGCCGACCTCGACCTGCTGATGGCACGCCGCGTCTCGAAGATCAAGCTGGTCGACCGCACCTTCAACTATGATGCGGCCCGGGCTCGGGCCATATTCCAGCATATCCTGGCGAATAATCGCAGCAGTCATTTTCATTTTGAAATCGGGGCCCACCTCCTCGACGAGCAGACCCTGGAATTGCTGCGCATCGTCCCCCCGGACACCTTCCAGTTCGAAATCGGCGTCCAGTCGACGCTCCCCGCAACCCTGAGCGCCATCGACCGCAGCGTTTCCCTGGGACGACTCGAGGAAAACGTGCGCCGGCTGCGCGAGATGGGCAACATTCACCTGCACCTCGACCTGATCGCGGGATTGCCCGGCGAGGACTACTCCGCGTTTCTGCGCTCCATCGACCGGGTCGCCGCCCTGCGCCCCCACCATCTGCAGATCGAGCCGGTCAAGCTGCTGCCGGGCGCCCCCCTGCGCGAGCGCGCCGCGGTCCTGAACCTGCGCTTCGACCCCAGCCCGCCCTACACCGTACTCGGCACCCCCGACCTGAGCTTTTTTGAGCTTGAGCGCCTGCGCGGTATCGGCCGACTGCTCGATCTGACGGGTAACGCCGGACGCCTGCAGGGGTTTCTCGCCGGCCTGACGGCCCGGTGCGGATCGCTCAGCAGCGGGCTCGAACAACTCGAGGAGTTCTGGCGCGAACACGACCTGTTTCGCTTCCCCCTCTCGCAGAGGGGCGTGTTCGAGCACCTTGGCCGATTCGTTGCCGAAACCCTTCCAGCGCCCGACCGGAATCGTCTGCGCGACCTGCTGGCGCGCGATTTCGCCCGCAGCGAGCGGGTGGTGCCGGGGAATGCGCCCCCCTTTTTCGACCAGAATCTGGCGCCCGCCGAAGCGCAACGGGTTCGCGACCAGGTGCGCCGAGCCACCGAGGCGGCCAGGGGAAACGGGATCAAAATACAGTTTTTCGCCGCCGCCTTTCACTTTCTTCCCGAACTTGACGGGCGGTCGGTTATCCTTTTTATTTACCGGACGGCTCCCGGCCAGGGTTTCCAGGTCGAGGAGATTGTGCTGTCCACCGCCGAATAGGGTTCCCCTCATGCGCCTGCAAACCCGCATCATCCTGCTGATGATCGGCTTCTTTCTGCTCTTTCAGCTGCTCGGCTTCGTCATGCTGCGCCTGACGCTCGGGCCGGTGCAGTTGACCGCCGAAGAAGAGATCGCCAAGCTCAACCTGACCCGGGTCGCCTCCGCCCTGCACCGGGAATCGGAGCACCTAAGCGTCCTTCTCGGCGACTGGGCGCGCTGGGACGAGGCCTACCGTTTCGTGCAGGACCGCAACCTCAAATTCCAGGTCACCAATCTCTCCCCCGACACCTTCCGCAAAACCCGGCTCGACGTGCTGATCATCGTCAACAGCGAGGGGGAAACGGTCTGGAGCAACCTGTTCGACCAAAGGACCGGCGCGGGAATGAAGCTTCCTGAGCTGCCCGCCCGCAAATGGCCGAAGGACCATCCGCTGCTGAGCTTCAGCGACCTCAAGCAGGTTCACGCCGGCATTCTCACCACCGGCAGTGGACCGCTGCAGATCGCCGCGGCGCCCATTCTGACCAGCATGGGGACGGGACCGCGCCAGGGCACCCTGATCATCGGGCGCTTTCTCGACCAGGAGGAAATCGCCCGGCTCAACGAGCAGACCAAGGTGAGCTTTTCTCTGGCGATGGCCTCCAACCAGGATCTTCCGCCCGACGACCTGAAGCTCGAAAACTATCTCGATGATTTTCAACTGCTGCCCGAAGCGCAGGAACTGATGGAGAACCCCGATTTCGGCCATATTCTCGCCCGCGACGCCAGCCTGTCGCGACCCGAATTCTACCGCCATCCGCAAAACCCCAACCTGCTGCGCATTTTTGCCTACTATCCCGATATCTACGGCAGGCCGGGGCTGCTGCTGGAGGTGAATTTTCCCCGCATCCTCAGCCACCTGAGCAAGCGCCTGGCGCTGATCGTCTTCTCCTGCCTGGCGCTGGTCGGCGCCCTGTTCACCCTGGCCCATCTGGCCATCATCCGGCGCCTGATCACCAAACCGATCGCCCGCCTGCAGAACCACATCACGGAAATGCATGCGGGGGAGAATCTGTCGGACCGGGTCAACCTGGAGGGGCGGGACGAGATCGGGGAGTTGGGGCGGGAATACAACCGCATGCTCGAGCGGCTGGAAATCGACCGGCGCAAACTCAAGCGCACCGAGGCCGAACTGCGCCTGAGCGAGAAGAAGTTCAAGGAACTCTCGATCCGCGACGACCTGACCGGGCTCTACAACACCCGCTATTTCTACCAGGGGCTGCAGCACCATTTCGAAAACTGCACCCTGACCCAAAAGCCCCTGGCCCTGATCTTCATCGACATCGACCGCTTCAAGCAGGTGGTCGATACCCACGGCCATGTCCTCGGCAGCCGGGCCATCCGGGAGGTGGGCCAGACCATTCAGGCCTGCCTGACGCGGCCCGCCTTCGCGGTCGCCTACGGGGGGGATGAGTATGTGGTGGTTCTGCCCGGGATGGATCGTGCGGCCGCCATGGACAAAGCCAACGAAATCCGCCAGACCATGGTCCAGACCGCGTACCTGAGCAGTCACGGGGTCTGCGTGAGGCTCACCGCCAGCTTCGGCGTCGCCAGCTACCCGGAGAACGCGCGCACCCTCGAGGAGCTTCTGGCCATCGCCGACAGCTCCCTGTTCTACGTCAAAAGCATCGGTCGCAACGGCGTCGCCTGAGTCAGCCCTGCTCTTCCTCCGACCAGGTCCGGGCGAGAAAGCCCTCGCGCCCGGAACCACGGCGGTACAGATTGTAGCGCGTCGAATTTTTCCGGTAGTAATCCTGGTGATAGTCTTCGGCCGGAAAAAAAGGGCCGGCCGGAACGATTTCCGTGGCGATCGGGCCGGAGAAGCGCCCCGAGCTCTCGACGGCCCGCTTGGAGTCTTCGGCCTGGCGCCTCTGCTCCGCGTCGTGGTAGAAAATCGCCGTGCGGTACTGACTGCCGCGGTCGGCAAACTGGCCGCCGTCATCGGTCGGATCGACGTTGCGCCAGAAGACCTCGAGCAACTCCCGATACGATATGACCGCGGGGTCATACCGGATCTGCACGGCTTCGGCATGGCCGGTCCCCCCCGCACAGACCTCCTCGTAGGTGGGATGGTCCGTGTGCCCACCGGTGTAGCCGGCGGTGACCGTCGCCACCCCTGCAAGTTTTTCGAAAGGCGGCTCCATGCACCAGAAACACCCCCCGGCCAGGGTCGCCACTGCCAGGTTTTCATGTTTGTTCACCATGGTTTCATCCCTTTCCCGAATGCCGTGGCCGCAGGCCAGCAGAGTCACCAAAAACGCACATAGAATTGGGCCCCGGCCAGTCATGACACATTCCCTTCGCGCGGATACGCTTCAATCATAGCACCCGGGTCAGGGGGAGAGGAATGGAGTCGACAGGAGACGAGCGAAACGCGCGGGGAGAAGGGCGAGATAGTCGGAGGGGACAGGAGCGGCGGGCGGCGCGCTCACCGGTGCGGCGTCTTTCCCGCCGCGCCCCATCAGGTCTTCTCCACCCGCACGATCAAGCCGCCGATGAAGCGCGGGTCGAGCTCCGCGGCGTCGAGCGCGCAGAAGCCCTCCTGCAGAAGATCGAGACAGTAGCCGGCGAAATCGCCGGAACCCGGCACCAGCGATTCGCTCCAGGCGATCGTCTCTTCGCGCAAGGCGTCCTTGACCCGGCCACCCGCGCCGAGCGCCTGCCACAGGGACAGGAGCTCGGCCGCGGGAATCGGCGTCGGGCGAAACTCCCGCCCCAGCACCCGGTTGCCCAGGGCGGTGAGAAAGAGATCGGAGAGGGCCAGGTCCCGGGCCTGGTCGGGGACGCATCCGCCGAGATCCATCGCGTTGGGATCGGGCAGCGCAAAACCGAGCGCGCCGTCGAAGAGTTGCAGCTGCGTTTCCACCCGCTCCAGCCACTGCTCGGCCTGGCGTACTTCGCCGAGAGTGGCGAAGGGACGCTCGCCCGCCCGGTTGCTCGCCCCAATCCCCTCGTAGAAGCGGGGGCGGCGGCGCCCCAGGGCATCGACCAGGGCGCGAAACGGCCCGTCGAGAAAGACAAACGCCGGGTTACGGCGAATTTTTTCGGCCCGCCGCTGCAGATCGAGCGTCAGGCTCACCCCGAGCCGGAACAGATATTCGAGATAATAGTGGTCGAAGCTGCGCACCGCTTCCTCGAAACGGCCGCCGCTGAGATATTCGAGGGCGATGTTGAGATAGCGGTAGACCTCGTTCATCTCTCCGGCCACCTGCTCCATCTCGCCGACATCGGCCCGATCGGCAATCATGACCTTGTTCAGCAGGTAGGTCAGCTCCCAGCAGGTATCGGGCTCGAGTCCATGGGCAAGAACTTCGCCCAGCAGATCGCCCGCCGGCACCGCGAGAAAAAATCCCGGGGCATCGGCGTCCTCCTCTCCGGGCCGAAACGGCACCTTACGCGGCGCCTGGGCGGCGAAACTGGCCGGCGGGAGGTAACCGAAAACTTCGAGGGCCTCGAAGGGGTCGGGAAAACCGCGATCCTGCAGGCGGGCGCTGCGGCTGGAAAACGCCAGGTTTTCGATTTCGGTGGGAATCTGATTGCGCACCGATTCCAGCAACTGGATGTAGAAGTCGCGGTCGTGGCGAAAGAGAATGTCGAGAAAATACCCCACCACCTTGGCACTCTCGCTGTCGAGGAAATCCATGTCGTAGATGCGCTCGAGGCGGCCCTCGGCCAGGGCGTCCTCGTCGGTGAGCGATTCGATTCCCCGGGTGATGGTCACGAATTTCTGCATCATCACGGTCAGCAGCTCGAAATCGAGCTCGTCGGCGATGCGCAGGGTATTCTCCTCGCCCGTCTCCAGCAGCATCATCAGCCACTCGAGGGCAGGTTTGGTCATCAGCTCCTGCCCTTGCCAGAAGTCGAGATCGAAGAAGGTAGTCAACTGCTCGGTGGTGGCCATGGTCAGCAGATCGAGGCAATCCTCCACCCCGAGCTCCTTGATCAGCAGGTAAACTTCCTGCGACGGCAGACGGCGCACCAGCTCGCGGGCATCGGCGGCTTCGATGACGAGGTCGTATTTCTGCCGCCCCGAGGCGTTGCGGATAATCCGCAGACGCTCTTCAAAGGTCAGGGCGTTGAATTCTTTCGGGGTGAGGGAGCGGGACGGGCGCAGCAGGGTCAGATGCCCCTTGGTCTTGTCCGGAGGAAGTTCGATCGAGCTCATGAATGAGAGCACCTTTGAGAAAGTCGGTTCAGTGGTTAAATGGAGCGTCAATGTAATCCAGAGGGTCAGGCAGGTCAAGGGCGAAGCCATTGAACCATGCGAATAATCGCGGAAATTGCAATGCCCAAAGCTTGGCCGTCATGGCAGAAGATCAGGCGGCGGCCATTGAAAAATCGAAGACCGTTGCTATACTCGCCAAAAAATAATCCGGCATCTTTTCTCATGTCCCCCACGGAGGGAGTCGCCCCCAATGGAAGACGCGCTGCTTTACGAGGAAATCCTTCACCTGAAAAACCACTGCGAACCGGCCACCCTGGTCACCCTGGTGCAATCCACCGGGTCCACCCCGCGCAAGGCCGGCGCCAAAATGCTGGTCAGGACCGACGGCAGCATCAGCGGAACCATCGGCGGTGGACGGCTCGAGTACGAGGTGATCGAGCTTGCGCTGCAGGTGCTCGCCGGGGGGCAGCCCCAGACCTGCAGTTTCAACCTGACGGAAGATTTCGGCCATGCCTGCGGCGGCAGCCTCCTCTTCTACCTCGAACCCTTGACCCCGCGGCCGCACCTGGTCGTTTTCGGCGCCGGCCACATCGGCCGGGAGTTGGCGGTCTGCAGCCGCAAGGCCGGTTTTTATGTCACGGTGGTGGAAGAAAACCGCAACCGCCCCCCGGTGGAGGACGCCGACCAGACCATGTTCTGCCGCTTCGAGGATGCCTTCGATCAACTGACCTGCAGCCCGCTGATGGCGATTGCGGTGGTGACCAGCGAGCATGAGCGCGATTTTGCCATCGTGCGCTCGGCCCTGGCGACCGAAAGCGGCTATATCGGCATGCTCGGCAGCCGGCGCAAGCGCGCCGCACTGATGGAATTTCTGACCAAGGAGGGGGTTGCCGCACCCGATCAGGATCGGGTGACGACCCCTATTGGCCTCGACATCGGCGCCGAGACCCCGGCGGAAATCGCCGTGAGCATCGTCGCCCAGTTGATCGGCTTCAGGAGGCGTCATGTCCAAAAAGGTTGCGGCGATCGTGCTGGCAGCGGGACGATCCACCCGAATGGGCCGCTGCAAGCAGCTTCTGCCTCTCGCTGACCGGCCGGTCATCGCCCATTGTCTGCTGGCCCTGGAGCAGGCGGGGGTCCGCCAGCGGATCGTGGTGCTGGGCGCCAACGGTGCGCAGGTGGCGGCGGCGGTCGCTCCGCTGGGGGCGGCCCTGGTCTCCAACCCCGATGGCGGCGGCGACATGTCGTCGTCGGTTCGCGTCGGATTGAGCGCCGTTTCTCCCGCCGCAAGCGGAGTGCTCATCTGTCTGGCCGACATGCCGCTGGTGCAGCCGAGCACCATCCGCCACCTGGTCGAACGTCACGGCCGGGATCCCCAAGCCATCCTGATACCCGAATATTGCGGACGGCGCGGCCATCCTCTGCTCTTTCCGCTCCAGACCCTGGCCACCCTGAGAGCCGATCAGACCCTGCGCGGGTTGCGCGATCTGAACCGGGCGCGGGTGGTTCCGCTCGCGGTGGACGATCCCGGGATCGCCCTCGACATGGATACTCCGGCCGATTTCCAACGCATGCAGACCCTGCTCGCGCGACCAGGCTGACCCGCATCCCGCCCCCCCACCGCCCCTTCCCCGCCGACCGACCCGAAACGATCCCTTTTGCGCAAACCCCGGTCAGTGCGCGCTTTTCACGATGGCGAGAAACTGGGTGTGATTCTGCGCCTGCAGAATCGCATCGCGCAGTTCGGCATTTTTGCAGGTGCGCGCGATGTCGGCGAGGATTTCGATCTGGGCGCCGTTGTCGTCCTCCGAGGTCAGGATCAGGAAAACGAGATGGGCGGGTCTGCCATCGGGGGCGTCGAAGTCGATGCCCCCCGGCGACAGGGCGAGCCCCACGATCGGAGCTTCGAGGTCGGGCAGGCGGGCATGGGGTACCGCGATGCCGTGGCCGAGTCCGGTGGGCATCAGGTGCTCGCGCTTGAACACGGCCTCGACGACGACTTCGCCATCGATCCCCGCGACCTCGGCCACTCTCATGGCAAGGAGCTCGATGATCTCGGCCCGGGTGCCGGCGGAGACCGGCCCGGCAAAGGCCCGCGCCGGCAGAAAATCGAAAAACAGGCGGGGTTTTTTCAGCCGCAGGATCAATTGCAGCGCCGGACCGCTCAGCACCGAGGTCACCAGCGCCGTCAGCACCAGCGCCACGAACACCCGCTGTGAAATCACCTGGTACTGCAGCGCGAGAATCCCCAGGATGATCCCCATCGTCCCCTGGGCGCTCAGCCCGAACCCGATCCCCCAGGCCTCGCGCCAGCCGACCCCGCCCCAGCGCGCCCCCAGGCCACCCCCCAGCACCTTGCCGAGCAGCGCGATGACCAGCAGCAGCAAAGTGAGACCGAGATCGAAATGCGCCAGAAAGTCGACCCGCAGGCCGATGCTGGCAAAAAACAGCGGCGCGAAAAACGACGAGACGAACTGGTCGATGACCGTGCGGGTGCGCTCGCGCAGATGGGTCGAATTGCCCAGCGCCACCCCGGCGAGAAACGAGCCGAAGATGGCATGAACGCCGATCGCCTCGGTAAAGGCCGCACTGAGCAGAGCCAGGGCGAAAGCGAAGCCGAGAACCCCGCCGGGCCAGCTCAGGTACGCCTGAATCCAGGGGAGCAGTCGATGAATCAGAGCGCGCACCACCGTGAGCATGAACAGGGCGAAACCGACCGTCAGGCCGATGGTGTGCAACACCGGCAGGCCGTGCCCGCCCTCGATGCCGAGATGTCCGAGAATGACCGCGAATATGAGCCAGCCTACCAGATCGTTGCAGACCGCGGCGGCAATGACCACCACCCCCAGATCGCTGCGATAGAGGTTGAGATCCATCAGCGTCTTGGCGATCACCGGCAGGGCCGAGATGGAGAGCGCGGTGGCGAGAAACAGGGCGAAGGTCAGAGGATCGGTGCCCCCTTCGTATCCGAAGCTCTTTGGCGTCAGCCAGGAGGCGAAGAACCCGATCGAGAAGGGAGCGACGATGCCGGCCAGCGCCACGCTGAGCGCCGCCCGGCCCTGGCGCCAGACGGTGGAGAGATTGACTTCGATGCCAGCCACCAGCAGGAAAAGAACGATGGCCAGGGTGGTCACCGCATCGAGCACCAGGGCGTTGCCGCCGGTGGCGGGGAACAGGCTGTGACTGAGGGCGGGGGCCAAGGCGCCCAGTACCGTGGGACCGAGCAAAATGCCGGCAAGGATTTCTCCGAGGACCGAAGGCAGATGCCAGCGTCGCGCCAGTTCGCCCAGAAGCCGGGCGCTCGCCAGCAGAATGCCGAGAGCGAGAAACATGGTGGTGACTTCACGGGGACTGAGGTTTTCCACAGCGGGGTCTCCAGACAAAGGTCAAAAACAAAATCGTCGGTCGCGGAGAGAAAAATAATAATGGGAAAATGGGGGGTAAAACAACCAAAACCGCCATCCCCGGCCCCACCGCGCTTCGCCCCTGGCCCCTGCGGCAAGCCGATGAAATCTTTGAGGTTCCCGACACGGATGTGCTAACCTGCCGGGAACCTGATGGCGGCCGGGTTGCGCAACCCGGGCAGAGGATGCTTTTTTCGACCATGTCGAGCGACGTTCTGCATATACTCATCGCGCTGGCCGCGATTTTCGTCGGCGCCCTGGCCGCGGGTCGACTGGCCGGCTTGTGCCATGTACCCCGAGTGACCGGCTATCTCATCGTCGGCCTGCTCATGGGTCCCTCCTTCGCCAACCTCGCCGGCCTCCCCCATCTGATCTCGCCCGAGGCCCTGGACGAACTGCGGCTCCTTTCGCAGATCGCCCTTTCGCTGATCCTGGTCAACATCGGGGGACATTTCCGCACCGAAAATCTGCGGCGCTGGCGCTGGCGCATCCTGCGCTTTTCCCTGGGGGAAATGGCCATGACCTTCGCCGCCGTCGCCGGGGGAGTGGTCGCGGTCAACATGCTCTTTCTCCAGGCCACCGCCCCCAATCTGTCGCTGTGGCAGACCTCGCTTTATTTCGGGCTGTTCCTGGGGGTCATCGGGGTCGCCACCGCTCCGGCGGCCACCCTCATGGTGGTGCGCGAGTACGAGGCGGAAGGGCCGGTCACCAATACCGTGCTGTCGCTGGTCGGGCTGAACAACATCGCCTCGATCCTGGGCTTTGTCGTCATCGCCCACTTTCTCATTCATCCCGGCGAGGGCCTGCTCCCGCTGTTCGGGCGGATGTTCGGGCCGATCGCCGTCGGCGCCGCCTTCGGGCTGGCGCTCTCCTTCTGGGCTCAGCGGCTCGAGTTGCCGAGCGAGGAGAAGATCCTGCTCATCGGCGGAGTGACGGCGGCCACCGCCCTGTGCCGTTCGCTGGAGCTGAACTCCCTGCTCGCCAGCTTGTTTCTCGGCATCGTTCTGGCCAACAGCTCGCCGCGCTGGCACCGGCTGGTCGCGTCCCTGCGCCAGGTCGACTACCCTCTGTACGTGGCCTTTTTCGTCCTCGCCGGCGCCAACCTGCATATCGAAACCCTGGGCCACATCGGGCTGCTCGGCGTCATTTACGTGCTGGCCCGCACCCTGGGAAAATACGCGGGCTCCGCCCTGGGAGCGCGCATGGGCGGGTTCGGCAAACGCAAACAGGCCTATGTCGGCCTCACCCTGCTCGCCCAGGCGGGCGTCGCCATCGGCCTGGCCGCCACCCTGGCCCACGACTGGCCGGGGGGCGGAAAACTGCTGGAAACAGTGGTGCTCGGTTCGGTCATCGTCTTCGAACTGTTCGGCCCGCTCGCGGTGCGCTACGGACTGGTGCGGGCGGGAGAGGTGCCGATTCTGTCGCTGCTGCAGAAACGGGCCCCGACCGGCGCCATGGAGGGGCTGCACAGCGTGGTCCATCATTTCCGCTCATCGCTGGGGCTGCCCGCCGGCCACAGGGTGAGCGACCCGGGTGACATCCTGGTGCGCCACGTCATGCGTCGCAATGTCGAGACCATCCGCAACGACACCCCGTACAACGAACTGCTGCGCCTCATCGCCCACAGCCGCTACGACCGGTTTCCGGTGGTCGATGGGCAGCAGCACTTCATTGGCATGATCGATTACACTGAAATCCGCGACCTGCTGTTCGAGCCTTCGCTGACCCGGCTGGTGGTGGCCAGCGACCTGGTGTCGGCCCGCCCCTTCGCCCTGGCGCCCGATCAGCCGCTGCGCGACGCCCTGAAAACACTGCAATTCAACAAGAATGTCAGCTTTTTCCCGGTGGTCGATCCGGACCATTCCGATCAACTCCTCGGAATTCTCAGTCAGAACGACCTGATGGCGGCCTTTCGACGGCTCGGCGACGACTGAGACAGCACTGGCTTTCTTCTTGCAAAACAGAGTTGTTTTTTGCATCCTTTTTCGACACGCCGCTGAGAACCTTAGTTGCCCGCCCGTATGAGAAAAGGACCGGATCGATGCGATTCAAAGAAAGCAACGCGCTGAAAACCCATCACGCGCCAGCATCCCGGGCGTCTCATTCAATGGTGCAGAATCAGGCCCACCGTTTCGCCAGCGACTCGTTCCTGCGCCAGATTCTCGATGCGGTTCCCACCCTGCTGACCGTTCTCAACGGACAGCGTCAGATCATTTTCAGCAACCGCGCCCTGCTCGATTATCTCGGCGCCGGCGATGCGCAAGCCGGCCAGGGGCTGCGCCCCGGCGAGCTGTTCGGCTGCGTCAACGCCAACGCCATGGCGGCCGGATGCGGCACCGCCGAGTCCTGCCGCACCTGCGGCGCGGTCAACGCCATTCTCGCCAGCCTCGACGGCCGCCGGGACACTCAGGAATACCGCCTGACCCGCACCGTCGACGGCCACACCGAAGCCCTCGACCTGCGCATCGATACCACCCCCTTCGAACACGGGGGCGAGCATTTCTCCCTGTTCGCCATCCAGGACATCAGCCACCAGAAGCGGCGCTCGGCCCTGGAGCACATCTTTTTCCACGACATTCTCAACCTGGCCGGCGGCGTGAAGAGCTTTGCCCAGCTTTTGACCGAAGACCCGCAGGCGGAGGATGCGCCGGAGATGCTGCGCCTGGTCGACTCGGCCGCCAGCCAGGTGGTTGACGAGATCAATGCCCAGCGCATTCTGCTGGCGGCCGAGAACCGGGAGCTGAAAGTCGCGTCCAGCACTCTGAGCGCCCAGGCCATGGTCGCGCAGGCGGTCGAACTCTACCGCCGCCATCCGGCCGCTACCGACAAGAAGATCGTGACCGCCGCCGGAAAAGACGACATCTGGTTTCACAGCGACGCCGCCCTACTCGGCAGAGTGCTGGGCAATATGCTGAAAAATGCCCTCGAAGCCGGCCGCGCGGACGATGTGATCACCATGGGCTGCAGCGAGAGCGATGAGGGCGTGGCCTTCTGGGTGCACAATCCGGGATTCATCCGGCGCGAGGTGCAGCTGCAGCTGTTCCAGCGCTCCTTTTCCACCAAAGGGGCGGGACGCGGGCTCGGCACCTACAGCATGCGCCTGCTGACGGAAGATTTTCTGCAGGGGCGCATCGACTTTATCTCCACCCCCGAGGAGGGAACCACTTTCCGCGCGACCTATCCCCACGACCTGGCAATGGGCCCTGCGGCCTGATGGCGACGCCTTCCGGTGCCTTCGCCTCGCGTCCGGCACCCCGGTTGGCCGGCGCAACGGAGGGGAAATAGGCTCCTGCGTCCCCGGGCCAGGCATCGCCCGCCCATTGCCGCAGCTGTCGCCCGGCCGCCGGGCTGATTTTCAGGCTCACGTCCTCCACCCGCAGGAACTTCAGTTCAAGCCCGTGCGCCCAGAAACCCCGTGTTTCCTCCACCCTGATTTCGGTCCAGGGAACCAGAATCGGCGGATGTCCCGGGCGAAAGGGGAGCAGGGGCGCCAAATAAAGACCCTGGTGACCGGCGCCGATCGTCACGCTATTGCCGTAGCGCATCCCGCGGGCCAGAATCGCCGTCTGCAGATAAAGGCGCTTGCCGTCGAAAGCCCCCAGGCGGGGGTAGACTTCTGCCAGCCGCGACCAGCCGCCAAGGCGCGCCACCAAGAAACAGACCCCCAGCCAGACCACCGCGAACAGGGCCACCCCGCCGGCAAAGGACAAATCGCGAAAAAACTCTTCGATACTCGACATGCCGGGCTCCTTCCTTTCACCCTCGTCCTTCTAAAAAGATAGGGTATTCCCGCCGGTTTACAACATTTGACCGCAAACGCCCGCCGGGCCGGTTTTTTCCGAACCGGCGGGCGGGGCCGGTGCCTGACATTTATCGGCTTTACCGATATACTGGGAAAAATCTGCGGACGCGCCTTGGGAGATACCCCCATGTATCGGATATTCGTTGTTTTCGCCCTCATCCTTCTTTTCCCAGCACCGACCCGGGCTCTCGACCTGCAGGAGATGATCCGCCGGGTGGAAATGCAGTACACCGGCGACTCGTCCCATGCCTTGGTCAGCATGGAGATCGTCACCGGCAACTGGGAAAGACGCCTGGAGATGGAATCCTGGTCCTACGGCCGCGATTATTTCCTCACCCGAATTCTCGAGCCGCCCAAGGAGCGCGGCGTCTCCACCCTCAAACGGGAGCAGGAGGTCTGGAACTACCTGGCCAAAGTCGACCGGGTGATCAAGGTACCCGCCTCGATGATGGGAGGTTCGTGGATGGGGAGCCACATCACCAATGACGATCTGGTCGACGCCAGCCAGGTCGACCGCGATTACACCTTCGCCCTGCTCGCGGAGAGCGATGAACTCTACCGCATCGAGTGCCTGCCGAAACCCGACGCGGCGGTGGTGTGGGGAAAAATCGTCTACGCCATCGCCAAGCAGCCCCTGGTCCCGCGCGAAGTCGTCTATTTCGACGAGGAGATGCGCGAGGTGCGCCGCATTCTGTTCGACGACGTGCAGACCGTGAGCGGCCGCACCATCCCGCGCAAACTGACGGTGCAGCCGAAGGATGACCCCGACGAGCGCACCGTCATGACCTACCGCGACCTCGATTACGATGTCGATCTCGATCCGACCTTTTTCTCGCTGCGCAACCTCAAACAGCGCTGAACGTCGCCATGCTTCTCGCTCTCGCCTTTCGCAACCTCTGGCGCAATCGCCGCCGCACCCTGCTCACGCTCTCGGCCCTGGTGGTCTCCTCGGCCCTGCTGATGCTCTCGCTCGGGGTTTTTTCCGGCATGCTCGCCGACATGCTGGCCTCGGCCACCGAACAGTACTACGGCCATATCCTGGTGTCGGCGCGGGGCTACCAGGACCGCCGCGACCTGTTCAAGAACCTTTCCCCGCAGGATGATGTGCTCTCCCGGCTGACGGATTCGCCCGAGGTGGTCGCCGCCTCGCCCCGGCTGCGCGCCTTTGGCCTGCTCTCCCACCAGGAGCGCACCTACCCGGCGGAGGTGCTCGGCATCGAACCGCAACGGGAGCGGCAGGTCACCGCCCTCGCCGGCGACCTGGCCGCCGGTAGCTATCTCGCCGCCACCAGCGCCGACGGGGTGGTGCTCGGCCGCGGCCTGGCGGGCAAACTCGGGGTCGCGGTGGGCGACGAACTGGTCTTCGTCACCCAGGCGGGCGACGGCTCCATCGGCAATGACCTGCTGCGGGTCAGCGGTATTTTCGCCACCGGCGATTCGAGCCACGACAACAGTCTCGCCCTGGTGCCGCTGGCCTGGCTGCAGCAGGTCATGGTGCTGCCGGGAAAGGTGCATGAAATCGCGCTGAAAACCACGCGCCCGCTCGATGCCGCCCGCATCGCGCGGCATCTCGCAGCCGCACTGCCCGGCGACAGAGAAGCGGTCCCCTGGAGCGACCTGATGCCGGAGATGCGCGAGGCGATCGCCAGCTACGATGTGAGCCGGATGATCCTGGTGGTGATCCTCTATCTCGCCGCCGGCCTCGGCGTACTCAACACCTTTTTCATGTCGGTGCTGGAACGCACCCGGGAATTCGGCATCCTCATGGCCCTGGGCATGAGACCGCGCCAGATTCGCGCCCTGGTGCTGCTCGAAACCCTGGTGATGGGACTGCTCTCCCTCGCCCTCGGCGTCGCGGCGGGGGTGGCCATGACCTGGTTCATGGCCACCGTGGGCATCGATCTGAGCGGCTGGATGACCCCGGTCACCTACGCCGGCGGCACCATTCTGCCGCGCCTGCACGCCACCCTCGAGGCCGCCAACATCTGGGTGCCGGCGGTCGTGCTGCTGCTCGTCTGCCTGGCCGCCGGCTACCTGCCGGCCCGGCGCGCGGCGCGCCTGCAGCCGGTGGTTGCGATCCGCGAGGACTGACATGGATATTCTCTTCCTGGCCTGGAAAAATCTCTGGCGCAACCGCCGCCGCACCCTGATCACAGTGACTGCGCTGAGTTTCAGCCTGATGCTGATGCAGGCCTTTCACAACCTCTCCACCGGGGTCTACAGTCAGATGGTGGCCAGCGGGGTGCGCGCCGGGGCGGGGCACCTGGCGCTGTACCGCGGCGATTACGTGCAGAGCCGCGACGAGAAACTCGTCTTCGTCGCCGGAGCGCTGCCCCAGAATATCCGCGCCCTGCCCCGGGTCGAAGCCGCCCTGCCCCGGGTCTACCTGCCGGCCCTGGCCCAGTCGAGCCGCGAAAGCCGCGGCATTCTGCTCATGGGCATCGACCCCGAGGCCGAATTGGCGGTCAATCCGTTTCTCAAGAATCTGCCGAGAGACGAACGCTTGCGCCCCGGCACCCGCGACGCCCTGGTCGGGGAGCGGCTGCTGCGCGAACTGCAGATCGTCGTGGGAAACAAGTTCGTGGTGACCCTGCAAGGCCGCGGCGGCCCCCTGGTCAATGAGCTGTTGCGGGTGCGCGGGGCGATCCGCAGCGGCATCAAAGAGATCGATGGCGCAATCGTCATGATCGCCCGGGAGAAAGCCGCCCGCCTGGGGGGAATCGCGGGACAGATTCACGAACTGGCGGTGATTCTGGCAACCCCCGCGGCCGAGCGCCAGGTGCTTCCCCAACTGCGGGCCATGGTGGCCGGCCAGAGCGCGGTGCGAGCGCTCCCCTGGGAGAAATCGATGCCCAACCTGGCCAACGCCATCAAGCTCGATTATGCCAGTCAGAAATTCATTTTCGTGGTGATTCTGCTGATCGTCACCATCGGGGTGGTCAACACCCTGCTGATGTCGGTGATGGAGCGCATCCGGGAATTCGGCGTGATTCTGGCGATCGGCGCTTCGCCCTGGCGCCTGTTTCAGATTATACTCAGCGAGTCGCTCCTGCTCGGCGCCGGCTCGCTCTTGCTGGGAACCCTGCTGGGCGCCCTGGCGACCTGGTATCTGGTCGAGGTCGGCATCGACCTGCGCGATCTCGTGCCCCAGTCGCTGGAAGTCGGCGGGGTGGTCTTCGACCCGGTCATGCGCGCCGCCTGGGATTTCCCCTGGATGGTGCAGATCGGCGGCTACGTCGTGCTCATCTGCCTGCTGGCCTCGCTCTACCCGGCCTATAAGGCCACCCGCATCGCGCCGGCCGAGGCGATGCGGCATTCCTGAAATAATCCGTGGCTGATGCCGACCGCGTTTTATGATTGCCCGCGAGTAACTATTCAGCACAGGGGCTCGCGGTGTCCANNNGGGAAGGGTTCATGCGACCTTCGCCATGGATGCCGCGAGCCCCCTTTCGGACCAGGGTGAATAGTTACGCCCGCGACCCCCATGAGAGGACGCAGACATGTCCCTGATCGAACTGGAAAAGGTTGCCAAAATCTATTCGCCGGGCAGTCAGCAGGTGACCGCCGTGGACGATTTCACCCTGAGTATCGACAGCGGCGAGTTCACCGTGCTCGCCGGCCCCTCGGGCAGCGGCAAGACCACGGTGCTCAACCTGGTCGGCTGCCTCGACCAGCCGACGCGAGGGAGCATCACCGTCGACGGTCGGGAGGTGGGCACGACGCCGGTCAAGGCGTTGGCCGATTTCCGGTTGCACAAGATCGGCTTCATCTTCCAGTCGTACAACCTGATTCCGGTCCTGACCGCGGCGGAGAACGCCGAGTTCATCCTGATGCTGCAGGGCGTGGGCAAACCGCAGCGCCGGGCCCGGATCGAGCACCTGTTCTCCGAACTGGGCCTGTCGGGCCTCGAGAACCGCAAGCCCAATGACCTCTCGGGCGGCCAGCAGCAGAGGGTGGCGGTGGCGCGCGCCATCGCGGCCGAGCCGGCGGTGATTCTTGCCGACGAGCCGACCGCCAATCTCGATTCGGAAACCAGCGAAGACCTGCTGCGCCTGATGCGGCAACTGAACGAGGAAAAGGGCATCACGTTCATCTTCAGTTCCCACGACCCGCGGGTCATCGACATGGCGCGCCGGGTGGTGCGCCTCAAGGACGGCCGCCTGCAGAGCGACGAGAAGACCGAAGGACACTGTTAGGCCGCCATGCGCCATTCGATCTCCCTGCTCGCCCTGCTTTTTCTCTTCGCCGCGCGGGTGCCGGCGACCGCGGCGGAAGTCCTTGACCGGATCACCCTGGGGGGGTATTTCAAATCCTTGACCACGGTGATCGAAGCGCCACCGGTAGCAGGCGCTTCCTCGGGCGAATTTTCTTCCAACCGTCTGCGCGTCGATGGTCGCGGCCGGCTCGTCGGGCGCCACGATCTGGCCGTCTCCCTGGAAAACCAACTGCTCTACACCGACCCCACGGGGCTGGTCGCCCTGCCCCGGGCCTCCATCAACCGCCGCCTGAATCTGGACAAAACCTGGAACCGCGGGCGCCGTTGGGCCGATCGCCTGGAAATCGACCGGCTCAATCTGCGCACCACGGCCGCCGGCATCGATTGGACCCTGGGTCGCCAGGCGGTGGGCTTCGGTCGCATCACCTTGTTTTCGCCCCTCGACATCATCGCCCCCTTTGCTCCCGATGCTCTCGATACCGAGGTCCGGCCCGGAGTCGATGCCCTGCGCGCGAGCCGCTACGTCGGCGTCTCCGGGCAGATCAGCCTGATCGGGGTGTTCGGCGATGGCAGCCAGAACAACTCGTACCTGGCGACGGCAGAAGAGAATTGGCGCGGGGTCGACCTGCTGTTGATCGGCGGGATGCTGCGTGAACGGCCGTTGGCCGGTTTCGGGGTCGCCGGCCAGTGGGCGGGCATGGGGATCAAGGGCGAGGCCGTCTACTACCGGGGGCGCGACGCGGGCGACCCCGGCGGCGATCTCCACGATGATTTCGCGGTGGCGGCGGTGGAGATGGATTATCGCTTTGAAAACGGTCTGATTCTCTTTCTCCAATATCTGTACAACGGGGCGGGCGTCGGAGAGCCGGAGGATTATCTCCAGGCCCTGGCTTCCGCCCCCCTGCAGGAGGGCCTGGCCTTTCTCGCCGCCCGCCATTATCTGCTGGTGAGCCCCAGCTACGATTTGCATCCTCTGGTCAACGTGAATGCCCTGCTGATCTGGAATCTCGCGGATGACTCCTTCTTTCTGCGCCCCCTGCTGGATGTCAGTCTGTCGGACAATCTGGTGCTGCAGCTGTTCTGGACCCTCAACCGCGGCCGCAAACCCGAAAAATTTCCCCTTCCCCTGCCCCGCAGCGAATTCGGCTCCCTCGGCGACAATGCCGGGCTCTTCCTCAAATACTTCTTTTAACCCCCCGAAAATACAAAAAGTCATCCGCCACCATTGAAAAAACACCAGGGGCTGTTATCAATTAATTAAATACTGCGGTGGCCTGTGCCAAACCAGTAAAATCCCAGGCTTTCACCAACACCCCGAACCGCAGCCCGAATTTTCAGGAAGGCGCAGACGACGGAGGGCTTTGCATTCGGTGCCGCAGCCACCACTACCGAGAAAACGGCAATTTATCCGCAAAGGGAGGTTTCAGCATGAAAGGAAAGATTTTTAGTGTTCTTTTAGCACTGGCGACCAGTGTCGTGGTTGTTGGGTGTGCAGGGATGCAAGCTCCCAAGCAGCCGATGCAGTTCCAGCCTTACACCTTCAAGAGCACGGACTACACTCGCAAGGTGAACAATTTTCAGGTCATTGTCGATACGTCGATGACCATGGCCATCAACGACCAGTACAAATTTCAGTCGGCCAAGAATTTTGTCGGCGCGCTGAACCAGAGCATTCCCGAAGGGCTCGGGTATAACGCCGGGCTGCGCACCTTCGGGCATCACCCCAAACAATCGACCAAGTTGACCGAACTGGTTTACGGCATGACCAACTACTCCACCAGCGGTTTCCAGCAAGGTCTGGACGGCGTCAAGTACGCCGGCGGCAACAGCCCTCTGCCCGAGGCGATCAAAGCAGCCGGCAACGACCTGAAGGGAGCCCAGGGCAAATCGGCCCTGATCATCGTCAGCGATGGTTTGCAGATGGACAAAGCGCCGGCCGAAATGGAAGCGCTCAAGGCCGAGATGGGCGACAACATCTGCGCCTATACGGTCTTTATCGGCGACGATCCGGCCGGCCAGAAGCTTCTGGAGAAAGTTGCCCAGGCCAGCGGCTGCGGATTTGCCACCACCGGCAGCGCCCTGAGCAATCAAAACAACATGGCGGCATTTGTCGAAAGAGCCCTCCTCGATCGCAAAGGGCCCTGTCCCGACGGCGATGGCGATGGCGTCTGCGATGACCGGGATCAGTGTCCGGGCACCCCTCGCGGCGAAATGGTCGACGAAGTCGGCTGCACCCTCAAGCTGACCCTGCATATCAATTTCGACTTCGACAAAGCCGAGATCAAGCCCGAGTTCAAACCCGACCTTGACCGCGCCGCCAAGTTTATCGTGAAGTACAAGGACGTGCCTTATATCGTGATCGCCGGGCATACCGATTCGGTCGGCGAAGAAGCCTACAACAAAGATCTCTCCATGCGCCGGGCCCAGGCGGTGATCGAATATCTGACCACCAATTACGACATCAACGCCAAGCGCCTGGTGGCCCGCGGCTATGGCGAATCGCGCCCGGTTGCGGACAACAGCACTCCGGAAGGCCGCTACGAGAACCGGCGGGTTGAAGTCATCTGCTGCGTGATTGTTCCGCCGGAGTATTAATCCTGAATCCGTGGGTAAGCGGCGGATAAAGAGTGCAAGTGCTTGGATTGAATAAGCGTTTCAAAAATCTGAGCTACACCCATGAAGACAAAAAGGCCGGGGACGAATCCCCGGCCTTTTTGTCTTTGAACGTTCAGAGCGGCTAACCACTCGTCATTGGTGTTATGGGCACCCCGATCTCCCCGGAGTCAATGGGTTGATTTCTCGCCCGCATCAATACTGCTCCCCGCAACCGAGGTCCGGATTCAAGCTTTTTGCACCTGCAACTTGGCCTCGATCATCTCGCGATGGGAAAGACGCAGCAAAGTGGCCAGCTGGCGCGCCAGAGCTTCTTCGTGGGGGTCCATCTCGCCGTCAACGAAGACCACCCGCCAGAGATGAGCCATCACCTCGAGTTTTTCCTCTTTGGTGAAATTCTCGTTGATTTCCCGGGAGAATTGAAAAAGGTCCAGGCTCTCGCGCCGTTCGCTCTCGGCCAGGGTCATCAGGTCGCCGAGAGTTTCATCGGACAGCGAAAACCGCTCCTGCAGAATCTTCCGGACAAGGGAGGATTCCAGCCGGTGCAGTTGATCGTCGGCATGGGCCATCTCCAAAAGGAGCACCGCCGTGGCCACCCGGATGCGATCGTGAGCGCCCCGGCGACCTGCCTGCGAATCAGCGACAGGGTTCCCCAACAATTTGTGCAGAGCCTCGAACATGTTTATTTTCCCTCCTGGCGGTAACGGATTACGTGGGCTTTTTCCAGGGTGATCATCCCGCCGCAGATCATGTCGTCCAATTTTTCGAGAACCGCCTTGATTTTCCGGTCGTCATCGACCACTTCGACCACCACCGGCAGATCGGAGGAGAATCGCAGAATACGGTCGCTGTGGGTGATACTGCCGGCGCCGAATCCCATGGCCCCCTTGAGCACGGTGGCGCCGGCAAACCCCTCCCTTCGCAGAAGCTCGACGATCGCCTCGTACAGGGGTTGCTTCTGCCACCGATCGCCCTCGCCGATGAAAATCCGCATCAGGGTCTGATCACCTTCCAGTCGCGCCATGTCCGTCTCCGTTCAGAGTTGGCGGCCGGCGAAAATACCCAGGCCGGCACAGAAAACACAGATCAGCACATTGAGCAGCATATTGGCCCCGGCCTGCACCAGACTGCCCTCCTCGATCAGGCGCACGGTTTCGTAGGAAAAGGTTGAAAAGGTGGTGAAGCCCCCCATGAAACCGACGGTGATGCCCAGGCGCAAATCAGAGGAAAGGAGAGAGGAGCGCAGGCTTCCCTCCATGATCAGGCCGAGCAGAAAGGAACCGAGCACGTTGACCGCCAGGGTGCCGTAAGGCAGTCCGCGACCGGCCAGGGCATAGGCCCAACCGGAGACCCAGTAGCGGGCCAGACACCCGCCGGCGCCGAACAGGCCGATGTAGACAAGCTTCATGCGCCTTCCCCCTCAAGGAAACAGCAACCGAAAACCGGAACAATTATCGACCCCCCCGGGAGCCCTGTCAACCGGCAAAAAATTTCGTCATATCGTGATGTTGCCACCCCGCCCCTTGCACTTCCCCACGTTTTTTGCTATAAATTTTTAGCACTCACCCATACAGAGTGCTAACAGAAATTCGCGCCGAGAGCCAAACACAACCATTTTTTCGCGGAGGGTTGCGAGCCTTATGCATACCGCTGCTCTGCCCGTCCTTCAGGACGGCCTCGACCACTACATGCAGCAGGTCACCCGCTTCGACGTTCTTTCCCGCCAGCAGGAATACGAACTGGCTAAGCGCTATTACCAGCGCGGCGACATCGAAGCAGCCCATCAGCTGATCTGCGCCAACCTGCGTTTCGTGGTCAAGATTGCCAACGAATATCGCGGCTACGGCCTCAAACTGCTCGATCTGATTCAGGAAGGGAACATCGGGCTGATGATGGCGGTCAGAAAGTACGATCCAGAGCGCGGCATCCGCCTTATTTCCTATGCGGTCTGGTGGATTCGCGCCTACATCAACAACTTTATCATCCGCAGCTGGTCGCTGGTCAAGCTCGGCACGACCCAGGCCCAGAAGAAACTGTTCTTTAAATTGAGCAGGGCCCGGGCTCTGCTCGCCAACCTCAACGGCGATGCCGACCCGGCTGCCATCGCCAAAGAGTTGATGGTGAGCGAGGACGAAGTCGAAGAGATGGCGTTGCGCATGGGGCATCGCGAGACCTCGCTGGACGTCGAACTGAGCGCTGGAGATGATTACACCCTCATGGACAGCCTTGCCGACGAGCGGGAAAATCAGGAAGAGCAACTGGCGGAACACCAGGAATATCAGGCGATCTCGACCCAGGTGCGCTTGGCGCTGGAGGTGCTCAACCCGCGAGAGCGCAAAATCGTTCACGACCGCATTCTCAGCGATTCCCCCCGCACTCTGCAGGAGATCGCCGACGATTACGGAATCAGCCGGGAACGGGTGCGTCAGGTGGAACAGAACGCCCTACGTAAAATACGCAGGCGCCTGGAGCACCAAACGCCCGAGAGAGCCCAAGACAATTGACAAACACCCCGGGTTCCCGTAATTTCAAGGGCCTGATGATCGATCCCAAAGATAGGTTGAGTTCATGCCGAAACGATTACTGATTCTGACGGGCCTGGCCTTGATCACCGCCTGCAGCGCCCCCCAGCAAAACGTACCGACCCGCACCGCCGGGGACTACCTGAAAGAGGGCGAGGCTTACTTCGAGCGCAAGCTCTACGATGAGGCCATCGAAGCCTGGGAGAAAGTGCGCGACAGCTACTATTCCCCCGAGCTCAACGTTCTGGCGGAACTCAAGATCGCCGAAGCCTATTACCTCGCCGAACGATATGTTGAAGCGGCCACCGCCTACGAAGACTTTCTCAAACAGCACCCCGAACATCCCCGCACTCCCGATGTTCTCTACCAGCTCGGCCTTTCCTACTACCAACAGATCCTGTCGGCCGACCGGGACCAGAGCGCCACCCGCAACGCCCTTGCCACCTTCGAGATCCTGCGGGAAAAATTTCCTCAGGACCGCCGCACCGAGGAGGTCGGCGCTCTCATCCGCCGTTGCCGCGACCAGCTGGCGGAACACGAACTGTACGTCGGCCGTTTCTACTTCCGCACCGAAAACTATGCAGCAGCGGTCAACCGTCTCGAGCGACTCTTCGCCACCTATCCGAACTTTTTCGATCGCGACGAAGCCTATTACTATCTTGGACGCGCCTATCTTGAAATCGGACAACGCGATCAGGCGGTAGCCACTTTCAACACCCTGTTTCGCGAATTTCCCAAGAGCGAATACATTCTCAAGGCGCAAAAGATCGTCGCCAGGCGGTTTTAGCGCAACATCGCCAACGCATACTCCAAAGGCCTCTGAATGGGGCCTTTTTTATTGCCCGCCGAGCCCACAGAAGGCCCTATTACCAGAAAAAGTAAAAACACTCTTTTTTCTTGACTTGCCGTTTACGCCATATTATAAAAGTTAAGATTTTGAATATAACGTAATTTTAAAACCTCTTCATCGTCTGCACTCCACTGTATTTTTTTTGTATACAATCCAGGTTAAATTCTTGTATTCTCATTCAATTTCGTCGCAAACTTGATGCCGAAAGAATGTTTCAAAACCACCTGCAACAGGTTCCCGAAAAAGACGCGGCCCCGGGTCGCGCAAACTGCCCTACTTAATAATTGAACAGGAGGAGAGAGATGTCCGATTACGGCACATTGGAAAGTCGCGTACGGCGCAAGTCCCTGCTCAGCAAGGTCATGAAGGCTGAAGATACCATTCAATACTTCAAGCCCGGCATGAACCTCGGCTGGTCCGGCTTTACCCCCGCCGGCTACCCGAAAGAAATCCCCATTGCCCTGGCCGACCATGTCGAGAAGAACAATCTGCAGGGCAAGATGAAATTCAACCTCTTCATCGGCGCTTCCGTCGGCGCGGAAACCGAAGACCGTTGGGCGACCCTCGACATGATCGATCGGCGCTGGCCCTACCAGACCGGTAAAAACATCGCCAAGGGGATCAACGCCGGGCGCATCCGCATGGGCGACAAACACCTCGGCCTCTTCGCCCAGGATATCAGCTACGGCTTCTACACCGAGAACGGCCGTATCGACCTCGCGATCATCGAAGTCTCGGCCATCACCGAAGACTGCGGCCTGGCCCTGACCTCCTCCTGCGGCATCGTGCCCGAACTGATGATGGTCGCCGACAAGATCATCATCGAGGTCAACACCGGACAGCCCTCCTTCGAAGGGATGCACGACATCGTCATGGCGCAGAAGCCGCCGAATCGTGCCCCGTTCCTCATCACCCGGGCCGACAGCCGTATCGGCAGCCCCTACGTCCCCTGCGACCCCGACAAAATCATCGCCATCGTCGAGTCGAAGCGCCGCGACAAAGGGCGGGCCTTCACCGAGATGGACGACACCTCCGAAGCCATTGCCAGCCACATTCTCGACTTCTTCGCCCATGAGGTGAAGAGAGGGCGTCTGCCCGAAAACCTGCTGCCGCTGCAGTCCGGGGTCGGCTCCATCGCCAACGCCGTCGTCGGGGGTCTCGCCAAAGGCCCTTTCAGCAATCTCAGCGTTTACACCGAGGTGCTGCAGGACACCATGCTCGATCTCTTCGATTCGGGCAAGCTCAACGCGGCATCGAGTTGCTCCCTGTCCCTCTCCGAAGATCCGGGCTTCCCCCGCTTCTTCGACAACTGGGACAAATATGCCGACAAGATCGTGCTACGGCCCCTGTCGATCTCGAACGCCCCCGAGCCGATCCGCCGTTTGGGGTGCATCGCCATGAACACGCCGGTCGAGTTCGACATGTACGCCCACGCCAATTCGACCCTGGTCGGCGGCACCCGCATGATCAACGGACTGGGCGGCTCCGGCGACTTCCTGCGCAACGGCTACCTCAAGATCATGCACTCACCGTCGGTGCGCCCGAGCAAGACCGATCCGACCGGCATCACCTGCGTGGTGCCGAAGGCTCCGCACATCGATCACACCGAGCACGATCTCGACTGCGTCGTCACCGAGCAGGGCTTGGCCGACCTGCGCGGCCTGGCGCCGAAAGATCGCGCCAAGGTCATCATCGAGAAATGCGCCCACCCCGATTACAAGCCGATTCTCAAGGATTACCTGGAAATGGCGTCGAAGGAATGCCTGGCCAAGGGCATCGGTCACGAGCCGCAGCTCTTCGATCGCGCCTTCAAGATGCAGCAGAATCTGGCCGTCAACGGCACCATGAAGATCAAGAGCTGGGACATCAAAGTCGATCTCTGCGAATAATGGAAACAGGTTGCATGCAATCGGGTAGGAGGCGGGGTCCCCCCCCGCCGTCCTCCCACACCACCGTGCGTACGGTTCCGTACACGGCGGTTCACTAGGCGTCTGAGGTGGTCGAGCAATGAGACCAACCCCAGGTTATCGAAGAAAGATTTACGAAACGCGTCGTTCATGTGCGAGGCTCCTGAATTCCACCAGGGGCCTCGCCCGTTTTGGCCCGATTTCCAGACCCTCTGTTCCAACAATCCCCGCCGCATCAAATTCCTGGCTCGGGTGAAGGGGCGCTTCCACCGCCGTCACAGAATGTAGGCAGCTTCCGCCGAATCCAGCCGTCGAGATCCTCGAAGATTCCCTTGACTTCCGCCAGGCGAAAGTAAGCGATCCAGCCCCGCAGCTTGGCCTTGAGCCGCTTCCGGGAAGTACCCGCCATCAGGGTCCTCACCCCCAAGTCCTCGCTTGACCACCACAGTCAATCAAATGGTGCTTACGCACCACGCGCCATGCCTGGCGCACAATCGAAAAAAACCGCTGCCCGAACCAGGCAGCGGCTTTTTTCGTATCAAGCCACCCGCAGTTCCTATCGCTTCGGCCATAAGGGGAGACGGATCTCAAATAAAACAGAGATCTCGGCATTCGGCAGGGTTGCATGTTGATCGCACATCATCATAGTGGACAGGCGTGGACCGGGCCTTGCCGCGGCCCGACACGATCAACGGATAGTGTGTTGAAAAGGGCAAACCGCTGCAGCCAGCAACGCCCTGGCCAGGGATGTTATTTTCCTCTCCTTCAATTTGTGACCGATTTTTCCCGGGCTGCTTACGGCTTGACTGCAAGGCTGTTTAACTTTACGATGCGACAGGTATTCAAAAGGTTCTTACATGACCCGAATTTTTCCCCATAGAACATTGATTTCACGGCTTCTTGTCCTTGTCTACCTGCTGGTCGGTTCGGGCATCGGCAACACTTTACTCTGGTGCCAGGAGTCGGAGGCCTTTTCCCACCTGGAGTACAACCTGGCCGGCAAGTGCCTGGACGTCTGCCTGCCTGCCGAGGGGGGCCGCGAAAGCGGTGAGCAAACGACCCTGTCTCCCCTCTCATGGTCCGCCGCAGACGGCTGTCTGGATACCCAGATTTCCCTCTCCCATGCCCCCGCCCCCGGGGCCAAAGACCTTCTGGCCGACTCCGTTACCCCCGCCTGGTCTGCATTCCCTTTCTTTTCCCTCAGGAATTTTCCCGCCACCAGACTTACCAGACTGAATCTGGTGGCCCAACCTCCACCCCCACAGGCTCTTGCTGCCCTCCGCACCATTGTTCTGCTGAATTGATCCCTGCCTTCCCGCTTCCCTGAAGACGGTTTCCGGCTTTCTCTGGCCGGCAAACGACGTCCCGTTTTTTCGCAAAAATCGATTATTACAACCTGAAGGAGTTCATCCATGCGACTGACCACACTGGTGGCCGGTGGGGGGATGCTCTGGCTGGTGCTGGCGTGCAGCTCTGCGTTTGCTGCGACCCCGGACTCCCTGCCTGAGCCCCGCCCCCTCGGCCGTGAGTTGCCTACTTTTCAATCGGAGACGGAACTGCCGAAGATGCAGGCCCCCGCGGGCGAGTTGACCCTGCGCCAGGCCCTGGCCCTGGCCCTGCTGCACAACCCTGAACTGGCCGCCTTCGCCTGGGAGATCCGGGCCAGGGAGGCCGAGGCCCTGCAGGCCGGCCTGCGGCCCAATCCGGAACTGGGAGTCGAGATGGAAACCTTCGCCGGCAGCGGCGAGTTCTCCGGAACCGATTCCGCCGAAACCACGGTGACCTTGAGCCAGCTCATCGAACTGGGGGGCAAACGCACCAAGCGCCGTGCGGCCACCTCCCTGGAGGCCGATCTGGCCGGATGGGACTTTGAAACCAGGCGGCTCGATGTCCTGACCGCCACGGCCAAGGCCTTCGTGGCCGTGCTGGCGGCTCAGGAGCGCCTTGCGCAGGCCGACGAGCTCGCCGGCCTGGCGGAGCGCCTTTTCCGGACCGTGAGCGAGCGGGTCGAAGCCGGCAAGGTCTCCCCGGTGGAGCAGACTCGGGCGCAGGTCCCGCTTGCCACGGCCCACATCGCGCAGGATCAGTCCCGGTTCGCCCTGGAGGCGGCACGCAAGGAACTGGTCACTCTCTGGGGGGACGACAGGGCGAGATTCGACCGCGCCGTCGGCTCTCTGGAGCAGGTCGGTCCGGTTCCTCCCCAGGAGCAACTGGCTTCCCTCCTCGACCAAAATCCCGAAGTCGCCCGCTGGAAAACCGAAGAAAAACAGCGCGGCGCCCGGCTCGCCCTGGAACGCGCCAACGCCATCCCCGACCTGACCCTGTTCGCCGGCGGGCGCAACCTTCAGGAAACCAATGACAATGCCTTCGTCGCCGGGCTCTCCATCCCCCTGCCCCTCTTCGACCGCAACCAGGGGGGGATCGCCGCAGCCCGCGCCGCCCAGAGCAAAGCCCGGCAGGCGAGCCGTGTCGCCCGCAACCAGGCCGTTGCCCGCCTGGCCGCGAGCTATCGGAACCTGAGCGCCGCCGCCATCGAAGCCCGGACCCTTCAGGAACAGATCCTGCCCACCGCCGAACAGGCTTTCGAAGCCACCGACCTCGGCTACCGCGCCGGCAAATTCGGCTTTCTCGAAGTCCTCGACGCCCAGCGCACCCTGTTCGAAGTCAAAGGGCAGTACATCGAGGCGCTTGCGGCCTACCATCAGGCCAGGGCGGAGGTTGAGCGCCTGATCGGGGCGCCTCTGGAGGCAGACATCATGAACAACGAACAGGAGAAAAAATAAGATGAAGTCGATCATGCAACTTAAAGCATCCCTTGTCGCCGCCCTGGCCCTGTTGGCCGCCCTGGCGCTGCTGTTTGGCTGCGGCCAGCAAGGCACGCCGGAGACCCACCAGGATGCAGATCAAAAGCCCGCCGCCGAAAGCCACGTCGCAGAGGAAAAAGGCCACGCGGAGAAGGGGAAAGCGCCTGGCGGTCACGACGAACATGGCGAAGAGGAGGTGGTTCGCCTTTCCGAGGAGGAGATGAAAGAGTTCGGCATCGAGACCGCCACGGCCGGCCCCGGCCGCCTCGACATCTATGCCGAACTACCCGGAGAGATCGTTCTCAATGCCGACCGGGTGGCCCACGTCCTGCCGCGGGTGCCCGGCATCGTACGCCAGGTTTATGCGAGCGTCGACGACACCGTCGAGGGCGGCGCGATCATGGCGGTTCTCGAAAGCCGGGATCTGGCCGATGCCAAGGCCGCCTACCTGGCCGCCCGGGAGCGCCTGACCCTGGCCGACGCCAATTTCCGGCGGGAGGAGTTGCTGTGGCAGAAAAAGATATCCTCCGAGCAGGACTATCTCGATGCCCGGCAGGCCCTGGCCGAGGCCCGCATCGAGCTGCGTTCGGCCGGACAAAAGCTGCACGCCCTCGGCTTCAGCGAGACCTACCTGAAGGAGTTGCCGAGCCACCCCGGCCAGGCCTTCACCCGCTACGAGATCAGGGCCCCGTTCAGCGGGACGGTGACCGAAAAGCACATCACCCTCGGTGAGTCGCTCAAGGACGACGTCGAGGCCTTCATCGTGGCCGACCTGTCGACGGTATGGGTCGACATTCAGGTCTACCAGAAGGATCTGCCCCGCATCCGCAAAGGACAGCAGGTGGTCATTACGGCCGGTCACGACATCCCCGAAGCGACCGGCACCATCTCCTGGGTCGGGCCTGTGGTCGGCGAGGCGACCCGCACCGCCAAGGCCCGGGTCGTGCTTGACAACCCCGACGGGGCCCTGCGCCCCGGCCTTTTCGCCACGGCCAGGATCCTGGTGGACAGCTTCCCAGTCGCCTTGCGGGTACCGAAATCGGCCCTGCAGACCTTCGAAGACCGTACGGTGGTCTTCGTGCAGGACGAGGATGGGTTCGAGCCGCAACCGGTTCAGATCGGCCGGGAAAACGCCACCCAGGTGGAAATCCTCTCCGGGCTCGAGGCCGGACAGAGCTACGTCAGCAAGGGAGCGTTCACCCTCAAGGCGCAGTTGAGCAAAGGCGCCTTCGGCGACGGCCACAATCACTAAGGAGAGGTGAGCTTCATGGAAAAAATCATCCGCTTTGTTCTGCACAGTCGGCTGCTGATGAGCGTGCTCGGCGTGCTGGTGCTGGCGGCCGGCTGGTTCAGCTATCAACAGCTGCCCGTCGACGCCTTTCCCGATGTGACTCCGGCCCTGGTCCAGGTCTTCACCGAAACCGAGGGGCTCGCCCCCGAGGAGGTGGAAAAATACGTCACCTACCCGGTCGAGACGGCCATGAACGGCCTGCCCAACCTCAAACAGATCCGCTCCATCTCCAACTTCGGCCTGTCGGTCATCAACATCTATTTCGAAGACGGCACCGACATCTATTTCGCCCGCCAGCTCGTCGGTGAACGCCTGCAGCTCGCCCGCGAAGAGATCCCCGAAGGCTTCGGTGAACCGGAGATGGGACCGATCGCCACCGGCCTGGGACAGATCCTCTTCTATATTCTCGAAGATGAAACCGGCCAGCGCAGTTCAGAAGAGATGCGCGAGATCCAGGACTGGTTGATCAAGTTCAACATCCAGACCGTTCCCGGGGTCACCGAGGTCCTGTCCCTGGGCGGCGAGGTCAAACAGTTCCAGGTGCAGGTCCGGCCTGCCGACCTGCTGCGTTATGACCTGGCCATCGACGAAATTGTCGCCAAGGTGCAGGCCAACAACAGCAACGTCGGCGCCCAGTTCCTGGTCAAGAACGCCGAGGAGTACATCGTGCGTTCCGTCGGCCTGGCCGAGCAGATATCGGACCTGGAGCGCATCGTGCTCAAGGTGCGCGACGGCACGCCGGTCTACCTCGAGCAGGTGGCCGACGTGGTCATCGGCGGCGAGATCCGCCGGGGGCTGGCCACCATGAACGGCGACGGCGAGGTGGTGGTCGGCATGGTGCTCAAACTGATCGGCACCAACACTTCCACCGTCATCGCCGACGTCAAGAGCAAGCTGAAGGAGATCAACCAGGTGCTGCCCGAGGGGGTCGAGGTCGTCCCCTACTACGACCAGGCGACGCTGGTGGCCAAGTCCGTGAAAACCGTCACCGACGCCCTGGTCTTCGGGGTGCTGCTGGTCGCAGGCGTCCTGCTGATCTTCATGGGCGGCTTTCGGGCCAGCCTGGTGGTGTCCCTGGCCATCCCCTTCTCGATCTTCTTCGCCTTTATCCTGATGAAGATCTTCGACATCAGCGCCAACCTCATGTCGCTGGGCGGTCTGGCCATCGCCATCGGCATGATGGTCGACGCCACCATCGTCATGGTGGAGAACGTCGACCGCATGCTGCGCGAAGCCGATCCGCAGGACTCGCGCATGGCCATCATCGCCCGCGCCTGCGCCGAAGTGGGGCGGCCCATCATCTTCGCCATCTCCATCATCATCATCGTTTTTCTCCCCCTCTTCACCCTGCAGGGAGTCGAGGGCAAGACCTTCAAACCCCTGGCCTACACGGTGGCGCTGGCCATGCTCGGCTCGCTTCTCTACGCGCTGCTGCTGGCGCCGGTCGCCTCGCACCTGCTCATGCGCCGACCGAAGTCGGTGGCTGCCGGCGGGGGCGTCAAGGAAGCATGGATCGTGCGCTGGCTGCTGCTGCCTTACCGGCCGGCGGTGAGCCTTTTCGTGCGCCACCGGTCGCTGGCGGTGGGGCTGGCGGTGCTGATGCTGGCCGCCGGGGTCTTCATCTTTCCCCGTCTCGGTTCGGAGTTCGTGCCGCGCCTCAACGAGGGGGATCTGATGATCCGCGCGACCATGGCGCCGTCGATTTCCCTGGAAGAATCGAAGGAAACGATGCGACGCTTCGAGAAGCGACTGATGGCCCGCTTTCCCGAGGTGACCCGGGTCGTGACCCGCGTCGGCCGCGGCGAGGTCGGCGCCCACGCCGACCCCGTCAATAGCGCCGAAGCTTTCGTCGCCCTGAAACCCCAGGACGAGTGGACCTCGGCGGAAACGCCGGAGGCCCTTTACGCCCAGATCAGCGAGGCCTTCGAGGATTTCCCCGGAGCCCAGTTCAACGTCACTCAGCCGATCGCGGCGGCGGTAGACGAGCTGCTCACGGGCACCAAGGCGGAGCTCGCAATCAAGATTTTCGGCCCCGACATGGAAGTCCTCAAAGAAAAAGCGGCCGAGATCGAGGCGGTGATCCGGGAAATCCCCGGGGCCGCCGACGTGCAGAAGGACCAGGTGACCGGCACGCCGCAGCTGCGTATCCGCGTCGACCGCCAGGCGATCGCCCGCTATGGGATCAACGTCGAGGACGTGCAGAACGTCATCCGCACCGCCGTCGGCGGGGAGACGGCGGGGCAGATCTTCGAGGGGATCCGGCGCTTCGACATCTTCGTGCGTTTCGCCGAGACAGCCCGCGGCGACGCCGAGGCGATTCGCCATCTTCTCATCGCCGCCCTCGGCGGCGCCAAGGTGCCCCTGGACCAGCTCGCCTCCATCGACGAGTTCGTCGGTCCGCGCCAGATCACCCGCGAGAACAACCAGCGCTTCATCACGGTGCAGACCAACGTGCGCGGCCGCGACATCGGCTCCTTCGTCGCCGAAGGGCAGGCGGCACTCGCCGAAAAAGTGACGATGCCGCCGGGGTATCTGGTCAACTGGGGCGGGCAGTTCGAGCTGCAGCAGCAGGCCAACAAGCGCCTGGCGCTGGTGGTGCCGGTGACGTTGCTGATCATCGTGCTGCTGTTGTTCATGAATTTCAATTCGCTCAAGAACACCTTTCTGATCCTGCTCAACATTCCGCTGGCGCTGGTCGGGGGGATCGTCGGGCTGTGGCTGACGGGGCAGAACCTTTCGGTCCCCTCGTCCGTCGGCTTCATCGCCCTCTTCGGCATCGCCCTGGAGAACGGCATGGTGCTGGTCACCTATCTCAACCAACTGCTGCGCGACGGAATTCCGATGAACGAGGCGTCCGTCAAGGGGGCCTGCCTGCGCCTGCGACCGGTGCTGATGACGGCCATCACCACCGCCCTGGGGCTGATTCCGCTGCTCTTCTCCAGCGGCACCGGCAGCGAGGTGCAGCGCCCCCTCGCCACGGTGGTGGTCGGCGGCCTGGTCACCTCGACCATCCTGACCCTGCTGGTCATTCCCGCTCTCTACAAATGGTTTGCCGTCAAGATCGAAAAGGAGGTTTAAACATGAAGGAAATCAAGGCTTACATCAAAAAACACAAACTCGATCAGGTCATCCGCGCCCTGCGCAAGGTCGAGGGACTGACCGGCATGAGCGTCGTCGAGAGCTGCGGCTACGGCATCGGCTGGGGCGGCGCCCGGGGCGAGGAGCAGATCGACTGCCGGCCCGGCGTCAAGATCGAGGTGGCCTGCCGCGACCGGCTCGTCGATGAGGTGGTGACGGCCATCGAAAAGGCCGCCCACACGGGACTCAAGGGAGACGGAAAAATCTACGTGAGCGACATCGGGCAGGCGGTGCGCATCAGCACCGGCGAGCGCGGCGAGGGGGCGGTCTGACTGAAGGAGGTCATACGATGCGAGCGATGAGATATTTGATCTTCATCACCATCACAGGGTTGACTCTTTCCGGCTGTGCCGCTCATCGCACCGAATCTGCGGCAGGGGAAAGGGTTTCCCTGGATTATTCACCGGGGTATTCGGTTGTGCTTGCACCTATGACCTCGGTGACGGTGAGCAGGGCCCGGGTTTATCAGGAGGGGGAATATTTTGTGGTTTCAGGCCGGGTCAAGCGAATGCATGAAGTACAACTGCCCGGACATGTCGACCTGGCAATCTGTGGCCCGGACGGGACGCTGCTGGGCCAGAAAGCGACCCGCGTTTCCGGTCTGTCCTCCAATCGCAAAGGGGCTCTGGAGTTGCCTTTTCGTTTTCGGCTGGCCATGGTTCCTCCCGAGAGCGCAACGATCCATCTCAAGTACCATCCCCTCTCTTCGGGGGATGTGGAGCTAACTTGCGAAAATTTTTAGAGTTTATTTCACTATAGCTGATTCAGATTGCCTCCTGATGGAATGTGCCCACGCCCAAAAGGTGTGGGCTTTTTTTCTAAACAGTTAGTAACTATTCAGCAAGCCA
>NPIG01000226.1_pt1 | contig 58292 bp, 55 predicted proteins | sample 8637441 | NCBI WGS metagenome assembly NPIG01 (sample SAMN07420675, study PRJNA396082) | bioreactor metagenome | isolation source: sample BR6 brine-fed electro-methanogenic bioreactor BR | place: Japan: Kochi | collected 2016-06-14
GATATAGCATATTTTGCAACAAAACAAAAAGAAGAGAAAATAATTCCTAGTGTGGAAAAAGATGGAAACCCATTTCCAATTTTAATATTAGATGAATCTGCCATCAAATTAAACCCAAAATCCAACAATTTCACGAATCCCCTGTTGAATAGCATATTTAAAGAAATTACCCTAACCTCACCGGTACCAAGAAATTACATTCCTTTCATGGTCGATGATGATGACAAAACAATTTTATGTGCTTTACTTCAACATTTTATTACAAAAATTGAATATCAATTCACTTTAGATCAATTATGTGTAGATCTTTTTTGGCCTTTTTTTGGTCAATTTTCTGATCGAGGAAAAGCTGATTTGAAAGGGCGCCTCTCAAGATTACTTAAAATTCTCATGAGCAAAGATGAATTTATGACGACTATCGTAATCCGTGATAAAATCTATCATATAAAAACAACTCGACCCAAAACATTTATGAAAAATTGTCAAAACCTGATTATCGAAATGAAAGGTGAGATGTTGAAGGAAGAGGAAGAGAAAAAAAGCCCTCAATTAACTTTCGAAAGTTTTTAGCTGCAGGCCAATTAAAAGACGCCCTCTTATCAGTATCCGACTTCACCCCCGATAGCATTTGTGGCAGATCCCTTGTTTGGCAAAGCGGGTACAAGCCTTCTGATCAAGAGAATGAAAACACTTTTTTTCACATCGCTTATCGTTGTCGGATGGGTATATTTTAGGAGATAAAAAAATGTTAAGCCCGAATATTTGATTCCGAATCAGGTTCGAGAAGTTATAACCTCCATCTCATTGATGAATCGCGAGGGGGTCTTGTTGTAACCATGATATTTTTTCGCCCAACTTATAGAAAGGGTTTCTTGAACCCGTGTGATTGCAACAAAGCAACTTCGTCTTTCTTCTTCCATTTCCCGGCTGTCCGATCCTTTTTTCACTGCATGATAAGATGGAAACTCCTCTTCGACCATCCCGATTAGAAATACATGTTTAAATTCAAGCCCTTTGGCCCCATGAACTGTAAGACATGGGATAGACCCTGGTGTACGGATAGCTACTTTCGACTTCAAGTCCATTTCTTGGAGATATAGGTTTAACGTTATGTTCTCAAGTGAATGCTCGCGTAGTAAGGCTCCATGAATTTCTTTCCAGGTATTCCTCTCCTCATTTTCTACAGGGTCGTCAAGCCATTCTTTTCCCCAAAACCATTCTAGTAGATCCATAAATTTCAACCGATCTACTAAATCTTTTTGTAATCTGGCCAATAACTCGCGATGGCCCTCATCCACTACTTTTTCGAAGACAACAATAATCCAAGCTCTTAAAAAATCTCCCCCGCTAAGCGCAGCAACAGCTTCTATATCTTTAACCTCAACGGGAACTTCAGTGAATTCTAGCCAAGCAACACAAAGTCTTCGTAGATACTCCCGATCATGACGCGCATTAGCAAGACGTAAAGCGGCGTGTATCCATCGTATTGAGGGGGATTCAAATTCGTTTTTCCTTTGAGGAAGATAAACAGTAAACCCATTATCGATCAAAGATTGCGCAGCTTTTCTTAGAAGTTTAGTAGAGCGGCCGAGTACAACACATTCATCCGCAATCCAACACTTTTCTCTGATTATTTTCGATATACCTTCAACTTCACGATTGTCATCCAAATATTCTAAAACTATAAGCGGATCTACGCTTTCTTCAGGTTTTCGAGCTACTAATGGTTGTTTATTTGGAGTTCGTGTTCGATTATGGCGAATTAAATTCGAGGCCAACTTAATTATTATTGGAGGGCACCGATAGTTTTCTGGTAACTGTATTACCTCCATATTATAATCTTCACGTAAGGCACGTAATCTCTCGGGGCTCGCCCCATTCCACTGATAAAGGATCTGGTCATCGTCCGCGACGACAAAAAGATCAGGATTATCATGGGGTACAAGAAGTTGAAGTAGGTCATATTGAGCTCGATTTGTGTCTTGGAATTCATCGACACATACGAAAGGCCATGCCAGCTGCGTCAAGTGGGTTACACCCGTATTCTGGACTAATAACATTTTTGCAAAGTACAAAAGTCCACCGTAATCGAGTCGGTTACTCTCCTGTTGCACTTGACAATACGCTTTGAATAAATCAGGTACCCACAAGGGAGTCTGTGTCAAAAATTTTACATCAGGTTCTCCATTGTATGATTCTGCAAATAGGCGATCCAATAGAACCAACAGATTTTTTCGATCGGTAGGTATCGAAGAGCTTTGACTCTGGATCTTTCTATAGAGTGACTGTAATTTTTCACTAAACGGTTTATCACCATTTTGAGGAAGATTTGGTACATCAGAACAAATCATATCAAGTAATGCTAACCGATCATCGTCGAGAGTTAACAGTGAAAAATCGGGTTGAATGCCCACATGACTACCATGCTGACGCAAAATATCTCCCGCAAAAGAGTGGAAAGTGCATAGGTGCGCTCTATCAGCACCCATATTAGTAATTTTATCGAGTCGCTCTCGCATTTCCTCCGCTGCTTTAACTGTAAATGTAAGCGCGAGAACGCTGATATGGGGGTCTTCACTAAGAAGACGCGCAACTTTGAGCGTTAATACAGTTGTTTTTCCTGAGCCGGGTCCAGCTAAAACTAAAAGGGGCCCCCCAGTCCATTCAACTGCATGCCGTTGGTTTTCATTTAAATTGTAATCATGAATATTCATTGAGAATCAACCCAGGTTATCGCTGCGTTAATTGCATTTTCAAACAATGGAGGGACTGAAGCCCCAGATTGTATTTTCTCTATCACGTCATGAACTGCTGCGATCTTATGTTTTTTCGAAATAGCTTTTGTTAATTGTTTATAATAATCAGGATCTGTTTTCTTAACCGTAATATTTTTGCTGGATTCGGCCGTTAAGAATTTTTCATAAATATCTGCAAATCCATTGACGCATAAATGTATCTCAATATTATCTTCAGAAAGTGGAAAGTGGATATCTCCCTCTATTTTTCCTAAAAGAGCAGAACGAATTTTTTCTTGATCCGCAAGTCCTTGGGGGTCACTTTCAGGAATTGCAATCCAATGTATTCCCATTGCATCAGCAACCTGAATGAAAAGGCTAATATCAGATTGTCTATAGGCTATGCAACGAATTCCACTCTTTTCCAGATTCTTTTTAAGAATTCGGGCCAATTCCGGTATCAGCGTCACTTCCGTTTCACCTTCTCCGAGTATCCAGCAACGTGCGAAAAGAAGTTCGCCTCTTGCCTGACGTATATGATAGTTAAAATGTCGTTGCTGTTTATCCGTCAAGTGAACATCTTTCATTCTCTTGGAGGTTATGCATCCGTTGTTGTGATATAACCGAATTACATTTTCTGATGGTACTTCCGACAACAAGTCCCCGCTATGTGTAGAAATAATTTTCTGACCAGGAATCTTTTCAATAAGCTGCCATAGAGCACGTACAGCACTGGGATGCAAGTGTCCCTCGGGCTCCTCCAATGCAATAATTGGAACACCTTTGCCCCAAACTTGAAGAAATGCATTAAATAGGGTTAAAACAGCTAGACTTTGAGTTCCTTCCCCGTGCCTGCCAACTGGAATTTTTGCTCCAGTTCCTGAATTCAGGCTGACTTGAGCTTTAGCAAGTATATCAAATAGTCTAGCTGGAATGGCATCGACTGATACTAGATTATCACCTCCACTCAGGGAAATGACTTCTTTCACTTCCTCTAACCTTTCCACAACTTTTGCAAAACTTTCATGAGAAGAGATAATTAATTGGTTTACTTCTGCGAGTTTTGCTTCGATCTCCGCTCGATTTTCTGGTGTTAATTGAGATTCTTTTAGAAAAGGACGCCAAAAGGTTCCTTTTGCATCAAAATGTTTTGCCGCGTCACGCAGTGCAGCTAGATAATAATAAGATACTTCATTATGCAGTGAATTAATCGCCGAATCGTTGACACCGGTGAGTGCCACACCATCCAAGTTTTGGAATTCCCATGAATGAACATAATCCTGCTCATCCTGATTATAGCACGCACCAACTTTTAAAATGACAGATGCGCAGCTATTATTATCGATTTGCACAATTTTCGCCCGGTTCAAATGAGTTATTTGTTCTTTGGTCCACTCGTTAGGTTCATCTTCACGGAAGGTAAGGCGGATGCTGATTGGTTGTGCATTTGTAGGTTCTGATTGCGCTTGAGATAGATGAAAATCATAAGCATCGAAAGCACATCCATGACGAGATCGAACATCGCGCAAAGCAAATCGTATTGCATCAAGAACAGCCGTTTTTCCGGTATTATTTTCTCCGATTAAAACTGTAGTGTCCCCAAGATCAAGATTGAGATTTGTGATTCCTCGAAAATTTTGAATTTCAAGATGACGAAGTTTCATATTCGAACCTGACGATTTTTAATCGATATATATACTGAAATTTTAACGTTCAACTATTTAATTGAACTTTTTTGAAAAACCCTGAAATTATCTTGTTTTTTACTAAATCGTCTGGATTTTTGATTCCGGACAAAACCTCGCAAACCGGCAACTCAAACATTCACGCTGCGATGGCCGGGCCGGGAAATCCCCGTATTCGTAGGAAGCATTCATCATCGCAAATTCCCGTGGGATCATTTCCTGCACCTCGCGTAACTGTTCCTCATAGAATGCATAGGACTTCGTTGCGCCGGTCTTTAAGAAGACAAGTTCGGTGCTGATCTCATCGGCACTTTTCCGGTAATACTCCCTTGCCCAGAGCACATATGCCGCCATCTGGAGTTCCGTCTCGTACTCGTCATCGTCCCGGCCGGTCTTCCAGTCGGTGAGAACGAGCGTGCCGTCCGGCATTCTCCCGACTAAATCCACCTTGACTGTTACGCTGGTATCCTCGATGCTGAAATGATCATACTCCTCGTGTCGCAGGCATTCCCGGTTCCGGTAGCTCGGCCATTTCCCAAAGAAGGTGTGTAGGCAGGTCCTGCCGTTCTCATCGATGGCGGCAAAGAAAGCGTTCGTGATCTTCTCGCCGTTATGGTATTCGGTGAAGGTCTCGCCGCCCACATTTTTGTACTGCGATACTTTTTTTGAAAACGCGGTTATTGCTTCGGCGAGGTCCATCGGCTTGTTCTCGCAATGGAGTTGAATCTGCTTGTCGATGATATCGTGAATGAGCTGGCCCTGGACAACGAATTTGGAGGTGAAATTCTTTAGCCACCGGATTTTTTCGGGATCCACGACCGGGGCGGACTTGACATAGGGAGCGATGTATTCGAAATAGTACTGGCGCTGGCACCGGTTCCAGACCCGGTGTTTGGTAAAGGACCAGGAATTTATTTTGAAGAAAAAATTGTCCAGATCTGTCATATTGTTGTGTTAGAGAGAGTTACAATATACATTTTTATCTCATTCTAGCAGTAAAAGTTTCTGATGTATTCCTATGCTGATATCATATATCACGTCTTGACCATGCTGCGATTTCTTGAGTTGAGTCCCGTCCCCTCACGCCGCTTTTCGACCCCTTTCAATCAGTTAGGCATCATGTCCAACCCATCTGTGAGTGCCATACACACATGAGAGGACCGACGGGGATAATCTCCCGGACCGCCCACCCTGGAGTCCCGCCCACCACACCGAGGGCGGGAGCCATCGGGTCCTGCTGACATGAAGATCGGTCGGTCATGTTCACTCGTCCTCGCTAACGCTCCGGCTCGCTTCACATCACCTCCCTTGCTTTACCGGAGTTGCCCAGTTGAGATGCAGTACGCCCCTGGCTTGTCGCGATGCTCCGGCGCCAGCGGCTGCTCCCGCTCGCTTCTCACATACCGCTTCGCGGAATGTTCGTCGCTGTTGATCATGCTCATGCAGTACGCTCATTGACACATTCACCCCGACCTCGCGCTGATGCACTCGCCCGGTGCGAACGTGGGCCGCTGGGCCACGGTTCTGATAGACCTGGGGACAGGGGGTATGAACCATGAGGGAAAATAACCCCAATTCGGGCTCCGTTTGCCATGCCCCTATCCGGAAAACCCCGTAAAATCGTCCGTTTTGGGGCACATGAAAACGGAGGCTATATATCGCTCTGTTTGCCAAAATACGGCAGGAATGCATATCGTTAAACGTCCACCAAAGCCCCTGTAATCAAGGCAGTTTTTGCCACTTAGTTTACCCCATCCAGATGCCGGAAAGGCTGCCAGAATGCGAATATGAGGGTCATTTTTTCCGGGGGTCTAAAAAATAGGGTAATTTTCAGAGAGAGTCCCCTCGAAAATCAATGTTTTTGAGCATTCTGCATCTGCAACAATTCACCTCTGAACCGGTCCATCATTGCCTGAAACTCTGGCTGAAGTTCTCCCTGCGTCTTTGCCTGCATTATTTTATTCGCTGCTTCTTCGGTGAGTTCGCATCCGCACGTATCACAAAGTCCCCGTGTCGGACCGTTGACCGTGAAACACCGGGGGCACTGCCGGGCCTCAAGAGTCTTTGATCTCTCCTCTTTGGTAATGATCCCGGCCTTCTCCGCTATTACCCGTTCCACATCGGAATCAACCAGGTGCAGGTACGTTGAAAACATTTTGCTGTTGAGATTCCCCCACAGTAATTTCTTTACAATGGCCTCACCGTATCCCTGCCGGATAAGGATGGTTGCCCGGGTGTGCCGGAAGATATGCGGAGTGATGTGCTTTGTTATGCCCGCTCTCTTGGCGATGACACGGATTTGTTTTGCCAACCCGTTATATCCAAGGGGGGCCTTCTTGTTTGAAAGGAATACGAATGCATCCGGCGTTACGGGAAGAGGGTAATCATTGCGCCATGATGCAAGGTAGGCCCGGGCCATGACGAGCGGGACGGTCCGGTTCTTTCCGGTCTTGAATGCGGTAGTGATGGTGACGTTCCAATCGGTAAATTTTACATTTTTCCAGAGAAGTGTACCGATCTCCCCGATCCTAAAGCCACCTTCATAGAGTGCAGCGAGTATTGCCCGGTCCCGTGAGTTCTGACAGACTTCTATCATCGCTTTGACTTCTTCTTCAGTCAGGAGCATCTCGGGGCTCTTTGTGTTGGTGTCGTAGGCAGGAGGCTGAATTTTCTGGATTTTCTTTTCCTCTATGGTTGTGTAATGGTTCTCACACATCCAGAGGTAAAACCGTTTCAGGAACCGGACAAAATCGCATATTGAGTTCTGTTTATACCGGGGAATTCCGTTGGAGTCTTTTGCATTTCTCACACTATCGACGGCTGTGTAGATGTCGGCAACGGTGTTCTGGCGGTAGGGGCCGAGATATTCACGGAGGTTTATCAGCGTATGATTGAGTTTGAATGCTCTCCCGGTGCTGATATGGCGGGTTGCGCTTATCTCGGCAACAAATTCCCGGATTAACAGGGCGTCATCCTCGGTAATTCGTTTTTCTTCGATACCCCGTATCATTACGCTCTTGGAATATCGCATGAATGTCGCATCATCCGGATGGAAGTGCGATATTTGGGTGGTGCTGGTAGCTGCCATGCATCTAACATGTGTCGGAACTTTATATTATTTGGCTTTAGCGTTTGACCATGAGTGCATACGCCCGGCCGGGGCGTCCTTTATCTTTTCATTTCATGAATTAACCGATCATTTATGCATTTTTACCAATCCGAATCAGGAAACCTTCATCTGTATTCCCGGATATACAGAACGTCAGGTGAATAACCGATGAAATATGAGATACGGTACAAGCCATCCTTCTCACTTCTTGTGGTAACTTTAAGTCCCGGTGAGAAGATCACAGCAGAAGCCGGTGCGATGACATATATGCATCCCTCGATCACTGTATCGACGAGGAAGCGCGAGAAGAGCCTGCTCGGATCAATCGGGCTTTCCCTCCTTGGCGGGCAGAGCTTCTTTGTTACTGATTATACTGCCGGTAGTGAACCCGCCGAAGCCGCCTTTAGTGCAGCACCACTTGGAGATGTGGAGACCCTTGGGATCGCGCCCGGAAATGGTTTTATCGTCCAGAAATCATCCTATCTCGCCGCCACCGAAGGTGTGGATCTTGATATGAAGTGGGAGGGATTCACAAAAGGTCTCTTTGGGCAGGGACTGTTGATGATCAAGGTATCCGGAGAGGGAACGCTCTTTATTAATACGTTTGGAGCAATTGACAAGCATCTGCTGAAAGATGGTGAAAAGATGATTGTGGATAATTTCCATCTTGTTGCCTTCAGCGATACCTGCCAGTACCGCGTGACTAAGTTTGGTGGGCTGAAAGAAACTCTCCTCTCAGGTGAGGGGCTTGTCACAGAGATCACCGGACCTGGCGAGATCTATATCCAGACAAAGAATGTCCGCGAACTGGCAGAGATGATCTGGTCGATCATTGAGTCGAGGGTGCAGGCAAAATCCAGGTAATCTTTTCTTGTACACGTGAGGATGAAGCCCACCCTCACACCTTAATACTTCTCCATGCGATTATATTGGGTAAATACCATCGGGTTGAATAGCGAGTGCAATCCGTATCACAGAGGACGATTTTCCATGACTGAGACGCCCGGCCTGAATTTTGATGAACAGAAAGTGGATAAACTCAAGGAACTGCAGGAGAGCGGGATCCTGGTCTATCCCTGGGAATATGCAAGAAAAGATCATGCAGCGGAGATAAAAGACAGATTCTCAGAGATCTCACATGATAAAAGTGAAGAGGCAGTATCTGTTGCAGGCAGGCTCTATACCAAGCGATCACATGGGAAGACTGTCTTTGCCGATCTTGGAGATGAAAGTGGAAGGATTCAGCTTTATATCCGGAAAAATGATCTTGGTGATGACGCGTTTACCTTCTTTGCAAAAAATATTGATGTCGGGGACATCGTCGGTGTCAGGGGGCATATCTTCAGGACAAAGGTTGGCGAGATCAGCATCTGGGTTGATGAGATCACTCTTCTTTCAAAGGCAATCTGTCCACTTCCTGAAAAGTACCATGGTCTGACAAACGTGGAGACGAGATACCGCCAGCGATACCTCGATCTCATCACAAACGATGAAGCGCGATCAATTTTTAAAACCCGAAGCAGAATCATCAGCAAGCTCAGATCAGATCTCTCTGGCAACGGATTTATGGAATTTGAGACCCCGACTATCCAGCCAATTTATGGGGGTGCAAATGCCCGGCCGTTTACCACCTACCACAACTATCTCGATCAGAAACTCTACCTCAGGATTGCCCCTGAACTATACCTGAAACGGTTGATAGTCGGAGGGTTTGAGAAGGTCTTTGAGATTGCAAAGAACTTCAGGAACGAGGATATCGATACCCATCATAATCCCGAGTTCACGATGGTTGAGATCTATTCTGCCTATGCAGATTACAATGATATGATGACCCTCACCGAGGATCTTATATCAGGTATCATCAATGAGGCTGCCGGAACATCTGAAGTTGTCTTTGAAGGGGAGCCAATCAACTATTCCACACCATGGAGCCGGATATCCATGGAAGAAGCGGTGCTTGATGCAACCGGCATTGATATCCATGCCCAGACGGTTGAAGAGCTCAGGGAGCTTGCTGAGAAAGAGAGGATAGACGGCTGGGAGAAGGCTGCAACTCCGGGTGAGTTCCTTGTGCTCTTCTTTGAGCATTATGTCGAACCAACGCTGATCCAGCCAACATTCATCTATGACTTCCCGATTGAAAACTCGCCGCTTGCCAAGAAGCACCGGACAAAACCCGGCTTCACCGAGCGTTTTGAACTCTTTATCGCAGGCATGGAGATTGCAAATGGCTTCTCTGAGCTGAATGATCCACTCGATCAGAAGGCGAGATTCGAAGAACAGGATGCCAAACGCCAGCGTGGAGATCTTGAAGCACAGATGATCGATTATGATTTTATCAATGCTCTTGGGTACGGCATGCCCCCGACAGGCGGAGTCGGGATTGGGATCGACCGGCTTGTGATGCTCGCAACCGGACAGAACTCAATTAAGGAAGTGATCCTCTTCCCCTCCATGAAGCCGATCAGGTTCGGTGATGCGGAGTCCGAAGAAGAAGTATCAGAATAAGAAATTGATGCCCACAGAGAGATTATCGGTTTATCCTGATAATCTCAACAATTTTTTTCGAAAAAAAGAGAGATTTTTTATATGAAAATCACCTCCTACGAAAGGTAAGGTGGCCCCTATTCCACCCCCTTTCCTGGGATACGCTGTAATCCCGGATTATAAACATTATACCCTGCATTCAACAGAACCATTACCGCATCATCGATTGAAATATCCGGTAATTTCGACTTCTGAGGGAGGATAACCTTCTTCTTCAGCTCGGGATCTTTGTACTTCTCTTTCACTGTCAGCAAATGCCACAAGATACAGAGGATCTTGCGTGCCAGAGCAACAATTGCTTTATTTCTCCCTCTTCGAAAAGCAACTCGCCTGAAGAATCTGGAGAGAACAGTGTTCTTGGTTCGACTTGCAGTCTGAGCAACCTGAACAAGGATCCATCGAAGGTGTTTTGACCCCCTCTTTGTTATTCTTCCCGTTACCAGATGATCTGCCGACTGATAGACTGAAGGTGTCAATCCCACCCACGAAGCAAGTCGATCTCCCGAGTCAAAGTCTCTGACATCACCCACTTCAGCAAGAATGGTTGTTGCAGCTGTCATGCCAATTCCTGGAACAGAGAGACAAATCCCAATCGAATCATGCATATCATCAGTAAGAGCCGCCACAATGAGTCCATTGATTGTGTCAATCTTCTCTTCAATCTCGTTGAGAAGCTGAAGTTGTGTTTTGAGGAGATGAATTTGGATTGGGGAGAGCGAGGTGTGCATGATCTCTTTGATCTCATCCATTTTCCGCCGGATGATGGGTGATGGAATTGCCTGAAGAAGCTTATTCAACTCTCTTTGTTGAGCTAATCCTTCAAGCAGATGTCGACCTGACTTGCCGAAGATGTCTTTCATGACAGACTTCAATCTCATCCCGGCACTATCCAGTATCTTGTGGATTCGGTTCTTAATAGTTGTTCGAGACTTGACAAGAGTTTCCCGGTTTCGTGTCAGATCACGGAATTCCCGTTGATTACGGGGAAATATCCGGGATGGTTTGATCAACCCATTCAAAGCAAGTTGAGCGATCCATTCAGAATCGCGCACATCAGTTTTCCTTCCAGGTATGCTCTTCATCTGGTTTGCATTGCCAACAATAATCGGGATTTCGTTCTCAAGAGTAAAATAGAGCAAGTACCAGTAGACCCCGGTTGACTCTAATGCAACAAGCTCACACTCTTCACTCAGGAGAAGATCTTTTAAGTCAAGACTTGAGTTAAGGAGATCGGGTACACTACACCATTTATTGTCACAATAATTTTCATTATATTGTTGCCCATTTTCTGATCGTGCCATGGAATGCATGGAAAGCTTTATCACGTTGTAGTGTTCATATAACACTACGATGACCTGGATTCGGCGTATGAAAAAGGGAGACAAAGTATACCTGTGTGAATACCGGAGTGTCAGAGAAGGGAAGAAGGTCCGGAGTGAGTTTGTCAGATACCTGGGGATCGAAGGTGACCAGGAGAAGGTACCTCTCCCAAAGAAAACCATGATAGACTGGAAACCACCTGAACGATCCGTTCGGGCAGGTGATGTGACCGTTCTCTGGTCAATTGCCAGTGAGATGATGATGCCCGAGATTATTGACCGGATATGCGGCCGTAAAGGACGGAGAAAAACCAATAGTCCGGGAAAACTTCTGACGTTGTGGGCGATTAACCGGGCGTTGGATCCTGAAAGTACAACCAATCTTGAAGAGTGGATTGCGAGCACAGCACTCCCTGAGTTGGCACAATTATCTCCTAAGGGACTTGATAGAGATGCGTTTTATGCGGCTCTTGATTGTGTCTGCTCCGAAGATCCGGCAACAGGTCATCTCGTTAACAATACTCCGGCAATTGATGAATCATTGTATGCGAAATGGAGAGATCTTTACCCGATACCAAACGGAGAATCAGAGGTTCTGGCATATGATATGACATCGACCCTTACCTATGGGGTTAGCTGCCCTCTTGCTGAAAAAGGTCATAGTGCTGAGGACTGGCGACATCGGCAATTCAACCTCTCTCTTTTGGTCTCAAAATACGATTCTCAGCCACTGGCTCATATGGTTCATCCCGGAAATCACTCTTCGATGACCACGATGCAGCACGTTATTCCCCGGCTGTCCGACTTTGCAATACATAATGGAACTATTATCTGGGATAGAGGAAATACCTCGAAAAAAACGGTTGTTGCATTGGAGAGAATGGGATGGAAGGTTGTGTGCGGTGTCCCAAAGATCTCAAATGAAGTGAAACGCATCATTATGGCAACCGAGGTTCCGGAAGATCCCGAGTCTTTGGTTCCCTGCAAGAAGACCGGAGAGTTGTATGCATGTACTGCTGTGGCTCCATTCTATGGCCAGGAACGGAAGGTGGTTATCTATAAAAACGTCAAAAAATCTGCAAAATCGCTTATTCGGAGAAATAAAGCAATCTATGAGATTTCACATGAGTTAGAGCAGCTGAGTGGCAAACGATCGTTCAAGTCGCAAAGAGAGCTGGCGAGTGCGATAAAATCGATTGTCAATGGCTGGAGCAGTTTTTTTACAATACAGTACCCGGACGATGAAAACCAGATATCCTTCTCCTGGTCGCTGAATCAGAAAAGAGTTGATGATGCTAAAGCAATGGATGGAAAATTTCTGTTGTATGCAACAGATGAGACGTTTACCGCTCAGGAGATTGTCAGGATGTATCTTGAAAAAGATTTCATCGAGAAGGTCTTCAGGACAGTCAAGACAGATGAGGAATTAAAACCAATCCGCCACAGATTGGAGTCACGGGTCAGGGCCATATTTTTTGTCTGCACATTGGCATACCGATTACTGGCGGCTCTTCGTTGGAAGATCAATTCGTCGAATTCTCGACATATGACGTTATCAGCAACTCAATTACTCCGAAAACTTGGAAGGGTCGAGAAATTAGAGGTGGATTTTGGGAAAGAGTATGAGGTGTTCTTTGTGAATGTGATGAAGGATCTCAGTGAACAGGTGGTAGCACTTGGTATGAACGACCTCTTTGCGACTCGAAGGTTTCGAAAGGAGTAGTGTACATAAACTCCGTAATTCAAGTCAAGAATATCATCATGAGTATTGTGGATGCGATGCTGCGAACTCTCTCCTGTTAGAGATAGGATACATACCTGGAGGAAGTCTTTGTGGACATCAATTCCACACACTTTTGTTCTTTGTTTCATAATTCCTCCAAAAAGAGGGGTAGATCCAAAGAGCTTCGGGAGCACTTTTATATCCGCACTCGTGATGCATGTATGCCTCCGTATAGGTGGAATGGCTAGTTTTTTTCACGGGATCAAAGTCCCAAAAAGTTAACAGCCTTCTCTACCCCAAAGTAAGATGGGCCACTTATTATTTTAATCTTGTATGCCTGTTGCCCTTATGGGCATCATGAGCGTTTTTTTCGAAAAAAAGAGAGATTTTTCCTCTTATGGCTTTGTTTTTAATGCCGCTGATAAGATCCTGATCCCATCCCTGATATCCTGCATATCCACCACCTCAACCGGGGAGTGGATATAGCGGGCAGGAATCGAGAACGGGACACTTGGGATACCACCCTGTTCAAGATGAATGATAGTCGCATCGGTATTGCCTCCTGTTCCAACTTCAATCTGGTATGGAATGCCGGATGCATCGGCTGTGCTCCTCAACCACCGGACCATTGTCTGATCAGATAACAAACCTCTCCCGCTGGCAGAAACAAGAATGATAACAGGACCCTGGCCCATCTCGATACTCGCATCTTTCTTTTCAATACCAGGATGATCGCCAGGGATAGTGACGTCTATTGCTATGGCGCAGTCCGGGTTGATTGCATAGGCACTTGTCTTTGCACCTTTCAGCCCCACCTCTTCCTGGACTGTAAAGACTGCATAGACCGTATGTTCTGTCTCAAGCTGCTTCAACGTCTCGATGATCATTGCAACACCGACCCGATCATCGAATGCCTTCCCGGTGATCCTGCTGCCTGCAAGCTCCCTGAGCTCCCGATCGATAGTGATCGGACATCCGATCTCGATTCCGAGTTCTGCTGCTTCTTTAGCCGATGTAACACCAATATCGATGAAGAGATCTTCCGGCTTCAGCGTCTTCTTCCTGTCTTCATCGGACATCATATGGGGAGGCTTTCCACCAAGCACTCCGGTAACAGGACCTTTTGTTCCATGGAGAATCACACGCTGGGCATAGAGTGCAGGGGTGAACCAGCCACCGATGGTGACAAACCTGATAAAGCCACGGTCATCAATATACTGGACCATACAACCGATCTCATCCATATGGGCAGCCAGCATCACCTTGAAGTTCCCACCCTTCTTAACTGCAATCAGGTTGCCCATAGAATCGGTTCTGATCTCATCGACATAAGGGGCAATCTCTTCTTTGATGATCTCCCGGATGTTCTGTTCACGGCCAGAGAGGCCATGCGCATCCGAGAGCTTTCTGAGTAATTCGAGTACCATGATATTCACTTATACAACGTTTCGTATTCGATTAAGTGCTTCTTTAAGGGCATCCTGTGAGGCTGCATAACTGATCCTGGCATATCCGGTCCCTTTGGCGCCAAACGCGGTGCCCGGTACAATAATCACGCCTGCTGAGATGATCGCCTCCAGTTGTTCTGCGCTCATCGGGACGAAGAGATAGAACGCCCCTTCAGGAACGCAGAAATCAAAGCCCATCTCCTTCAAGCCTCCTGCCATCAGATCGCGGCGGGCATGATATTCATCCCTCATCTCTTTGACAACACCCTGATCCCCGGTATACGCTGCAAGAGCAGCATACTGGGAGATGGATGATGCACAGGCGATTGTGTACTGATGGACTTTCAGGCATTCCTCGGCTATCTCTAAAGGTGCTGCAAGAAGTCCGAGCCGCCAGCCCGTCATCGCATAGGTCTTGCTGGTGGCATTGATGGTGATGACATTATCTCCATACAGGGCAGCACTGTAATGCTTTCCCCCGTAGATGAAGTGCTCATATACTTCATCAGAGATGACAAGAGTCCCCTGATCATCAGCATACTCAACAATACCCCTGATCGTCTCCTCAGATTCAACCATTCCTGTCGGATTGGAGGGGGAGTTCAGGACGATCATCCGGGCATCATCTATTGCCTCACAGGTTCGATTGAGATCGATTCTCAGATCCTCTCCCAGCGGAACCGGATCCGGGATGCCTCCGGCAAGTTCTGCGAGCGCACCATACGAGACAAATCCGGGATCTGAATAGACAACCCGATCACCGGGATTGACTATCGCCTGTATTGCGATATTCAGTGCTTCGCTTGCACCTGCACAGACAATGATATCTGATGGCGAATACTGGAGATTGTTCTCACGCCTGAATTTTTGGGAGATTGCCTCACGCAATTCCGGTATTCCGGAATTTGGCGTATATCCGGTTTTCCCATCGCGTATCGCCTGTATCGCCGCCTCTTTTATGTGAAGCGGTGTATCAAAGTCAGGCTGGCCAAGGGCAAGACTGATCGCATCCGGCCCGGCCGCCTCGAAGATCTTCCTGATCCCGGAGATTTCAAGATTCATTACCCTGTCAGCAAACTGCATAAACAATCCTCTTATTCGATATTGGTATGCCGTTTCTTTAACTCTCCCTCGGATGTCTCGGTGATCTCCATCAGATAGGAGACAAGGGCATCGGAGAAGACCATTGATGTAGTCTCAAATATAGTTCCAAGAGGAGCAAATGATCGGTGTTCACCCATCATCTGGCGGATATCATATTCATGAGACTCATCAGTGACAGCATCACGCTGGCTTTCTATGACCACGATTGTATCGGCGATCTGTCCGATCGTTGATTCTTTATTTGATGTTATCAGTCCGACAGTTGCACCAAGTCCTTTTGCTGTCTGGGCGACATCGGCAATTGATCGGGTGTTTCCTGACCCTGAAAAAGCAATAAGCATATCATTCTTCTCAATTGCCGGGGTAATCGTCTCTCCAACCACAAATGAGGTGAAGCCAAGATGCATCAGGCGCATCGCAAATGCTTTTGCCACCAGCCCTGATCTCCCGGCCCCCATAACATAGACGCGATTTGCAGATAAAATGGCCTTTGAAAATCCCTCCACCTCTTCATCAGCGATTGATTCGGCGATGGACTGTATCTTTTTTGCCATCAGCTTCATCATTCCGAGAACTCCTCCATTGTTACTCATTGGGCATACCTGTGATCATCTTATACCGCACCCTTATTGAGAATATCCCAGATGATGAAATACTCAGAAGAGGTTCCCTGGGTTCTGATGGAAGACTCTGAAAACAAACGGACATTCCGTGAACCTTATGTAGGGGTCACTCAATTGATAGATTATTATGGATTATCTGCATCTTTTCCTGGATTCCTTTATCATCCTATTCGAGATTGTCGGTGCTATCATGATCATCTATGGGGGCTTGCGGGGAGCTGTCGGGGTTTTCCAAATCGAAGTCCTGAAAAATCCCGCTTTTTCATATAATTACATACGGAGAGATTTCACAAACAAGCTTATTTTTGGGCTTGAGTTTATCATTGCAGCTGATCTTCTTGCAACAATCATCGCGCCTTCAATAGAGGATGTTATGCTCCTCGGTGCAATTGTCGCAATACGAACTGTCCTCTCCTACTTCCTTTCAAAAGAGACGCAGGAGTATCCATTGGAAGATAGCTAAATAATCCTCATAATTTTCGAAAAACTGAAACATTATCATGGTATTTTCATATTGTATGCCTGTTTGCCTGAAAGTATCATGTATAGTATTTTAGAACCTGCAAAGGTTGTCCCTACCACGTGAAGTGATAATATTCACCGAGCTTTTTGGGATCTGGATCTCAAGAGATGATTTCATCAGATCCATGATATCCTGAACATCGCCCATCAGCTGATCTGGCCCAAACTCCAGGAAAATATCAACATAGATGCTCCCTCCGCTCTGCCGGGATTTTATCTCATGGATCTGTTTGTAGTTATGAAAATGTTCAGCCAGTTCTTTCATCACGATGAGCTGGAGTTCCTCTTCAATTGTCTGATCCAGAAGATCAGGAAGCGAGGAGATGATCATGGTATAGCCAGAATAGAGGAGAATTCCCATGACAACAAACGAGGCAACCGGATCGATATAAACCGACCACCAATTCCCTGCGCATAGGACTGCAATAACCAGGGTTGCAAGGACGACAAGATTTGAAATTGCTTTTAGGCGGAAAAGGTGGGATTGTGAATCCATAATGGGTGAGGGTTCCCGCAGAGCGATCCGGTAATTCTTAATCCAGAAGTAACTGTCAACCGCAGCCATGATGATGACGATGATCATCCCGACAAGGGCCCATCCGCTGCCGATATTTGCAGGAAAGAGGATGCGGAATATGGCAGCGAGGATAAGGATCAGAACCGATACAAGGATCAGGCCACCGGTAACGATCCTGGCAAGGTTCTCAAATTTTCCCATCCCGTAATCATATTTACCATTATTTCCCCGAGCAATTGTCCGGGATATAATCCACACAATCAGGATTGCGAGGGCCTCGTTGATCGTTTTCATGCCGGACGTAAGCAGGGTTACCGATCCTGAGAGTGCCGCTGCGATGAGCTTTGGGATTGCAGGAGCAGTTGCCACCAGAAGGTTCAGGAACAGGGCATGTTCCCGTTCATGTTCTGCCACATCGACAGATCCCTCCTTAGCCGGCAAGGTTTTGATTGCAGCGGTCATAGAATTCTTATAATATATACTTCTGTATCTAAATAAAATATCACAATATTTGTACTCGTTCCCTGCCAGCCTTAAGAGAGTCACGCTGTGGAATTATTCCTGGTTCGTCCATATCCGTTAAAACCAGATTCTATTTTCATTTCAATAAAGTAGCAAACACCATTAATCATTCTGTACTGATCAGGACAGATAACATATAGTACATATTTGTACAAAAATGAGTAAGAGTCACCACTAGTTACCCAAGCATCAGGCGGAGAAGATCCTCGGATCGATCAACCCGGAGCGTCCGGACAGAGGACTCCTTCGTTTCATCAGGATGCCAGTCTCCATATGCAGCATGAATGGTGCAGATCCCAAGACGGTTTGCCGGTTCGATATCCCGGCGGATACTGTCTCCGACATGTATTGTATGAACCGGATCTGCGCGGATCGAGTCCAGGGCCATCAGAAATGAGTCTGGATTTGGCTTTCGGCTGCCACTGATATCCGGAGTCATGATAATGTCAAAATACTGAAAAATATCCGCCTTTTTCAGCCGTTTTTCCGCATGATCGGAATCTGCGTCCGTCACCACGCCAAGCCGCATTCCTTTCGAGCGGAGTCCTGAAAGCATCTCTTCAATCCCCTGATATGGATGGATATTGAGGAGTTTTTCATTCTCATAGATTGTACATGACTCAAGATATGTTGCTGATCCCTGAATCCCGACATCAGAGAGATAATCAAATATATTTCCATAGTCTTCAAACCCATACCGCTTCCTGAGGAAGTATGAGAAGAGTTCATCAGGATTGCCACAACCCAGTTCTTCGATGACAGAAGCGCAGGCCTTCTTCTTAGCGGATATAAAATCAACAAGTGTGTTATCGAGATCAAAAAGGACGGCATCAAAGAGACCGTCATGGAGTAGGAAATCCTGCATATCCACCAGACACCTTAAGGTTGCATGCGCAGCTTGATACAGGTTTGGATAGAAACAGTTGATACAATGCGAGAAAGAGGGGTTTCTTTTGAAGAAGAGGCTTAGTCTCCGGGTTCTCTTCATCGCCGTCTTTGCCTCGATGCTTGGGCTTGGGATTGTGGTTCCTCTCCTCCCCTACTATGCCGACACCCTTGGAGCTACAGGCATTGGAATCGGGCTGATCTTTTCAGGTTTTGCCCTGTCCCGTGCGGTTTTTATGCCCCTCATCGGCCGATATTCAGATCGGAAAGGGAGGAAATATTTCATCCTCATCGGACTTGCGCTCTTTACAATCTTCTCAGTTGCCTATATCTTCGCCTCCTCTGTGGCCGGGCTGACTCTTGTCAGGATTGCTCATGGATTTGCCTCGGCTATGGTTGTTCCGGTCGCAATGGCATATGTTGCGGATTTCTCCCCGCCCGGCAGGGAAGGAATCTGCATGGGCTCATTCAATACCTCGCTCTTCCTCGGCCTTGGTTGCGGGCCATTGATCGGAGGTGCCATCCTTGATGCTGTGGGTATTGAGATGGTCTTTCTCCTTATGGCAGCACTATCATTCGTTGCTTTTCTTATCTGCCTTGTATTCCTTCCGGAAGCCCCATCTCTTCATCGGATGAACTCGTCAATACGGCTGGCAGCGGGGAGTACCCACATGAAGCCGATCCTCTTCTTCCGGATCATGAATGCCTATGCAAATGGGACATTCATGGTATTTCTGCCGGTCATTGCCACCTTCTGGTTTGGACTCTCTGCATTTGAGGCAGGAGTTATCATCTCATTATCAATACTGGCAACCGGTCTTCTCCAGCGTCCATTTGGATTATTTGCAGATATCTTTTCGAAAACCGGCCTTATTGTGATCGGAACCGTCATTGTCTCTCTCTGCCTGATCGTTATTCCTTTTACCGCAGGATTCTTTGGATTGATCGTCGTCTCCTTTATTCTTGGAATCGGCAGTGCACTTGCAATGCCTGCATCCACGGCAGTAGTTGCTATTGCCGGACGGGAATTTGGGCAGGGAGCATGTATGGGTGCATTTAATACCGCTATGAGTGTCGGAATGGTATCTTCACCAATCATCTCCGGCTACATCATGGATATCCTTGATATCAGGGCAGTATTTGAGATTGCGGGTATTATTTCCCTTATTGCTGCCATAGCATTTCTGATACTTGCCTGGCGTGCAGGCATTGACTCCTATCATTAAGATAAAAACAATACCTTTAAAACGACTGAGACAGTATCGTTAATCAGGTGAATTGGATGGAGATCATTAAGATCCCGAAGATGGAGAAGAAGGAGTACGACCGGCTTATTGAGGAAGGATATGTATCCCGGATAGCGTTTCAGGGAGAGAAATACCCCTACATTGCCCCATTTCTCTACGTATTCGATGGAAAACACCTGTATTTCCTTTCGACAAAGTATGGCAGAAAAGTAAACCTCTTCCGGGAGAGTCCCTATGTTTCCGTTGAGGTGGAGAAGTACTCAAAGGATCTCTCCTGTTATACATTTGTGACGATGCAGGGAAGAATTGAGGAAGTAACAGACTCAATCGAGAAGAAGATCGTTCGCGAGAATTTTGTAAGCCTGATCAAAGAACGGAAACTCTCAAACAATATTCTCGCAGCGCTCGGTCACTCTCCACAGGATCCACCCGAATCCATCGCGCTGGAAGAGCGATCGATGGTCTGGAGACTATCCGGTGTAAAGGATATTGTCGCGCTGAAGAATGTGTAATCAATATTATCATTCTTTTATCGAATAGAAACCCGCATCTTCCCGGACAAAACCCTCCTTTTCGAGATCTGCAAGTACTCTCTCGATTCGTCCTTTCTCTCTGTTTTTTGTAACCGTAAGCGCACTGATAAGAGCGCTTTTTTCGATCTCTTTTCTCTCAAGGAGGAGTCGGAGGGCAGAGCCCCGGATCTCCCGATCTGATCCTGCGAACGGAGCCTGGCGTGTATAATGCCTGCTCCGCTTATTTGGATTTGTAAGCCGTTTGTTCAGATTTGTTCCATAATCCATGAGCGCACTATACCATTCCCCTGGGTTATCAAGGTAGAGTGCATCGCGGATGACAGGCAGGATCTCAGCATCATGGATATCATCGCGATCCTGGAAGAAATAATGGATAAAAATTCTCCGGATATTCGTCTCGATATAGACAACCGGCAAATTAAATGCATATGCACAGATTGCTGACGCGGTTGCCTTCCCGATGCCCGGAAGCCTTTCAAGGACAGCCGGATCCTCAGGAACCAGACTGTTATACTCATCCCTCAGGATGATTGCCGTCTTCTGGAGATTTATCGCACGCCTGTTATATCCAAGCCCGGACCAGGCTGAAAGAACAGCAGAGAGCGGAGCGGAGGCAAGGCAATCGATCGTTTTGAACTGCTCAATGAAGAGGGAATATTTTGGAGCCACCCGCTCCACCTGGGTCTGCTGGAGCATGAATTCTGAGACGAGGATAGAGTAGGGATCTGTTGTTCTACGCCAGGGGAGATCACGCCCGTATTGTCGGTAATATGAGAGTATAAGGTCAGAAAAAAGTCCAATTGATTCTTTATCCGGACCTTTTGCTGTGGCTCTCAGGACCGCCCTCTCTTTCCGGACGAGCTCAGAATCAAGAGTTCCGTTCACTATGCATTATTCGATCGTGGCTGAACAAATACTTCTTTGTTCCTGCATATGGGAGGTATTATCAGCTCTATCTCCGATATCTCCACCTATGATCAATCCGGAACGGATACATTACCGGAAAGAGGGGGGAGATGAGGGCAGAGACAATGTGATCTACTGGATGCAGCGATCACAGAGAGCTGAACAGAATCATGCCCTTGAGTATGCGGTTCATGAGGCGAATCAGCGTGGAGTTCCACTCAATGTTCTCTTCTGTCTCGATCCGGATTACCCCCTAGCAACATCCCGTTCGTTCCGTTTCATGATCGAGGGGCTGGCAGAAACTCACAAGAATCTTCTTGAACGTGGCATACCTCTATCTGTGAAACTTGGTGATCCAGATCAACTGGTGCCCCGTTTTATCCAGGATACTGCATTACTGGTCATGGATCGTGGATATCTCAGGCATGAGAGGCTGATCCGTCATGCCATTACAGAAGAGGCTGACTGCCCGGTGATTGAGATCGAATCAGATTGCGTGGTGCCGGTGAGGGCGGCGTCAGTTAAAGAAGAGTGGTCTGCTGCCACGCTAAGGCGCAGAATAACTCCGCAGATCTCCGTTTTCCTTTCTCCTGTGGAAGAGATCAAATTGAAAAAACCCGCCCCTGAGGATGCAGAATCGGATCACGATCCTGCCGATATTGATGGTTTGCTGAAGAAGATCGGCTTCTTTGAGCCTGAGAGCCCACTCATGGCGCGTGGCGGACGAGCTGAAGCTGGCAAAAGACTGGCAGAATTTCTTGCCACTCCCACTCATCTCTATGATACAGCACGAAATGATCCCGGACGCGAGGTCACCTCGGGTCTCTCCCCCTACCTGCACTTCGGCCAGATATCCCCTTTGGAAGTGGCACGCGCAGCCTCGGATCGGCCCTGTTTTCTTGAGGAGCTGATCGTCAGAAGGGAGCTTGCCATCAACTTTGTCTGGTATAATGAACAGTATGATTCCATCAACTGCCTGCCTGAATGGGCAAAGAAGACTCTTATGGAACATACCGAAGACACCCGCGACTATTGCTATTCATATAAGGAACTCAGGCAGGCAGAGACACATGATCCCTTCTGGAATGCGGCCCAGAAGGAGATGATCCTCACCGGGAAGATGCACAATTATATGCGGATGTACTGGGGGAAGAAGATCCTTGAATGGTCTGAAACACCGGAAACCGGATACCAAAATGCCCTTCTCTTAAATGATACCTATGAGCTGGATGGCCGGGATCCAAACGGATATGCCGGGGTTGCATGGTGTTTTGGGAAACATGACCGCGCCTGGAAGGAACGTCCCATCTTTGGCAAGGTGCGGTACATGAATGCAAACGGACTGATGCGGAAAGGAGATATTGATGGATATGTCAAAAGGATACAACAGTTATCTGGTGCATCCGGATAGCGAAGATCATTTTGGGATCTCAATAAAAGAGCCTCTTTGCTATTTCATGAGGGTAGTTTGAAGCATGTGAGGACGGGGGAAGGGGTGGTGGGGAATGTTCCAGGGTTTTCTCTACTATGATACTGTAGCTAGTTTGGCATATATGGTAACCATCTCGATAGATGCAGGAATTCTATCCCTTTCACCGTCTATGATTTCTGGATATCCAGCGCCTGAGTGAACAGATCCCAATTGCATTATTCAAACACCAAATAGCCAGATTATGATGTGTTCGCTGATTAAAATCCGCACGGATAAGAGAAGATCCATAAAAGAGGAGTTAATTGGCGAGTAACCGGAGATCATCCATACCCGGTGATCTCATAATCAATAACAGTCGATTGACCGGCACATTCCTTTGCATTCTTCAATCCTTCCTCAATCATTTTTTTGATGAGTGCCGGATAGACAGAACCGACCAGCTGTGCAACCGATCGCCCATGGCAGAATACCGCAATTGTAGGTGTGCTCATAATGCCATAACGCTCGGCAATCCAGGGATTCTGTGTGACATCAATCCTGGCAAAGGCGACTGCACCCTTGAATTCATCTGCATATTCCTCATAATAGGGCATGATCGAGTGGCAGTGGGGGCAGGTTGGAGAATAGAAGAGGAGCGTTATTGGATCATATGTTTTCTCAACCGTCTTCTCCCAGTTCATGGTATCAAGTTCAATGACAGATGACATAGGAACACTATCTCCGGATATTGCTCCACCACTACTTGAACTTACTCCTCGCCAATGCAGTGGTTGATGACGATCTCTGAAATATCACTTGAGTACTCCCCAATACGGGCGATGCTGTTGGCTATATATCCAAAATAGATGCTGGCGGGGCTTCTCTTTTGTATGCTCAGGGCTTTAAGTTCTTTATATAGTACTGTTAGGTCACGGAGAGAGACGATACCGGCATTTGCCTCATAGATATTCCGATCGTAAAAAGAACGCATGCTTCGCTTAAAAATTGTGAGAGCCAGTTCATCTGCTTTTCTGAAAACCTGAATCGTTTCAGTATCGATTAGAGCGCTATCGCCAGTCTCTGATTCAAGGAGAAGAAGGTTCTGGACATAGGTTGCAATCGTCACTGCATGATCGGCGATCCGCTCGATTGTACGGGATATCTGGAAGAATGTCATGGCAGCACCAGCTGTGATATTCATCTTCCGTGAAAGCGCCGGATCATGGGTGATCAGGTGATACTGCCTGCTTATCAGCCAGTGGAGGCGATCTATATCGTTATCACGCGATATGACATCCTGGCAGAGTGAAGTGTTCTTCTCCTCAAGAGCGGTGATGGCATCCTCATGCATCGACTTCACAATCGTATACATCCGTTTGATTGTGTTGTCAAGCGGCATCTCGGAAGGGTTTAAAATATCCTTTAAGGTAATGGAGGTGTCATTCTCTTCAGCCACCTCCTGGCCGATCGTCATCTGGGTATAGAGCCTCACCATCTGCCTCACATCCGGGGGAATTCTCACCTTTGATGTAATCCTGATCACAGTATAACCAGTGATATATGCGCTGATTAAGCACCGGAAGAGGCAGGTAGGATCAGCATAATCCTTCAGGAAAAACTCCTTTTCCCTCTGTGAGGAGATTCCTTTGATATCGGCTGTGATCAGCAGGTTGCCATCCGCCTGGGTGATAATCCCGATCGGATCATTCTTCTGTATCTGGTGTTTTGTTGCCCAGCTTTTTGGGAGAGAGAGGACAAAAGATGAGCCCCCGGTCACCTGGATCTTCCGGATATCCATAGTATCTATCACTGCCTGAAGAGAAGATATACTCCTATTGAGAATTTATATTACTATATACACACATATACTTTCTGATATACCAATACTCTCTATCAGGATTTATCATAGTATTTTCTGCCATACAATTGATCGATGACTCGTTCATTCAGCATTCGATCATCTCCGGCATTCCTCGCCGGAGTAGTAGTTCTCCTGCTTGCAGCAGCCCTTGTAAGCGGTTGTGTCGGGAGCGACCCATCAGTCGAACAACGCTCGATCTCAGTCACCGGATCGACGACCGTCCTGCCTATTGCACAGATAGCAGCCGACGCCTATATGGATAAACACCAAAATGATGAGATTCTCGTCTCAGGGGGAGGATCCAGTGTAGGTATCAAGGCAGTCGGTGAGAGAACCGCAGATATCGGAATGGCATCCCGTGACATCAAATCTTCAGAGATGGAGCAGTATCCGGGAATTGTAGAGCATGTTATTGCAGTTGATGGGATTGCACTCATTGTAAACCCTCAGAATCCGGTCTCCTCGCTCACGATGGCAGAGATAAAAGCAATCTACAAGGGAGAGATTACCAACTGGAAGGATGTTGGTGGCAGTGATCGCCAGATCGTTGTGGTTGGCAGAGATAGTGCATCGGGAACCCGTGAGTTCTTCTATGACGAGGTTATGAAGAAGGAAGAGTTCGTCAGAACCCAGCAGGAACTTAACTCCAATGGTGCAGTCAAACAGACAGTTGCCCAGACGCCTGATGCAATCGGCTATGTCGGACTTGGCTATATCGACACAACCGTCAAAGCAATCAGCATCAACAAGGATGGCACGCTCGTTGCACCCACGATTGATAATGTGAAGAATAAAAGCTACCCGATCGCCCGTGGTCTTCACATGTATACAAATGGCCCCGAAACCGGTCTTGCCAAAGACTATCTTGACTTCCTGATGAGTGCAGAAGGACAGCAGATCGTCTCGAAAGAAGGGTTTGTGCCAATTAATTAACCTCTCTTTTTTTCTGATCATCATGCCGAAGAACAGATTTGAATCACAGATTACTAATCTCTTTAACCGGCAGAATAAAGAGAAGGCAATCAGTGGTATCTGGCTTGGAACTGCACTTGTCGCAGTCATTACGATAATCCTTATCCTCGGCTTTCTGGTAAAAGAAGGTCTTCCTGCGATCCTTGAGATCGGTATTCCTGCATTCATCTTCAATGAGATCTGGACTCCAACCAGTGAGATCCCCCAATATGGCATATACTCACTGATTATTGGAACAATTCTTGTCACAATCGGCGCAATCGCAATTGCTGTTCCTCTTGGAATTGGATCGGCAATCTTTATCGCTGAAGTTGCACCACCTAAATTCCGTGAGGCAATAAAACCCGCAATCGAACTTCTGGCAGGTATTCCATCTGTTGTGTATGGATTTTTTGGTCTTGTTGTCCTGACAAACTGGCTCAGAATCTCACTTGATCTCTCCTCCGGTGCCACCTGGCTTGCAGGATCGATTATTCTTGGGATAATGGCCCTGCCGACGATTGTTTCAGTCTCAGAAGATGCGATCAGCAGTGTTCCAAAAGATTATCGATCCGCATCTCTTGCCCTTGGAGCAACACGCTGGCAGACGATCACTGGTGTTCTGATCCCTTCTGCCCTATCAGGTATCACAGCTGCAATAATCCTTGGTCTTGGCAGGGCAATCGGCGAGACGATGGCAGTGCTCATGGTAACAGGTAATGCAGCAGTCATTCCTGATCCGCTCTACAATATCCTCTCACCTATCAGGACACTCACCGCCACACTGGGTATTGAGATGGGAGAGGTTGCAATAGGAAGCACCCATTACCACGCCCTGTTTGGAATGGCTCTTGTACTCCTTCTGATCACCCTGATTGTCAACCTTTCTGCAACATTCATCCTGGCGCGGATTCGGGAGGGGCAGACCGGCAGTTCCAGGGCGCCATTACTCTCTCATGATCATCGAAGCAAGATCAAATCGACACTTCTCCTTGTTATCCTGGTTGGATTGTGTTTATTCTCATATCAGGTCGCCGGAATTCCCGGAATAGCCATTCTTGCAGCCATTCTTGCACTCTGGTATGGCGGATCAAGATTTCTCTCACAACAGTCGAAAGAGAGGATTGCCTTTGGAGTCGTCACTTTTGCAACAACACTTGTTCTCTTCGCACTTGTTGCGATCATCTTTGATATCGTCTCAAACGGACTGCCGGCAATCACCTGGGAATTTTTAACCGAAGGTCCACGAAATCTTGGCCGTGAGGGAGGTATCTTCCCTGCAATCGTCGGGACAATCTACCTTGTTATCGGCGCTATTGCAATCGCTCTTCCAATTGGAGTTGGCGCTGCAATCTACCTGAATGAATATACCCTCGAAGGTCGGCTCACCAGGATCATCAGGGCAGGAAACGATCTCTTAAATGGCACACCCTCAATCGTCTTCGGCCTCTTTGGATTTGCATTCCTTGTGATCTTTGTCGGCCTTGGCGTTTCGCTCCTTGCCGGACAGATCACCCTTGCCCTGATGATACTCCCGACAATAATCAGAACGAGTGAAGAGGCACTGAAGTCTGTTCCCGACTCCCTCAGGCATGGTAGTCTTGCACTTGGAGCTACACGATGGCATACCATATCGAGAGTCGTACTCCCTGCTGCTGCTCCGGGTATCCTCACCGGGATGATCCTCTCAATAGGAAGGGCAGCCGGAGAGACTGCCCCCCTCCTCTTCACTGCCGTAGTCTTCTCAAAACGATATCTCCCGACATCGGTCTTTGAGCCGGTGATGGCCCTCCCCTATCACCTCTTTATCCTGGCAACCAACGTACCAGGTGCAGAGACACAAAAATATGGAACAGCCCTTGTTCTCCTCGTCCTTGTAACTGGCATCTATGCAGTTGCAATCCTGATGAGGAGGTATGCGCAGAAGACAGTGAGGTGGTAAAAACACATGAAAAAACAGAATAATGCACTGGAGACACAAGCACTCAATCTCTATTATGGATCAGCACAGGCGCTCATCGATGTCGATATACAGATCCCGAAAAACCAGGTCACCGCATTGATTGGTCCATCCGGATGTGGTAAATCCACACTCCTCCGATGTTTCAACAGGATGAACGATCTCATCCCGGACTGTTCCATATCAGGTTCAATCCTCTACCATGGGGAAGAGATAACCGGACGATCAACCGATGTTGTGGAGCTTCGGAAGAAGATCGGTATGGTCTTCCAGCAGCCAAATCCATTCCCGAAGTCTATCTATGAAAATGTCATCTATGGACCGAAGGTTCACGGGATGAAAGACAGAAAAGAGCTTGACGCAATAGCTGAGAAGAGCCTGAAAGGAGCAGCCATTTGGGAGGAGGTGAAGGATCGGCTCCACGATGCTGCCCGGGGCCTCTCTGGGGGGCAGCAGCAACGCCTCTGTATTGCACGGACACTCTCTGTGGATCCCGATATCATTCTGATGGATGAACCCTGTTCAGCCCTCGATCCGATTGCGACAGCGAAGATAGAAAACCTCATCACTGAGCTTAAGGAAGAATATACTGTTGTCATTGTGACCCATAATATGCAACAGGCAGCACGTGTATCAGATTACACCGGATTTATGTACATGGGGAGATTAATCGAATTCGATACCACCTCGGTTATCTTCGAACGCCCAAATGAAGAGCTGACTGAGAACTATATTACCGGGAGATTCGGGTGATAATGATGAAAGACCACTTCCACAGAGAACTTGAGGAATACCAGAGATCGGTTGAGAAGTACAGCATATTCGCCCTCACAATGCTCCGGGATTCCTTTGATGCGTTCCGATCACTTGATCGGGAGCAGGCTTGTGAGATTGCCGGGGGAATGGAGAGCCACTGCATATTCTGCGGCACCTCAAACGGGCAGCCTGAGATGCATCAGCAGATAATGGTTCCAAGAAAGGTGTTCCTCGGCCTCAGAAGCGATCAGCTCGAAGAGGAGGGGCTCAAGCTGATAGGGCTTAACCAGCCTGTGGCACGGGATCTCCGGACCATCTCATGCTGTATGAACCTCATCAGCTCATCTGAGAGGATCGGAAGATATGGAAAGGATATCTGCCATTGCACCTACAAACTCCCAGAGGGGATTCATGTTCATGATATGGTGGGGCTCCCGGAGATGGCTGGGCTCTCAATATCGATGCTCGAAGATGCAATCACCGCCTTCCGGACACATGATCTCGGGATGATCAGGGGCTTCTCTGAACGTGATGATGTAATTGATCGATTGCGTTATTCCATCTATGAGGACTGTATCAGGATCATGGAAGAGGATCCAAAAACCATTCCCTACTGCGCAACCTACCTCCTCATTGACCGCTATCTTGAACGGTGTGCGGATCATGCATGCAAGACCGCCGAGAAGATCCATTACATGGTCACCGGCGAGCGTGTCGATATCCGGTAATCCCCTCTTTTTATCTCCATCTGTGCCAAAAGTATGCATAATGGAGAGGAGTACACACATCCCTGAGCTTCTGGCACCTGCCGGATCCCGCGGGGCATTTGAGGCTGCCGTTGCAGCAGGAGCAGACGCGGTCTACCTCTCAGGCAGCCGTTTCGGCGCACGGGCATATGCTGCCAACTTCGATGATGACGCACTTGTACAGGCGATACAGGATGCCCATGCCCGTTCTATAAAGATCTATGTCACCGTCAATACCCTCGTATCTGATGATGAACTGCCTGCTGTGGCCGAATATCTCCTCTTCCTCTATAGGATCGGAGCCGATGCGATTCTCATCCAGGATCACGGGGTGCTCTCGATTGCACGCCGGATTATGCCAAAGCTCACGCTCCATGCCTCAACCCAGATGACGATCCATTCCATCGAAGGGCTCAGATATGCGGCAGCGCATGGGATCAGCCGTGTAGTCCTTGCGCGGGAACTCTCTATCGATGAAGTCAGAAGTATGCAGCATGAGGCAGAGGCGCTTGGCATAGGACTGGAACTCTTTGCTCATGGCGCCCTCTGCATGGGGTACTCGGGGCAATGCCTTCTCTCTTCTGTCATCGGCGGGCGAAGCGGAAACCGTGGCACCTGCGCCCAGCCATGCCGCCGGAAGTACATGCCGGTCATCGGATCAGGAGATCGGTTTGGGAGAATAATTCCGGATTGCGAGGAGCGGGATCCGGGATACCTCCTCTCACCACAGGATCTCGCTACATATCCCCGACTGCCTGAGATGATGGATGTCGCGGCACTCAAGATTGAAGGGAGGATGAAATCCCCCGAATATGTGGCAACCGTCACCTCGATCTACCGGAAGGCACTCGATCAGATTCAATCCGGGATATTCTTGCCCGATCCTGAGGAACTCCTCGCAGCACAGTTTGCATTTAATCGCGGCTTTACTGAGGGACACCTCTTTGGCGGAATGGGATCAGCATTCGTCTCAGAGGAACGCCCTGATAACCGGGGTGTTCTGTTTGGAACCGTCCAGTGGTATGATCGTGAGCGCGGGGAGGCAGTCGTCGGGGATCTTGAGGCACCATACCCGGAGAGAGGGGATGGGATCGTCTTCTCAAAAGATGGAGAGGAAGATATCGGCTGTGAGATCCGGACCAATCTTCGAGTTGAAAGCGGACGAATGCGGATCAAGGTCCCGGTTCCCGTGAAAAGGGGGATGGTGGTTGCAATCAACAGGCGTGCCTCTGTGGAGCAGGCAGCCGCAGCGATTATCGCAACCTTTGGACGTGGTGGCGGCAGGAAGGTCAGGATATCGCTTTTCATTAGGATGGATGAGGGGCATCTCTCTGTGGCCGGTCATCTCAGGGGAATGAAGAGTGAGGAGATCATCGTCACCGCACGGTCTGCCTCCCCGATGGCAGAGGCGAGGACACGGCCGCTGACTGCGGAAACGATCTCAGATCTCCTAACCCGCACCGGCGAGACACACTTTGAGGCTGTTATCGAAGAGCTGCACTATGATGGCGGGCTCTTCCTTCCCATACAGGAGATTACTGCACTCAGGAGAGAGCTCCTTGCCAAAGCAGAAAAAGCCCTGATCCGATCTGCTGAGCCCGTTCCCGGGGAAGTGGCTGAAGCCAGAGAGCGACTCGGGCTCTTTAGAGAAGAAACAAGAACACCCGCTCTCAGGCGACCCGATCCCCCCATTATCGCCGTCTATGCCGACTCAATCGAACAGGTGAGGGGTGCGCTTGCAGGCGGATGCAGACGGATCTATTATGAACCAGCAATCGCGCTCTCCTCATGTGGAAGAAGGCAGAAGCTTGATCTTTCAGAATGGCAGGACGCGGTCAGAAATGGACTTATCTCAGTGATGGAACTCTGCCATCAGCATGGGGCAGCCTGTTTCTGGAAGTTCCCTGATATCACACGCCGGAGATTCCTTGATGCTGCCCTGCCCCTTCTGGATGATCTGTTTGCTGCCGGAATCGATGGAGTGATGGTCGGGGGTGTGGGTGTCTCCGAGGCAGTGCGGGCACGTGTTCCGGAGATGGCGGTTGCCGGATCTTCTGCACTGAATATCACCAACCACTCAGCACTCGAAGCACTCAAACCATCACACAACTCAGTTACCCTCTCAAGGGAGATCTCACTGGCAGAACTTCAGAGCCTCTGCATCGGGGATGATGAAGTGGTTGAGTTCTTTGTGCAGGGATCGGTTCCGGCAATGATCACCGAACACTGTATTGCATATGGGAGATACCCCTGTCCGTCACATACCGGATCGCATCTCGCAGCCATTATGGATCAGACAGGACGATCATTTCCACTCAGGGTGGATGGCGAGTGCAGGACAATTATAGGAAATGCCGTTGAGACCTGCCTCATCGATCATCTGGATCTGATCCTTGATGCCGGAATTGCAATTCTCGGAATTGAGCTCAGGTCCAGAACTGAAGAGTATGCCGCTGCCATATGCCGGGCTTATTCCTCAGCTCTCTCAGGTGGCACTATTGATCAGCTGAAAAATGATATCCGTTCGATCTCATGGGGGGGAATCACAACAGGTCCCTTCCTTGGCGGTGGTTTCAGATGAAGTATATCATATCAATCAATGACCTCTCACAATTTGAGGGTGCAGCAGCCGGGGATCCATGGGCAATCGAACTCAGGCTTGACCTGATGGAGACCTGCACGCCGGCAGATCTTCAGGCGATTAGATCAAAATGGGAGGGACTGCTGCTCCTTACGATCAGGAGTATAGATGAGGGAGGACGGTTTGCCGGGGATGCGGCGGAATGGAAACGCCGCATTGAGATCCTTCTTCCCTATGCAGATATGGTCGATATCGAGCGTCGGTTCTCTCATCATGCAGACTGGGTGCGGACGCAACAGAAGACGATCATCGCCTCGTATCATACCGAAGAGATGCCGGACTTAGATCGGCTCTCACTCTGCGAAAAAGAGCTCCGGTCATATGGTGATATCCCAAAGATTGTCGTCTCCCCGAAAAAGAACGAAGATGCAGTTACACTCCTTGGATATACCATTGAAGCGGAAAAACCGATCTGCATCTCGATTATGGGATCCGGGTATGCATGGCTCAGGCCCCTGCTCCTTGTTATGGGATCAGGATATGCCTATTGCCATGGCGGGAATGCGACTGCTGCCGGACAGTACCATATCAGGGAGATGAGGGAGATTATCAGGCTCCTGCTCAAAAGCCAGTGAACCTCTTCTGCATCAGAACTGCATCTATAAGCACGAGTGCAAGCATGCATTCGGCAACGACAAGGACTCTTGGCACAATACAGGGGTCATGACGCCCCCTTATTGATATCCCGACCTCCTCACCCTCCGAATTGATCGTCTGTTGCGGAAGCGAGATCGAGGGTGTCGGCTTGACAGCACACCGGATAACGATCGGATCTCCATTGCTGATGCCACCAAGGATACCTCCGGCATGGTTTGTGGCAAAGCCGCTCTTTCTGATCGGATCATTATGTTCGCTCCCAGACATCCGTGCAGCAGCAAACCCTTCTCCAATCTCAACTCCCTTGATCGAGCCGATCCCCATCATCGCACCGGCAATGGCGGCATCCAGTTTTCCAAATACTGGATCCCCAAGCCCTGTTGGACAACCCTCAGCAAAAAGCTCGATGATGCCACCGACTGAATCGCCGCGCTCCTTTGCCAAAAGGATCTCCTCTTCGAACTGATCGGGATTGGAATTGCCATGAATCTCCAGTATGCGGGATCGAATCGATATCCCCTGATTGAAAAGGCACTGGAATGCAACGGCACCCGCAGCCACACGTGCCGCCGTCTCCCGCCCTGAACTCCGCCCGCCACCCCGGTGATCGCGGTGCCCGTACTTCAGATGGTACGTGTAATCCGCATGTCCCGGACGGAATACCGATCTGAGAGAGTCGTAATCACCGCTTCTCTGTGCAACTGATGGGATCAGTATCGCTATCGGCATCCCGGTGGTTCTGCCTTCAAAAACTCCGGAGAGGATCTCCACATGATCGGGTTCTGCCCGAGGCGACATGGTCGGATCCCGGCCCGGACGCCGTCGATCCATGTATGGCTGGATTAGATCTTCAGTGAGCGGTATGCCGGGGGGGCAGCCATCCACCACCACCCCGAGTCCGGGACCATGGCTCTCGCCGAATGTGGTGCAGCAGAAGAGGCGGCCGAAGATATTCATGAGAGCACCTCCCTGATCCGATCGATTCCGGGATCGATACCGGTGAGGATGGTAAACTGGGCCCGCGCCTGATGGATGAACATCTCTGTTCCCTGTATGATCCGGCATCCCGCTGCTTCGGCCTCCCTGATGAGCGGGGTCATCGGGGGGGTGTAGACAAGATCAAAGATGGTTATATCCGGTTTCAATAATCCGGATGGAACCGGAGAGCCGTCACCCTCCTTCATCCCGACAGGGGTCGCATTGACGATCAGATCGGCGTTTATCGAAGAGGAGAGCGGGGCGCTCCTGCATCCAAACCGCTCTGCAAGCACCTCACCACGCTTTTCTGTTCTATTTGAGATGGTAACATCCATCTCAAGCGATTGAAGGGCATAGACGGCGGCTGCGGCGGCTCCCCCTGCACCCACCACAAGGGCATCCCCTCCGCGAAGATCCCGGATTGGCTCACGGATGCCGATCCAGTCAGTATTGTGTCCATAGAGCCGCCCATCACAGGAGATAACAGTATTGACGGCGCCAATAGCACGGGCATCCGCATCAGGCTCATCGATACAGGAGATCATCATCTCTTTGAATGGGATCGTGACAGATAGCCCTTTCGCTCCAAGGCCACGCATTATCCGGATTGCATCCTCTGCCGATTTCGCGGGGAGGTAGAGGTACCTTCCGGGTATGGCATACTCAGGAAAGAGTGTATTATAGAGATGCGGACTCCTGCTATGGGAGACGGGGTTTCCTGTGATCCCAAAGATAAGCGGGCAGTTGATGAGATCATCCGGGATATCGCAATTGAGTTCTGTCAGGGTCTCTGCAAAGAGTTCCGGATTCCGTCTTCGCATCCCATTCAGATGGATGATCCTGGCTGCGGCTTCATCAGCCCTGAGCAAGACAGTGTCAATGCAGAGATCGGCCAGACCGCGAAATACCGGCATCCGCACCCCGGCAAGATGGCGAATCTCATCCAGATCCGACAGATGGGTGAGTGCCGGACGGCTGCTCCCCTGTATCCGGGAGTGAAGGGTTTCTTCATCTGCTGTCAGGAGGATGATGTGTGCTTTTCGACGGAGTGTTTGTGCATTGTGTGGGTCCATCACTGCCCCGCCGCCCGTCGCAATGACGGCCGCGCCCTCCGGAAGAGAGGCGATCACCTCCCGCTCCATCAGCCGGAATACCTCCTCTCCAAGATCAGAGAAGATCTCCGGGATGCTCTGTCCTGCCCTCTTCTCAATCAAAGCATCGGTATCATACAGGGGGATCTGGAGCTTTTCTGCCAGCCTCCTGCCAATAGCAGATTTACCGGATCCCCGAAGCCCGATTAAGACATACCGTTCCATAGACCTGCTCCTTTCAGGATATCCCAGAATTCCGGATAGGATTTAGCGACACATCCTGCATCCAGAATTGATACATCTCCAATCCCAAGGCCAAGGACTGCCCCGCTCATTGCGGTCCGGTGATCATTTGCCGGATCGATCATACCCCCGTGCAGTTCCCCGGGAGTAATTGAAAGGGAATCCCCGGTTGTAGCTACACCGGCCCCAAAACCAGACAATACCTGTTCGATTGCCGCTATCCTGTCACTCTCCTTATGCCTGAGATGTGAAATCCCCCGGATCACCGTCGTGCCGCTGGCAAACGGTGCCACTGCTGCTAGTGTCTGGACAGTGTCTGGCATCCCGGACATGTCACAGGTGATCCCGGTGAGCGGTCCATCCCGGTTAAGGCGGTATCCGTTCTCACAAGAAGAGACCGGGCATCCCATCTCCCTCAGGAGAGAGAGGAACTGCCGATCTCCCTGTGGAGATGTGGGTTTCAGGTTTGTTACCGCAGCCTCCCCCCCGCAGACCGCTGCGATCGCAAAGAAGTAGGACGCAGACGAGTAGTCGCCTTCAACCTCATAGCTTCTTCCTGCAAATGGCTTCCCGCATCCAACCTGGAACGTTTTCACTGCATCGACGTTGACAGATATGCCAAATGAAGCCATAAGGTCAAGGGTAATATCGAGGTAACTGGCAGATACGGATTTGCCCCTGAGCGATATGATGAGATCTTCCTCTGCATAGGGTGCTGCCATTAATAGCGAGGTGACGAACTGGCTGCTTATCTCAGGAGATATCTCAACGTTCCCACCAAGAATCCGCCCCGATACTTCGATCGGAGGATAGCCGGTTCTGCCAAGATACCTGACCTGCCCCCCGATTGCATTTAATGCAGAGACGAGATCCCCAATCGGCCGCTCACACATCCTCTCACTCCCGGTGAGTACGACAGGCTGATTTGCAAGCAATGCAACGGATGCGAGGAGGCGCATGCTTGTCCCCGAATTCTTCAGATCAATGGTAACTCTTCCACCCGGGGAGAGGACTCCCCCAGTACCATGGATCAGGAGTCCATTCTCACGCTCTTCAATGGCAACACCCAGTTGCCTGAGGGCAGAGAGGGTGAGGAGGGTATCCTCTGCTACCAATGGTTCAATGATCATTGAATCGCCCTCTGCCAGTGCGGCAGCGATGAGTGCCCGGTGCGTATAGCTCTTGGATGGCGGAGCCCTCACCCGCAGATCAACCGGCGTAGTCCTCTTCTCAAGTCTCACGATCATAACTGCACCACAAGCTTCGGGTAACACCCAAATTCCCTGACAGGAACGGTCTTCTTCAGCTCATTTAGAGCCTCCTGTGCTGCTTTCCCGGATTCGAAATCAAGGAAGAACCGGTAACTGCCGATTCCCCGTCCGGATGGGCGTGATTCGATCCGTGAGAGATTGATATTACGTTTGGCAAAGGGGCTCAGAAGTGTATGAAGAAGACCCGGAACATCCTCCTCTGGATCTATCAGGATACTGCATTTGATGATACCTTCCCCTGAGTATCCGCTCTTTTCAATCCTGATGAACCGAGTGGTGTTTGAGGCGTTGTTCTCAAGTCCCCTGAGGATGATCGGGATGCCATAATACTCTGCTGCCGCATCAGAGATGGCAGCAGCACCCTGCCTGTTCTCCAGTGCCTTGAGAGCACTGGCTGCATTACTGCTTGTATGGATCACTGGCAGACCCAGGCGATCAAATGCCTCGCTGCATTGCTCATGTGTCTGGGGATGTGCATAAATTTCTCTTACATCTTCAATCGAAACAGATGAGGCAAGGGTATGGTGGATAGGGAGATAGCATTCTCCTGTGATCTTCACATCGTACCGGCAGAGCCCGTCAAGGGTCGGCCCGACACCTCCTGCCTCGCTATTTTCTATGGGAACAATACCAATTGCCTCTCCCTTCTCCGCGAGTGCAAAGACCGCAGATATCGTAGGGAGGAGGAGCGGCTCAGCCCCGCTCAGCCGGACAGCCACCTCGTGGCTGAATGTCCCGGCAGGTCCAAGGACTGCTATTACCACTCGCTCACCACCTGATCAAGGAGTCGATCGGTAAGAGCAATTGCCTCTTTTTGAAATGAGGCGGAGTGTGCAGCGTCCTTATCAAATTCCTCCCTGAATACCTCAGGATCGTGCTGAAGAATCATCTCCCCTACCTCTCTGACAGCCTTCAGATAGGCGGATATCGCCTCTTCAACTGACTGATTTCCCTGGAGTATGCCCCCATACAGGCTGCTGTCCTGTGAGAGTGTCCGTGCCATGAAGGCAAAGGTAGCATGGGCATTCGGGGTGGCAAATGGGAGGAGATCTTCGAGTGTACAATTTAAGCTCCTGAGCATCTGCGCCATTGCAATGCTCTGAAGATGGATGATCCCCTGTGTCACCGCTACCGCCCTGTCATGTACCCCTGGTGTCGATTGATGAACCAGCATACCTGCCGCTTCGAATATCCCCTGTAGCCAGAGTTGCGTCTCCGGATCTGCCCTCGCAGGTGTCATGATCAGCTTTTGATTCTCTATTGTTGCCATATTCGGGCCAAAGAGCGGATGAAGGCCGATCACCTGTGCATCAGATTCAAGCATTGCTGCAACCGGCTTCTCCTTGATGGAGGTGAGATCTGTAATCAGCTGGTCATGCTCCAGAACGGGAGCAACTGATCTGATCACCTCTTCTGTCACAGAAATGGGAACGGTAACAAGTATCACACTGCATCGCCTGGCAAGCTCGCGGTACTCAGAAGCCAAAGCTCTGCCGATCACCTCAACGAGGCAGCCTGCATCTTCGAATATCTGCCTGAAGAGGGTTCCCATCCGGCCTGTTCCGCCAATGATCCCGATGGTGCGGCCATCATCTCTCAAGGATGGTCTCATCGATGGCAACCCCAAAGTGCCGTCCTCCGGTCATCAGGTGTCCAAGGACCCGATCTCCCTCTTTCAGCTCAACGACGCTTCGCGGAACACCATCTTCCCCGACAAGCCTGACCGTCTCGGCATTCTGGATGACCGCACTTGCAACCCGCCCCTCATGCTCCGCTTCAACGAGAAGAAGGGGGCGGCGCTCGATCTTTACTCTCCCGACAGAGACCGTACGGCTCTGTCCTTCCCCGGTTACGGCACATCCTGTATCTCCGGAGCCTATCTCGGAGAGGTAACGGGTTTTGCCATCAGGGGAAAGGATGTACATATGCACAGCACCAGCATTCACCCGGAATGGACGGGGGGAGACATAGGGGTTCTCCAGAGTCTCGGCGGCAACAAGGAACAGGGCAGATGATGTATTCCCCACAAGCATCCCTTCACCTTCATCAAAGAGGGAGCAGGTATCGATGCAGACCCTGTCACCGATCCCGGCAGGCGTGATCCGGGTAATGGTCAGGGGGAGGAGTGGCAGAGTGCCGCCATCCGCTTCAAGCAGAGCGGCAACGGACCGGATCTCTTCAGAATCCTGTGAGTTGAGCAGAATCCCGCCAACACCCTTCTCAAGGATGCCCAGAGCCAGTGCTGCCTCATGGGCATCAGAGACTTCTGCAATGATCCTATCGGATACCGCAACAAGGTTTTCAAGGGGAATAACGGTCCAGTCGGTTGTACGTACAATAACATGGCCAACCCTGGCATAGTCTGCCGCCTGCTCTTCGGTTGCCTTGTCGATGATCTCAATCCGGTGGAAATCCCTTCCCTCGATGAGATCGCCATCGGGCGCAATGATGGGAATCCTTGCAAGAGATTTTGCCTCTTCACTACTGTTGAGGAGAAGGGCTGTTGCTCCACCCTCGATTGCGGCAAGTGCAGCCTCTTTGTTCCATGGGCGGATATCAACCCAGAACTCCTTCATGAGAGCCTCCCAAGAGCTTTATCCGGTTTTTCGCGTCCATGTACTACCCGGCAGATTGTATGGACAAACTCGGTGGTGTTCTTCCTCTGGAATGCGTTTCTCCCCATGCAGACCCCGGCACCTCCGGCAGTGATTGCATCATCGATCATCATCAGCGACTCGAGATCGCCTCCCTTCTCACCACCGGCAACGAGCACGGGAACCGAGCATGCAGTGGTGATCTGCCTGAATGCCTTCTCATCCTGCGGGTAGTTTGTCTTTATCAGATCCGCACCCAACTCTTCTGCCACCCTGACACAGTGGGCAACAGCACGTGGATCATTTGGATCGATTCCCTCTCCACGGGGGTAGATCATGATCAGGAGAGGAATCCCCCATCGGCTGCATTCCCGTGAGACAACACCTGCCGCCTCGATCATCTTTGACTCCTGTGGCGCCCCGAGATTAATATGGATAGATACCCCGTCGGCTCCAAGGGTGATCGCCTCCTCAACAGTACAGATCAGGACCTTGTCATTTGGATCGGGATTCATCGAGGTGCTGGCGGAAAGGTGGACGATCAGGCCGATATCACGGCCATGCCTCCTGTGCCCTCCTTTTACCATTCCCTTATGGAGTATGATGGCATTTGCCCCTCCTGCACTCACCTCATTGACGACAGTCTGCATATCAAGCAGCCCCTCTATCTGGCCGAGGGTAAACCCGTGATCCATCGGGATAATAACCGCCCGCCCGGTATTTCTGTCCATAATCCGCTCAAGACGTATCTCTTTTCCGATCATTTTCAACTCCCCCTGAGTATCTCAAGGGCCTCTTCAGCCGTCCTCTTCTCCATCATCACTGCCCGTGCCGCATGCAGGAATGCTCTTGGATTTTTATGCTGGAAGACATTCCTCCCGATTGATATCCCGGCTGCTCCTCCAAGCATCGACCCTTCTATCACCTGAAGCATCTCGGGATCATTCATCTTGGAGCCCCCGGCAACAACCACCGGCACGCTGCACCCCTCTGTCACCTCGCGGAAGGAATCCGGATCTCCCGTGTAGACAGTCTTGACGATATCAGCCCCAAGCTCAGATGCCACCCGTGCGGCAAGCTTCACGTATTCGCATCCGTTTTCGTCAGTTATCTTCCTGCCTCTCGGGTACATCATTGCAAGGAGAGGCATCCCCCATTCCATACATTCAATTGAGATCCTCCCGAGATCGGAAAGCATCGATGCCTCGGAATCCGCACCGATATTTACATGCACCGAGACGGCGTCTGCCCCCATCTTCAGTGCCTGGGTGACGGTATTCACGATCACCTTGTTGTTTGGATCCGGTCCAAGCGAGGTGCTGGCGGAGAGGTGCAGGATCAACCCGATATCCTCTCCTGATCGACGGTGCCCGTGAAGGGCGAGGCCGACATGCCCAAGGACTGCGGTTGCCCCTCCTTCTGCGACTGCGTCAACAGTTCCACAAAGATCAATCAAACCCGTTATCGGGCCCTGCGATACCCCATGGTCGAGCGGGACGATGATCATCTTCCCCGACTTTCGATCCATGATCCGTTCCATGCGAATATCTTTTCCATGCATAGTATAACCACAACACACATACTGCCTTCTGACACCAGATTAAACATTGGTGTCTTCAGGCGTAGCTAAAAAAGCGATAAAAACCAAAGAAAGCCTCCGCTTGGGAGTCAACCTTCAGAAGAATGTCTGCGAAAAGAACAGATGCCAAGCTACCGGAGATAAAAGCATTCACCGGCGAAAAAACATCCACCACGCATTATAGTATTGTTATCGTGAACAATATAAAAAGGTGTGGGTGAGCAGGATACCCCATGGCTTAATCGGGTGCGAATTCAAACACCTATTCGATTTATGTTGGAACAATCCGATAATCGATCGTGGCTTCGGTTGATACTGATTATATCGACGCTTGGATCATTCCTGACACCGTTCATCGGCTCAATGGTCAATCTCGCCCTACCCCAGATTGCAGCAGAATTTTCAGCTGATGCAATCCAGCTCGGATGGGTTCCAACTATCTTTTTATTGTGTTCGGCGATGTTTCTCATACCTGTTGGAAAACTGAGTGATATATACGGGAGAAAAAAAGTCTTCCTCATAGGAATCATCATCACCGGACTCACATCATTTCTCATTCCCTTTTCACCGACATTTCCGGTACTCATAGCGCTTCGTGGCCTTCAGGGGATAGGGAGCGCATGTATCTTCGGAACATCCGTTGCAATCGTTTCATCAGTCTTTCCAAAAGAGCAGCGCGGCAAGGCACTTGGGATTAATGTAACCGGCGTCTATGCCGGCCTCTCGCTAGGTCCGGTCATCGGCGGGCTGCTCACCCATTACCTCGGGTGGAGGAGCCTCTTCTTCATTCTCGTGCCATTATGTATCTTCATAATATTCGCTGTGACACGCTGGATTACAGTGGACTGGGCAGCTGCTGATGTCCCTTCATTCGATCTGGTGGGAGCCCTCCTCTATGCATCAGTGGTCTTCTGCGGGATATTTGGGATCACCTCGATCACATCCAAGGAGGGAGTGGTAGCGCTCATCCTCTTCTTCCTCCTCCTCCCCATCTTCCTTTCCCATGAAACAAAGGTACACAATCCGATCTTTGATATACGGATATTCAAAAACAACCGTGTTTTTACGTTCTCAAATATTGCAGCCCTGATCAACTATAGTGCGACCTTTGCAATCGGATACCTTCTCAGCCTGTACCTCCAGATCATCAAAGGTCTTGATCCAAAATCTGCCGGACTTGTTCTTGTGAGCCAGCCCCTGATGCAGGTGCTCTTCTCCCCGTGGGCAGGGAGGCTCTCCGATCGGATAGAGCCCCGCTACATCGCATCTGCCGGGATGGGGCTGAATGCCATCGGGCTCTTTATTCTCGCAGGAGTCTCCGAAGAAACAACGCTTCCCATCATAATACTGGCTCTCCTCTTCCTGGGATTTGGGTTTGCCCTCTTCTCATCCCCAAATACCAATGCGGTGATGGGATCGGTACAAAAGACAGATTATGGGATCGCCTCCGGCACTATTGCGACGATGAGGCAGTTTGGCATGGTACTCTCAATGGGAATTACCCTCTTTCTTTTCACCATCTTCATCGGTGCGGTTGAGATTGGAGCCGAGCAGGCATCCGGCTTTATTATCACCCAGAGATATGCATTTATAATCTTTGCATTGCTCTGCATTGTCGGATTTGTCATCTCGCTTGCACGAGGCCGGAAAGGGTGAGCAGCCTCACCCTATCTAAAGATTTTTCTTGCGAAAATGGAGAGGGAGAAGGCAGTTCCCATCATCCATACAGAAAGGAAATCTCTTGCAACAAAGAGGAGTGATTTATCCGGATACTGGTCATCCCGAACATTTCTGACTGAGAAATATGCAAGGAGGAACCATATTGATGCAACAGTGGTCTGGCCAATGACCGATATCCAGAGGCCAAGAGATGCGAAGACCACACAGAGGATATATGCAAGAAAGCTGGTAAAGCTTGCAGTAAAGAAGTTCATCACCGCCCCACGGTACAGGACATCCTGAAGCTGGGGGAGGAGCATGACTGCAAGAAGGAATGTGATGATCGTAATAGCAATATCCTGCCAGCTCATATGCTCTCCTGAAGTGCCGGTTCGTAACCCTTCAAACTCTATCTACCAGATTGTTTGATCGTGCTGGCATATGAGAGGATCAGAATCATCATTCCCAAACAAGAAGAAGTTCATGGAAAAGCGATTGCCTATGGAGATCATCACTGCACATAATCTTGAAAAATACTTTGGCACCCTTGCAGCAGTTGATGGCATCAGCTTTTCTGTTCAGAAAGGTGAGATCTTTGGTTTTCTCGGGCCAAACGGTGCCGGGAAGACGACTGTAATGAAGATGATCCACTGCGTATCAAAACGAACCGGGGGAGATCTATTGGTATTTGGGATGGATACCGACAGAGATCCCCGTACAATCAAGCAGCGGCTTGGGGTGGTGCCACAGGAGAATAATCCCGATCCGGATTTTACTGTATTTCAAAATCTCACCATCTATGCTCGTTATTTTGGGATACCTCGAACAGAGGCAGAAGAAAGGGCTGAAGAGCTCCTTGAATTCATGCAGCTTTCTGAGAAACGTGACGCGCCGATAGAGACGCTCTCTGGCGGGATGAAACGGCGATTGATTATAGCACGTGCATTGATGAACGAGCCGGAACTTTTGATCCTTGATGAGCCCACAATCGGCCTTGATCCTCAGGCACGCCACCTCATCTGGGAGAAGCTCCGCCATCTCCGATCGCGAGGCTGTACGCTTCTGATGACCACGCATTACCTCGATGAGGCTGAGCGGCTCTGTGATCGGCTCGTTATCATGGACTCCGGGAAGATTCTTGTTGAAGGGAACCCGGCTGAGCTCGTAAAAAAATATGCCGGTGAGGAGATCGTTGAGGCGGCAGCAAGCCCGGAGATCATCGCCTGCCTGAAGGAGGAGAGGGTCAGGTTTGAAGTATTTGGCGACATCATTCAGGTGCAGGCAGATGACCCGCAGATCGTTGCCCGGATCCTGATGGAGAGATGCCGCCGGGAGCGGATAACGGTCAGGAGGGCAACACTTGAGGATGTCTTCCTGAAGCTGACCGGAAGGACATTGAGGGAGTAAACTATGGCATACGGTGGATTGAGCGGGATTTCAAGAGGGTCGCTGGCGGTCTGGCGGCGGAACCTGGATGCATTTATCAAGACATACCGGGTCAATTTCATCCCCCCTTTTGTTGAGCCGGTACTCTACCTTCTTGCCCTTGGATATGGTGTCGGCGCCCTGATCCAGGATGTGGATGGCATACCCTATCCGGTCTTCATTGCACCAGCTCTTGTCTCGATATCAGTGATGTACTCGGCATTCTTTGAATGCACCTACTCGAGTTATGTCCGGATGTATTACCAGAAGACATTTGATGCGATGATTGCCACCCCCCTTTCGATTGAAGATGTGATCACCGGGGAGATCCTCTGGGGGGCAACACGGGGAACAATTTATGCGGCCCTGATGATTCCGGTACTCTTCCTCTTCGGGGTGATCGATATGCCGACATCGCTCCTGCTGATTCCTTTTGCATTCCCTGCCGGATTTTTATTTTCGGCCATTGGGATCTGCTTCACAGCAGTCACTCCGGGCATTGACGCACTCAACTACCCGGCATTCCTCTTCATCACCCCGATGTTCCTCTTTTCAGGCACATTTTTCCCGATAAGCATACTCCCGGAGACGCTCCAGTACTTTGCATTTGGCTTTCTGCCGCTTGCAAATATTGTCAATGTCAACAGGGCGATAACGATGGCAGAGTTCTCCCCGATGCTCCTCTACAACATCGTCTGGGTGCTTCTGGTTGCCCTGTTATTCTTTATTATCGGGCTCAACCTGATGAAGCGGAGGCTTGTGAACTGATCTGAAGAAAAACACTCATTCATCTTCTTTTGATTCTGAAAACCTGAGATAATAACAGGCTCCCCACTCCTTCCTTTCTCCAGGCTTGAGGCTCTGGAGATGTGCATCCGCATGCAGAAGGCAGACATATGATCCGCAGCAGCCATATACCTGGCACCCAATTGCCTTCTCTCCACAGATTGAACAGCGATGATCCAACACTCCATCCACTTCCCGAATAGATAGGTAAGACTAATGTATTCTTTGTCTTCGAAGAATGTTTTGTTCAGAAGATGAACTCCTAAAGGAATAGATTATGATGAATACAAATCATATATAAATTATATCGTATGGAACAAAATTTGGACAGAGATATCATTTCTGCATATAACCGAACACACAGACACCATTATTATAATAACACTGATCTATTCTGTAATCATTGATAGAAAAGAGATTTCAATCGACTCTTTTTCCTTAATAGTCAATTATTTTACAGGATAAAAGCGATACAAATATATAGGAAGAGTGAAGTATACAGTGTATGCTCTCAGCGGGGGAGATTAAAAAGGAGATCGAAGCACGCCTGAAGGCGTATCTCTCAAGAGACAGATCGGGCATTCGCAAAGAACTGCTCTCAATGTTCATACGCATACGTTCACTTACCATCTCTGAGATCCATTCACGATTGAATGAGAGGTTCAGTATCAGCATCAAAGCAGTAGCATCCATGGTCGGGACCATTGCTTCCCGTATAGGAATTCTTCATGTTCGGCGGAATGTCGAGGGAACAAACAGCATCTATGAGGTTAAAGAACAGTATCTTGATCTCATGACCCGTGTTGTTGCAACAACCTGAACAATCTTTTTCAAGAAAAACTCTGGCTCTAACAGAACTATTTTAATCAACCCCTTCCCATTAATCAGATACATGAGGAGACCATTTGGAGAGATCCCTGAAACGCCGGAGATCACCGTTGATGATGATGTTCGCGCTTATATAAATGAACGAGGATGTGACTTTCGGGTGTGTACATCCTGTGGAGGTCCGATTCTCCTCCCAACATCTATAAAAAATCCAAAATCGTCGGACATACCAATAGCTGTCGGAGATTACACACTCTATGTCTCACGGTACCAGGTGAAATGGATCCAGTCGATCACCATGCAGATGGTTCCCCGTTATTTCAGCTACGGACAATCAGATGAGTTTTGAAGAGCTTGAACATACAGCTGATGTTAAAATACGCATCAGAGCAGAGAGTTATGAAGAACTCTTCAGAACCGCATCTTCTGCACTCTTCAGTACCCTCTATTCTGGAGATTGCAGGATAGAAAGAGAGAGGGGACTTCAGGTTTCCGCGGATACCATTGAGGATCTCTTATGGGAGTTTTTATCCGAACTCCTCTTCGTCTCTGAAGTTGAATCGTTTGTTGTCTGTGAAATAGAAGTGGTTTTTATCGAGGGCGGGCTGTCTGCTACTATCCGTGGAGAGACATTTGACCCTGAAAGGCATGGAGGAGGACGGGAAATCAAGGGTATCTCATACTCGGATCTCTTCATCAGGAAGATTGATACGATGATCTGTGCTGAGATTATCTTTGACATATGAGGTGATCTGCGATGCTGAACGGGATTCAACAAGCAGGTGTGCATGAATGGGAGATACCCGTTGGATACGTTCCCGATATGCGTGTATCAGGTCGGCTTTTTCTCTCGGAAACTCTTGGCAGAACACTGGAGGAAGGTGCAGCACGCCAGCTTGCCAATGTTGCCACACTACCCGGAATCATCAGACATTCATTTGGTATGCCCGATATTCACTGGGGATACGGGTTCCCTATCGGCGGCGTGGCTGCTTTCTCTGAAAGTGAGGGGATTGTTTCACCCGGCGGTGTTGGTTTTGATATCAACTGTGGAGTCAGGCTGATAACAACACCGCTCACCCTGGACGATCTTGAGGATAGACGATCCATCATCTCCAAACTCTATAAGAAGGTTCCAACCGGTGTCGGATCAAAAGGATCTCTCCGGTTCACGGGATCCAAACTGGATGAGCTTCTCAGTGGGGGATCCACTTTTGTCATCAATGAAGGGCTCGGGCTTCCCGATGATGCACTTCTCTGCGAGGAGAATGGGTGTATGAGAGAAGCGAACCCCGATCTGGTGAGTGAGAAGGCCCGTACACGGGGTATTCCCCAATGCGGAACGCTCGGATCGGGGAACCATTTCCTTGAACTCCAGGTTGTTTCCAGCATACAGGATGTTAAGACGGCGCAGGTTTTTGGCATCACTGAAGGCACCATCTGTTGCATGATTCATTGCGGATCACGCGGGCTTGGACACCAGGTATGCACCGATCATATCAGGACAATGGAGAAGGCATCGAAAAAATATGGGATCAGGCTCCCCGACAGGCAACTCGCCTGTGCCCCCCTGACCTCCCGGGAAGGGCAGGATTACTTCGGTGCCATGGCAGCAGCTGCCAATTATGCCTGGGCAAACCGCCAGATCATCACTCATGAACTCCGTCTGCTCTTTGAGGGCACATTTGGCATTGATTACAAAGAGATGCCTCTTGTCTATGATGTTGCACATAACATTGCCAAATGGGAAGTGCATACAGTCCTGGGTGAAGAGCAGCGCGTATGTGTCCACAGGAAAGGGGCAACACGCGCTTTTGGCCCCGGAAGATCCGAGTTGCCGGAGAAATATCAGGCAACCGGCCAGCCGGTGATTATACCCGGAAGCATGGGGACTGCCTCCTATCTGCTTGCAGGAACAGAAACTGCCATGCAGAAGACCTTTGGGAGCACCTGCCATGGAGCGGGAAGGGTCAGCAGCAGGAAAGCTGCCAGAAATGCTCTCAGTGGAAACGAGGTCGCAGCAGATCTCAAAAAGAAGGGGATTATTGTCATGGCACCTTCTGGCGATGCCATCGCTGAAGAAGCGCCCTCAATGTACAAACCAAGCGATGAAGTTGTGCGCGTCGTCGATGAAGCAGGACTCTCCAGAATCATTGCAACATTCCTGCCACTTGGGGTGATCAAGGGATGAAGAATGGATCTCCGGCTGTTATATGGGAAGATAAACTCATGTTTCAGAGGCTGATCGATGACTGTGTGGGTTGTTGTGAGCTGGTCACACCACAACTGCTTGCAGCCCCATTCTATAGGGGATCATTTGGAGCACTTGTCGTTCCGACAGGCTTTGCAAATAAGGAGTATTCACGTGTCCTCCCTGCCCTCAGGGCTACAAAAAGCCGGATGAAGCGTTTTCTTGAATCTGGCGGAGAGATCCTTGTATTTGGAGGGGGAGGCGATATCCCCGACTGTTATGACTGGCTCCCGTTTCCGGTTGGATACCATTTTGAATATGGGCCACAGAAGATTACAATCAGAAAAGAAACTGATTCAGCCTTACTCCTCGAAGGCTATGACCTTGATGCATTCGAATGCGACGGATATTGTACCGGGTACGATGGCGATCCTGTTGCAACCACGCATGATGGACACCCAATCCTCATTGAAGAGGAGATTGGATCCGGTCGTGTTATCCTGACAACAATCCATGAATATCCGTCCCGGGGATTTCTTACCAGCTTCTGTGCCTGTAGAAAGGAAACCTTCTTTTAGATGGAGCAGGTATGGTTCTTAGTGTTGGATGATGCATCAGTATACCATTGCCCACAATTCATCTTCCGATGATCTGGAGCCTGTTTTAATGGCGATCCATACGATCGTCTCAAGACTCCCGGTTACAGGTAAATCGGCAGACAAACCAGGAATCAGGATTGAAGAGGGGAAGGTCATTGACCGTACCTATACCGGTCCGGTTCTCGAGGAAGCGATTGCAAAAAATCAGCTGATCAAGAGACGGCCGGAGACCGGCATATACAAAGGGGTTCCCGTCGTGGTTGCACCTCTTCGCGACAGGGACGGAGATGCGATTGGTGCAATCGGAGTCGTTGATATCACCGGCATCTTTGATCTTGCAACACTGATGGAACACCAGAGTTTTATCCTCCGTCAGGTATGCGGAACCGATCCCTGCCCGATTGAATCCGAACAAATCAGTTCAAAAAGGTAAATACAATGACAAACGCTGCGTATAATGTCCTCAGGATTCTCGATCGTTCCGGGGAAAAGATCTCCGGTGAAAAGATTAGTAAGGAACTCGGCATCAGCAGATCTGCAGTCTGGAAACATATCCAGGAACTCCGTGATCTCGGATATGAGATTGACGCATCCCAGAAAGAAGGATATAATGTTGCACAGCGCACAAAGCGTCTTCTCCCCTATGAGATCAGGCGGCACCTGAAAACAAAAAGGATCGGGTCAGATCTTCACTATGCCATTACCACCCCCTCGACAATCTGGCTCGGTAAGCAGATGATGCGTGAGATAGATGATGAGATTGAGGAGGGGCTTGTCATCATTGCCGAGGAGCAGACAGGTGGTATCGGGAGGCTCGGACGATCATGGGCATCTCCTGCCGGAGGAGTCTGGACAACAATCCTCCTGAAGCCGGAGATTCCGATCTCACGTGCCTACATGATCATGATGGCAGCCTCAGTAGCAGTTGCACGTGCTATCAGGAAAGAATATGATATCGGAGCTTTGATCAAATGGCCAAATGATATCTTCATTGGAGATAAAAAGGTCGCAGGCATGCACCTTGAACTCTCAGCCGAAGCGGATGTGATACATTACTGCCTCCTGAGTATCGGAATTGATGTGAATGTCTCGGTATCCGATCTTATGCCGGTATTAAACCGGGAAGTCACCTCCATCTCTGAAGAGCTCGGATATGAAGTCGACAGGGCAAAATTCCTTGCAAGGGTGCTGACGGAGTTTGAACGCCGGTATAATCTTCTTGAGCGGAGTGAATTTGAGGCCCTCATACGTGAATGGAAGAGCCTCTCCTGCACACTTGAACAGAGGGTGGAGATCCGGACACTCAAAAAGACATTTGAAGGTGAAGCAATCGATCTGGATGAGCATGGTGCCCTCATCATCCGGAAAGACAACGGGAAGATTGAGCGTGTCATCGCCGGAGATTGCTATCTTCTCTAAACCTCATTTTTTCACACCATATTTTTTTATAGTAAACCATCAAATGATGATCAGGTTGACGATGTATGGCAATATCAGATATGCACAAATGCTGACGAGAACAGCAACATTCACCGCACTTATTGCAATCAGTGGATGGATTTCCATAACCATTCCATTCCTCCCTCTCGTTCCCTTCACACTCCAGACACTCTTCATCCTCCTTGCGGCAGTTGTTATGAAGAGGTATGCAGTCCTGCCGGTTGCCCTGTATGTCCTTCTTGGGATCTGCAACCTTCCGGTTTTTCATAATGGAACAGCGGGGATTGGAGTTCTCCTTGGACCCACAGGAGGGTATATCGTCGGTTTTATTCCCGCAGCACTAATAGCCGGGCTTCTGCTGGAAAAAGATATTAAATTTATTGGTATTGCAGCGATTACAGCTGCCAGCATCATGATTTATGCACTGGGTACTGCATGGCTCTCGGTTTCAACCGGAATGCCATTTGTTGCAGCAGCCATGATCGGTGTCATTCCTTTCATTCCGGGTGACATAATCAAAGGTGCCGCAGCACTTGCCATTGGTAAAAGGATTTCATGATATTAATCGAGCGTCTTTTCCATGGTATACTCACCATTCCCTCATATGAGATACCAAGGGGAATAACAACAATTCTCGGTAGAAATGGGGCGGGAAAGACGACACTGCTCTCTCTCTGTGCCGGAGTCTGTCTCCCGGATAACGGAACAGTTCACATCGACACCTTTTCCCCGAGATCGCTTGATATAGGGTGGGTAGCCGAGTTCCCTGACAGAAATATCCTTTTTGATCAGGTCTTCAATGAGATTGCGGCGCCACTCAGGTTCCGCCATGATTCGATGGATAAGATTGAGGAACGAACCGCAGAGATTGCAGATCGGCTTTCAATTACGCATCTTCTGGATAGAAAAACCCGTACTCTCTCGGGTGGGGAGAAGGTGCTCGTCGCCCTTGCCTGTGCTCTTGTCATCGATCCCATTCTCCTCGTTATCGATGAGGCAGACTCACATCTTGACAGTGAAACCGCATGGAGGGTTCAGGAGGCAATACACTCCCATCCCCCGGAATATACCCTCCAGAGCAGTCAGTACAAGGATATTGCAACAGAATCTGATCACATATTGTTTCTTGAGAATGGAATGATCAGCCGGGATGATCCAAGATGAAAGTCGGGTTGGAGGAGATCAATTTCCAGCAGGGCAGATTCGCCCTCTCAGTGAACCAGGAGTTTACTCCCGGCATCTACCTGATTACAGGTCCCATCGGATCGGGTAAGAGCACACTCTCTCTCATCCTCTCAGGACACCTCCCGCCGGATTCAGGGAGCATTCATAAAACCGGGATCACCTCAGAAGCCATCTCCCTTCAGTTTCCGGAATACCATATTACCGGGGCAACTGTGCTCGAAGAGATCCGATCATGGGGTGTGGATCCGGATATGATAGAGAATGAAATCCTGCCAAAAACACTCTATCATCGTGACCCGCTTCAGCTCTCGCGTGGAGAATTAAAGAGACTCAGCCTCGCATGTATCTTCGCCAGAGAGCCCGATCTCCTCATTCTTGACGAGCCCTTCTCTTCTCTTGACACCGAAATGAAGCAATGGCTCTGCACGATGATTGAAAGGAGAAGATCTGGCATAACCATCATCTTTACCCATGAACGTGAGATCCTCCCCGAGAGTGGTTTTCATCTCAGTATGAGGAACGGCTCTCTCTATCCGGGAGACGCTGTTTCTGGAATACTGGAAGGAGCCGTTGAGAAGTCCACAGACTTCGAGGAGAAGCCTCCTGTTTTTGGAGATGGGCGTCTCAGGCTTCTCTCCGTGATCATCCTCTCGCTTGGAGCATTTCTCACGATTGGAGGAGCAATCCTTGCATTACTCTGGTGGGTTGTTGCCAACTGGCGCAGGTGGGAGATTCCAGACAAAAACCTCATACTTGCTCTTGGGTTGCTCATCCTCCTGCCGGCTCTCGTAACTGAAATTTTTACCGGGGGTGGACTATCCTATGGAATCAGGATGGGTGTGATCCTCTTCATCTCATTCTGGGTATATACAGATTACCGGGGAGGTGAAATGCTGGATCTCTTTGTCTGGGCAGGAACAGAAAAAAAGGGTTTTGATATTGGACTTGCAGCTGAGATGGCGATGCAGGGTATATACCTCGCAGGCTCAGATCTTCTGCAGATTCGAAGGGCATATTCAATAAAAGGATTGAAAATTGGGTTTAAAACGTTTATTCCTGCTGCCATATCATTGCTTCTGATGCATATACGCCGATCAGATGAGACTGCCCTCCTTCTCGCACTCAGGGGTTTTTCCGGGGGAGGTACCTATGCACCTTGTTTTCCTGGGAGGAGAAGAGACTTCCTACTTACTTTAATTGCCTTAATTCCCTTGTTTTACAGTTTACTGTCATTTTAGTGACCTATTTATACTATCAGGTGTAATTTCTGAGAGGCTCGATTTTTAATAATTCCTCAGCCCACGAGGTGTTTAGATGACGAAATCAAAAGATTCCAGAGTATACATCACAGATACCACGCTGAGGGATGCACATCAATCGCTCATCGCAACCCGCCTTCAGACTGAAGACATGATACCGATTGCCAAAGAGATCAATAAGATTGGTTTCTTTTCGGTGGAGGCGTGGGGTGGTGCTACATTTGATAGCTGTATCCGCTTTTTAAATGACGATCCATGGATGCGTCTTCGTTCACTCAAGGAAGTGCTGCCGGATACACCGATTCAGATGCTTCTGCGGGGGCAGAACCTTGTCGGGTACAGGCATTACCCTGATGACGTTGTGGAGCGTTTTGTCACAGCAGCCCATTCAAATGGCGTCGATATATTCAGAATATTCGATGCATTGAATGATATTCGGAATATGAAGAGCTCCATGAAGGTTGTTTCCGATCTTGGAGCACATATGCAGGGAGCAATATCCTATACGACAAGCCCTGTGCATTCCATAGCAACGTTCATCGATATGGCTGAGGAGCTCTATTCACTTGGATGCGATTCGATCTGCATCAAGGATATGGCAGGGCTGATCATGCCCGAAACCACCCGTGAGCTTATCCAGGGGATAAAGAAGCGTGTGGATGTGCTGGTTGATCTACACAGCCACTCTACAAGCGGCATTGCTCCGATGAGTTATCAGGCGGCAATTGAAGCGGGAGTTGATATCCTGGATACCGCGATGTCGCCATTTGCATTTGGTACATCGCAGCCTGCAACCGAGAGTATTGTTGCCTCGGTGATTGGCACACCGCGTGAGACAGGAATCGATCTTCTGGCACTCCGAAAGGTTCGGAACCTCTGTATGGATGTCAGGAAGAAGTATAATGCCCTTGTTGATCCCATCTCCGAGCGGATTGATAGCGATGTCCTTGTCTATCAGCTGCCGGGCGGGATGATCTCAAACCTCGTCTCCCAGCTCAAGGAGCAGGATGCAATCGATAAGCTGCAGGCAGTCTTCGATGAGATCCCACATGTGCGTAAGGATCTCGGCTACCCGCCACTCGTCACCCCGACAAGCCAGATTGTCGGTACACAGGCTGTTCTGAATGTTCTGTTGGGCGGGCGATATCAAAATGTCACCAAAGAGGTGAAGGATTATGTACATGGCCTGTATGGACGTCCACCTGCACCAATTCCAGAGGCAATCCGGCAACAGATCATCGATGGAGAGGAGATGATCACGGTGCGGCCGGCAGATCTGCTTGCGCCGATCTATGAGAGCATGAAGAAAGAAGCAACCGAGATGGGTCTTGTCAAAAAAGAAGAGGATGTCCTGACATATATCCTCTATCCGGCGATTGCCCCGGCATTTCTCAGAGGAGAGAAGACCGCCGAGCCTATACCCATTCCAAAGAAAGAAGGATCAGGATCTGTTGATTTCCCGCATGCGATGGAGGTTGAAGTTGATGGGGAGATCTTCTCTGTCCGGATCGTCTCTGTCGAAGGTAGTGCATTGTCTTCTCCGGTTGGCAGTTCGGTGAAATCGCAGATTCCACGCGGGGATCTCCCCGGTGGTATCAAGAGCAATATACAGGGGATGGTGCTTGATATCAAAGTGAGCCTCGGTCAGGAGGTGAAGAAAGGAGATACACTGATCATCCTTGAGGCCATGAAGATGGAGAACCCGATTCAAAGCCCGGTTGATGGAAAGGTCCAGGAGATCTTTGTCGATGCCGGAGCGGTCGTACAAAACGGAGATATTTTGCTGGTGGTCCAATGACCTTCTTCGATAAGGTGCTCATCGCAAACCGGGGCGAGATCGCCATCCGTATTATGCGTGCCTGTAGGGAACTGGGTATTGAGACGGTTGCAATCTATTCGACCCCTGATAAAAATGCACTCCATGTGAAATATGCAGATGAAGCGTTTCATATCGGAGAAGCACACCCCTCGAAGAGTTATCTGAACCAAAATCGAATCATCGAGGTTGCTTCACTCTGTGAGGCAGAAGCAATTCATCCGGGATATGGTTTTTTAGCAGAAAACTATCAATTTGCAGAGCATGTTGAGCAGTCAGGCCTCACATTCATCGGACCATCTTCGAAGACCATTCACATGATGGGATCAAAACTCGATTCCAAAGAGGCGATGAGCGCTGCCGGGGTTCCGGTGTTGCCCTGGACAAAGGGGGGAGTTACTTCGTCTGAGGCAGGCATTGCTTTTGCAGAAGAGATTGGATACCCTGTCATTGTGAAGGCAAGCGCCGGTGGAGGCGGTATCGGAATGCAGATCGTCTGGGATAGTTCCGGTATTGCAGAGGCTATCGATAAAGGGATGAGAATCGCACAGTCTGCTTTTGGAGATCCGACAATCTTCATCGAAAAATACCTTGACAAGCCCCGCCACATTGAAGTGCAGGTGTTATCTGATCGATATGGGACGGGAATCCACCTCTATGAGCGTGAATGTTCGATTCAGAGGCGGCACCAGAAGCTTGTTGAAGAAGCTCCCTGTCCGATCATGACGCCTGAGCTTCGGGAGAAGATGACAGATTCTGCATTGACGGTTGCGAAGGTCTGTAACTACACAAATGCCGGGACGGTCGAGTTTCTCTATTCTGAAGGTAATTATTACTTTATGGAGATGAATACGCGTCTCCAGGTGGAGCATACCATCACAGAAATGGTCACCGGAGTCGACATTGTCCGCCAGCAGCTTGCAATAGCGTCCGGTGAACCTCTTGCATATGACCAGGATGAGATCTCTCTCCGCGGTCATGCAATCGAATGCAGGATTAATGCTGAAGATCCCCTGAATGATTTTGCCGCAGATCCAGGTAAGATCGTCCGTTATCGTTCTCCCGGCGGGCCTGGCATCAGGGTTGATTCAGGTATCCATGTCGGGTATGCGATTCCGCCCCAGTACGATTCGATGATCTCAAAGCTCTGTTCCTTTGGCCTCACCCGGATTGAGGCGATCGAGCGGATGAGGAGAGCCATTTATGAATATGTCATACTGGGAATCAAGACGACCCTGCCACTCCACCACTCACTGATGCATAACCGACAGTTCATCCAAGGCAATACGCACACACATTTCCTGGCAGATCAGAAGATAATGCGGAACCTCCAGAGCTTCTACCGCGATGAAGAGTCGCGTATGCAGACTCTCGCCGCTTCCCTCCGTCAGGGAAAGGAGATCGCAGCGGTTACAGCAGCAGTCAATGTGTATATCCAGCATATGAATAAGGGAAATTAAGCTTAAAATCTTCAATCCGATCATATTTCTTTTCTTTTTCTCAGTTGCCGGAGTTATCTGGTTATCAGGTTCCCTGAAGCCATATGGCAAGCTATTTACGAGCAGACGCCCTTCTTATTGTGCACAACCCGTGCAAACATCAGATGCTGCGGTGGCCTAGCTGGTTAGGGCGCCAGACTCATAGGGTTTTGAGCAATCGAAGGCGCCATCATCTGGGATATCTGGAGGTCGGGGGTTCGGATCCCCCTCGCAGCACTCTTCTGATTGTGGTTTTTTCACCATTTCTGAGTTTTGCTTCTGCATCTTTTCAATAGATCAATCTTGTTTTCGATCATCTGCCCCACAGAAGCATTCATCATCTGTCTATGACCAGATATTGATCTGGTACCATGACAAGCGTTTTAATCGTCTATTATTCGCTCTTTGGCCATGTTCACAGAATGGCAGAGGCCATTGCTGAAGGTGTCCGGCTTGGGGGAGGGGATCCGATCATCCGGCGGATTCCTGAAACACTGCCGCCTGAGGCAATTGAGAAGATGGGGGCATCTGCTTTCCAGAAGGAGTTTTCAAGGATTCCCATCTGTACGCGTGAAGATCTGGCAACAGCAGATGCAGTTATCTTTGGCACACCCACCCGTTTTGGAAATATGTGCGGCCAGATGCGGCAGTTCCTTGATGCAACCGGAGGGCTCTGGCAGAGGAACATCCTTCTTGGAAAGGTGGGGAGCGTCTTTACAAGCTCTGGAACCCAGCATGGAGGACAGGAGTCAACACTTCTCTCAACGCATATCACACTCCTCCATCATGGGATGGTGATCGCCGGGCTTCCCTATGGTTTCTCAGGCCAGTCGAGGACCGATGAGGTGACCGGGTGCTCGCCATATGGTGCATCGACAATTGCTGGAGGGTCAAACAACCGATGGCCTTCAGATAATGAGCTTGAGGGAGCCCGATGGCAGGGGAGGTATGTTGTGATCCTTGCACGGCGGCTTTCAGAGGATTATGAGGGGATGAGAGAGGAGCTTGGGGTTTAATTCCTTTATTCCATTCTCCCAAATGGTATCAATCAGAACGTTTTACCCTGAAAACGACAGGGATGATCATGGCTTTTCTTTCCCGGATACCATATCTCCCATTCCTGATAATTCTCGTGTTGGGATCCTGCCTCATCCCCGGATGTATCCAATCTCCCGAGCCTGTTTCTCAGGAGCAGGATACACTCCTGACATCTCCACCAGCTTCAGTTGATGCCAGGCTCCAAAATATCGTCTCTGATGGCGTAACACAAACCGGAATCCCCGGTGCAGTCGTCGGAATCGTCACACCGGACTGGAGATGGAGCTATGCGGCAGGGTATGCCTCCCTCTCACCTGAGATTCCAGCCGAACCCGGTATGCATTTCTTCATCGCAAGTGTAACAAAGCCATTTGTCAGCGTGGCAATCCTTCAGCTTGCCGAAGAGGGTAAACTTTCCCTCAATGATCCTATCAACTCCCATATTCCAATTGATATTGCAGAGGCGATCGAAAACAGCGATGAGATCACAATCCGCCAACTCCTTGACCATACAAGCGGTATTGCGGATTATGACGAAATGTCGATGATTCTCGAGGAGTACGAGAAACCCGGGAAAATCATTTCCTATGAGCAGGGTATGTGAGATGGCATTGATAATGGCCCGCTCTATGATCCGGGGATGGGATATACCTATTCGAATGTGAATTACATCCTCCTCACCCTGATCATCGACAGGGCATCCGGCACCTCCTATGAGGAGTATATTCAGGAGCAGATTCTCAATCCATGTGGCATGAAGGATACGACAATCCACCGCACCAACAGGTTGCCGGATCCGCATATGCATGCTATAGAGGTGGATGATGATGGCAGTATAATGGATTTCAGCAATCTCTATAAAAACTATGATCGGGGTTCCGGGGATATCGTGAGTACAGCTGCCGATCTCAATACCTTCCATATTGCTCTAATCTCAGGTGAGCTGATCGGTCCGTCATCGATTGACCAGATGAAGACGATCTCACCACAATCAGAGAAGAACATTGATATGAAGGCTCTTGGCTCTGGAAAACAGGGATATGGACTTGGATATGCCATCATATCTCTAAACGGACCAGAAAAGCTGACCCTAATTGGCCATACCGGCGGATATACCGGAGCATCAACATTCTGGTACTACCTTGAAGAGGAAGATACATATCTGACACTCCATGCCAATTCTGCGATAAAAGCAGCAGCACAGGAAGAGATCCTTATACCCCTCCTCCTGTTTCTGACTGATGGAGATCCGGCAGAGAACTGATCTTTTGGGATATCACATTCCCCTCACATTTTCTTCTTGCCGACTGTTGCGAGGTAGATGACAAACTCCTCTATCCCGTCTGCCCCGATAATCCGTGCCATCTCTTCGTCATCGAACGCTCCTATGGCACAGGTGCCGCAGCCAATCTGCTCTCCTGCAAGGTAGAGATTCTGGCAGATATGTCCGGCATCGAGATGGACGAGCCGGTATGCCCGCTCACTGTATCGCCAGCTCATCCGGTAGATAACACATGACCAGATGAATGTGACAGCAGATGATCTTACAAACGGCTGTCCGAGGCAGGCGGACATCACTCTATCAGCAATTCCCGATGATGTATCGATCTCAATCAGGCGGTGGGAGAAGGCGAGATACCGATACAGTCCCGGCGGGATTCCCTCAACACGATTGATCAGGAGGTACGTCTCACATGCATGGCGGCCACCAGCTGATGGAACGGTTCTTTTTGTAAAATAGGGATCAGCAATCTCTTTGATGCCCTGGGTGGACCAGAGGAGGTACGCAAGCTCGCTAAGTGTGAGTGGAGCCTTTGCATATGTCCTCACTGAAGAACGAATTGCGATCGCTTCCCTGAGATCAAGCCGTGGTATCCCGATGGAGTCAGGGGCTGGGAGATCCATCTGATCTCCATTCTCAGGGCATGGCTTTTCGAGCGGAGGCGGGGTCCCTCCCTGCTGCTGATCAGATATGGAGAGGTTCTCATACCGTGTCATCTCCATAAAAACTCTGCCGACATTCTGCATACCGTCTCTATGATCAGCGGGGATTATGAATTGTCCTATCAACAATAGAAACGATAGACGAAGAATTAATACAGACCAGCTCCTCATGCTGAATATGCCCGATAATCCTGATCTCATTTCAGCTCTCTATATCGAAGACGATGGTGCCTTGCGAGAAATATACAGGGGATTTATCGAAGATGATGGGGATATCATCGTTGCAACTGCACGGAAAGAAGAGGCAGCTGAGATCCTTGATACATTCCAATTTGATGTTATCCTCTCTGAATATCACCTTTCTGAGAGAGAAGGAACAGACATACTCCTTCACCAAAAAGAGAAAAATGACAAGACCCCCTGCATCATTCTCTCCAGCCAGAATGATGCAGATACCATTCTCCGGGCATATAAACAGGGGGCAGTTGATTATATCAGGAAATCAGAAGATCCTGCGAGTATAGCAGTCATTATAAAAAA